>Ga0129317_1000954_pt1 | contig 24821 bp, 21 predicted proteins | sample Cm1ome_FD_94430 | JGI IMG/M metagenome (GOLD analysis project Ga0129317, IMG submission 94430) | Eastern black-and-white colobus group fecal microbial communities from Wisconsin, USA - Cm1105 metagenome | ecosystem: Host-associated > Mammals > Digestive system > Large intestine > Fecal | place... | reverse complement strand
GACGATCTGGGCAGAGTCGTCATTCCCAAGGAGATCCGCCGTACCATGCGCATCCGGGAGGGGGACCCCCTGGAGATCTACACCAGCCGGGACGGCGAGGTCATTTTCAAGAAATACTCCCTGCTGGGGGGCATGGAGGACTTCGCCGTGCAGCTGTGCGATACCATGAGCCGCTCCACCGGCAGCATCTGCGCCGTGACGGACCGGGACACGGTCATTGCCGTGGCCGGCGGAGGTAAGCGGGAGCTGCTGGGCAAGCGCATCACCCCCGAACTGGAGCAGATCATGGAGGGCCGCCGCATCTACCAGTACACCGGCGAGGGCCAGGCCCTCCCCGTTTCCGACAGCAGTGACAAGCTGCTGACCCATGTGGCCGCTCCTATCCTGGCGGAGGGCGACCTGCTGGGGCTGGTGCTGTTCATCGGCACCGAAACCGTCCCCGTTACCGGGGACACCGAGTACAAGCTGGCACAGACCATCGCGGCCTTTCTGGGCCGGCATATGGAGACCTGATCCCCCTCTCTTTCGACCTTGCAAAAGGCCCGTCGGGAAACCGGCGGGCCTCATTTTTCGGCACCACCTGACAAAAAGTGCCAGTTCTCAGCCGTTGCAATCAGATTGTGATATGATATAATCAAAAAGTGCCAGTTCTCAGCCGTTGCAATCAGATTGTGATATGATATAATCAAATCAAACCATTTCTACCAATATCACTCTGACTTTCTGAAAGGTGACACCATGTATCGAATTCTGGAACTGAATCCTCAATTGAAGCCCTTCGCGGGAGACATCGACCTGCGGATGGACCTGTACCGTCTCACGAAAGCCCGCCTGCTGTCCCAGGGCGGTACCCTCAGCGACTTCGCCCAGGCCCACAACTATCTGGGCTTCCACCATGTGGAGGGCGGCTGGGTCTACCGGGAGTGGGCGCCCAGCGCCTGCCAGCTCTACCTCACTGGCGAATTCAACCAGTGGAACCAGACCAGCCACCCGCTGAAAAAGCTGGAGCACGGCTTCTGGGAGCTGTTTCTGGCGGGTGACGACGCCCTGTGGGACGGCTGCAAAGTGAAAACCGTGGTGGACGCCAACATGCAGCGCACGGAGCACATCCCCCTGTACGCCCGCCGGGTGGTCCAGGACCCCCAGTCCGTCACCTGGTGCGCCGAGGTGGTGGATGACCGGAAGGTCTTCCCCTGGACGGACCAGGACTTCAAGCCCGCCCAATCCCTGTACATATACGAGGCCCACGTGGGCATGGCCCAGGAGGAGGGCAAGGTGGGCTCCTACCGGGAGTTCGCCAAATACACCCTGCCCCGCATCAAGAAGGCGGGCTACAACACCATCCAGCTCATGGCCATCATGGAGCACCCCTACTACGGCAGCTTCGGCTATCAGGTTGCCAACTTCTACGCCGCCTCCAGCTGGTTCGGCAAGCCGGAGGACCTGAAATACCTGGTGGACCGGGCCCACAAGCTGGGCCTGCGGGTGCTGCTGGATGTGGTCCACTCCCACGCCGTCAAGAACACCGCCGAGGGCATCAACATGTTCGACGGCACGGAATGGCAGTTCTTCCACAGCGGCGGCAAGGGCGACCACCCCGCCTGGGGCACCAAATGCTTTGACTACGGCAAGGACGAGGTCCTGCACTTCCTGCTGTCCAACCTGAAATTCTGGATGACGGAGTATCACTTCGACGGCTTCCGGTTCGACGGCGTCACCTCCATGCTGTACCATGACCACGGGCTGGGCTCCAGCTTCGACGATGACCACAAGTACTTCTCCCTGAACACCCACGTGGAGGCCATCACCTACCTGCAGCTTGCCAACGAGCTGATCCGGGAGGTGAACCCCAACGCCATCACCATCGCGGAGGACATGTCCGGCATGCCCGGCATGTGCCTGCCCATTAAGGACGGCGGCATCGGCTTTGACTACCGGCTGGCTATGGGCCTGCCCGACATGTGGATCAAAACCGTAAAGGAGAAGCGGGACGAGGACTGGGACATCGGCAAAATGTGGGGCGACATGTGCCTGCGCCGCCCCGGCGAGAACACCGTTGCCTATGTGGAGAGCCACGACCAGGCCCTGGTGGGGGACAAGACTCTGATCTTCCGCCTGGCGGACGCCGCCATGTACACTGACATGGACAAGGCCTGCCACAATCCCGTCATTGACCGGGCCATCGCCCTGCACAAGATGATCCGCCTGTTCACCCTGGCGGGCGGCGGCGAGGCCTACCTAAACTTCATGGGCAATGAGTTCGGCCACCCGGAGTGGATCGACTTTCCCCGGGAGGGCAACGGCTGGAGCTTCCACTACTGCCGCCGCCAGTGGAGCCTGCGGGACAACGGCTTCCTGAAATACCAGTGGCTGGGGGACTTCGACCACGACATGGTGAAGCTCACCAAGACCCACCGCATCTTCCAGCAGCGCATGGCGGACCTGAAGCTGCTGAAGGGGCCGGAGAAGGTGATCGTCTTCTACCGCAAGGGCCTGCTGTTCGCCTTCAACTTCGACCCCACCCGGTCCTTCACTAACATTCTGGTGCCGGTGCCTGCCGACGCGGAATATACCCTGGAGCTGTCCACCGACGACAGCAAATACGGCGGCCAGGACCTGGTGGCCAACATTCCCTACCCCACCAAGCGGTTCGACGGCCAGCCCTTCGTGGAGCTGTACCTGCCTGCCCGGACAGCCATCGTGCTGAAAGAGCGGCCCGTCCGCAAGACCGTCAAAAAGGTCAAGGCCCGCTGACCACCTCAGAGCCTTCTCTGCCCGTTTTTCGGGCGGAGAAGGCTCTTCCTGACGGTTTTTCGCCGCGAAATCGTTTTTCTGTGGCGTTGACTTTTTCGCTTTGCCGTGATAAACTTTTTAACATTCAACAGAAAAGGAACCTGGCAATGATCACAAAATGGAGCATCACCATCCCGGAGCTCACCGGAGAGGAGCCCCGCAGCGCTTACGTCTACGTACCGGACGCCTTCGAGGAGGACCCCGAGGCCCGCTATCCGGTTCTCTATATGTTCGACGGCCATAACGTCTTTTTTGACGAGGACGCCACCTACGGCAAGAGCTGGGGCATGGCGGACTTCACGGCGGCCACCGGCCTGCCGGTCATCATCGCGGCGGTGGAGTGCAACCACCATCCTGACAACGGCCGCCTCTCGGAATACTCCCCCTTCACCTTTGACAACCCGGAGGTGGGCCACGTCCGCGGCCGGGGCCGCATCACCATGGAGTGGCTGGTGAACACCTTCAAGCCTTACATCGACGCAGAGTTCCCCACCCTGCCGGACCGGGAGCACACCTTCATCGCCGGCAGCTCCATGGGCGGGCTCATGAGCCTGTACGCCGTGACGGCCTACAACCACGTCTTTTCCCGGGCCGCCGCCCTGTCCCCTTCCATCTGGTTCGCCACAGGACGGCTGGACCGGCTGCTGCGGGAGGCCCCCATCGCCCCGGACACCGTGGTCTACATGGATTACGGCTCCCGGGAGCTGTCCTTCCACGCCAATATGAAGCGCCAGTTCAGCCGGGTGGCCTCCCGGCTGCTGGAGCGCGGGGTCATGCTGGACTGCCGCATCGTCCCCGGCGGCGACCACAACGAGGCCAGCTGGGAACGGCAGATCCCCTTTTTCATGGAAACCCTGCTCTACGGAGTGGAATAAAAGAGAGAGAGTAATTTGGGAGGGATTCCCCATGGAAACACAGTATTTTAAATTTTACAGTCCCGCTTTAAACCGGGACATGGAGTGCAAGGTCTACGGCCACGCCGGACGGCCCGTGCTGTTCATCCCCTGCCAGGACGGCCGCTTCTTCGACTTTGAGAGCTTTCACATGACGGACACCTGGTCCCCCTGGATCGAGTCCGGCCAGGTGATGGTCTTCTCCATCGACACCATGGACCTGGAGACCTGGTCCAACAAGGAGGGAGATCCCTACTGGCGCATTCGCCGCCACGAGCAGTGGATTCGCTATATCACCGGCGAGATGGTCCCCTTCATTCGGGACATGGTGAACCGGCGGAATGGCTGGGAGGGCTGTCCCGGCATCATCACCTTTGGCTGCAGCCTGGGCGCCACCCACGCCGCCAACCTGTTCTTCCGCTTCCCGGACATCTTTGACGGCATGCTGGCTCTCAGCGGCATTTACACGGCGGAGTACGGCTTCGGTGGCTATCACGACGAGCTGACCTACCTGAACTCCCCGGTGGACTATCTGGCAAACATGCCCGCCGACCACCCCTACATCGGCCGTTACAACCGGAACCGGGGCATCGTCTGCGTGGGCCAGGGCCCCTGGGAGATCCCCGACTCCACCATCCGTCTGAATCAGATCTGCCGGGAGAAGGGCATCGGCGTGTGGGTGGACTTCTGGGGTCAGGACTGCGCCCACGACTGGCCCTGGTGGCACAAGCAGGTGGCCTACTTCGTCCCCAAGCTGCTGGAGGGCTGAGCCGCTCCGGCCCACTATACAGAGAAAAGAGAGAGTTCCATGAAAAATATCATTTTTATGTCCCCCAACTTCCCCACCAATTACTGGCAGTTCTGCCGGGAGCTGAAAAACAACGGCATGAACGTGCTGGGCATCGGCGACCAGCCCTATGACGAGCTGCTTCCCGGTCTGAAGGACAGCCTGACGGAATACTACAAGGTGGGCAGCCTGGAAAACTATGACGAGGTCTACCGGGCCGTGGCCTTCTTCATCTTCAAGTACGGACGCATTGACTGGCTGGAGTCCAACAACGAGTACTGGCTGGAGACCGACGCCCGCCTGCGGACGGACTTCCACATCACCAGCGGCTTCCAGACGGAGGACATGGCCAAGGTGCGCCACAAGTCCCGCATGAAGGAGTTCTACGCCAAGGCCGGTATCCCCACCGCCCGCTATCATCTGGTGGACGATCTGGAGGGCTGCCGGGAATTCCTGAAGGTCGTGGGCTATCCTGCCATCGCCAAGCCGGACAACGGCGTGGGCGCCGCCGGCACCTACAAAATTCAGAGCGACGAGGACCTGGTGCGCTTCATGGAAGACTACCCCAAGAATGTGCCCTACATCATGGAGGAGTTCATCCACGCCACCATCAACTCCTATGACGCCATCATCGACTCCCACGGGGAGCCCATCTTCGAGACCGGCAATGTGACCGTCTCCAACCTGATGGAAGTAGTCAACACCCTGGACAACTCCCTGTACTTCATCCACAAGGAGCTGCTGGAAGACACCCGGGCCGCCGGCCGGGCCACGGTGAAGAGCTTCGGCGTGAAGAGCCGCTTCGTCCACTTTGAGTTCTTCCGCCTGGACCAGGATCAGGAGGGTCTGGGCAAGAAGGGTGACATCGTGGCCCTGGAGGTCAACATGCGCCCCTGCGGCGGCTTCTCTCCAGACATGATGAACTTTGCCAACAGCACCAACGTGTACAAAATCTGGGCCGACATGATCGCCTTTGACCGCTCCACGGTGCCCGAGGGCGAGCACGCCTACTGCGCCTTTATGGGCCGCCGGGACGGCAAGCCCTTCGCCCTGAGCCACGACGAACTGCTGGCCAAATACGGTCCCCAGATGAAGATGGTGGGCCGCATCCCCGACGCCCTCTCCGGCGCCATGGGCAACCAGATGTACGTAGCCAACTTCTCCACCAAGGAGGAGATGGACGCCTTCTACGACGACGCCTGCCGCTGTATCTGACAGAATGACAGCAGTCCTTCCCCGGCAAACCATCGGTTTGCCGGGGATTTTTCCGCCTCCGCAGAAATCTTCCGTTCTTTTTTTCGCAATTTTGTGGATTTTGTTATTGACACCGCATGGTTTACAGTGCTAAACTCCAAACATCAATTGAAAAACATCGGCAAAGGCGCTGATGGAGAAAAGTACCGCAGGAGTTCGGTTCAGTGAGCGGGGGACAGTGGGAACCCCGTACCAAAGAATCTGCGCGAAGAACACTCCGTAGCTGCAATCTGAACGCGGGTTTCCGCCAGTAAGTGCGACGAGTTGTGATCGTTACATCACACGGGCTTGTTGGAGCCTTGAAGGTGACCGTCCCCGTCAAAAGGGAGGTAAATTAGGTGGCACCGCGGATAGCAGCTATTCGTCCTAAAATTTTAGGATATAGCTGCGTTTTTTATTTTCTGGAGGTGCTTTTATGTGCGCGATCATGGGTTTTTCCAAGAAGACCAGAACCAAGGAAGAAATCCTTCCCTACTTTGACCGGACCGTCAGCCGAGGCCCTGACATGAGCCGGATTATTGAGACTCCCTCCGGCTGGCTGTGCTTCCACCGCCTGGCTATCATGGGCCTGACGGAGGCCGGTATGCAGCCCTTTGAGCTGGACGGCGACTACGTGGTCTGCAACGGCGAGATCTACGGCTTCCGCCCCCTGAAGCGGCAGCTGATGGAAAAGGGCTACGAATTCAAGAGCGGCAGCGACTGCGAGATCCTGCTCCCCCTGTTCCGGGAATACGGCCTGTCCATGTTCTCCCGGCTGGACGCCGAGTTCGCCATGATCATCTACGATTCCACCACCGATTCTCTCATCGCCGCCCGGGACCCCATTGGCATCCGGCCTCTGTTCTACGGCTACGACCAGGACGGCGGCATCGTGTTTTCCAGCGAGGCCAAAAACCTGGTGGGCCTGTGCAAGGAGGTCTGTCCCTTCCCTCCCGGCCACTATTACGCCTACGGCAAGTTCGTCCGCTACGCTGATCTGACCACCGTCAAGGAGTACGCCCAGGACGATCTGGAGACCGCCTGCAAGCACATCCGCGACAAGCTGATCGCCGGCGTGGACAAGCGGCTGGACGCCGACGCCCCTCTGGGCTTCCTGCTCTCCGGCGGCCTGGACTCCTCCCTGGTGTGCGCCATCAGCGCCATCGTGCTGGGCAAGAAGATCCGCACCTTCGCCATCGGCATGGACAAGGACGCCATCGACCTGAAATACGCCCGGGAAGTGGCCGACTACATCGGCGCCGACCACACCGAGGTCTTTATGACCCGCCAGCAGGTGCTGGACTCCCTGGAGGAGGTCATCGCCATGCTGGGTACCTGGGACATCACCACCATCCGGGCCAGCATGGGCATGTACCTGTGCTGCAAGGCCATCCACGAGCAGACCGACATCCGGGTGCTGCTGACCGGCGAGATCAGCGACGAGCTGTTCGGCTACAAGTACACCGACTTCGCCCCCAGCGCCCAGGCCTTCCAGGACGAGGCCAAGAAGCGCATCGACGAGCTGCACATGTACGACGTGCTCCGGGCGGACCGCTGCATCTCCGTCAACTCCCTGGAGGCCCGGGTCCCCTTCGGCGACCTGGACTTCGTGAAGTACGTCATGAGCATCGACCCCAAGCTGAAGCTGAACACCTACAACATGGGCAAGTACCTGCTGCGCCACGCCTTTGAGAAGGATCACCTGCTGCCCGACGACATCCTGTGGCGCCAGAAGGCCGCCTTCTCCGACGCCGTAGGTCACTCTATGGTGGACGATCTGAAGGCCTACGCCGAGGAGAAGTACTCCGATGAGGAGTTTGAGACCCTGCGGCACAAATACGACTACTGCACACCCTTCACCAAGGAGAGCCTGCTGTACCGGGAGATCTTCGAGAAGTACTACCCCGGCCAGGCCGAGATGATCAAGGATTTCTGGATGCCCAACAAGTCCTGGGAGGGCTGCAACGTCAACGATCCCTCCGCCCGTGTTTTGGCAAACTACGGTGCCAGCGGCCAGTAAAGAGCCCAAAAGTTAGAAGTATTACCTATTGCGTTCTGCGTATTTTATGATACGATTCTAGTTAGGAAAATTAGGAGGATGAAACGTATGAGTACCACGATGAAACTTCCCGAGCTGTTTGGCAGCATGGTTTTCAATGAGGAAACCATGAAGGAACGCCTGTCTTCCGCGTCCTACGGCGCCTGGAAGAAGTGCGTCACCGAAGGCACCTCCCTGGACATCGGTACCGCCAACGAGATTGCCGAGGCCATGAAGCAGTGGGCCGTTGAAAAGGGCGCCACCCATTACACCCACTGGTTCCAGCCCATGACCGGCGTCACCGCCGAGAAGCACGACAGCTTCATCGCCCCCGTGGGCGGCGGCAAGATCATCATGGAGTTCTCCGGCAAGGAGCTGGTCCGCGGCGAGCCCGACGCCTCCTCCTTCCCCTCCGGCGGTCTGCGCGCTACCTTTGAGGCCCGCGGCTACACCGCCTGGGACCCCACCTCCTTTGCCTTCATCAAGGAGGGCTCCCTGTGCATCCCCACCGTGTTCTGCTCTTACTCCGGTCACGCGCTGGATAAGAAGACCCCCCTGCTGCGCTCCATGGACGAGGTGAGCCGCCAGGCCATCCGCATCCTGCGCCTCTTCGGTGACACCGAGACCAAGCGCGTCACCGCCCAGGTTGGCCCCGAGCAGGAATACTTCCTGATCGACAAAGCCGACTACGCCAAGCGCGAGGACCTGCGGATGACCGGTCGGACCCTGTTCGGTGCCAAGCCGCCCCGGGGCCAGGAACTGGAGGACCACTACTTCGGCGCCATCCGCCCCCGCGTGGCCGCCTACATGAAGGACCTGGACGAGACCCTGTGGGCCCTGGGCGTGCTTAGCAAGACCAAGCACAACGAGGTAGCCCCCTGCCAGCATGAGATGGCCCCCATCTTCTCTGACGCCAACACCGCCTGCGACCACAACCAGCTGGCCATGGAGATGATGAAGAAGGTGGCCGACAAGCACGGCCTGGTGTGCCTGCTGCATGAGAAGCCTTTCGCCGGCGTCAACGGCTCCGGCAAGCACGACAACTGGTCCCTGGGCACCGACACCGGCAAGAACCTGTTCAAACCCGGCTCCACCCCCAGCCAGAACGCCCAGTTCCTGCTGTTCCTGGCCGCCTTCGTCAAGGGCGTGGACGACTATCAGGACTTCCTGCGGACCACCGTGGCCTCCGCCGGCAACGACCACCGTCTGGGCGCCCAGGAGGCTCCCCCGGCCGTCATCTCCATCTTCCTGGGTGATGAGCTGAACGCCGTGGTGGAATCCATCATCAAGGGCACCGAATTCAAGGATGCTGGCAAGCGCACCCTGGAGATCGGCGTGGACGTGCTGCCCGCCATCCGCCAGGACAACACTGACCGGAACCGCACCTCCCCCATGGCCTTCACCGGCAACAAGTTCGAGTTCCGGATGCTGGGCTCTTCCCAGTCCATCTCCGGTCCCAACATCGCCCTGAACACCATCATGGCCGAGGAGCTGAACCAGTTCGCCGACGAGCTGGAGAAGTCCACCGACTTCCAGGCCGACCTGCAGAAGCTGATCAAGAAGACCTTCACCGAGCATCAGCGCATCATCTTCAACGGCAACGGCTATGACGACGCCTGGATCGCCGAGGCCGAGAAGCGCGGCCTGTGCAACCTGAAGTCCACCGCCGACGCCCTGCCCGCCTACATCGCCCCCAAGAACGTGGACCTGTTCGTCAAGCACGGCATCTACACCAAGGAGGAGATCCAGGCCCGGTACGAGATTCACGTGGAGAACTACACCACCGTGCTGACCATCGAGGCCAACACCATGGTGGATATGATCAAGCATGAGATCCTGCCCGCCGTCTCCGGCTACGCCACCGACCTGTGCGAGCGTGCCGACAGCAAGTCCGCCTGCGGCGTGGCCTGCAAGTACGAGAAGGAGACCGCCGCCCAGGTTGCCCAGCTCACCGACGAGCTGATGGACGCCTGCACCAAGCTGGAGAGCGGCCTAGCCGCCATTCCCGCCGACGCCGAGGCCGCCATGCAGTACAGCCATGACGTGATCGTGGCCGACATGGCCGCCGCCCGTGCCGTGGCCGATAAGCTGGAGACCCTGACCGCCAGCGACTACTGGCCCTTCCCTGTGTACAGCGACATGCTGTTCTATGTCTGATTCCTTCTTACTCCTCTCCTTATAAAAAGATACCCGGGCGAAGCAGCTGCTTCGTCCGGGTATCTTTTTGCCCGAATATTACACCAGAAGGTCGAAGAACAAGGCCAGAACGGCGGTGATGATGCCGCACATGCCGATGGCCAGGCCACTCATGGCCCCCTCGGTCTCTCCGATCTCGATGGCCTTGGCGGTGCCCATAGCATGACTGCAGGCGCCGATGCCCAGGCCCGCTGCCATGGGGTCCTTCACCCGGAACACCCGGATAAGGATCGGGGCCAGAATGTTCCCCAGCATGCCGGTGACGATCACCGCCGCCACGGTAATGGGCACGATGCCGCCGTGGCTCTCCGCCACCGCTGTGGCAATGGGAGTGGTGACGGATTTGGGCAGCAGGGACATCAGAATGGCCCAGTCCAAACCAAAGAGCCTGCACATGACCAGCACGCTGGCAATGGAGGCCACAGCCCCCGCCAGGCAGCCCGCCAGCACCGGCGCCCAGTACCGCTTCAGCAGGTCCCTCTTGGCGTAGATGCTGACGGCCATACAGGTGGTGGCAGGCCCCAGCAGCATGTTGATGACGCCGCCTCCGGCATAATAGGCGTCGTAGGAGATGCGGAACATCTTCAGCAGGATGATGAGCAGGCCCACCGTGATGAGCATGTTGTTGCAGATCACCAGGCCGGTCTTTTTCTGGACCTTCACGCCCACCCAGTAGGCGGCGATGGTGACGGCAATGCCGAAATAGGGCGTTTCAAACAGGGCGCTCATTTCTCCGCCCCCTTTCTCCGGTCCATCAGGCGGCAGGTCAGCCGCACCGCTCCTACGGTGGCAGCAAAGGTCACCACCGTGGATACCGCGCAGATGACCAGGAAGGGCACCGCGCAGGTCCGGAGCACATCCACATAGTTCATGATGCTGACGGACACCGGAACAAAGAAGAAACCCAGGTTGTTCAGCAGAAAATCCGCCTTTTCCCGGATGTGCTCCACCTTCAGGACCTTCAAAAACAGCAGGAGCAGCAACAGCAGCAGGCTGATGACGCTGGCGGGAAAGGGGATAGGCAGCAGGGCTTCGATCAGCAGGCTGACCCAGTACAAGCCAAACACCACGCCGATCTGCAGTAAAATCTTCACGGAAGGACCACGACCTTTTTTACAAAACTAGCCCCATTTTATCGTTTTCGTCACAGGAAGTCAAACAAATCCGCACGTTTCAGCAAAACGCACCAAGCCCCCGCCCAAAATGGGCAGGGGCTTGGCAACATCTGAACGTTTTACACACCGGCGGCCCGGGCCAGCTCTGCCCGGAAGTCCGGATGGGCAATGGCGATCAGGGCGTGGGCCCGCTCCGACACGCTCTTGTACCGCAGGTCCGCCACGCCGTACTCCGTTGCCACGTACTGGACACAGGTGCGGGGGGTGGTGACGATGGTCCCCGGCGCCAGCTGGGGAACCAGCTTGGAGTGGAGCTGCCCCTGCTTGTCCCGGTAGCTGGACCGCAAGGCCAGGATGCTTTTGCCGCCTTTGGACCACTGGGCGCCCAGCACCCACTCCAGCTGCCCGCCGGTGCCGGAGTACTGGCGGGGACCGATGGACTCCGCGTTCACCTGGCCCGTCAGGTCGATCTCCATGGCGTTGTTGATGGAGACCACGTTGTCGTTGCGGGCGATGTTCCGGGCGTCGTTGGTCCACTGGATTTCCTTCTGGCAGAAGGCCGGGTTATCCCTGGCGAAGTCCCACAGCCGCCGGTCCCCGATGAAATAGGCTCCCGCCGACCGGCCGGTGCAGGTCTGCTTGCGGCTGTTGTTGATGACGCCCCGTTCCATCAGGTCCACCACGCAGCTGCTGATGACCTCCGTCTGAATGCCCAGGTCCTTCTTTCCCGCATAGGCCAGACACTCGCCCACGGCGTTGGCAAGGCCCCCCAGGCCGAACTGGACGCAGGCGCCGTCCTGCACCAGCTCCGCGATGTGACCGGCGATGACCCGGTCCACCTCCGCCGTGGGCACCGGCGGGGTCTCCGCCACGGGATGGCTGTTCTCCAGGAGCATGTCCGCCTCGGACACGTGGAACAGCATATGGGCCTCTCCGTCGCTGGCGAAGAAGGGCAACTGGTCATTGACCTCCACAATGACCACCTCCGCCTGCTCCAGGGCCTGCCGGGACACGTCGCTGCCCCACAGGGAACGGCTCATCCAACCCTGTTCATTGGGGGCGGAGCAGGTGATAACCGCCACCCGGGGGTGCCGGGATGCCTGCCAGTCCCCTGTGGCGCTGAGGTGGGTGGGCACGAACTGAATGTTCCCCTGGGGCGCCAGCACCCGCTCTCCGGAAAAAAAGTTGCTGTGGAAAGTCAGCAGGTCCTTGTTTTCCGCCGCCAGCAGGCAGGTGTCCAGAGGGAGGAACAGGCCGTTGACCTCCACACGGCCCCCTATGGCCCGCAGGTGCCTGGTCAGTGCCGCGTCAAAGGCATAGGGCCAATTGGCGGAGGCCGACATCACCAGCACGTCTCCGTCCCGGACGCAGGCGGCCGCCTCCTCCGCCGTGGTCAGCAGAGCCGCGTACTGCCGCTGCCAGTCCTTCCAATCTGCAAAGCGTCCCCGCCGGGTGGGCTCCATCATCTCCATCACGCTCCTCTGTCGAAATCAAACAACGGAAGCATCATATCTCAATTTTCCGCAAATTGCAAGGTTTTGGACAGTCCCTTGGATTTCCGCTTGCACTGTTTTGCCCATGGTGGTATACTGAGCAAGCAAATTTGTACCCGGGAGGTGGCCCCCTTGCAGAAACGCAGTCACAAGCTCCTTGCCTCCGCGCTGCTGCGCAGCCATGAAGGCTTCCGCGCCAGGCGGTATGAGCTGGCCTTTCTCTTCGGCTCCTTTCAGCCGGACTGCAACCCCCTGACCTATCTGAAGGGATCCCGCCGGGCCAAGCGCCTGGGAGGACACAACTTCTCCAACTCCCAGCCCTATATTTACAGCCATATCCGCCGGCTCCAGCAGCGGGACCGCTGGACCGTGTGGCAGTATTACACCCTGGGCAAGCTGACCCACTATCTGGCAGACGCCTTTACCTATCCCCACAATGAGCACTGGCCGGACAGCCTGATGGACCACCACCGCTATGAGACGGACCTGCGCCTGTCCCTGGCGGAGCACCTCTCCCGTCAGGCTCTGCGCCGCCGTCAGCGCCGTCAGGACCTGACCGCCGCCATTGAGCAGCTCCACCGGCAGTACATGGATTCCCGCTCCAACCTGGAGCAGGATATCCGCTACATTCTGGAAGCCACCGGCCTCCTGATGGCCGGCTGTCTCCCCGCCGTCTGATTCGGTCGATTTGCACAGATGTGTCTTGCGTGCGTTTCATATTTTGTAGAAACTCACAGTTTCCATTTTCTTTCCAAAGTGTTATGCTTTAAACATCTAAAGAGACAAGAGGAAGTTTTTCATGACCAGTACCGCCCGTACTTTTGCATACCGCTACTTTAGCTTTACCTACTTTTATGGTAAGGCTTATTTCGGTTTGGCTGAAAGCACCCGGGTGTAAAGGCTGGTCCTGTCAGAACGTACCAGTACACGCAGACCCGCAGCCAGACCGGCTGCGGGTCTTTTTTACCGCTGAAATCTGTAAGGAGGCACTTAATTATGATCGTCATTCTGAAACACAACCCCAACCGTGACCAGCTGGAGAGCCTGGTCAACTGGCTCCAGGAAAAGGGCATCACCATCCACACCAGCATCGGCGAGGCCCACACCATTCTGGGTCTGGTGGGCGACACCTCCAAGCTGGACATCGACCTGATCTCCGCCCTGGACATCGTGGAGGACGTGAAGCGGGTCCAGGAGCCCTACAAGAACGCCAACCGCAAGTTCCACCCCGAGGACACCGTCATTCAGGTGGGCAACACTCAGATTGGCGGCGGCACTCTGACCATCATGGCGGGCCCCTGCTCCGTGGAGTCTGAGGAGCAGGTGGTTGCCATCGCCAAGGCCGTGAAGGCCAGCGGCGCCACCATGCTGCGCGGCGGCGCCTTCAAGCCCCGTACCTCCCCCTACTCCTTCCAGGGCCTGGGCGCCACCGGCCTGGAGTACCTGAAGATCGCCCGTCAGGAGACCGGCCTGCCCATCGTCACCGAGCTGATGGACCTGAGCCAGCTGCCCTTGTTCAAGGACGTGGACGTGATCCAGATCGGCGCCCGCAACATGCAGAACTTCGACTTGCTGAAGGCCGTGGGCCATCAGGACAAGCCCGTTATGATCAAGCGGGGCATGTCCGCCACCTATGAGGAGTGGCTCATGAGCGCCGAGTACGTCATGGCCGGCGGCAACGAAAACGTCATCCTCTGCGAGCGCGGCATCCGTACCTTCGAGAGCTACACCCGCAACACCCTGGACCTGGCCGCTATCCCCGTCATGAAGAAACTGACCCACCTGCCCATCATCATCGATCCCAGCCACGCCACCGGCAAGAACTGGCTGGTGGAGCCCTTGGCCCTGGGCGCCGTGGCCACCGGCTGCGACGGTCTGCAGATCGAGGTCCACAACGACCCCGCCCACGCCCTGTGTGACGGTCCCCAGTCTCTCAGGCCTGAGCAGTTCGATCCCCTGGCCCAAAAGCTGCTGCAGCTGCACGAGTCCATGAAGACCCTGGAGGGCTGATCCATGAAGGTGGGTATTGTGGGCCTGGGCCTCATCGGAGGCTCCATGGCCAAGAGCATCAAAGCCCGTACCTCCCACACCGTCTGGGGCGTTGACCTGGACGCCGAGACCATGACCATGGCCCGCATGTGCGGCGCCATGGACGGCCCCCTGACGGAGGAAAACCTTCCCCAGTGCGACCTGATTCTGGTTGCCATCCGGCCCGCCGCCGCCGTGGAATGGGTACGGCGGAACGCGGACGCTATCAGCAAGTCCGCCATTCTGGTAGACCTGTGCGGCGTGAAGCGGACCGTGGTGGACGGCATCACCCCCATCGCCGAGCAGCACGGCTTCGCCTACATCGGCGGACACCCCATGGCCGGTAAAGAGCGCAGCGGCTTCACCGCCGCCAGCGACAGCCTGTATGTGGGCGCGTCCATGATCCTGACGCCGGATAAGCGGACGGACATGCTGCTGCTGGAAACCCTCAAGAGCTTCTTCCTGGACATCGGCTTTGCCAACCTGACCTTCTCCGACCCGGAGGAGCACGACCGCATCATCGCCTTTACCTCCCAGCTGGCCCACATCGTCTCCAGCGCCTACGTGAAGTCTCCGGAAGCCCAGCGCCGCCGCGGCTTCTCCGCAGGCAGCTTCCAGGACATGACCCGTGTGGCCCGCCTGGACGAGAATATGTGGACGGAGCTGTTCCTGGACGATGCCGACTACCTGACGAAGGAGCTGGACATTCTCATTGAAAACCTGTCCGCATACGCCGACGCCCTGAAGGCCAAGGACGCCGATACGCTCTGTGCCCTGCTGAAGGACGGCAAGGAGAAGAAAGCGACCGCAGGCGGAAATTAAAGGGGGGCAGGCTCCCCCTTTTACCCGCAAGGGGTACGCCGCATCCGTAAAGCAGCAGAGCTGCCAACGGCTGCGCAGTAGAACCCCACCCCCAGCGACATCAGTCACTGGGGCGTGCGCCCCAAGGGTACACAAGTCAAGGTATTTTTGTCAGGCACATGTCCTGACAAAAATGATTGAAATTCCTTCTTCCGCCTCCGGCGGAAGAACTGGGGGAAAGCGGCGAAGCGCCGCCTGCGGCGGAAGAAGCGAGCCGCTTTCGAGGCAGCGGCACGATTGGCGGCTCCGGCAGGAGCCGGGAATCGTAATGCCGCAACGGTGTTAACTGTGGGTTTCCCCTAGCCCCTTTCCGTATGTCGGGGCGTCCCCGCCATCCATTTCCCACAGGACCCGTAGGGGCGGATATGATCCGCTCGCTCATTTCGAATCCGATTGAAGGAGGGGCCCCTATGTCCTCCATCCAGACCATCCAAGTCCATACCGCCCCCGCCTATGAGGTCTCCATCGGCGGCGGGCTGCTGCCTGCCTGCGGCCAGTACCTGCGCAAGGTGCTGGCCCCCTGCCGCGCTGCCGTCATCACCGACAGCACCGTGGCGCCCCTGTATCTGGAGACGGTGACCGGCAGCCTGGAGGCCGCCGGATTCACCGTCTGTTTTCATATCTTTCCCGCCGGGGAGGGCAGCAAGAACTTCACCACCTTGGCCGCCATTCTGGAGTTCCTGGCGGAGCAGCACCTGACCCGCACCGACTGCGTCATCGCCCTGGGCGGCGGCGTCACCGGAGACATGGCGGGCTTTGCCGCTGCCTGCTATCTGCGGGGCATCCGCTGCGTCCAGCTGCCCACCACCCTGCTCTCCTCCGTGGATTCCTCTGTGGGCGGAAAGACCGCCATTGACCTGGCGGCGGGCAAGAATCTGGCGGGCGCCTTTTTGCAGCCCGCGGCGGTCCTGTGCGACACGGACTGCCTCCGCTCCCTGCCCGCCGACATCTTTGCCGACGGCGCCGCCGAGGCCATCAAGACCGGCGTGCTGGACGACGAGAGCCTGTTCGCCCTCTTTGAGGACGGCACCCTCACCGCCGCGCCGGAGGAGGTCATCGCCCGGTGCGTCCGGTACAAGGCCGGTGTGGTAGAGCGGGACGAAAAGGAGCAGGAGGAGCGGCGCCTGCTGAACCTGGGCCACACCGTGGGCCACGCCATTGAAAAGTGCAGCGGGTACGCCATCCCCCACGGCCACGCCGTGGCGGCGGGCCTTGCCATCATCGCCCGAAGCGCCGAAGCCCAGGGCTGGACGGAGGAACCTATCGCCGCCCGCATTGCCGCCTGCCTTGCCAAAAACGGACTGCCTACTGGTACGGAGTTTTCCGCCGAAGCCCTGGCGCAGGCGGCTCTGGCGGACAAAAAGCGGGCCGGGGACACCATCACCCTGGTCATTCCGCAGAAAATCGGCCACTGCGAATTGAGAAAAGTCCCAGTGATGGAGCTGCTGCCCATCATCCGGGCAGGACTGGAGGGCTGACATGGACATCCGCATCACCCCCCAAAAACTGAGCGGCACCGTGACGCCCCCCGCCAGCAAGTCCATGGCCCACCGGGCCGTGCTGGCCCTGGCCCTGGCGGACGGGCAGGGGACCCTTTCCAACCTCAGCGACTCCCAGGACATCCAGGCCACCCGCCGCTGCGTGGAGGCTATGAAGGCCCCCCGGCCCGACGGCGTGCTGCCCTTCCTGGACTGCGGCGAGTCCGGCTCTACCCTCCGCTTTCTCATTCCCATCGCCCTGGCAGCAGCAGGCGGCGGCGTGTTCACCGGCCGGGGACGGCTCATGGAGCGCCCCCAGCAGCCCTACTTTGACATTTTTGACGAAAAATGCATCTTCCATGAGCAGAAGGACGGCGTCCTCACCGTCCGGGGCACCCTGAGCCCCGGCGTGTACCGCCTGCCGGGGAACGTATCCAGCCAGTTCGTCACCGGACTGCTGTACGCCCTTCCCCTGCTGCCGGGAGATTCTGAAATCCAAATCACCACCCCCCTGGAATCCAGGGGCTACGTGGACATGACCCTGGATATGCTGGCGCAGTTCGGCATCTCCGTGGAGAATCAAAACTACGAGACCTTCCGGGTCCCCGGAAACCAGACCTATCAGGCCCGGGACATCGCCGTGGAGGCAGACTGGTCCCAGGCGGGCTTCTGGTACGCCGCCGCTTTCCTGGACAACGGGGTGCAGCCCACGGGGCTGAATCCCGCCTCCGCCCAGGGGGACAAGGTGGTCAGCGAGCTGTACTGGAAGCTGGCCCGCCCCGGCGATGTAAACATCGACGTGTCCGGCTGTCCGGACCTGCTGCCGCCCCTGGCGGTGATGGCGGCGGCGCGGAACGGGACCACGCATTTCGTGGGCGCCGCCCGACTCCGCATTAAGGAAAGCGATCGCCTGACCACCACCGCTGCTTTGCTGAATGCCCTGGGCGGGCAAGCAGTGGATGGGCCGGACTGCCTGACGGTCCGGGGCGTCTCCGCCTTTACCGGCGGCACGGTGGACGGGGCCAACGACCACCGCATCGTCATGGCGGCGGCCATCGCCGCCACCCGCGCCGCTGCCCCGGTGACCATCCTGGGAGCCGAAGCGGTGAACAAATCCTACCCCAGCTTCTGGGATGACTACAAGCGATTGGGAGGTGTTTTCGATGTCCTCTGAATTCGGCCGCATCCTGCGGGTCTCAGTCTTCGGCCAGTCCCACGGCAGGGCCATTGGCGTCAATATGGACGGCCTGCCCGCCGGGGAACCCATTGACCTGGAGGCCCTATACACCTTCCTGGACCGCCGCAAGCCGGGAAAGAGCCCCCTGTCCACCGCCCGGAAGGAATCGGATACGCCGGTCTTTTTGTCCGGCCTGGAAAACGGCGTCACCTGCGGCGCGCCCCTGTGTGCCATCATTGAAAACAGCGACCAGCACTCCTCGGATTACAGCGAGCTGGCCGACAAGCCCCGGCCCTCCCACGCGGACTACACCGCCTGGGTGAAATGGGGCGGGCAGGCGGACATGCGGGGAGGCGGACACTTCTCCGGCCGCCTGACCGCGCCCCTGTGCATTGCCGGCGGCATTGCCAAGCAGATTCTGGCCCGCCGGGGCATCTATGTGGGTGCCCACCTGGCCTCCGTGGGTATGGAAAGCGATTCCCTCTTCCCCCTGCATCCCACCGCCGCTCTCTTTGATGAGGTGGCCGCCAAGTCCTTCCCCGTTCTGGACGACCGGGCCGGGGAGCGGATGCAGGCCCTGATCCTGGAGGCCCGGCAGAACCTGGACTCCGTGGGCGGCGTCATCGAGTGCGCCGCCATCGGGCTCCCAGCCGGGCTGGGTGATCCCATGTTTGATGGGCTGGAAAACCGCCTGGCAGCAGCCCTGTTCGGCATCCCCGCAGTCAAGGGTGTGGAATTTGGCCTGGGCTTTGGCTCCGCCCGGCTCCACGGGTCGGAGAACAACGACCCCTTTACCGTGGAGGACGGACGGGTGGTCACAGAGAGCAACCGGGCGGGCGGCATCTTAGGCGGTATCACCACCGGGATGCCCATTACCCTGCGGGTGGCTATGAAGCCCACCCCGTCCATCTCCCAGGCCCAGCGGACCGTCAGCCTCTCCGCCATGGAGAACGCCGAACTGGTCATCCGGGGCCGTCACGACCCCTGCATCGCCCACCGGGCCGTCCCGGTGGTGGAAGCCGTCACCGCGACGGTACTATTAGATTTACTTTTGGAGGGACATCATGGAACTTTCTGAGATCCGCACGAAAATCGACGCCGTGGACGACCAGCTGCTGCAGCTGTTCCTGGAGCGTATGAGCCTGGCCGAGGAAGTGGCCGCCTATAAAAACGAGCATCACCTGCCCATCCTGAACAAGCAGCGGGAGCGGGAGGTGCTGGCCAAGGTCACGGAAAAGGCCGGAGACAAGGAGCGCTATGCCTATCATCTGTATTCCACCCTGTTCGAGCTGGCCCGGTCCCGCCAGGCGGAGCTGATCGACGCCCCCACCAAGGTGGCAGCCCAGGTGGAGGCCTCCCTGGCCGCTGGTGGCCCCGTGTTCCCCCAAACAGGCCTGATTGCCTGTCAGGGCGTGGAGGGTGCCAACAGCCAGGTGGCCTGCGACCGCATCCTGCCCCGGGGCAACATCGTGTACGTCAAGACCTTTGACGCGGTGGTCTCCGCCGTGGAATCCGGCCTGTGCAAATTCGGTGTGCTGCCCATTGAAAACAGCTCCAACGGCTCCGTCCGCGCCGTCTACACCCTGCTGCAGGAGCACAACCTCTCCGTGGTCCGCTCCACCCGGCTGTGCATCCGCCACGAGCTGCTGGCTCTGCCCGGTGTGAAGCTGAGCGACATTACAGAAATTTACTCCCACGAGCAGGCTCTCGGCCAGTGCGGCAAGTTTCTGAACAGTCTGAACGGCGTTCGGGTCATTCCCTGCGACAACACCGCCATGGCCGCCAAAATGGTGGCGGAGAGCGGAAACCGCCACGCCGCCGCCATCTCCTCCCATCCCTGTGCGGAGCTGTATGGTCTGGAGTGCGTCAGCGACGCCATCCAGGACAGCGACAACAACTACACCCGCTTCTTCTGCATCGCCAAGGACCCTGTCATCTACGCCGGTGCCAACCGCATCAGCCTGATCCTGGCCTGCGACAACAAGCCCGGCGCCCTGTATGAGATCCTGTCCAAGCTGGCGGCCCTGAACATCAACATGACCAAGCTGGAGTCCTGCCCTGTCAGCGGCCGGAACTTCGAGTTCATCTTCTTCCTGGAGCTGGAGGCCTCCGTCCAGGAGCCCGGCGTCCTGTCCATGCTGCAGGAGATGGAGCGCAGCTGCGCCAGCTTCAACTTCCTGGGCAGCTACGTGGAAGTCTGAGCCATGGCCGAAAAGATTTACGGCCTGCTGGGCCGCAAGCTGGGCCACAGCTGGTCCGTGCCCATCCACACCGCCCTGGGCTGCCAGGGCTACCGGCTGATCGAGCTGGAGCCGGAGGAGCTGGAGGGCTTCCTCCGCCAGCCCAACATTGGCGGACTCAACGTCACCATCCCCTACAAGCGGGACGTGATGCCCTTCTGCGACGTGATCGACCCCATGGCCCGGGCCATCGGCAGCGTCAACACCCTGACCCGCCGCGCCGACGGGAAGCTGTACGCCTTCAACACCGACGCCGCCGGTTTCCGGTGGATGGCGGAGCGGGCGGGCATCTCCTTTGCCGGGAAAAAGGCCGTCATCCTGGGCAGCGGCGGCGCGTCCCTGACCGCCCAGGCCTGTGCAAAGGCCATGGGCGCCCGGGAGGTGGTGGTCATCTCCCGCGGCGGCGAGAACAACTACGGCAACCTGGACCACCACGCCGACGCGGACATCGTGGTGAACACCACCCCGGTGGGCATGTATCCCAACACCGGCGTGTCGCCCGTGGACCTGACGGTTTTCCCCCAGTGTTCCGGCGTGCTGGACGTGGTGTACAATCCCCGCCGCACTGCCCTGCTGCTGCAAGCCGAGGCCCTGGGCATCCCCTGTTCCGATGGCCTGCCCATGCTGGTGGCCCAGGCCAAGGCGTCAGAGGAGTATTTCTTTGAAAAAGCCATCCCCGACAGCGAGAACGAGCGCATCCTGGCCCAGCTGCGGCGGGAGTGCACCAACATCGTCCTCATCGGCATGCCCGGCTGCGGCAAGACTACGGTGGGGCAGGCTCTGGCAACGCTGACAGGCCGGGAGGCCATCGATATTGACCGGCGCATTGTGGAAAAGGCGGGCCGCTCCATTCCCGAGATTTTTGCCGCGGAGGGTGAAGCCGCCTTCCGGGCGCTGGAACGGGAAGCGACCGCAGAAATGGGCAGGCTGTCCGGCAAGATCATTCTCACCGGCGGCGGCGTGGTGAAGGACCGGCGCAACTATGCACCCCTCCATCAGAACGGCCGCATCTATCAGCTGGTGCGGGACCTGGACGCCCTGCCTACCGACGGCCGCCCCCTGTCCCAGGGTGCGGACCTGTCCGCCATGTGGGCGGAGCGGGCGCCGCTGTACGCGGCTTTCCGGGACGCCGCCATGGACAACAACGGCACCGTGGAGAACACCACCGCCGCCATTTGGAGGGATTTTTGTGAAAATTCTGGTGCTTAACGGCCCCAATATGAACATGCTGGGCATCCGCCAGCCGGAGATCTACGGGAAAACCACCTATGCTGATCTGGTGGCTATACTCCAGGCAGAGGCCGACAAGCTGGGGGTGGAGATCAGCTTCTTCCAGTCCAACCACGAGGGGGCCTTGGTGGACGCCATCCATCAGGCCTATTTCGACAAGGTGGACGGTATCATCATCAACCCTGCTGCCTACACCCACACCAGCGTGGCTCTGCTGGACGCGGTGAAGGCCGTTGCCATCCCCACGGTGGAGGTCCATGTCTCCGACCCGGACAGCCGGGAGACCTTCCGCCATGTCTCCTACATCCGGGAGGCCTGCACGGCTACCATCTCCGGCCACGGACTGCCGGGATATGTGGAGGCGCTGCATCTGCTCTGCGAACGCCAATAAACAGCCGTCATCCGCCGCAGTCTTCGGACTGCGGCGGATGTTTTGCGCAAAAAAGGACTGCCGTTTTCACGGCAGTCCTTTTTGTTCAGCGGAGACTGGCAAAACTCCGTTGTTTGTTTTTGGAAAGCAGCATGCTTACTTCGCAGCAGCCTTCTTCTGCTTGCTGATGGTAGAGAAGCCCTCAATGGCCAGAACGATGGCCAGAATCACCAGCAGGACGCCCAGGATAGCCTGGACATAGGGACCCCAGTCAGCACCACCGGCAGTGATCAGACCGATCTGAGTCTTGGTGTTGATAATCAGAGAGCAGATGGTAACCAGCAGCATGAACACCATGGGAATCAGGAACATCTTGTTGTTCTTGCCGATGTTGCCCAGCCAGGTAGCCACAGCCAGCAGGCCCAGAGCAGCCAGCAGCTGGTTGGCGGAGCCAAACAGAGCCCAGATCTTGCCATAGCCGTTCAGGCCCAGCAGCACGCCCAGAACCACGGTGATGATGGTGGCAACATAGGGGTTGGACAGGACCTTCTTGTAGCCGGTGACGTTCTCGGGAGTCTCACCCTTGGAGCCATCCAGCCAGAACTCCTGGAACATGAAACGAGCCAGACGGGTGGCGGTATCCAGAGAGGTCAGGCAGAAGGAGGAATAGGTCAGAACCAGCAGGGTGTACAGCACGCTGTACACAGCACCATGGCTGGGATCGATCATGCCGGCAATACCGCCGCCGAACAGGACGGTGGGGCCCACGCCGATGTCGCCGCCGTTGGCATTGGCAAAGCCAGCCACAGCGCAGAGGACCAGAACAGCCAGGACGCACTCCAGCAACATGCCGCCGTAAGCGATGGGCTTCGCGTCAGTTTCCTTATCCAGCTGCTTGGAGGTGGTACCAGAGGAAACCAGAGAATGGAAACCGGAGATAGCACCGCAGGCGATGGTGGTGAACAGGACGGGGAACACGGGGGTGGTGCAGGTCTCAGCCTGGACCGCGGGCAGGCTTGCCATAGAGGGATGGCCGATGAACACGGCGACAACAGCCAGAGCCAGCATGGCATACAGCAGGAAGGAGCTCAGATAGTCACGGGGCTGCAGCAGGATCCACACGGGCGTGACAGAGGCGATGGCGATGTACAGGCCGCAGATCCACATCCAGGCAGTGGTGGACAGATAGATGGGATGGAAGTTCATGCCGATGGCAATGATGGCCACGATAGCCAGAACGCCGATCACGGAAGCAACGCCCATAGGAGCATTGCGGCGATAGACGCAGAAGCCGAAGATGATGGCGATCACGATGAACAGCAGAGAGACCATGGCCACGCGGGCATTGCTCTCAGAAGCCACCAGATCCACGGCGCCAGTCTCAGTGAAGGTGGCGCCGAAGGTACCGGCCACGATGGAGGCGAAGGCAGCCACGACCAGGATCAGGGTCAGGTAAGCGAAGGTCAGGAACAGCATCTTGGCCCGCTTGCTCATGTTCTCGGAGATGATCTCACCGATGGAACGGCCGCCGTGGCGGACGGAAGCGAACAGGGCGCCGAAGTCATGGACGCCGCCGAAGAAGATACCGCCGATGACGATCCACGCCAGGCAGGGCAGCCAGCCGAAGCCCAGCTTCAGAGCGGAGATGGGGCCGGTGATGGGGCCGGCGCCGGCGATGGAGGAGAAATGATGGCCCATCAGAACGGGGGCCGGAGCAGGAACATAGTCGATACCATCCTGCATGGTATGTGCGGGGGTTTCTTCCTTGAGCTCACCGACGCCCCACTGCTTGCACAGCCAGCGGCCATAGAAAATATAACCGCATGCCAGCAGAGCAACGCCAATGATGAGGACTACTACACCATTCATTGATATACTCTCCCTTCTTATTTTTCCTTGGAGAGGAAATTCCTCTCCAGGAGCTTGCGTGCTTCCTTGCCGGCTGGATTGGAAAGGAAGCTGTTTGTTGAGATTTCCATTGCTGCTATGTGATACTCCATCCAGCCATGGAGTGCCAGCCGAAAGTTTTTGCGGAAGCGGGCCTTTTTGATCAGCGCCTTCGCCTCCGGGTCTATGGTGTCCGCCAGGATCACCAGGGTCACAAAAGAGGACATGTGCTCCTTGTTGGGCTTGATATGGCTCATGCCCGCCTCCCTGGACAGGTCGATCTGCTTCTGCAGCGTTTTCACGTCCAGGTGCTCCGTCAGATAGAAGTAGACGTACTCATGATTCTCGACGGCGCTGAGCACATGCTTCTTGCTGATGAGGTAATTCTCATCCCGCAGGTAATAAAACGCCGTCGCGGGATAACTGCCGCCCGCCACCGTCACATCTCGGTCAATATCGTAGTGGTGCGAATAGGCATTCAGCAGCTTCTCCAGTCGCTCCTGCCGGGTCATTTCCATAGGCGGCATTCTCCTCTCCTTCCAAAAAAGCGCATATCCTCACTGTTCGGTTGCTATTATACACGCTCTGTTTGTTTTTGTTAAGGGGGTTCCTTAAAATTTGTGTACAATTTGTGAATAAGCCGTGAAAAATTGTGGATTCTGGTAAACATTTTTTCGTTTTTGACAAATTCCCTCTCCATTTCCACCATTTATAATCGTTTTCCTTTGTGCATTTCGCCACTTTTACTTCCCAAATTTCCTCTGAACCGCGGTTTCCGCAGAAGGACAGAAAAAGCGGCCTTTGGAAAACGTGATCGCTCCAAAGGCCGCTTTTTTGATTTATGAGAAACCGCAGGCAGCCGCCGAGTCAATCCTGCAGGGTGCTGATGAGGTGCTTCATGTGGATGCTCATGGCATGGCGGGCACCGTCCTCGTCCCGCTTCATCAGGAACTCCAGAATCATCCGGTTGTCACTGAGGGCCACGTCCTGCATGTGCTGGCG
>Ga0129317_1000950_pt1 | contig 24910 bp, 22 predicted proteins | sample Cm1ome_FD_94430 | JGI IMG/M metagenome (GOLD analysis project Ga0129317, IMG submission 94430) | Eastern black-and-white colobus group fecal microbial communities from Wisconsin, USA - Cm1105 metagenome | ecosystem: Host-associated > Mammals > Digestive system > Large intestine > Fecal | place... | reverse complement strand
TTTGGGACGTTGGGGAATTCGTCCTTTTTATGCGACTGTTTTGGAGGGAGAAAGTAAACGGATTGCTTTTAATGTGGGGGATATGAGTTTTCCGAATCATTCTATGTCAAAAGTGGAGAATCGGATTGTCTATGCTCCCCAATGGCAAGATGAGCGATTAAAACCGGGGCATGTCCTATTGTTGCGGACTTGGGACCGGCCGGCTCCCGGTCTGTTTTTGTTCGATAGCTCGGATACAGAGCTTCAGAATATCTCGATTCATTATACGGAAGGGATGGGGGTATTGGCTCAACTTTGTGAAAATGTAGTTTTGGATGGCCTGAAAGTATGTTTTGACGGTAAACAACCATCCCGTTACATCACGACTTTGGTGGATGCTACCCATTTCTCGCATTGTCGAGGTAAAATTGTCTCTCGAGACGGATTTTATGAGAATATGGGCGATGATGCGATCAATGTACATGGAATTTATATGAAAGTGGAAAAGGTGATAGATTCATATACGGTTGTCGGACGTTTTATGTATGAACAGACGTGGGGGTTCGATTGGGGATTTCCGGAAGATGAGGTGCAGTTTGTATTGAGTGAGACGTCGGATATTGCCGGAGATGTGAATAAGATTGCAAAAATAGTTCCGATGAACAATAACGGACAAGTGAAAGGGGCACGTGAATTTGTAATTACTTTTGAAAACAAGATTGATAAAAAAGTACTTGAAGGGACGCCTTGTTGTATGGAAAATCTGACATGGACTCCGGAAGTTTATTTTATCGGTAATACGATACGTAATAACAGGGCGCGTGGTTCTCTGTTCACGACACCTCGAAAAGTGGTGGTGGAAAATAATCTATATGATCATGTATCGGGATCGGCCATTTTGATAAGTGGAGATTGTTCATATTGGTATGAAAGTGGAGCGTGTCGGGATGTCTTGATCCGTAAGAACCGATTTGTCAATGTACTGAGTACTTTGTATGGGGAGGCTAACGCGGTGATTTCGATTTCGCCTCTCATAGAGAAACTATCCGATCAACAAGGTTACTATCATGGTGGCAAACAAGATGCTATTCGGATTATAGATAATGAATTTGAAGTGTTTGACGCTCCGATTCTTTATGCCAAATCGGTAGACGGGATTCTTTTTAAAGACAATGTAATCCGTACAAATACGGAATTCCCTCCCTTTCATTGGAATCGGGATCGTTTTCGCTTGGAACGGGTAGGAAAAAGTAGTTTGGAATAGGTTGATTGTTATGAAAAAATGTTTTTTTATTTAAATCTATCAATAATGTGTAAGGGAAAAATAATTAGTGTATGCTTGATGCTTTGCTCTTTAGGAATGCTTTCAGCACAAGATCGTGCAGATCGGCAAAATCTTGAGGACAAAGAGTCTTTTTCAATGATTGTACTCGGTGACCCGCAAAGTATGGTCAAATATGATATTAATCAACCGTTGTTCGAGTTGCAAACGGCATGGATTGAGGACAATATCGAACATCTTAATATTAAAGCCGTATTATGTACCGGTGACCTTGTCGAACAAAACGACTTGATTGTTCCTTCTAAAGGTAACGGTAATCAGACTTCTCGTCAGCAGTGGGAATTTGTATCACGTGCTTTCAGTCGTCTTGACCATAAAGTACCTTATATTATTTCTACGGGAAACCATGATTATGGTTACAAATCTTCGGAGCATGGCATGAGTCATTTTTCCGAATACTTCAACGTCGAACGGAACAACAAATTGTTGGAATGTGCTGTAGCTACCTATTCTAACCGTATGGGATACTCATCATTAGAGAATGCCGCTTTTGAGTTCGATCATCCTAAATGGGGTAAAATTCTTATTGTATGCAATGAGTTTGCTCCTCGTGACGAGGTTCTTGCGTGGACTCGACAATTGATATCAAGTGACAAATACAAAAATCATAAGGTAATTTACCTGACTCACTCCTTTTTGTTTCAACGGAGCGCGGAGCGCACAAAACAACTTTCTGACGGAAGGGAGGATTTTAACGCACTGGGAAGTATTAACCATGGTGAGGATATATGGAGAAAGCTTGTGGAACCGTCGAAGAATATCGTGCTTGTGATATGCGGACATACTGGAACGCTGGGAGGTTTTGAAGAATCGGTGGCTTATCGCAAGGATCAGAATATAGTAGGTCGTGATGTGCATCAGATGATGTTTAATGTACAGACTCTTGGTGGTGGATGGCAAGGGAATGGTAGTGATGGGTGGTTACGAATTCTTGAGTTTATGCCTGACGGGAAGACAATCAAAGTACGTACCTATTCACCGCTGTTTGGAATCTCTCCTGCTACTAAACATCTAGCACATCGAACAGAACTAATAGATCAGTTCGAGATGGTGGTTCCCGAATAGCCTGCAAAGCTCCGCCCCTCCTGAGGGGCGGAGTAGTGAATGACAATCAGTGTGATAGTCTTTATAAGCCGATGCAACCTTGAATGCCCAGCACGCCGCCGATGGCGGTGGCTACGGCAATGATGACTTTGATGATCGTTTTCCAGACGTTGTTTGATTTCTCGCTCATGATAAAATCGTTTTTAAAGATGAATAAAGTGAAAATAAGATACCCCGGAAGGGGCGTTTATAACTTCAGGTAAAAGATCATTCGATTTCCGGACGATCTCCTTCTTCGTTACTTTTGCCTGTCAGGTCTACATTGGTTTCTCCGGCTTTTAAGGCTTTCACTACCAGTTTGGCTGCCTTGCGGGTGGGCACGAGGTTGAATGTCGCTTCTTTCAGCAAGTTTATGAAACGCTTGCCGGGACTCCAGTTCACGTTCAGTTTCTTGATATGGATGGCAGGGTTATATTCCGCTGCCATTTCCGCTCCAGAGCTGTTGATGCTGATGGCGAAATCGCCCAGATCGCCCAACCGGATCTTCTGGCCGCCCAACAGTAGTTCGCGCATGCAGTCTACTGCCATTGTCAGGATGGCTACGATGTCGGCACGTTGGTATACGCAACCGTGACTGGCGATATGCTCGGAGAATTGGCTGATGTCCATTACTTCCGAATACTGGGCTGTGGCGTAAGCCTTCTTGGGTGCTTCCTTGTCTGCCGGTTTGCCACGCATTACAATACTGTAATTGATCATAGTTTTTTAATTTTTAATGATACATAAAATGTTTGATAACTCTCGGTTTATCGGTCCGGTAAGATTAATAATCTTTCACGTGCAAGGTTAGTAATTTTACTGGGTGAAGATTGCTAATCTTCTACCTTTTTCGTCCCGGCAGTTCAAAGATACGATAAGCGTCGCGCATGGTTACGCTTTACGGGATGATGCTACAGCAATAAGGACGTTTTTGCACGAAAATGCACGAAAACACATGAAAACAATAGGTTACATACTTGTTGGAATGTGACTATTTGAGTATCTTTGATTCAGATATTCAAAACACCACCCATTATGGAAAACTTCAAAATACGAGCTTACGGCATAGGCGAATTGGCCTGTTGTTATTTCCCGGACATTACTGTAGGGGCTGCCCGCCGCAAACTGATGTACTGGATCTCTCTGCAACCAGATTTGGTTGCTGCCCTTCGCGCGTCTGGCTTCAACGGTCGGGTACGCAGCTTTCTTCCGGTCCAGGTACGACTCATTGTGGAGGCGTTGGGAGAACCTTAGGAGGGATGCAGGGGGGGGATCCGGCGATTCGATTCAAACGATTCAACGATTCAGTATCCCCTCACACACATGTATATGTGTACATTAATAATGCGCGCGTAAATATTAACGTACGCACCTGTGTGTAAGGGGTATGAATCGTTTGAATCGTTGAATCGTCCATCTTCCTTTTAGTTCTTTTTCCGGTAAGAACCTTTGTTTTCTCCGAAAACTATGCTACCTGCATTGCGAAGTCTTTTGAGCCAGGTGATCGCTGTGTTTGGGGGAATCCCCATCTCTTCAGCCTGCTGCACGAGGTCGCGGCGCAGGAACTCTTGCGGCATGGCGGCGAACAGGCGGTCGCGGTCGGCAGTGCTGCGGCTTCTCACCTCGGTACTTTCCAGAAAAGAGAGCACGTGGGTGGCATGGCAGTAGAGTGGTTCCACTAAAGCGAGCACGGCATGGAAATCGGCATCGGTGATGAAAAGATCCCAACGGGAGATGATGCCGTCTTTCAGGTTGTCCGGCACGGTGGATGCGTCAGGACTCGCCAGCGAGGGACTGTCGCGTTGGCGGAGTAACGCCACAATGGAGAGGATGCGGCAGGTGTTCACCGCCAGGCGCACCACCGAGCTGTTCATCTCGCTGCCGTTGGCGATGTGTGCCCGTTGGAACAGGTCGGCAAACAGGCGGTTGAACGTTTCTTTCTGCGTCTCGTCCAGTTGTAGGGTGTAGATGCCCCGGAGTTTCAGTTCATCGAGGTAAGCTTTCCATTCTTTCCCCATGCGGCGGAATTCCGATTCTACATCCGTTCCATCGTCGGTGAACTGGTCTACCCACTTATCCACACGGGGCATGTAGTAGAAGATATTGCGTGAGAACAAGCCGTTCTCCGCTGAAGGGATGAAAGGTTTCACTTGCATGGGAGTACCGCTCAGCAGAACAGACAGGTAGGTATGTTTCAGTTCCCGGTACTCCCGGTCCATGCGGCGGTTGTAAGCAATCGCGTCATGGTCGAACGCCTTGCGTAGCGTGTCACTCCAATGCCCATAGTCGGTGCCCAGGGCAGTGGAGACGGTGTCTGCCTCGCTCTCGCAGATCAGCCCTATTCCGTCGGAGTCCATGAGGTTTTGCAAGATACCCGTGGCACTGTTATTACCGGGAATCAGGAACATGCGGTTGGGTGGTATCACGGGGGGTTCGCAGTTTTTGCGTCCCTTGCCCAAGGCGTCATACTCCATTTTTTCGCTGCGGTATTGTTTCATCGCTTCAGCTACATGGGCTCGGATGGCATCGTGCACGGGTTCTGCTAGGAGGCGCACCCACGACAAGACCCGCTTACCTGAAGCGGATGGGGCGGTGACGAAAGTTTGCAGACAGGGCTGTTGCCATTTGCGGCTGTAGAGACAGCGTACTGATTGTGACAAGGTACTGCCCAGCACCGTGAAAGATCCCAGCAAAAGCGCGTCGTGTTGCCAGGGATTGTTACCGTAAGAGAGGATGCGTTGGAGAAACGAAGGCCACTTGTAGTCTTGCGGGAAGACGGGCAACGGAACATAGGGGTCGGAGTCGTGGCGCAGTTCTTCTTCGCCGGTTCCCTTCTCGCCCTCGACGGGCGCGCTGGGAAGTTCTTCTGCTTTCTTTTTTTCACTTGCGGAAACTGGGTTGGGACGCGGAGGCGCTAGCTGGACGCCGCCGCGGTCCGCCAAGTGGAAGGCTGTGCCCAAATGCACATTGTTGTACCCTGTGCGCAATGCGTTGGTAAATAACTTGTCCGCATGGCGGGCATCGTATTTGGAAGAAAAGGAACATAATGTATGGAAATCGGCACGTCCTGCTTCTCCGCAATCAGAGGCGATGGCGAAAGCTAATTGTACATATTCCCGGTAGGAGGGTGCAATGTCCGCGCCTGCTACTTTTACAGCTTCGACCAAGCGGTGCAGGTCGTCTGAAGGATTTGTCATGGTAAACAGTTTTTAGAATTAAAATTTAGTCTATAGTCTCTTCGGTACGCAACAGCGCATCGGCATCGTGGCATAGGAAGCAGGTGCGCACCAGGTCCTTGCCCGAGGGGTCCACCCCTTTGGCGGAATCTTTTCCTGCAGGATTGTAGAGCGTCTTCACATACGCCATAGCCCAATAGATGCTCTCGGAGGCACATCGTACGGGATCTTCCCCAGAGGGCACTTGGTAAGGCACGAATGCCTTCACGCCTAGTCCTCCGGGGCTGATGAAACAGAGTACAGGGCGCAGTGCCGGGTCGTCGAACAGGAGCTGTCGCATTTCCACCGCCTCGTCGGGTGTATCCAGGTGATCGATGTCAATAGGTAGTAGTCCTGATAACTTCGTCAGGTTCGCCGTGCTCCGGTAGGAAAACACGCCGCACGGTGTGACGTAGGGTAGGAGAGACTGTTTGGCGAGTCGTCGGTCCAGGGCGGAACGTACTTCGCGGGTGAGCTGTTGCAAACAATTGTTGGCGGTTATCATATGGTACACCTGTTCCACAGTCAGTGTACTGGCAGGTGTCGTGGTTGCCCGCAATAAAAGCCGCCCGTCCGCATCTTTTATCGGGGCGACGGGGGCGTTGAAATACGACATGCAAAATTCTTTTTTCATGCTATCAGATTTTTTTAGTGATACAATGAATTTCAAAAACGGAGGAAAGGTCGGCAGAATAAACCGGATAAACGGCGTTTTGTCCTCGCCAGGACAAAATAGGGGAGATTTAACATTTGAATACGAAATAGTTTTGTATTTTAGCAGAATAAATGGAATTACTTGACACATCGTAGTTTCAAATATGTTTTTCTGAGTCGTTCACGACGCTTTATGTGGTGGAACTGAAGTTGGGCCAATCCGCTGAAGCGGCGATGGAGCAGATTGATTTGAAGGAATATCCCGGACGCTTTGCCTTGTGCGGGCTGCCGGTAGTGAAAGTGGGTGTCAATTTTGATAGTGAGACACTCACATTGATAGATTGGAAGATAGAGAGTATTTGAAATATAAAATTTATAAATCATAGTAGATGAAAGAAACAGAAATGAAAGAAATTGCTTTGCAACTTACATTGCTTACGGCAGAGACTCTGAAGCGTATCGGTTATGCCGGACGAAGTTTGGAACGTGCCATCCATATTGGTCACGGAGCTTTTGGTAATGCCTAAGACGAACAACCTCATGTAAAGACCCCGTTGACCTTACATCAGTTCTTTCTGGCCAACCAATTGATAATGAGTTATTACAAAGAAAGAATCGAACATACTCGTTTCTCGTGCCCGTCTTTGAGCCTCCAGGCACAACAGGGATTGGAAAAATGGAAACAGGAAGCGGGTGGGTTGCTTGAACATGCTTTGAGATTCACACTGCCCTGTGCTGGAAAAGACTAAATCTCTCCTTTTTTTATTTTATCATGCAGCAATATATTAACAAATGCATCGTTATAGATGTAACTTGGACTAGAAGAACATATTTATATGGTCTGGGAGTGAACTAAAAGTCGTATATTTGCAACTTATTTGAAGAAAAACAAAATTATGAGATTGAAATTAGCTTCGGCTGTGTTGTTTATTGTTTTAATGGGAGCTTGTTCTGTTCCTAAGGATATTACTTATTTCCAGAAAGGTAATGATATAACAGAGGAAGATATTGCCCGGATGAAGAACTATATCGACCCGATGATCAAGGTTGGGGATGTGTTGACTATTGCTGTCTCGTCTACGGACCCGTTAGCTGTCGCCCCCTTTAATTTGCCGCTGGTTTCTTTTGTCAAAGAAGGGGTACTTTCGAACTCGACTGCTAATGCATCGGCCGGTTCAAGGGATATCGGTTCGTCCCAGGCCATGCAAACGTATACGGTCAATGCGTCAGGTTATATAAATTTCCCAGTACTTGGGGATTTGAAGATTTCAGAGATGAGGAAACAAGATGTAATCCAGTTGATAGAAGATAAAATACGCAAATACGTGAAAGATCCTATTGTGAATCTGAATATCATCAATTATAAAGTAACAGTATTGGGGGAAGTCAATAAGCCTGGAAGTTATTCGATTGGGACAGACAGGGTCTCTTTGTTGGATGCATTGGGATATGCTGGTGATATGACTATTTTTGGAGATCGTAAAAATGTTAAAGTTATTCGAGATATTAATGGGGTGAAGCAAATCATTGTGTATGATTTGACTGAAAGTAATTTTTTGGTTGATCCGAATTTTTATTTGCAACAAAATGACGTAGTGTATGTGGAACCCAATGATAAAAGGAAGAAAAATTCTCGTTATAGTCAGACCGAACAATTTACTCTTTCGGTAGTGACAGCTATTGTTAGTGTATGTTCTACGGTGACAAGTATTGTTCTTGCAATAGCTAATTCAAGAAAATAAATAATACGATGTTTATGGAAAATAAAGCTAAATCATCAGATAATGAAGTCTTGGAACTGAAAAGGATCGTTGTCAATTACCTGTTCCAGTGGAAGCTGATCTTAGGTGTTTTTATTGTATCTTTAATTTTTGCGGCTCTCTATATATTTATAGTCCCCAAGACTTATGAAATAATGGCTAGGATTAAGATTAAAGATGAAAAAGGCTTAAGTGGTGGAAGTTTTGGATTAGGTGAAGCTGCTGGGTTGATGCGGTCTTTTGGCTTAGGTGGTGGCGGGACCGGTTCTGTCAGCATAGACGATGAAATCAGTATTTTGACCTCCAATAGCATGGTCAGGAAAGTGGTCTTTGATTTGGGGTTGAATGTGAATTACATAAAACCCGCAAGCTTTGGTTATAACATGTACAAGGATTCCCCATTGTTATTAACCTTGGATAGTACGACAGCTTTGTCGCTGATGGAAAACATAACGTTTGATTTATCGGTTTCTAAAGATGGGACGGCAAAGGTGAAGGTTTCAAAGAAAAGTGGCAAACAGACATTTAATTTTTCATCATTACCTGCTAAGGTGAGCCTGCCGGAAGGTGATTTCGTTATCCAATACCGGAACGGTGCCATAGCCCCATTGGATATGGAGATGATGGTTCGTCCTGTCAGTTGGGTTGCGGAAGACATGGTGGATGGTCTTTTGGTCGAGGAGTATAGTAAATCATCGAATATCATAGAATTGACCTGTACTGATTATGAATATAAACGTGGGGTTGACGTTTTAAATACGTTGATTACTTTATACAATCAAGAATCCATTTCTTTGAAATTGGAGGAAGCCAATAAATCTTTGGTTTTTGTGGATGGTCGCTTGTCGGATGTCATGCTTGAATTAACAAAGGTGGAACGGAAAATAGAGCAATATAAATTAGCAAACCGTATGACTGATATAGAATTTGATATACAATTTTATATTGGTCAGATGCAGGAATTGCAAGCGAAGATTATTGAGTTGGAGACGCAGATGCATGTTGTGGAAATGGTGGATGTTTATGTAAAGAATCCAGCGAACAAATATAACTTGATTCCCATGTTGATGTCCCAGGATGGGAATGAAAAAAGCAGTAACTCCATACTCCTTTATAATGATAAATTATTGGAAAGGTCACGGCTTTTAAGATCTTCGGAAGAAGATAGTCCTTTAGTGCTTGACGTAAATGAACAGGTGGAAAAAATGCGCGAAAGTGTATTCTTGACGATTTCCAATTCCAGGGAAGGAATACAATTGGCCCTTTCTGAATTGAAAAATAAGGAAAAACAATTGATTGATAAAATGGGGGTGGTTCCGACTTTGGAACGTGAATATATAGATTATAAACGCCAACAAGAAATTTACCAAGGAGTTTATTTGATCCTTTTGCAAAAGAAAGAAGAATTGGCTTTGACTATCGGTGAGCAAAAAGATAAAGTGCAGTTGGTTGATACAGCCTTTGTGAAACAAAAGACTGTTGCTCCTCGAATGTTGTATGCGGCAATAGGAGTTTTCCTTTTTACATTGTTTGTCCCTGTTTTTATATTGTTGTTTTGGACTTTATTCAAATCATTGAAAGATGAGTTTGATAACCAAAGGAAAAATAGTAGTATTAATGTATAAATGGTTTCCATATGTGTGCTTTGTTATACAGGTTGTTTATTTTAGGTCTATTTTTATTGGGAAGTCTTTTCTCCTTTTATAGTTGTTCTTCGGAAAATAAAATGGAAAAAGAAATAGAACTTAATAAGGATATTGCAATCATTGCACATGCGGGAGGAGTTTATGGCCCCCCAAATAGTATCCAATCCATAAGTCATTCCTTTGCTATAGGTACGGATGCAGTTGAAGTGGATATTCGTATCACTAAAGACAGCGTCGTTATATTATCTCATGACGATGATATTGCTTTATGCTCTAATGGTTCCGGTCAAGTAAAAAATTTGGCATATAACGATCTTTGTACTTTTTATTTACGGAATGTTGATGGTTCAATCTCATCTGGGAAATATCCTCAATTGGCCGATGTCTTGGATTTAGTTGGAAAAGATGGTTTTTTGATACTGGAAATCAAGGATTATACAGATGATTTGATCATACAAAAAATAGCGGAAATTATAAGAGAGAAAGATTTATATTCGAAAGTGGCTGTAACCAGTTTTGGCTTTTCATGCTTGAATAAAATAAATCAGATTGACTCTCATATAAAGTGCCATTATTTATTGAACCAAGATAGTGATATTGACGCCTTGGCTTTAAATCCAGATTGGGATTTTATATCAACGATTGTAGTAAACTATAACTCCGTTACCAAAGGTATTATTAATAAAGTCCATTCTATAGGTAAAAAAATCAATATTTATACATTGAATTCTTTTGATGAGATTTCATCCGATTTGTATTGTAACGTAGATGGTATCATTACAGATTATCCTGAAATGTGGTTAAGTAAAAAGAAATATTGAATGCTTTATAATGGACTTATTTAAACATTTTATCAAATCTTCCATATTATACTTGTTAGGTAGCGTACTCTCAAAATTGATCGGATTTATCTTGTTGCCTGTTTTGACGAATTACCTCTATCCGGATCAATTGGGGTATTACGATGTGGCCAATACGTACTTAAACCTTGTTACTACGTTTCTGTTCCTAGATATTTATGTTGGTATAATGAGGTTTATTTATGATTGTCATTCATTCGATGATTCATTGAAACCTATATTTAATGGCATATTGATATTCCTCATTTCACTTAGTATTTATACTGTATTGGCATTCATAATTTATCTGATAGCTGATATCCCTTATTTTGTATATGTATATATATATGGTGTAAGCATCGTTTTTAATAATCTATTTGGTTATATAGCAAGAGCTTTTAAGCGTAATAAGTTGTTTGCTTTTTCTGGAATAATAGCCACCCTTTTTACAGCAGCGATTAATTTTATAGGTTTGGTTTGTTTTAAGGCAGACATTAGTATCTTGTATATTTCCTCCATTGTGGGGTTGACAGTCCAAATTTTGGTCATAGAATATCATTTATCCATTGTCAAAAAGTTGTCAAGGAAATTATTTGATAAACAGTTGTTTGTTCAATTATATAAATATTCCTTTCCTTTATGTCTTAATTCTCTTGCTTTTTGGTTATTGACAGGTTATGGAAATATAATGATATCCAACTATTTGGGATTGGATCAAAATGGTATTTATTTAGTTGCGATAAAGTTCGCTTTGGTAATCAATTTGGCATCCATGTGTTTTAATCTGGCTTGGCAAGAAATTGTATTTGAAAAAAGTAATGAAAACAAAAGTTACTTGGATTCGATGTATACCCGGTCAACAGGAATGTTGATTAACTTTTTGTCATTGTTCGTATTATGTCTGATCCCTTTTTCTTTTTTTGTGTTCCCATATATGGTAGGAAAAGAATATGATGCAGCTTTTGATTTAATCCCATTATCCATTTTTTCTGCATCATTGAGTGTCATTAGCGGATTCCTTGGGCAAATCTATGCGGCGTTGAAGAAAACGTCTATCATTTTGTATTCAACTGCTGCAGCTGCCTTTGTGAATATAATTTGTTTGCCATGTTTTATTCATTACTTCTCCATAAAAGGAGCGTTCTATTCCTTAATAATCAGTTACTTGGTTAACTTGTTCATGCGGTTTTATCTAATTAGGAGTACTGTCTTGATTCAACTGAATTATAAGTTTATATTATTGTTTTTGATCCTGTTGTCATTCTCTTTTGTTATCTATTATAAAGGAGATTTATATTTAAATTTAGTTGGATTGGTCCTGTTAGGAGGTGGACTTTTATATAATCAACGAAAAATATGGTATTCTCTGATAAAGAAAACCATTTAATAAAGAATGTGTAAATGGAAAATTTTAATCATATTAATCCGGAAGGCTCTTCATTAAGAAAACATCAGAAGGCTATGCTTGAGATGTTAAGATATGTGAGTGAGGTTTGTGAAAAGCACAATATACCCTATTTTTTGTCGGGCGGTACACTTTTGGGTGCTGTCAGGCATAAAGGCTTTATTCCTTGGGATGATGATTTAGACATAATCCTTTTGAAAAAGGATTTCAAAAAATTAGTAGGGATGCTATCCTCTTCAGACAAATATGATTTGCAAACTTACCAACAAGATCCCTCTTATGTTGCTCCGTATGCGAAGCTGAGAATGAAAAATACAGAAATTGTGGAATGTAATTCAAATGATAAGTTTTATGCTTATAAAGGTATTTATATAGATCTGTTTTATTTAGAACCTGCGATACCTTTTTTGCATCGTGTGGCTAATTGTTTGCAAAATAAATTGGTTTCTGCGTCATTGATGAATCCTAAACGATTAGGGAAAAGAGTATATGTTTCTTTCCTTCATATAGTTATATATTCTATATTCTTTCCTCTATTTAATCTCCTTTCATTTTTATTTAGTAGAAAATATGTAAGTTATCCTTTAGGATCTTTCTTCAAAACCCAGTTTTTGAAAAAATGGTACGTATCTTCATTAAAAATGGAATTTGAAGAGGGACTATTTAATGTACCTGTCTATTATGATGAGGTCTTGAAAGCACAATATGGTGATTATCATAGAATCCCTCGTGCGGATGAAATACAAAATCATGTTAAATCAGTTATTTTTGATATATGATGAAGAAAAAAATAATGTGTGTATTTGGAACCAGGCCGGAGGCTATTAAAATGGCTCCATTGGTAAATGCATTGAAAAATCAAAATGATTTTTTTGATACGATTGTTTGTGTGACAGGACAACATCGTCAATTGTTGGATCAAGTTTTAGCCTTATTTGAAATAAAACCTGATTTTGATTTGAATATAATGAAACCATCTCAGGATTTGTATGATATTACAGCACAAGTTTTGCTTGGCCTGAGGGATGTTTTGCGAAAAGTACGTCCTGATTTGGTTTTAGTTCATGGGGATACTACCACTTCCATGTCTGCTGCTTTGGCCTCATTTTATGAACAAATACCGGTTGGTCATGTTGAGGCAGGATTACGTACTCATGATTTGTACAATCCATGGCCTGAAGAGCTGAATAGAATGTTGACAGGTAAGATTGCGTCCATACATTTTTCACCCACGACGACAAGTAAAAAAAACTTGCATGATGAAGGAGTACTGAAAAACGTATATATAACAGGCAATACTGTAATTGATGCATTACATTTAGTGAGTAATAAAATAAATGATTCCCAAGATGTATCCAGGCAGATTTATCAGTTATTGGAAAAAGCAGGCCTGGATAAAGATAAAATTCATCAATGGGAAAATGGTAAAACAAAATTGGTTTTAATAACAGGGCATCGTAGAGAAAATTTTGGTGAACATTTTTTACAAATATGTAATGCATTAAAAATTTTGGCTGAACAGAATAGTGATGTTGATTTTGTTTATCCTATGCATTTGAATCCTAATGTAAGGACTCCAATAAAAGAGGTGTTTGGATCTTCTCGTTTGAAAAATATCTTTTTTATCGAACCGTTGGATTATTTGCCTTTTGTTTTCTTGTTGGAGAAGTCTACTATTGTTTTGACTGATAGCGGTGGCATCCAGGAAGAGGCTCCAGGGTTCGGTAAACCTGTTTTGGTAATGAGGGAAACTACGGAGAGACCGGAAGCTGTTGAAGCTGGAACTGTTAAATTAGTTGGAACCAACAGTGAAAAGATTGTACAATCCGTAACGGAATTGTTATATGATGAAAATTGTTATAAGGAAATGGCTCATTCTGTCAATCCTTATGGAGATGGCACTGCTTGTGAAAAGATTGTATCCTTGCTGAAATTGTATTTGAAATGAAAAAAAATATATTGGTAATCCATCATGTATATCCGATTGGACAGGAAATAGGGGATAAGATCCGTACGCTCCATATGATTAAATCTCTTCATGATATTGGCTTCAATGTCTATTTCCTTGCTTTTTATACAAAAGGTATTACACGGCTGAATGTTGAAAGAAAAACATATAAAGCACCATCTGAAAAGGTATTTTATATATATTCATTACCTAACAGGTTAAGGCTAAATAAACTAGCTGCATTTTTCAGGTCTTCTGTCGTTTGGCTTATTTGTCGGTTGTATAAAATAGATGTAATCCAAGCAGAATTGGCTCATGGGGCGTCTTGTGTTAAATTGGTTCCCGATATACCTGTTGTAACAGATTTTCATTCAGACCTTGTACCCGAACTTAAAATGAGAGGTTTCTCGAAATATAATCTGCAATATGCTGCCAATGACAATATATATGCTTTAAAACGCTCGGTAAGAACCATAACTGTTTCCAAAAATTTGTACTCCAATTTGTTGGATTATTTTGAAACCAATAAGAAAAATTATGTTCTTCCTTGTAACTTCAATCCTGTCCCATTTCAAAATTTAGGATTAAATATAAGAGAAAAATTGAGGGCACGTTATTCTTTGGAAGATAGAATTGTCTTGTGTTATTCTGGTGGATTGTATGTTTGGCAATGCATTGATGAAACAATCCGATTAATAAAATTTCTTATCCAAAGGAATCCCCGTTATTATTTTTGTTTATATACTTGCGATGATACTCGTGATGTGGAGAAAAAGTTAAAACCTATAGAGGGAAGTTATATGATAAGGAGTTTGACAAAAGAGGAAGTTCCTGCCTATTTATCGATTATTGATGTCGGATTTGTTTTAAGAGAAAATAATTTAGTTAATATAAATGCTTCTCCTACTAAAACAGCCGAATATTTTGCAGCTGGTGCTATGGTTGTAGCTTCACAATATGCGGGTGATGCTCCTGATTTGATCTCACAAAGTGGAAATGGGGTTGTTTTAAATTCATTTGATTTTACTGATAGAGATGTTGAATATTTGGATAAGCAAATAAAATTGTATGTTAATAACTATAAATTGAATTCAAATCGAACAAAAAGTTTCATTTTTGAAAATAGAGTTTGGGCGTACAATGAGCAATTATTGAATGATATTTATAAGGGTATCAATATGTTGGGACAATAGTTGATGTTGGTTACGATGCTATTTTTATCTTATTTATGATTGTTTAAAATGCGATAATAAACATTTAGAGTGTCTTCTGCGATGTTATCCCAATTATAAGGAGTCAAATCATATTTAGGTTTTATGTCTTGTGATAATTTATCAGTTAATTTGTTTTCAAAATCTGCTGAATTGTTCTGGATAAAGTAACAATCAGGGTTAAGACCTACAGCTTTGTTTGCAGGAATATCGCTAACAAGTACATCCAAATTATAACTCATTGCTTCTAATAACGTGATTGGCAATCCTTCGTGCGATGAAGGTAAAACAAATAATTTGGCATTTGCGTATAAGCTTTGTAGTTTATCCCCCTTGATCATGCCAGTTAATAGGATGCCATTTTCTTTAGCTAGTTTTTTTAGATCATGGGCATATTGTGTATTATGATCTGCATCTCCGGCGATTACTAATTTGTAATTTTTAATGTTACTTGAAAGATATGCTTTTATGAGCTTGTCAAATCCTTTCTCTTCTACAAAACGACCTACGGCTAAAATATATTTTTTTTTCTCTAGATTCAGCTTGTCAAGATAATCTGTAGTACTAGGAACTTTTCCGGCATTTACTCCATTATATATGAGGTGTATGGCTTTATTGCGGCCATATTTATTGTGTAGTATATCACGGATAACAGTTGATATAACAATTATCCCGTCAGCCATTTTTGCGGCAAAAAACTCTCCTGTTTTTAACACAAAACGTGCAAAACGCCCCCATTTCTCACGGTCGTAATCCGGTCCATGATGCGTCATTACTACTTTTAATCCCAATAATTTGGCGAAAGGAATAGCTATTGCTGGTCCTATGGCATGTACATGTACAATATCCGCATGTACTTTCTTTGCATACCAAATACCTTTGAATGTATGTATTGCAGCTTCTAGTCCAATAACAAAAGGAGATTTGATGTTTTTGAATTTTACACCTTTATAAATAGCCATAGGCGGATTCTCTTTTACAAACCCTGTCCTTCTGATTACGATAACCTCCTGTCCCAGCGCCACAATTCGAGGGTATAGTTCCTCACAATGGGTTTCTATCCCTCCCTGTATATTAGGGAATCCTCTTAAACCAACGACTACTATCTTCATAACTATCCTTGTTTATTTAAATTACCTTGTTCTGGATCTTGCCCAACATCAAACCATTTTCTTTCCAGATTTAAGGGTCGGTTGAACATGCTATTGAATTTATTTTCAATGACCCATTTAAGCGGATATCGGATATATTTTTTCATCACGGGCGAAGCTGTCCCTACCATCCAACAGTTTTTGGGACATTTGCGTACCATGCTTCTGACGTGTTCCGCTTGCTCACTTTCCCATAATTCGTTGAAGTTTTTGATAGTCCGGATGTTACCCATACTTTCTTTCCAAAATCGTTCTTCTAGTCCATTACAAGGATACACATCTCCATACGGATCCACAAAAAAATTCACCAATCCTGCCTCGCAGGGCAACATCCGGCGATTCCCTTCTATGTAGTTGATTAATCCATTATTAAAGAATGCCCGGAACCAAGATTTAGGAGAGTTCTCGTGCATTTGCAAAGTAATCAATTTTTCAAAATTGGAAATTACTTCGTCTTTGTTGGTGATTTGATTGTCATATTTATGGAAATAGTATGAATTGTGGAATGCGGCTGTTGCAAATTCCAAATTTAACTCTTTCGCTAATTTATATAATGAAAGCATGTCTTCCGAATTATTGTTGGATACAGTAATGCCAAAGCCTATGTCCTTAATACCCATTTCTTTCAGTGTAAGCAAGGTTCTTAACCCTCTGTCAAATCCACCTTCCCGTCCCCGCAACTCATCATTCTTTTGTGAAAGTCCTTCAATACTGATACGTATACCTATATTATGATATTTTTCTGCCAATCGAATGATACGGTCTTCAAACCATCCAGAAGTGGAAATGACAACTCGTGGCGATTTTTTTTTCAATACTTCCACTATATCTTCTAAATCCTCACGAATGAAAGGTTCCCCTCCTGTAATATTGACAAATTTTACGTTGGGCAATATCTCCAGTTCTTTGGGTTGAATTTCCTTCCTTTTTTCTGTCGGGTTGTTCCAAATATCACACATTTTACAACGCATAGGGCATCGATAGGTCGTTATGATGCACATATCGGTAGGTGAACTTATTTTATTACTCATAGATTTCAAGTATTTTATTATAATAGTTGTCTGCAGAATATTTCATTTGTGCAGCAGTACAAATATCGGAATAATTAAATGATTTGTTATACATGATTTGTATTTTTTCTTTCAAATCACAGGGGACACCAGATTTGAAAAGCGTGCCATTTGTATTATCGATCAATTCAGGTATTCCTCCGATGTTAGCTCCTAAGACCGGCGTACCCATACATAAAGATTCTATGATTGATAATGGGTTGTTCTCGTACCACTCTGAGGGTAATACTGAAAATCTGGCTTGCGAAACTATTGTTTTTATTTCTTCCCAATTTTTAAAACCTACGAATTTTATATTCTTGTTATTGTGTGCTAGAGTTTTTTCCAAAGGACCTGTTCCTATAATAATAAGTTTATAAGGTAAATCAGAAGCCACCTTAATTAAAGTATTCAGACCCTTTTCTTCGGATAAGCGACCTATATAGCAATAATAGTTGCCTTTTTCAAAAGAATGCATAAGGTATTCCCTGTTGGTAAAATTTGGTAAAACTTGAATTTTGGAATCAGGAAAACCACCTTTTATCATTATCTGTTTCATAAAAAGGCTGGGGGTAATGAATGTATCTGTGTTGGTAATGAGTTTTTTCTTACTCCAAACCAAGCTTTCCATATATGCCAATAAACTTGCAGGAAGACTCCGTTTCATACATTTATGGTACAGTACATTATGGGTTGAATTAGGAATACAGAGTTCGCATGTTTTCCCATCCCTTAAACAAGAATAGGCCGGACATACCAGTTTATAGTCATGCAACGTCCATACCACCTTTATCCCTTTCTTATGTGCAATTTCACCGATATAGGGTGATAACTGGGAATGTATATTATTTAAATGTAATACATCCGGTCGGAACTCATCTATTAATTTTGTGAATTTATTTTTTATCTCATTTGAGTGAAGCAATCGTATGGATGCAATTAATTTCTCTTTTAAACAGGTTGTACTAAAATCAACTTGAGATGGAAAATATTGATTCCATTCAGAGACTATATTAGATGGATGTTGCATACTGAAGAATGCAACTTTATGCCCTTTCTCCTGTAATAATTTTTCAAGGGAAATTGAGTATGTACAATCTCCTCCCCTGTAATAATAGAATTTATTTGCTACCAGTATCTTTAATTGTTTCATAAGTCTTTAATTGTCTGAAATATTTGTTGAGCCATGATTTCTTCGCAAAAGTATTTTTTTACGTGTGTTTGATTAGCTTTTCCTAACACAATTAATTCATTATCAGGGAGCGATAACGTTTTCATAACACATTCAGCCAATGCTGCTTTGGAATTTACAGGAACAGAAAAAACTCCAGGGGCATTTTTTATATAGTCGACTGTTGATGTCGTTTTCATAGTAATTACCACTTTCCCTAATGCCATAGATTGTAAAATACTCATTTGTCCATATGAATAGTTGTATTCAGGAAGAGGAATTATTATTATTCTACTGTTATTTATCATCTCAACTAAGTTGTAAAATGGCAATTTATTAATGAACGTAACATTTTTATATTGTATTTTGTCTGCGCCCCAACCTACTATTTTTAAACTGGTTTGTATACTATAATCTTTCCATACACTTAGTAGGGTTGAATAGTCTCTTTTATAATAACCAAAACTCATCGCATATCCCCCAATAATATTTTGTGTAGATATGTTTTTAAAATATTCGAAATCAACACCAAAAGGTATAAACTTGACTTTGGATAAGAGTTGTGGATAAAGTCGCTCATATAATACTGTTTGGTTACTTGAGTGTATAATTATAGTCGGTTTTTTTCTAAGAGCAAATTTTATGATGAAGGATTCTATTTTATTTGATTTTGCCCCATTCAATCCTCCAATATCAAATAATATGTGTTGAGGTTTTTTTCTTGTAAACGAACAGAGCAATTCATACAATAAACCACTTTGTGCTCCATGTGAAATAACAACATCATATTTGTTCCTTGTATAAAAAGCTTTTATGGGTTGAATTATGTAGAATTTTATTTTTTTTTCGATTTTGCTAAAGATAAAATATTCCCCTATATCAATAATCGAAACTTGGGTATTTACAGGAAAATATTTAAAGAACCAATAGGGCGTATTGGTTATGATTTTATCTGGAGCTTGTATCTCTTTGTTGTCGTAGTTTAATCGGATAATTTTCCAATTGGGTATAAATAATATCTTCATATTCAAAACTTATAATACTTTACTAGGGATACTTTTTTTGAAATTAGACATTGCTAATCCTAAAAGCATCATCATAAATAATCCACGATTATGTGTAAGTGTCGAATCTGTAGTACATTCTATTAGGAAAAATGATACTATTAATATGGAAATAGTGAAATATTGACTGTTGGTCTGAACATGTTGCCACTTAACGGCTTTTTTTATGATATTAATCCAAAAAGCGAAGAATAAAATAACTCCTATTATCCCGAATTGTGCTAATGCTGGATAATAAGTATCAGAGATGAAACTGTTGAAGTCTTTACTGAGGCCGTGTACTAAGTCCATGTTATATTTTTCATATAGCGGAGAATAATATTCGGCAGAAGCATATGTTGCATAAGATCCAAAACCTGATCCGAAAGGAAAATAGTCTATGATAATATCTCGGGAAAAATAGTATAATGCCATTCTTGCAAATAAATCAGTTTCTCCTTTTCCGTCTCCCAATCCTCCTTGAACAAAATAAAGATAAATCTTTTCTTTTGTCGCTAAAAAAATAATCCCTAATGCAATTGATAAATATATAATATTCTTTAGATTAAATTTGATTTTAAAATTATCTGTTATATAAAAAACGAGGAAAGTACAAATGATGAAAAATCCATAAAATTTGGATCTTCCTGATATAAAACCTATTGATAATATTAATAGAAAAATTATTTTATCTTTTAGCGTGTATTTGCTTGTATATAAATATAAAATGGCTATTATTGATATAGCGGTTGCATAGCGTGAAGGATGATCCATTACAGTAATGATTGTTCCCCGGTTAAAAATATCGCAAACACCTAATATGAATAAGTAGAAAGCGGACAATATACAAATACACTGTAGAAATATTTTTTTCTTTTTATCTAGTTGGGGGGCTATAGCGTATACGCAGAAAAAACCTAAATAGGGTTTAATCTGAATAATGAAATCTGTTATAATTGCTGCTTTAGTATTACTTTTTATGTAGAAAGAATAACCTAAATAAAATAAAAAAATCAATATTGTACAAATGAACAATATATTTGTTTCCCATTTCGGTGTATGAAATATATAAAAGCCATAAAGGACTAGAACTATGATAGCACAAATCTCGTCAGTAAATGTAAATCCTAGAGTGTCGTAAAATAGTACTCCGAAAATTAGAGCAAATATTAGTAAATAATAGAAATGTCGATCAATATATTCTTGTAACATGATGTTTGTTTTTATTTTTAACGAAATAGGAGGAGGTTTATTATATAGATGTTGATAAATATTCCAAGTATAGATATTTACTATTTATGCGAATCAGTAGTTAGCTTACTGATTCAAGGTTAAAATTGTATAGCTTTGAGTTTGCAGTTAGGGCAACTGTATCAAAATTTTATTGTCTGTTTAACTTATTGATAATCAAATGTGGCGTTTTATGATATTATGTAAAATACAAAATGAACAAGTATTGATTATCAGACTATTGACATTTTGATGCGGTTGCCCAGGTTTGCAGTAGCGAGGGGCACTTTCCATAGGTATGTACTAATAGACCTTTAGAGGCTCTAACCTTTGATACTTTTTGAATTTCTGTTATTTCATGCGGTCTGTTGAAAAAGATTTGATAGTCTGAATGATTTGTATCTTTTGATTATTAACTGATTAGTCGTGTTGGAAACAACAAGTGAAACAAATACCTAAAATGACTATCAATATTGATGTAATACCAATAACTATTATACCCAACACTTGCAAGGCTAAACTGAACTTAGAGATAGAAATAGAAAATATGAGACCAGTAAATAAAGCAATAGTACAAATGTAAGGTATTGCTATCCCTATGATTTCATTCGAATGGAGACGTGGCTGGTTTTTTCGAATACATATAGCTACGAGATCTATTTGGTCTCTTTTTTCTAATATGACTTTTAATACTTTATAGGTAGAATATAGGCTTATAGATATAAGTATGGAAATGATTGTTCCTAGGAGAAGTATTCCAGTTAAGAACTCATTTTTATGCTCAAAGTTGGATGTCATGATTGTTGCTCCTGCCGTGACAAACAAAGAGATAAATAGTATGTAGATGTTAAATCTTGTATAAAAATTTTTCTCGACGTACTCTCTTTCTTTATTTAGCTCTAAGCGAAATGCATTTCCGCTTAGATTTATTATTTCTTCTAATTCTGTATGTTGCATATATAAATTGTGTTGCTTTTTATCTATCATAAAAACTATTTGTTAAAGTGAACATTTTTATTGTGTTTTAGATTTAGATACTGTAAATCGTTTATATTTTTCATATTTAGTGCCTTGGGAAAATACATCTGGCAAGTGTTTTGCAGCAAATTGTAATTTTTCTTCATCTGTATGGAACTTTTGTCCCTCGCAATATTTATCGATAAGTTTTGCCGCTTCGAAAAATGCATCTCTTTGAGATTCAGTGATGATAGGAAGGAGGTCAGAATCTGTTTCAACTACATTTTGAGGATTAACAGGAGCTATCATAAAGATTTTCTCATCATAATCTCCTTCTTTTGCTTTGAATTGCCGATATTGTTCTTCTGTTAGTTCCAAGAAGTCCTCTTTTTGAGGGATGAACCCGAATTGGAATATCAATTGAAGGGATTGTCCTCCCCAACCGAATAGCAGGTCAAATGCGTCCATAGATGATATTTTATTATGTCTGAATTTTGCTGTAAAGATATGGTTTTATTGGATTTTTTCGTCTGATACTCTACAAAAATACAGTGGGATCATTATTATTTTTATTGTAACCTCCAATATACATAGGATTATCAGAAATGACTTTCCATAAAGGTTCTTGTACAAAATGTTTGAAGGTAGGAAGGTTAGTGACCGTATTGACCGTTATTATGTACGCTTCTATCGTGGAAGGGAAAATGTGAAATACTGAGCTTGTAAGTATAGGAAAATGTGAAATATGTATAGAAATGTAGTGTGGGAAATGTGAAAATAGTTACTTTTGCATTTGAATATAAATGATTTGCTATATGGATAAATTATTGAAAAGAAAAGTTGATGCATATTTGATGGCTTGGAAAAGTAATCCGGATAGAAAGCCTCTTATCATTAAAGGTGCTCGCCAGATAGGGAAGACACGTTCTGTCGAGTGGTTCGCAAATCGGAATTATGCAAATGTCATTCAGGTTAATTTTGTGGAACAAAAAAAATATCGGGATATTTTCAATGAGGGCTTTGAGGTTGATGTTATTCTTAAAAATATTTCATTGCTGAATCCGGAGTTGAAGTTTATACCTGGTGAAACTCTCTTTTTTTTCGATGAGTTACAGGCGTGCCCCAATTGTGCTACTTCTTTGAAGTTTTTTAAATTGGACGGACGGTTTGATGTCATTTGTTCCGGTTCATTGATGGGGATCAATTATAAGGAGATTGAGTCTAATAGTGTCGGTTTTAAAGAAGATTATGAGATGCATTCCATGGATTTCGAAGAATTTCTTTGGGCTAAAGGATATTCGGATGATTTTATTGAGGATCTTTATTGGCACATGTCGGAAGTTAAACCTTTTGACAGTTTACAAATAGATGTTCTTTTTGATCTGTTTCGAGATTATGTTATTATCGGAGGAATGCCGGAGGTGGTGAATACATATATCAAGAATAAAAATTTTAGTGGAACATTGGGTATACAGCAACAATTACTGAGGGACTATGAAGAAGATATTACTAAATATGTAGAAGGTTTGGATAAAGCTAAAGTCAAAGCTGTGTATAATCATATTTCAACTTTCTTGGCAAAAGAAAATAAACGTTTTCAGATAACCAAAATAGGAAAAAATGCAAGAAACAGGGATTATATTGGTTGTGTGGAGTGGCTCGCAGATGCGGGGGTCATTAATATCTGCTATTGTATGAATCAGCCGGAACTTCCTCTAAAGGGAAATTATGATCCCAAACTTTATAAAATATATTTCAAGGATACGGGGCTTCTTATTGCATCGCTTGACGATGAAGCCCAAGAGGATTTGAGGGCAAATAAAAATTTAGGAACCTACAAGGGGGCTATATACGAAAATATAGTAGGGGATATGCTTGTAAAACAAGGTTACCGCCTTTTTTATTATAACAGTGACAAACCTGCTCTTGAAATGGATTTCTTTGTTAGAGACGTAGATTCACTTATTCCTGTAGAGGTAAAAGCCAATGATGGAGCAACAGCATCATTAAATAATCTTTTAAAAAAAGAAAAATATCCGGATGTGAAATATGGTATTAAATTGGGATATAAAAACATAGGATTCAATGGTAAGTTTTATACTTTCCCATATTTTATGACATTCCTGTTGAAGAGATTTCTTTCTGACAGGAAAAGAAGATGGTCTTTATCAAGGTTGACTTGTTAAACTCTCTTCTTCAAGGCACATCCACTACACCCTTGGCATGTCAAGGGTGTGTGTTTGTTTCTTGTGAATAGATGGTATATTTTCTTTCCCACGTATAGTATGGTTAGTAGACCTATTATGCTTATAGCTATTTCTTGCCACATTAAAAATGCCTCCTAATTTATCAAATGAATAATTAAACTCCCCGTCTGATAAACCACAAATGAGACGATCCATGCTAAAACGCATGTATACACAATTACAAATATTCCCCATTTCCATGATCCCGATTCATTGACGATGGCCGAGATTGTTGCGATACATGGGAAATAAATGAGAACAAACAGCATCAGGCTCAGAGCGATAAGAGGTGTAAAGACCGGATTGCCTTCTTCATCCAAATCCTGTTTTATACGTTCGGATAAAACCTGACTATCCTCTTCATCTCCGGTGTACAGGACGCTTAACGTACTGACTACTACTTCTTTTGCTGCCATACCGGTCAATAAGCTGACACTCATTTTCCAATCGAATCCTAACGGGTGAAGAACAGGTTGGATTGTTTGTCCTATTGTTCCGATATATGAATTTTTTTGCTGTTCGGAGGCATTCATTTCCGGATGACGAGGAAAATATCCTAAAAACCAAATGATAATGGATGCAAATAGAATGACTCCTCCCATTTTGTGTAAATATTGCTTGGCTTTTTCCCACATATGGATCATGATCGACTTTCCTGTCGGCATACGATAGGGGGGAAGCTCCATTACAAAAGGTACATCCTCTTCATTGAACAGGAAGCGTTTAAACAACCGGGCCATTATGATCGCTAGGATAATTCCAGTTGCGTATAATATTAACAAAACGAAACTAGCATTTTGTGGAAAGAATGCTCCTGTCAGTAACACATATACCGGTAAACGGGCACTGCAACTCATTAGCGGATTAACCAGCATGGTGATCATACGGCTATTGCGGCTTTCAATCGTACGGGAGGCCATAATAGCCGGCACATTACAACCGAATCCCATTACCAAAGGAATGAAAGATTTACCATGGAGT
>Ga0129317_1000949_pt1 | contig 24931 bp, 21 predicted proteins | sample Cm1ome_FD_94430 | JGI IMG/M metagenome (GOLD analysis project Ga0129317, IMG submission 94430) | Eastern black-and-white colobus group fecal microbial communities from Wisconsin, USA - Cm1105 metagenome | ecosystem: Host-associated > Mammals > Digestive system > Large intestine > Fecal | place... | reverse complement strand
CATAGCGCAAATTTACATATTTTCACGCTGGGACACCCAATTTACCTTAGACAAAATAGTTTAATCGCTGATAATTAGAACAAAACAACATCGGCAGTTTTTTGAGTGATAAAGTCAGGAAATGGGCGCGAATCACTTCGCGCCCCAAGTCTTTCGGTGGTCGATGCCGTGAGGCTCGGCCATGCCGTGGTGTGTGTCTTTCGTGATTACGTAATTATCCTCTATATACAAAATCTTTTGTCAATTTCGGCACCGTCTGTGGCTCCGTTCGAGCCGACTGTCGGTGCAGTCGTGTTTGCCTTTTGTTGACACTGCAAAATTACAGTCGTATCCGTAGCCTGACAATACCTATTTTTGAGTATTTTGTGTCCTAAATATCCGCTATATCGATAAAGATGTGTACCTTTGTGTCATCAAAAAAAATAATTACCACAACTAATAATAGCAATGAAACATCTTCACAACCTCTTGACACTCGTTGCTTTGGCATGCCTTACATTTGGTATGACCGCATGTAACGATGATGATGACGATCCCGACAGCATCGACTTGGTGTACAACTTCGGCAGGGAAGCCAAAGAATATAATGCCGACGGCTATTGGGCCGAAGTTCTCAACCCCGAACAAGGCCCTCTCGGGTATACCGGCGTAACCGTATCGCACAGCGTATCCGGATACGAGTATGGTGGCGTCACTACTTATTCGTGGTCCGGCTTCTGCCCCTCCAAGGTTTCGGATCTGAAGGACTACACGGCTGAAGGCACTTGGGTGGATCACCAGTATGCAGCCATGCCCGGCAAGGGTTTCACAACTCCCAACTATCTCGTGGGTTACTGGAATACCGGCGAAAAGCTCGATGGGAATATCGCCACCCCCAGCTGCTACATCAAATTCGAGAGCGAGGTCGCCCTGCTCAGCACTCGTATAGCCAACACCACATGGGGCTACTTCGCAATGAAGAACGGCAGTGCATATAGTAAGGCTTTTGGTCAAGACGACTACTGCAACGTTATCATCTACGGACGTCTTCGCGGTGTGATCGTGGGTACGATCAAGGTTCCCCTCGCTTACAAGGGCAAGGTTTTTGACTCGTGGATAGGTGTCGACCTCTCCGGACTGGGTACCGTGGACGAGCTCGTATTCCAGATGGAATCCAGCGACAATTCCACTTTCGACGGAGTTTCGTATATGAACAACCCGGCATACTTCTGCATCACCGACCTGTATACGCGATTCTACAAATCCCCGATAAAACAATAATTTAGCCGATACGGCAGAAAAAACATGGGCGATCGGGCATTCCGGTCGCCTTTTTTTATGCTCGACTATGGCATCCATACCGAAAAAATGACGTATATTTGCATCAGTCAAAAGGCGCTTCCACGCCGGGAGCGTTGTTATGCAAACACCCAAAGATGTTTCTTACCTACCATACCATAACCAACGGCATTTTGCGGCGCTTGTTGCCGCTGATAATAATTGTACTGACCATCGCGCTACCCTCCTGCGAGGGCGGTGAGGACACGGAGGGTGATCTTGTACTCGCCGAGAGCGCCATGCACGAAGGTCGCTATGAAGAGGCCGCTGAGATATGCCGTGACATTCTCCAAAAGACGGACAGTACGGCTATCACCATCAATCAGATGTGCCGCATAGCCGTCGTGTATGCCACGGCTGCGGACAATGATTGCGACAACGAATTGAATATGGCGCGTGCCGCCGATTGCTTCCGGCGTGCCGCTTCCGTCAGCGCCGACTCGGTATCCGTGTTTCTTAACAGTCTGAGTGTCGAGGAGCAGAGCATTGCCAATATGGCGCATCGCTTGGCCCTGGGCACGCATTCGGACTTGCGCGACTACGAGGATTACGTACCCGACAGCATAGACGTCCATGTCCATGAGTGACGACTGGAAAGACGCATTGGCGGCATTTCGCGCCTCCGTAACGCCCGTGGAGGATGATTTAGCACGGTCGGCAGACGATGGCATCGAGCCGAAGGATACTGCCGGAGGGCCGACCGATGGTGTCAAGGCATGGACTCTCGAAATAGTATACGAGCGCAAAGGCCGTGGCGGTCATCCGGCCACCATTGTGGTATGTCCGCAAGGTATGTCCGATGATGATGTGGATGCCTTGGCCGGCACGCTGCGCCGACGCCTCGGGGTGGGCGGCAGCGCCCGTGGCGGTGAGATATTGTTGCAGGGCGACCGTCGAGACGCCTTGCGCACCATGCTGCCGAGCCTCGGGTTCAAGACCAAAGGCTGACAGATACGCATTTCGTCATGCCTCGGTTCTTGCCGATGCCGACAAAACTCGTATTACAATTTCACATCCGCCCAACCATATAATTTGCATCCACCAAATCCGTACCACACCATGTCCCACTTGACCATATACAAAGCTTCTGCCGGGTCCGGCAAGACATATACGCTTACGCTGCAATATATTACGTTGCTTTTGGGCGTCAAAGATGCTGACGGCGTATACCATCTTAACCACAAAGAGTGTCTGCCGCAAGGCGAGGGCGTGCAGCGTCGCCGCCATCGCCATATCTTGGCGGTGACCTTCACCAATAAGGCTACGGAAGAGATGAAGCAGCGCATACTCAAGGAATTGCAGGATTTGGCTGATGAACCGGAGGTCGGTGCAAAGGATGCCGCGTATGCGATGGCATTGACGGATTTGTTTGGATGTACGCGCCGGCAGTTGGCCGAGGCTGCCAACGATGCTATGCGTCAGATCATATTCGATTACAGCCAGTTCCATGTCAGCACTATCGATGCTTTTTTTCAGAATGTGCTGCGTTCCATGGCCTTTGAATTCGAACGTCAAGGCGACTACGATATCACCATGGACTCGGATGCGGTCATCAATTTTGCCATAGACGGGCTGCTCGAAGAGTTTAATATGGCAGATGCTCGTCAGCGCAATACCGAATTGCGCCCGTTGAACGACTGGATACTCCGTAAGATGGAAGAGGCAGTGCGCGAAGGCAGAGATTTCAACATCTTCCAGTCCAAGGGTACGGTGCGGCGCGACATTGTTGAGTTTGTTCACAGTTTTTTTGACGAGGGCTTTGTCGAGTATAGCAAGGCCATGGGCGAATGGCTGGGACGAGACGGCGCCATACAAAAATTTAAGGATGCGGTAGACGACAAAATCAAGAGCCTTAAAGCGCAATTGGCCATGCAGATGGATGCGGCGAGGAATGCCGTGGGTGGACGCAAGCTAAAGAGCGTAATCTCTAATATTTTGAAGAATAATGAGCCGTCGAATCCCGGAACCGAATACTATAAGAGGGCGATGGCGGCCGTTTTCGATAATATGCCGTTCGGCCCGGCGGATATTTTCAAAGATTACACGCCCACGCCTGCCGAGGCACAGCCAATCCTGGCTGCGCTCAATTCTTATGCCAAGTATTGGGCTGACATCAAGACTCTTGAGATGCTGAGAAAATACATAGGCATGTACGGACTGCAGAAACTGGTGCTGGACCGCGTCGAGCAATGGCGTCGAGACAACAATGTCTTGTTACTGAGCGATGCTGCCGACCTCATAAGCCGATTTGTGTCCAAGGATGATGTGCCCTTTATGTACGAGCGCATGGGCGTTGACCTGAGGCACTTTCTGATAGACGAGTTCCAGGATACATCGCGTCTGCAATGGAACAACTTCCGCCCGCTGTTGTGCAATAGTCTTGCCTCGGGATTTGACAACTTGATTATCGGCGACGAAAAGCAGTCGATATATCGTTTCCGTAACTCGGATTCTTCGCTGCTGCAGCACGAAGTTGCTGACGAATTCTCCGAAGACTATCAATTGAAAGGAGTCAATCCCGGTGAGAACACCAATCACCGCAGCGCCGTCGAAATCGTACGCTTTAACAATACGCTGTTCCATTATATCGCCAAGCACATGGATTTGCCCGGCAAGACGCATTTTGATAGCTTCGACAATGTCATACAGGATATTCCGGAGCGTCATCGCGACCTGCATGGTGCGGTGCGTATCCATATTCCGCCCAAGAAGGAAAAAGACGCGGGCGCTGCCACGGATGTTGCGGATACGAATGATGTCGAAGATGAGTCCGTGGAGGCTGCAATGATTAAAAGTATTAGACGCCAGCACGATGAGGGTGGATACCGCTGGGGCGATATTGCCGTGCTCACCGACACCAACAGCCAGGCTTCGGGGTGCGTAGCCGCACTTATCGATGCGGGCATCCCGGTGATGTCTGCCGATGCGCTCGAGATTGACCGCGCTCGAAGTGTCGTTTTTGTCATCGGCATCATACGCCTTATTGCCAATCTATGGAACATAACCGATAAGGCCACGGACAAAGATCAAAGGACGCGCCGCGTGCGCGCTTCGATGATGTTGTGCCGATTCGAGTTGGCCCTGTATCGCAATGATATGAATGGCGGAGCGGATGCTGACGGGGATACCTTTGTGAAAACCATCGAGGAGGTTATGGACGACTTGGCCAATGGTCGCATGGGCGATGACTTCCGCGAGCAGCTGGAACACATTGTGTCGCTGCATCCGTCGACGTTGATGTCTTTGGCGGACATGATTGTCGCTACCTTCGTACCGCCGGAAATGGCGCAGCGCGAAAAGGTCTACCTGAGCGCACTATCGGACACGCTGATGGACTACTCCAACCTGTACGGCAACGACATCTACGATTTCCTGAATTGGTGGGACCGACAATCCAAGCATCCCACCATCAAGGCCTCGGGCGATACAGATGCCGTCAACGTCGTCACCATACACTCGGCCAAGGGCTTGCAATATCCGTGCGTGCACTTGCCATATATGGACTTCGAACTCATCAGCATACGCAGCGAAAGCGAATGGGTAACATCGAAAGGTCTCAAAGATTTAATCCCGGGCGAGGTCCTACCCCCGGCGGTGTTTATAAGCTATAGCAAGGCTATGGATGAGTATCATACGAGCTTCAAGGACGCCTATATGAAGAATTGTCGCGCCAAAGCCACCGACAGCATTAATAAGGCCTACGTAGCCCTTACGCGTCCCGAACGCGAATTGGATATATATATCAGCCCCAAATCATCGCAGGCACTGACACGCGATAAGAACACGGGCGCCATCACTGCTGACGATTTGAAGGCCAATAAGCCGTTTGATATCATCTTGGTCAATGCTGTTGCCGCCATTGACGGCAATACGCCCGTGCCCGATGGTTACGAAAACCGCGACCCGGCGGTCATCGAGGCTCTGGCCGAGCATTTCGAGAGCGCGACAGAGTATGTCTACGGCGCCGATACGCATCCGGATTATGGTGAAGACACGAAGGATGATACGGCCGATGACCTGAACTACGGCACGTACATACGCGACGATACAGCCATAGTGACACGCGTGGACGCAATCACGCGCGTGGACGATGGCGATGAGGGCTTCGATGATGAAGATGACGAGCCTGCACCGCCGGAAGCGCATGTCCTGGTGGACGGAATATACGAGAACGAGGAGGTGCGTCAGGCTGCCATACGCGGCAAGGTGCTGCACGAAGTCCTCAGCGGCATACGCCGCCCCGAGGATGTATATGATGATGCGGTGGTGACGCCGCTGTGTTGCTGTGCCAGTGCTCATTACCTGCGTCATACGCATAATTACAAAGTTTATCTGGACGATTTACGTGCATTATTCGGTGATGGCGGCACCAATGATGCCGGGCTGCGCCGTTGGTTTGTGGAGACGGACGATAGCATGGAGGAGCAGCCCATATTTGTGCCGCCCGTGCATCCGGATGACGAGGACGACTTCGGCCGGCTGCTGCGTCCGGACCGCGTGGTGATACACGAAGGCGTCATGGAAGTCGTCGATTTCAAATTCACTACCCGTGAATATCCCGCCCATCATCGGCAAGTCCACGAATATTGCCGCATCCTTCACATGATATATCCCGAGTATCCCATAAAAGGATACCTGTGGTATATGGACCGCCACGCCGTAGTTCCCGTGCAATTGGACTTCTGACGAGAAATATGATTTTCTAAATTAGATTTTTACTAATTAATAATACGTACCGATAAACGCTAATATGAAAGATTTTTCCATAAATTTTGGCTCTGTAAAAGATAGTTATGAGCATCTACGTTCTCTTACCGAGCAAAAAGCGCGAGACCTTGCAGAGAAGATTAATCTTGAAAAAGGTGAAGCGATAGAGGTCCCAGTGTGGACTGCCGACATACCAGAACTCATAGCTGTCGTGACTTTTGAAAAGGATAAAAGAGGTGTTGTTAAGTATACGATAGATGATACAATGAGTACTTTATAGAAGAACTAAAGCGATAGCCGTAGAACAGTTCCCCTTGCGGTTGTAGAATTTCACTGCCGATAGGGGGGGTGATTGGGCACAAAAAAAACGCGTATTGACGCGTTCGGATTTGTGCATCGGCGCATTTCTGCGCCTTGCTGTCCGAGGACGCCCGGATGGCGCCGCTCGGGGTTGCTTTTCGTGGATTTGTACGTGTTAATTAGTAAAAACTATATCTATATATTACCCTATGAGAAACCATGTATTAGATTTTTCTGATGCAAAGGTAGACAAATGCTGTGATTGCATCCAAATTTTCCACGTTAAATATTTTTAATTAAGCTTATTTGTGGCATTTTGTCCGAATTTCGGCCCTTTTAATGCCCCTTTTGATGCCTGTTGCGGCGCAATCGGCGCAAAAATTGCACACAAGTATACCAATCAAATAGATGGGCGGGGTGGGGTCGGTGCGAACAAAAGCCCGTAACCCGAGATAGTCCCGTATATCCCCCACCGAGATAGTCCCGTATAAAAACTCCGAGACAACCCATCGGCAAAAAAGAAGAAAGAAACCATTCGGCCATGCGGCTTTGAGGTTTCCTTCTTCTCGATAGTAGTCTTACCAGGATTCGAACCTAGACAGACAGAACCAAAAACTGTAGTGCTACCATTACACCATAAGACTATCGTGATGCCCAAGCGCAACGCTTCGCGCCTTAAGCGCTGCAAAGTTACGCATAATTCCCCGTTCCCACAAAATTTTTCGCGAAAAATCCTTCCGAAAAAATCGAGAAAGGTATAGATAGAAAGTGCAATAAGAGTGTGTATTAATTTTATGAGGAAAAAAACAACAAAAAGAGGATGAAGGAGATAAGGAGTGCTATGGTTATAACTTTGAAAAAGTCTAGAATGCTTTCAGTTGGTGTGGGTAATTCGAGCGCCTCCTCTTTTTCGGTCTTTATCTGGCTTCCGTTGTCTTCTACGGTCAATTCTACGGAGTCAGAAATATATGTATAGGTGTTCATATGGCTAGATGCTGCGATTTGTGCCCAGTCGTTATCGGAGCTAAATTCTTTGATACTTCCTGCAGGTCTTTTGAAGCTTAAAGGAGAGAGGGTAATAAAATCCAATTTATCAAGTTCTTCCGACAAGTCGACTAAATCAGGTTCAATAGATGTATAAATATTCTTTGCTGATGACGGTTTGTCTTCTATGTTAAGAAGAGCTTGTGTGTCTATGCGTGAAAACATTGACCCCGCAGATTTTTTGAATATAGAGAGATTTTCTTGTTTGTCGGATAGCATCACATCATTAAGCACGAGACATATTCCTAATAATGAGTTATCGCTAATTCGTTGAATGTATCCATAGTACATAAGGTTGCCTTTCCGATGTATGGCAATACTTTGTGCCGTTTTGGCGTGGTTTATGAAATTGGTAAAGACTGCAGACAATCCATCTTCCGGATATTGAAAATCAATACCATTGGCATGTCGCCCGAAAACATAGATGTCTTTATTCATAATAACTATTTGTATTATAGTGCTTGAGCTAAGATACGTCTCTGAGGTCTATACACTTATGTCGTTTAGTCGCTTATATTATTAGATTGATGCTTATCGGTTGTAGTACGTTAACAACATTGATAAACTTAATAGAAGAAGGTTTATTCCAATAATAAGAATGGTTATACCAGCTATGGAAGATCTTTCTTTTGGGCCGGTATGACCATTATCTTCATCATTATCTTCTTTTGGCGTAGATGCGGGTAGGTGTTCTTGTGTTTGTGCGGGTTGTTCGGGATTGGCGAAAATATACGTGTAATCATTTGTATGGCATGATTGCAAAATGTCGCCCCAATTGTCGTTATACTTGTAATCGTTGGTAAACCCCTTCGGCGTTTTATAGCTTGGGGGCGGAAGGGTTACAGTTTTTAATTTACCGAAATTCTCTAATAAGGAGTTTATCTTTGGCTCAATCCCGGCGTAGACGGAGAATATTTCTTTAATACTATCATAAAGTTCGATATCCCCATTTTTATCCGGATAAATAAGCGTATGTGTTTCTGCAATTGCGTTTATTGCATCTTCAAACAATTGGAATATATAGTTTGGCCTATATGTGAACTTGCGTGGTATATCGGACACCATTACGCCATTTAGTACAACACAAATTCCGATGGACTTGCCTCCTTCAAGTTGTTGGATATAGCCATAATACATTAAGTCCCCATCTCGGTGTATAGCAATGGTTTGTTTTCCCGTTGCATGAGCTATAAATCTACCGAAGACCGATGATGCACTATCGTCGGGATATTGTATAAGTTCTCCGAGATCATTCTCTACGAAGATGTAATAGGCGGCATTCATAGATTTAACCTAATCTGAAATTAATTACTTTATTCTCATTGTCAATCTCATACGTTGGCACGCGGTTCAGTACTTCGTTACCAAGCAAAAGGGGCGCAGTAGTATTTGCTGACACTGTCGCATTGACGTTTTGAAACAATATCTTGCCGTCAATGATGACTTCCTTCAGATTAACCACCATATTTTCAACAATAGACCCATCGGCAATCTTTGAAAGTGCAGTGCCGAGAATGTCTTCATTGGTTAAGCATCCATTTTGATATAAATAATTGGCTTCTGCCACCGAAATCAAGGTCCCCGAACATCCGGTGTCAAAAATCATATCAAAAGGCTGACCATTAATTGAAACTTTTACATACTTTATGCTCCCTTTCTCGATGAAAGGTACGGAAACCTCAGATTCTCCACCCATTATTTCATACTCATCATTAGTGCTATCAATATCGCCGGTATCGGAGATAGATTCTGTATCTGTGTCTGTGTCATAGAAGGGTAGCGCCTTCTTTTCTTTTGCACAAGAAGCCGCACCCAGCAGAAGGACAACAAGGAGGATGCCACCCACTAATATTCGCTTACTTGGCAACATTGAGTTCTCTTGAAACAACGATTACATCGTCAACCACGTAAGAGATGGTGCATTTGCCCTCATGCTTAGGCTTTATGCTCTCTCCGTCAATGCCAATGTCAAAATCCGAAGACTCCCATTGACCTCGTTTTTGCTCCGGCTTTACTTTCAATAATCGAACCGGATAATAGTTATTGACGCTTAACCGCATTGGTTTCTGATCATCTATGAATGAAATGTCTATTCGGGCGTTACTATACTCTGCCATGAGCGTGTTCTCATTGATATCCACGTCAGCCTGCTCTGCGTCTTTTGAGGGCGCAGCACTATCCACAGTCTCAGAAGCGATTGCATTAGAATCCTCTACGACAGTTGTGTCGGAGGCTTTCCCATCTCGGCCGAAACCACAGAAAACTGCAAAACATAGCACGATCACAGAGAGTACCAACATTATTCCCGAGAGCAGACATAGCCGTTTAAGAGCTTTTGCCGCTGAGTGGCCGAGACTGGGAGATTGAGGATTTCCGGTCACTCCGTGGAGAATATCTTTGATTTTTGCGAGCCTCTCTGTCGTCTCCGCTAATTTACTCTTGGCGGATTCGAGTTGGATGCGCAAGTCCTTAGCGCCTCTTTGTGTTTCTTCCTCTTTTTTTTTGAGCGCAGAAATCTGTTTCGATGCTTGCGCTCGGGCAGCCTCGATATCTCGCCGAGCCTGGTCTTCAACAGCCTTAATCCTGTTGTCAACCTGCGCATTGATTTGCAACTCTTTCACAGTACTACAGAACATCGAGACAACTACCCGGCCTTGCGACTTGACGAGGGGTGTTACGATAGCCGGGGTGGCATCTATGAGGTTTACAACTCGTGTCTGACCCTGCATATTGTTTTTGAAGCCATCAAGCGAAAGGAAGTCGGAGTCGCTTGAAAAGTTCATCAAATATCCTTGAATATCTGACTCAAGCTTACGAAGTATATCTTGTTTCTGCTCGATTTTCGAGATCAGAAACTGATAGCTTCCGGATTTAAGCTTAAGCAGGCTCCCAACAATATATTTATCAAAAGCAGCTTTGAGCAGATTGAACATATTCTGAATATCTGCATAATAGTTGCCATCAACACGAACAGTTACCGCGCAGTATCCTCCCGGACGGTTGTCGATATCTATTGTCTTTTCCTGCTTATAGGTGTAGTATGTACTTGTCCGTCCGTCGTATTGCCGGATATCGACATACATTTGTGCGTCACCGCTCGCCCCTTGATTATAGAACGATCGGATGTATTGTGCTTCGATATCGTTACCATCCCGAAGGCCCCAGGTGTCCTGTCCTTTGGGCACACCATGAACGTATAGCTTGATTTTATCCGGGTTCATTGCTTATCCTCTTATTTTCTTCATTATACATTTCCACAGCTTGACGCAATACTCTCGCGGTCCGTCTTGAAATGAAGGTTTACCACTTGACGTATCTGTGTACGTCCCGGTTTGGAAGGGAACGAAGTCGCAATTGTACTCTTTCCAAAGTTTGGTGATAGGATTTACGTTCTTAAACGCTGTAAATATGCCGGGATACAGATTCTTGACTTCGTTGAGAGCGCTGGATGTTCGTACATGCCCATAGTCACCGATAAACGGAGTCTTATCAACCTTGTTAAGTACAAAAATGGCTGAATCTCGCGTTCTCATTCTCGTTTTAATCTTTGTGATGCGTGCGACATAGTTCTTTCTGTCACTGCTGTTTTTCCAATTGGGTTCAACCATAATCATCCAAATCTTACGGTTGGGACTGCTGATGATTGTGTTCACATAAGCGGGGAAGTCGGCGTGCGGGGTATTGGGGTCAAAGTAGTGTTCACCCGGGGCTTCAAGCAATTGGCACACACGTCGTCCGTCCTTGATAACCTCCACAAGCATAAAACTAATTTGCTGTGTGGATTCAACGGCATAGTCCGTGTTCATTAGTTGGTCAAAACCATCACACATACTCTTATAGGTCGGATCATCGGATGGGCGGAATGTACGCACCGGAGAGATTGTATATCCCTCTGATTTGAGAAAGCGACTCATGCGAACAAGAGTCATCGTTTTCCCACATGCAGGAGGGCCAAACAGAACAACAAGAGGCGCCTTTTCGTCCGATATCGTGACTTTTATGCTATTGGCGTCCGATGTGCCGGTTGTGGTCGTACTGTATGTGTCTGTGTCCGTGCCGAGTGTGTCTTGACCGGAAACGTCATTCACGGAAGTGTCAACATCTGTAGGCTCGAGCATCGTTTGCTCTTGCTGCTGAGGGTCTTGTGTTACAGGCATAGGTGATATTTTTTATGATAGGTGGTTAGGGTTAGTCTTCGCGTTTTTTGAAGGCGATGTCAAAGAAGATGAACGCAGCGACATCCACAAGGATGGATATTATAATCCAGAACAAGAAGCCGTGGCCGTCATATTTCCCGGCAAGGTAGTCTTGCCATACGTCGAAGACACTAATCATTCTTTTAACTTTCGATACGGCGTTTTCGGCTGTATACGCAGCCTCATCATTGCCATTGAAATAGACAAAGTCTTTATTGTTCTTTATTGTTGCGTAGCTTATCGCTAATTGGTCGCAGACCGTTTTTATGTCGTTTGCGTCATTCAGGTCATACGTGTTATTCGCAATACGTTTTTCTACGAGTTCAAGATTTACATGATTCTTTTTTGCTTCTTTTTTCGCAGACCCACTTACAAGCCTAATGTTGTTTCTGATAATATTTTGTTGACCTTTTAACAGTGAACGTATTTTATTACGATATGCGTTACATAACAGTTCACGATCTTCTATAGATGTGCCTTTTTTTGAAAGAGGCTTAATCGGATCTGAATGAAGCATACCGGCGAATTCACTCAGAATCTCTTTTGATTTTTCGCCAAAGCCAGGATTTGCCTCATTCTTAATCTCGGCTTCCAATTCGCCAAGTTTTGCCTCAACCTTATTTTCAAGTTCGGCGCATTTTTCTTTTGCTGTTTGATTGGGCTTTTCGTTATTGATTATTTGTTCCAAGTATCTTTTTGTCGTTGTAATGTCGCTTGCGACTTTGTCGTGTATGACACTACGATAAAAGAATGTGTGGGTGTTTGTAGGCATACTACAGGCAAGCCAAAACACCAAAAGCATTATTGTCCCTAGGGTTAGGCGTAATCCACGTTTTTCAATATAGACCTTTTGATTGAGACTGTCTACGATTAGTTTAGAGCCTAACGAGGCAATAACAAAGAAGCCTATGGACACTATCCAGCACAAAATAGCCGGCCAGGATGAAAGTAGCAGATGCAGCGATTCAGCTGTAGCCCAGCAGCTGACAGCCGCAAATGCGATAAATGCGAGAATCGAAAAGATTTTCAAAGGTTTGTTCTCGTTCATAACGTTTACCATATCTTCCCCGGTTCCCATGAGAAGAAGTTTAATATATGAATTAAAGAACAAAAAAAGCGTGGGAACCTCCTTGTTGCCTGTCCCACGCATCGAGGCTCTCGCATTGCCCATTGAAGTTGAACAGGCAACGCCAGAGCCCACGCCGATATGAAATACCACAAGCGGATGCATAAATGATGAATTAAACACATAAGCATTTAATGCCATCAATTTGCATCGACGATTGCAATATAATTCACACCCATGGGCATCTACCGTTGCTATGCTCTTGACTTCAATTATGTAATTTGCGAGATTACGAAGCGTCAGGAACAAAGCGTCAAGTAAACGCCTTTTTTTATTATCTCAAAACCCACCCATCCTCCTCTGAGGAAGGCTTGCGTCGCCCAGAGGCTCGGCGTGGGATATGAGAATGTGAATTTATGGCGATATACGTTGTTGAAACAATTATATTCAGATGTGTATATGCGCTTGTTTTTCGCCTGCAAAGTTAATAAAAAACAATTAATGCCAAGTGAAAAAGTAAAAAATATTTAAGAGACCTGCAGGATGATTGTTTCTGAGCATTCTTCTATTGTGTGCTTGGATGATTATCTAATTTCAATGAATGGGCTAATTCAGGTCAACAGAATTCGGGGATAGGTTTGATGTTTCTTCCTGAAAAAAGTTGACTCCTAAAAGAGTCAAAAGATGATAAGATTTCAGAGTCTGCCGAGATAAAAACGGCAATCAATCCGCGAAGAAGTCCTACGACTATATGCGGAAACGGATCTCAGATATGGAGAAATCGCAGAAGTAAAAGAAGTAAAAGGGATATAAGTTTGCACAACTGAATATATTGTGCGTAACTTTGCGTCAGAACTTCCAGAGATAACAATCATGATAAAGAAAAGAACAGAAGCCGGCAGGGAGGATTACGACAAGCTTCGGGCGGAGGCGGAGCGGCTGCGCAAGGAGCTTCGAGAGCAGAAAATGCGGGCAGAGGCTCTTGATACGATGATCGATGTGGCAGAGGAAATGTTTGACATACCGATTAGGAGAAAAACTGACGATAAAAGGTGAAATGCCGGTATGTGCGGCATTCCTGTGTCTATGCGGGTTTGGTGTTGTGCATGCGGAATGGGAAAGTTTTGCTCGGCGGAGGGGGTGATTGCGGTTACGGAAAAAAGTTGTATTTTTGTGGGTGAATAAGAAGGGATGCGTCCGGGCGGTATGCCGCCTCGGGACGTGGTTCTGTATGCTCGTCCCACGGGCATATAATCGGGGCACTCAGAACGGATGCGCTTCGGACGAACCTCAAGCGGAGGCACTCAGAACGGACGCTTCGGGCGGAGGTCGAGAGATGAACCGCATCCTGATAATGAATGTTTTTGATAATGAATGATTTGTCATCGAATAATATGAATAAGGATACTCACGATATAGATGCTCGGGGCAATGGCGCGCGCGGCGGAAATTCTGCCGCGGCTGAAACGGGTCGTGATGCGGTCAATGCCGAAGGTGCTTGCGGTGGCCGGGAGGCTGAAACGGGCCGTGACGCTGATGGCCGTGACGTGGTCAGTGCCGTGGTTGCTCGCGAGGGTGCAGCGGCTGAGGGCTCGGGCGAGGCTTTGCGCGAGGCGGTGGGCGGCGAGTATAAGTATGGCTTTGTGAGCGATATCGATACGGATATCATTCCGCAGGGCCTGAATGCGGATATCGTTCGTCTGATTTCGCAAAAGAAGGGCGAGCCGGACTGGCTGCTCGATTTCCGTCTGCGTGCATACGAGCATTGGCGGACGTTGACGCCGCCTAAGTGGGGGCATTTGCAGATGCCGGATATTGATTTTCAGGCGTTGAGCTATTACGCTGCGCCGCGTCGTAAGTCGGACGCGCCTAAGAGCCTGGAGGAAGTGGATCCGGCAATTTTGGATACGTTCAATCGGCTGGGCATTTCGCTGGACGAGCAGAAGGCGCTGTCGGGTATGGCCGTGGATGCGGTCATGGACAGCGTGTCGGTGAAGACAACGCATAAGGAGAAGTTGGCCGAGATGGGCATTATCTTCTGCTCGTTTTCGCAGGCTGTGCGCGATTATCCCGACTTGGTGCGGCGCTACCTGGGCAAGGTGGTGCCGTATACGGACAATTTCTATGCGGCGCTCAACAGTGCGGTGTTCTCCGACGGGTCGTTTGTGTATATCCCCAAGGGGGTGCGCTGTCCGATGGAGTTGTCCACGTATTTCCGCATCAACGCGGCCGGCACGGGTCAGTTTGAGCGTACGCTCATCGTGGCCGACGACGATGCGTATGTGAGTTACCTTGAGGGCTGTACGGCGCCTATGCGTGACGAAAATCAGTTGCACGCGGCCATCGTCGAGATTGTAGCCGAGGAGCGTGCCGAGGTCAAGTACTCGACGGTGCAGAACTGGTACGCGGGCGACCGCGAGGGCCGCGGCGGCGTGTACAACCTCGTGACCAAGCGCGGTTTGTGTCGCGGCGACCACTCGAAAATCTCGTGGACGCAGGTGGAGACCGGCAGCGCCATCACGTGGAAGTATCCCGGGTGCATCCTCAAGGGTGACGGCAGCGTGGGCGAGTTTTACAGCGTGGCCGTGACCAATAATTTCCAGCAGGCCGATACGGGCACCAAGATGATACATTTGGGGCGTGACACGCGCTCGACCATCGTGAGCAAAGGCATCAGTGCCGGTCGCAGCCAAAACAGCTACCGAGGCCTGGTGCGCGTGGCTTTCGGAGCTGCCGGGGCGCGCAACTACACGCAATGCGACTCGCTGCTGCTTGGAGACAGATGCGGTGCGCACACTTTTCCCGACATAGATGTCGCCACCGATGACGCTGTGGTCGAGCACGAGGCCACGACGTCCAAAATCAGCGAGGAGCAGCTGTTTTACTGCAATCAGCGCGGCATCCCCACCGAGGAGGCTGTGGGACTGATAGTCAACGGCTATGCCAAAGAAGTAATGAATAAATTGCCGATGGAGTTTGCCGTGGAGGCACAGAAGTTGCTTTCCATCACCCTCGAAGGGTCTATCGGCTGAGAAATCGGATATACAGCATATACATATGAGCAACGATATATTATTACAAGTCAAGGGGCTACGAGCCTCTACGACCGAGGGTAAGGAAATTCTCAAGGGTATCGACCTGACCATCCGTCCGGGTGAGGTGCACGCCATCATGGGGCCCAACGGCTCGGGCAAGAGCACACTCAGCGGCGTATTGGCCGGCGATCCGCGTTTTGTGGTGACTGCCGGCACTGCCACTCTGGGCGATGCCGACCTGCTGGCGCTGTCGCCCGAGGATCGCAGTCACGAGGGGTTGTTTCTGTCCTTCCAGTACCCGGTGGAAATACCCGGGGTGAGCATGGTCAACTTTATGCGTGCGGCTGTCAATGCCAAGCGCCGTTACCAAGGCCTTGAGCCACTGGGCGCCGCAGACTTCCTGAAACTGATGCGCCAAAAGCGCTCCGTCGTCGAGTTGGACAATAAATTGGCCTCGCGCTCGGTGAACGAAGGCTTTTCCGGCGGCGAGAAAAAACGCAACGAAATCTTCCAGATGGCAGTGCTCGAGCCTCGGCTGAGCATTTTGGACGAGACGGACTCGGGCCTCGACATCGACGCCCTACGCATCGTTGCTTCCGGCGTCAATCGCCTGCGCACCGACCGCAACGCCACCATAGTGATTACGCACTACCAGCGCCTGTTGGACTACATCAAGCCCGACGTGGTACACATATTATATAAGGGACGTATCGTCTACACCGGCGGCCCCGAATTGGCTCTCGAGTTGGAGCAGCGCGGCTACGACTGGATTAAGGAACAAGTAGACGGAATTCAATGAAAGGGCTGAGAGCATGAACGCCAATCCATTGCAACAATATATCGACTTGGCTCGCGAGCATCGCGCCCTGCTTGACCGTGAGTCGCCGTCGGCGATGAACGCCCTGCGCGACCGTGCCGCCGAGGTGTGCGCCTCCGTGGAGCTGCCTCGTGATGGCAGCCGGCCCTATCTGTATACCTCGCTGCGCCGGATGTTTGCGCCCGACTTGGGTGTCAATATCTCGCGTCTGCCCTTCAGCGCCACTGCCGCCGATGCCTTTCGCTGTCGCGTGCCCAATATCAGCACCGCCGTCGGAGTCGTGGCCAACGACACTTTTGCCGACGATCAGCCCGCCTTGACCAACCTCGGCGATGGTGTCACCGTCTGCAGTCTGCGCCGCGCCGCCGCCCTGATGCCCGAGGTGCTGCAACGCCATTACGGCACCATTGTCGACATCGACGACACGCGCAACGGCGACCGCGCCGCAGTGGCCCTGAACACTCTTTTGGCACAAGACGGCATCCTTGTACATGTTGCACGCGGCGTACATGTCGATCGGACCATCCAGTTGGTGCAGGTGCTCAATGCCGCCGCACCGACCCTGGCTGTACGCCGTATGCTCATCGTCCTCGAAGCCGGCGCCGATGCATCGCTGCTGTTGTGCGATCACACCGCTACAGGCGCTGCCGCGTCCACCATTTCGCAAGTTACGGAGGTATACCTCGGCGAAGATGCTTTGCTGTCACTGTACACACTCGAAGAATCGGCCGCCGACACCTCGCGCCTATGTCGTACCGGGGTGCGGGCCTGCCGTGGCGCGCACCTGTCCATGGCGCCGATCACGCTGCTGTGCGGTACCAGCCGCAACAACATCGCCGTGTCCCTCGAAGGCGAGGGCGCCGAGTGCAACATCAACGGCATGGCCCTGGCCGATGGCTCTATGGTGGCCGACAACAATTCGGTAGTTTACCATAAGGCGCCTCGCTGCACCACCTTGCAAAATTTCCGCTATGTAGTCGATGACCAAGCTCGCGGATCTTTCGAGGGTATGATACACGTTGCCGAAGGGGCGCACCACACTAACGGCGAACAAAACAATCGCAATGTTCTGCTGTCCGATGGTGCTCGTATGCACTCGCTGCCGCAGCTCGAAATATACTGTGACGACGTCAAATGCGGTCACGGCAGCGCCACCGGACGTCTGGACGAGCGTCAGATGTTCTATATGCAAAGCCGCGGCATCCCCGCCGCCGAGGCTCGCACGATGCTTATTCAAGCATTTATGGCGGATATTTTAGACGCAATACGACTGGAGCCGCTGCGTCTGCGTCTGCAGATGCTTGTTGACAATCGCCTGCGTCGAGATGCCGTACCTTCGGGATGCGCCGACTGCAATATTTGTCCGCAATAATATATCACAAGCCAATGTCCGACACCAAATTAGACATCGAAAATATCCGCGGCCAATTTGCCATACTCAGCCGCAAGGTCAACAATAGGCCGCTTGTCTACCTGGACAATGCCGCCACCTCGCAGACCCCGGCACGCGTGCTCAATACTCTTGAGGATATGTACACCTGCCACCATGCCAACGTCCACCGCGGCGTCCATAGCATTTCGCAGGAGGCGACAGACCGTCTCGAGCATGTGCGCCATCGCGTAGCACTTCGACTTGGCGCCGCTTCGGACGAAGAAATTGTCTTTACACGTGGCACCACCGAGTCTGTCAATCTTGTGGCCGACACCTATTGTCGACTGCTGTCACCCGGCGATGAAATCCTCGTGACGGTCATGGAGCATCACTCGGATATCGTTCCTTGGCAATTGGCAGCGCGGCGCAATGGGCTGAAAATACGTGCTGCCGGCATCCGCCCGGACGGATCATTGGATCTTGACACCGTGTCAGCCATCCTGGGCGAAGGACGTGTGCGCCTTGTCGCCGTCTGCCATGTCTCCAATGTCTTGGGCACGGTCAATCCCGTGCGCCGTATCGCCGATTTGGCTCATGCCGCCGGTGCCGTCGTCCTGGTGGACGGGGCTCAGGCAGCCGCGCACATGCCCATAGACGTGGCCGCCCTCGGCGCTGATTTCTACGCCTTTTCGTCGCACAAAATGTACGGTCCCACCGGCGTCGGCGTCCTATACGGGCGACGCGAATTGCTGGGTCGGATGCCGCCGTATCAAGGTGGCGGTGAAATGATTGCACACGTAGACATCGAACATACGACCTTTGCCGATCTGCCGTTCAAATTCGAGGCCGGTACGCCGGACTTCACCGCCGTGGCCGCCTTCGATGCCGCCTTCGACTTTATTGACAGCATCGGCATCGATGCCATGGCTGTCCACGAACATGCGCTGCTTGACGAGGCCACGCGGCTGATGCTCGACCGTCTGCCCGGCGTGCGCATCTTCGGCGCCACGCCCGACAAAGAGCCGGTGATATCATTCCTTCTCGATGGCATACACCATTATGACACCGGGATGCTGTTGGATCAACTCGGCATAGCCGTCCGCACCGGACACCATTGTGCCCAGCCGCTGATGACAGCCCTCGGCATCGAAGGATGTGTTCGAGCCTCATTTGCAGTATATAACACCATGGACGAGGTGCACGCCTTTGTTGACGGGCTTGTCCGCGTCCAAAACATTCTGAAGAATTAATCCAACAGGCGCTGTCATGCCACGCACAACTCAGCCACGTATGCACAAAATTATCTTCGTAACACTCTTCTCGCTGCTTTCGGCTATTCTGTCGGGATGCTCCGGGCCGGACTCTTTTGCAGTCAAAGGCCACGTAAAAGGCGATGCAACCATCAATCTCAGAGCATTATACTATGTCGACGGAGCACTCCAAAGCTCGATATTCCCGGCCGATCGCGGCTCTTTTGCCTTCAAGGGGCGTGCACCAGAGGGCGCCGTTGTCGAGATTTTGGACAACGACTATCGGCTTCTCGGGCGCTTCTATGCTGTTAATGGCGACGAAATAGACGTAACCATAGACCCCAAATCGCCCGCCTCAGCTAAAGTCAACAAGGGCAGTGATATAGCCGTACGCTGGGCGCAGTGGCTCAACGCCAATGCCAAAACGCTCGATAGTCGCAATAGTAAAATCATCAATGCTTTGGCTGCTAAATATGTCAAAGCTCATCCGCAAGATATAGTTTCGACACTGATCATCACCACTGTATATGACGCCTCTGTCGACCCGGAAGGCGCATCGCGGCTGCTGTCTTCCATCGCGCCTGAGGCTCGCCCGACCGCGCTCACCGAAGCCATGGCTACGCTGCTTATGTATGCGGATACGAGTGCCGCAAAACGTCGCGTATCTCCGCTGACGCTTATGGCTCAGGGAGATACGGTGACTACCTTCAGTCCGCGTAAGCACCGTCTCAGCCTTCTGGTGTTCTCGGACGAAAACAGCGGCCGCGCCGACAGTATCGTCCCGGCGTTGCGTCGCCTTCGCAAAGCACACACTGACAAAGCCTTGGGCATTATGGATGTTTCGCTGGATGCAGACACCCTGACATGGCTGCGCAGTACGCGCAACGACACGGCCACATGGGATGCCGCGTGGGGCGCCGGAGGCATAGCTTCGGCAGCATTGAGGCCCTTGGCCATACCACGCCTTCCGTACTTCATCGTCACTGATAGTGTAGGCTCGCAAATCTATCGTGGTGCCTCCATATCGCAGGCTCTCAAGAAGATAGAGAAATAGGTTGTAACCACAATAATCCCATCCGTATGCTTGTCAAGATACACGGCGCTGCCATCTTAGTTTTTTTGTCACTGCTTATTGTGGCAGAGAGTGTCGGTGCGGCAAAGATAATACCTATCCGTGAGCAAATTATCAAAGAATCTATCAAGGTGTACACTCCGGGGGAGTCCATACCATTTGATACGATTCCGCAAATGCATAATGACGAGTATTTTTTTGATGCATACGACGAACAGGTCGAAATGCTTAACGGGGGCCGACCCTATGACCTTAAACGAGCCGAATTTCTTGTTGAGTGGGCGTATTATTCCGGAGGCATAGATTATAACGCATTTTGTGATAGCGTAACCAACGCAGTCAATACCCTTAAGACGTTTATACAGATGAAGGAAATAGGACAGTACAAAACGGCTGCAAATGCTGCGCTCTTTGAATACTTCACGAAACCATGCTGGATGAACAACAATCGTGCATTCACGTATGATGTAGTGGATTGCGGCGGTGAAAAGGACCTTTCAAAAGTTTTCGTCTCAAAGGTTATAAGGATACATTCGGGGCAATGCTTCTCTCTGCCTGTGTATTACAAAATTCTATGCAACGAACTTGGTGGAAAGGCGTCTTTAGCTACAGCACCGGGGCATATGTATATAAAACATGTGGGAGAAGACGGACGATGGGTTAATGTGGAATTGACCACCGGCAGCTTTGCGAGAGACGAGTGGTACATACAATCTATGGGCGTATCGACGGAAGCTATCAAAAACGGCGTGTTCCTCACTGCGATGTCTGATCAAGAGGATATTGCATATATGCTTTATATGCTTGGCGTTGCCTATCTGAGGAAATATAAGGAGTATGACTACTTTACACTATTATGTGCCAATCGTATATTGGAGGTATTGCCTCACAATTGTTATGCGTTGGAGCTTGTTGTCGGTACGCGGCAACAATGGGGCTATGATTATGTCCACATTATAGGCGATATCCCCTCGGATTTTATTATGGAAAACTATGATGGACAATATGGTGCGCAGATGTTGCTGAATACCATAGGGTATACGCGAATTACAGGGGAAGAATATATACGACGAGTCGAGAAGGCCTATAAAGAAATAGGTAAAGACGTCCCGGACTCGTGGAAGGAATTTAGAGAACAAATAAACCGCGTTGAGGGTTGTACTAAATAATTGGCTATATGCGAGAAGCAAAGAATATAAATTTTGTTGGAAGTACAAGACCCTTGGTTTTGGTCTTGCTCTGTTTTTTGTGCAGCACAATGGTTGCGCAGCATGTCAGACAGCAGAATGATAGTCCCTATGCGTATATGGGCGACCAAACTAAGACGTTGATGGCGATAGATGACAAAGAATTGCCTAGCTGTTTTAGCGTAAAGGCCACTTTATCAAACGGAGAATCCGTTACGGCTGTTTTTGACTATAAAGCACGCACTATTTCGTTGAGAGATAATGAGACGGGTATAATAATAGCGGTAGATACGCTCTCTGTGGGGAGCAAGGCATTTACGACAACTGACCCTATGGCAGAGAATGCTCCACACATTTCCCCGTATGCTTTTTGTGCGGGTAATCCTGTTAGGTATACAGACCCTACCGGTATGGTGATAGAGGAGGGTAGTTTGAAGGAATGGAGAGCTCTTCGGGAACAGATAGAAGCAGAAAGGGATAAAATCCAAAAAGCCATAAACAACCTTGTTCTGAAAGCGGCGGCAAAAGGGTGGAGCGCTGAGAAGCTTTCAAAAAAAATCGGAAATCGGTCGGAACGGGTCTCAAGCCTGAATTCCAGCCTTGGGTTAATGGGTGCCTTGGAAAACAGCACGCAGGCCTATGCCTTGGCGCATATTAGCGATGTAGGCGGCCTGAGTCTTGACCCGACTACGAGCGTTATAAGTATCAATTTTGAAGGAACATATAATTTTGTTCATGAATTAACTCACGCAGGGCAGTTCGAAGTTGGTGATATGGCTTTTTCAACCGAAGGAACTGTCTTTCAGGATGTCTATGACGAAATGGCGGCCTATAAGGCTCAATTTGCATATAGTCCGAGTTCGGTCTCGTCCCTTATCTCCGTCTCGACAGCCAATTCATTTGAAACAATAACTCCCTCTTGGGTTCAGGGAGTGCTATCGGACGGGAACGCGATTTATGGCCCAGGTGGAGAAAATAATACGGGGATAAAATCTGTGGGTATAAACTCAACAATTAATGATCTGATACAGGCGTATCCATGGATCGCATCGAGCTTTCGTGGCTTGCCGGTTGGCCTTAAAGCATATAATTTACCAAATTTGTATTTTAAAAGATGAGAAAGGCTTTTTATTTGTCGGCTTTGCTACTATTGTGCTCGTGTTGTTCCCATCGTTACGCGCAGAATGATCTTGTCGGGGCATACTCGGGCTTTAACTCCGGGTCACGGTATAATTTGGCTTTGGTTGACGATAGTGTTTTTATGTTTTTCAAATATTTTGATATATATAGGATTAGGGGTTTCGGCAAATGGACAATACGAGGAAGGTACGTAGTCTTGGAATATGAAAACCCACCATTAAACTTCTACACGGCGATTAAGGCCGGAAGCTACTGGGATGGGACAGACTCGCTTCGGATATGTAATGCGAATAAACTCAAGTTTAAGAGAAAAAAGGAGAAAGTGACGTTGTTTAAGAAGCTTGATACAATACCCAATCGTCAACATCCGTATTATTATTTGTTTTTAGAACAATCCATCCGATGGATATAACGATTAACGATAACCTAATAATCCCATCCGTATGCTTGTCAAGATACACGGCGCTGCCATTCAGGGCATAGATGCCATAGGCGTGGACATAGAGTTGACTGCCGTCCACAACCCTTCGACCGTCATTACTATCGTGGGCTTGCCGGACACGGCCGTCAAGGAGTCTGTAGACCGTGTGCGCTCGGCTATACGCGAAAGTGGATACGCTGTGCCTACCGGGATTACAACCATCAATCTCGCCCCGGCAGACGTCAAGAAGGAGGGTAGTGCATACGACCTGCCCATAGCCCTTGCGCACCTCATAGCCAATGATGTGATTTCGGCACCCTCGGTGGACCGCTTTATGATTATGGGCGAATTGTCGCTTGACGGCAGCGTCCGCCCCATACGTGGCGCCTTATGTATGGCCATCTTGGCTCGCAATGCAGGCTTCGATGCAATAATACTTCCGCGAGACAATGCGGCCGAAGCTGCCGTTGTCGATGGTATCGATGTTATCGGTGTCGAGAATCTCAAGCAGGTGGCCAACCTGATGTGCGGAGTGGCAGATATTGCTCCTACACATAGCGATGTGGATGCGTTGTTTGCCACCACGGACAATGACAATGCTTTAGATTTCAGTGATGTGCGCGGTCAAGAGGAGGTTAAGAAAGCTTTGGAAATTGCCTGCGCCGGCGGTCATAACATCCTGATGATCGGCTCGCCCGGGTCGGGCAAATCGATGATGGCCAAGTTGCTGCCCACAATCTTGCCGCCGTTGACGCTGGAAGAGGCGTTGGAAACCACGCGAATACACTCGGTGGCAGGTAAATTGCCCGGCGGTAGCCATCTACTTACGCGCCGCCCGTTTCGTGCACCACACCATACTATTTCGCCCGTTGCACTTGTAGGCGGCGGCGTCAATCCTATGCCCGGCGAGATTTCGCTGGCGCACAATGGGGTATTGTTTTTGGATGAGTTCCCGGAATTCAACCGTCAGGTGCTGGAAGTCCTGCGTCAGCCGCTCGAGGACGGCGACATTTGTGTCAGCCGTGCCAAATACTCGGTGACTTATCCGGCGCGTTTTATGTTGGTGGCATCTATGAACCCTTGTCCATGTGGTTATTACAACCATCCTACACGTATGTGTACCTGCCCTCCCGGTGCTGTATTGCGCTACAAAAACCGTATTTCAGGTCCGCTATTGGACCGCATAGACCTTCATGTTCAAGTCCAGCCTGTGGACTTCAATACCCTCGCGGACAGCGCCCCGGCCGAAAGTAGCGCCGAGATACGCGCACGTGTCATTGCGGCACGCGAAATACAGCGTCGCCGCTTTGCCGGCATTGAGGGCGTGCACTGCAATGCTCAGATGAGCAGCAATTTGATACGTCGTTTCTGCTCTATAGACGAACGAGGGCGGGCAATACTCGAGCGTGCGATACGTCTATACGGTTTTTCGGCAAGAGCCTATGACCGTATACTGCGCGTGGCTCGTACTATTGCCGACCTTGAGGGGCTTGACGCGATAGATGCACGACACATCGGACGTGCGTGTATGATGCGTTCTTTCGAACGCGAGGATTGGGGTGTGACCAACCTTAACCCTTCCAAGCGCCAAAATTGACATCTTTGCATCGCGGCATCCGTCACAACTTCCGGCTTCTGCATTAAAAATGGTCGTGAAGCATACTTGAATGTAATGCCGCTTTGAGGGATTTTTTGAATACTATGATAAATTGCTATGCTACACGTCGGTAAGCCGATGTGTGAACCATGTTGCGCTTGCTTTTTGCAATGATTAGCCTACTTCTCTTTGTTAAATCCTGTTAAAACTAAAGAAAAAAACGTGGAAGATTTTGTTGTTATCGGAAAAGGGTGTAACTTTGCATCCGCTTTCGGGAAGAAACGGCGTGCTGTTAAGGCGGTCGTCCGAGGCAAAAGAGTACATTGAAAGAATTGCAATAACAGACAAAGTAGTACAAGAGAACGGCGCGCCGCCGGGGATTCAAGTCCGAAGGTTGGCGCGGCAAAATT
>Ga0129317_1000940_pt1 | contig 25137 bp, 26 predicted proteins | sample Cm1ome_FD_94430 | JGI IMG/M metagenome (GOLD analysis project Ga0129317, IMG submission 94430) | Eastern black-and-white colobus group fecal microbial communities from Wisconsin, USA - Cm1105 metagenome | ecosystem: Host-associated > Mammals > Digestive system > Large intestine > Fecal | place... | reverse complement strand
CTTCTGTCTCTCCGAATTCCGGATATTTCAAGTCGACACCTTTCACCCAATAGCCCTCTTTTCTGAGGCGCTTCACCATGTGGCTACCGATAAATCCACCGGCGCCACAGACTAATGCTGTTTTCATTTTTGAAAATTAAATAGTTAATTCGTAAATATGATTTGTTCAAAAGGAACATTATTAATTAAAGAAGCACATTCTGCAAAACCATATTTTGATTTTTCCATAGGTGGGATTATTACAGAATATATTTTTGATGCATTAGCTAGCATAAAAAGATCCACAAAAGTCTTCATATTTGTATTTTTAGAAAACACAAAACCTGAATGTCCAATATCTCCCGGAACTACATATACATATTCAAGGTCTTTTACCACATTTAGAAATGTAGAACTATCTGATGCTAACAATATTTTTTTATATTCAGGATTATTCTTTTTTATCATACGAACGACTTTCAAACCAGAATCAATCATTTTTTTCCTTTGAGACAAATCATTCAATTCTATAACATCATCACAATCTTCATCTTTAAAATCTCCGAGTAATTCTAAAAATCTAAACTGAATAGCAATATAGGATGATCCTATACAGTGTTTATGAAAATCTATTTCATTCTGCAATTCTGCTGTTGGTTTAAATAATTCATGAAAATACACACTAAATGAATCGCCAATCAATCTCACATTCGTATATATATGTAATTGTTTGTAATTTAAAGACAAAACACGATTTTGTAAACGATACATTATAGATAATATATTATCTGTTATATCTCTTTTTCGAGAAACAAAAGCCATCCTAACCCCTTTTGAATCTATAGAATTATACGATATCTCATCTTTAGATATTTTCCAATCTATTAGATTTGGTATTAAAAATTCATCTAAACAAAAAGGATTTATAAAATTTATTTTGAAATCAATATTATTCTCACTACAATATTTATACGTTGATAAAATGCCTTTCAATCTATCACACAATCCCCAACAAGGGACTTTTCCATCAGCCATAAAAATCACTAGCTTATTAACATTACAAGCTCTAGCATTCAATTTATTGTAGTATTTATTCAATGGCCTTGTTAGAATATAATTTATCATCACAGTACCAATATAATCACCCAAAATACTTAATATACAATTCTTAACCAATGATCGGATCTTCATTTTCAATTCAAACTTCTATATTTAACAATTTTGGCAGGATTTCCTACTATTATTACATTATCTGGAAAAACCCCACAAACAACACTTCCCGCACCAACAATAACATTACTACCTAACTCTGTACCTTTCAAGAGTATAGAATTCATTCCTATAAAACAATTGTCACCAATACGAACAGCCTTTTTTATTATACTATCTTTATTTGTTGAATAATTATCATCCACATTTAATGAATGAAAATCATTATCTATAATTTTACAATTAGCACCAATTTGGCAATTATTACCAATAACAATTTCTTTCATTGCATAAATAGTAGAGCCAGATATACCCACATTTTTTCCTATAGTAATCTTACCTCCATAACGAGCCACTATTATTGTCCTTTGATATAATCCCAACAAATTTCTTAAAGATCCACTTCCTATACCTGTTCCTTCCCCTATAGATATAGAAGATCCTTTAGTTGCAACACAAACAGAGTATCCCACAAACCTCACCTTACCCAAATATTTAATTTTATACCAAATAAAAACAAAATACAACATTATAAAACGCAACATATTATCACAATTTAATCAAAGATTTCTCATACTCTTTTTTCAAAAAAAGAATATTTCCAAACATGAATGGAATAATTGATGTTGAAAAAGTAAAACCAACAAAAAGTATAATAACAAGCATTAAAACACAAAACAAATTATTGATATTTACTTTTATCAGTACTCTTACAGATTTTAAAAAAACATAAAAAAAGATCAAAGAGAAAAAACCTAGTTCGTATAAAACACTTCCAAATGCACTCATAATTCTTGAAAATCTCATTTCTGAAACATCCAAAAATTCAAAGTTATTTTGATTCAAAAAATAAAAATTATCATAACCATGTGGTAAGCTATAATTTTTAACTGTACCATATAAAGAAAAATACACATGAGAAAATCGTTCTTGTACACTTCCATCAAAGGCAGACAATTCAAAAGGATTACTCAAAAAATTAATAATTATAGAACCAATTCTATAGTCTGATATATATACCAATAAAGAAATTATCAAATAATAAATCATCAAAATGAATACCAGTAGAAAAAATAAATATCGAATATTACATTTTATTCCTTGATATACTAAAAATATAACAATGGAAATAGTAAGAACTAAAACAGCAGTTGTTGAACGAGAAAAAATAAACAATTGAATAAGAATGAAAGAAAACAACAATTTAAAATTATTTTTATAACGAAAATTCAAACACAATATAATTAATAACAACAAACATATCATTCCATAATAACTAGGCTCTGTTGATAAACTAGTTACACCTCTCCCTGTAACTAAACCAAAACCTCCTTGTTCACTACGAAGTAAAAATGTGCAAAAATTAGGATATAAAAAAAACTGAATAAAACCAACTATAAACCATAACATTACTGAAAAAGTAAATAATTTATAAGGTATACCTTTTAAATACAATAAAGTTTTATATGATACAAATGTTATAAAGAATAATGAAGCATATGAATAAAAAGATCGAAATGAAGCAAAAGATAAATTACTAAATAGTAAAAAAATAAATGATATAACAAACAAAATGAATAACAGAAAATTATCTTTATCTATTTTTTTACAATAAAAGAAAAATAAAACAACAGAAAGAATAAACGCTGTCGGTTGTGCATCTATATCTAAAGGGATTAAATAAATATATGGAAATAAACAATTTAATATAAAAAAAATAGACAGTACAAATTTAAGTTTCATTTTTATTGATTTTCAACAATATATTTACTTAATTCTCTTTCTATTATCTTTTGACCTTGTTCATTTAAATGAATACCATCTCTGTAATATGAAATATTCATATATCGCAAGCCTTTTAATAGCGGAATTGAATTTTGTTTACAAAAAGCTATAATTTCCATACCTTCTTCATTATATTTACCTTTTTCTACTTCGACTTTATCTGGGTGAAGCCAAACAAAGAATGGGATACCTATTTTATCAAAACGATCTTTTAAAGCATTAAAACCGGTATTAAATAGTTCTCCGTCTTTACTAATCTCTGAGGATTCATCTTTTTTCAAGGATAACAGATAACGATGGAATAATTCCCAATAGGCTACATGATATTGATGACTTGGATAACCTGGGTTAATATCTACCACAGGTTGATGATTAATATTATCGTGTGCATCATGCGAACTACAAAGCAAAAAGGCAATCTTAGCAGTAAATGTACCATACCGTTTTAAATATGCCTCACAATTGTCAGGTCCCCAACTTCCTGCTGAAACATTAAGGACTTGAACCCTTTTTTGTAATAATTTAGTAAGTGATTTTGATAGTCTTGTTGTCGCCAAACTATCTTGATCTGTTAATGAACCTCCATTCAGAACAGAATCTCCTAAACCTAAAATAATAAATGCAGAAGAATCCACAGACTCACTACGCTGACAATATTCATTGTATACAATATGCTTTTTAAAGCGATAACGCTTTTGATTTGGTTGAGCTATATATTCAAAATCAGGGTCTGATTGCACTAGTACACTATCGCAAAATCCCCAACTTTCACGAAGATATATTTCACCTGCAACAAACAATATACATATCAAGCACATATATTTCATATACTATATGCTTAATCTAAATAAACAAACCCAGGGCGTTCGCATTTATCAAGAGTCCAGTTATATAACTGTTCCATCTGCGACGCTATTAATTTCCATGAAAAAGTAGACTGTACTAATTTATACCCATTACAGCCCATTTTTATAAGATTCTCATTAGGCATTTCAAACAAATCTATTAACCCTCTCATTACTGACTGTTTTGTAGGAGTAATCTTTATTGCTGCATTTTTACTGAATCCATTCGGGATATTACACGCTTCAGTCATAATCACGGGCAGCGAATAAGACCATGCCTCCAATACACTCATAGGTAATCCTTCACTATGAGATGGCAATATAAATGCATCAGCCTGTTTAAATACCTCCTTTTTATCATCCCCCCAAAGACCACCATAAAAAAATATTTTATCTGATAAGCCATATTTTACAACTCTCTTTTTCATTTCATTCGCATAAGAATTATCGTCCCAACCAACAATATCAAGAACCCAATTTCCGAATTCTGGATCAGTCACTTTTAATTCACAAAAAGCATCAATTAAAATATCTAATCCTTTTTTAGGATGTAATCTACTTAAAAATAATAATCTCTTACATTTCTTATTCAAGTCCCTTACAATTTCAATATCAGGAATAGTAACTCCATTATTTATTATTGCAATAGGCAATTTAGCCCCATAATTTCTTATCGAATTATATTCCGATTCATTTAAAGCAACAAAACAAGAGGCTATAGAAAAAGAAGTATTTACAAATAAAAGATCACCTATACTATTTTTTAATTTTGAACGTTGTCCGACCGCATATTCATCAAGCATCCCATGAGGTGATATAACCAGTTTCGAATCCGGATTCTTTCTTTTCCATTGATTTGCTAAAAAGTGAGGATATCCAAATAATCCATGCAAATGAAGTATATTGGTATTTGATTTAAACAAATCATCACGTAAATCCCGTGAATATGAACACATAATCCTATCATACACTTTTGAACAAACAGGTTCCCATTCTTTACTTTCTAAAACTGAATATTCATCATATTTTAAAGAAAGAACCTTCATATTTCTTACTACATCTAAAGAGATATATTTATACAAATCCTTTACAACTTCTCTTATTCCTCCTGAATTTTGAGCTATTGATTTTAATAATACAGTCAATTGTATATTTTCCATCGTTAATCAACCACAATATAAAACAGATGTACTTAAACTATTTATTAGTTCTTTTATATAAAACATAAGATACAGAACTAGGAGATAATTTATCAAAAATACTATTCGATTTATAATGAACATTAAATAAAAACATTTTTGACAATAATAAATCTAAATAGAGATACATCAAATATAAAAAATGCAGACATTTATAATATTTAAAATATTTATATAAACGATGAACTCCAATAGAAAAAAAAGATTCATGTATAATTTCCACTTCATTATTAGTCAAGATTTTACGCATTATTTTATAAGGGATACCTCTTTCACAAGATGTCACACCTTTTCTTTTATACCGCCAATCACCCATAGACACAATTGGTTCTCTAATTATCAAATATCCTCCAGGCTTTAAAACACGAACTAGTTCACTTACAACGTAAGATACATTCGGTATATGATGCAACACACTTATACAAGTAATTAAATCAAAGCTATCATCCTCAAAATCAATTCGACCATCAATATTGGCTTTTGAATATATAGGTATAATATCATCTATCTTATTACTTGAAGTTTTTATACTTGAATCTATAATATTCAATTTATTAATTTTTGGAATTATAGGTATAAACTCATATCCCCATGAAGAACCAAGACCTAAAACTGAATCAAATTTTCTATCCGGCAAATATTTATAAGCATGTACTAAATTCAAGTCATGATTATAATCATCTTTCGAATCAGTGATACCATATAAATCAGCATAAGCCTCTTCTTCACATTTATACCATTCTTTTATTTGTTCTATTGAAAAATCATCTCCGTATAATTTTTCTCCGCTAAAATATTGCTCCATTATTATATTAAATTTCAACAACACTAATTTTATTCAACAGATAATTGCTTTAGAAAAGCATTATATCTTTCTCCATTTGCTTTCCAAGAAATATTTTCTAATTTACTTCTATCCATTTTCACATTTTGAGAAAAAAATCTCAATGCTTCAGAGACTTTATCTTCCAATGATTCTAACGAATAATCATTCATCTCAAATATCCAATCCTTTAATCCTGTTATTTCTCCAATATCTTTTCCTCCTGTATATTTCGAACAAACAACAGGTAATTCACAAGCTATAGCCTGTGGCTGAACTAAAGCCAAACCTTCTTCACGAGATGGCAAAACAAAAATTTTTGCCTTGGAATAATATTTTTTCAATTCATTTTGATCAACAGGATCTACATGTGTCATATTTTTATATTCTGGGAATGGTATATCTGAAATAGGGCCAACATGCAACAAAGAATAATTTAGTTTCAAACACAATTCTAGTATAAGATCACATCCTTTACGATAACACCAATTCCCTGTCATTATTATATCATATTCTTTCTCTATTGACTCTAAAGGATAAAACTGAGACAAATCAACACCGTAAGGATTATAGAATAATTTATATTCAAGATAATTATAATTCAAATATGTTTGTTTAACTATCTGAGATGGAACAAGAATATAATCAGATTTATCAAGAACTTCTAATTCATATTCTATTTCCTTTTTCTCAAAATATTTATTTTGTAATTTTGGAGATTTATTTGATAGCCAATAATCTCCAAAAGTTTTTTTCTGATTCAAAATATGTGTATTACCAGAATCCATTAATACGAATTTTGATTTTATTTTAGCTTCTTTAAAAGATCTTTTCCAATGTGGATACACAACTGATATATAGACATCACTAGGTTTCAAAACTAAAGAAATAATATAATCAAATATAGTACTCAACCATCCTGTGCTATAAAAAGGTAAGATTCTATCAATAATAATAAATGGAGCCATCATATAAAATATAGACTTACAGCTTTTCCTCTTCAATCCAAATTTTTTCACACGCCAATATGGAAGTGCCGTATAAAAATAGACTTCATACCCTTGCATTTCTAACTCTCTAGCCACATCCAACAACCATCTTCTATCAAAAGAGACAATATTAATTTTAAGTTTATTTCCCATAAATTACATTTTTAATTTTCCTTACAACATAAAACAAAACTATTATTTCCATCAACAATTGAGTATACGGTAATATTTCAATATACTTGCATTCTCTCAAAATAATATAAGCAAATAATTGTGTCATTATGGACATACTTATAAATACTATTCCTAATACTATATGATTATTTGTAGACTCCAAAACAACACTTCCAGACTCCCATAGAGAATGAATTATTATAATTAACACAAATGCGAACATCAAAGAAGTATTAAACATAACGCTATCATGTAACCAAAGAGAATATATATAATTTCCTCCTAAAAGTAAAACGCTACTAGATATCATAGCAAAAAACAATGATATACCTACTGACATTTTATATAGTTTATTCATTTCTTTCTGATCTCCACGACCAAAAGCCACTGTAAATTCCGGCCATATAGCATGTTTTATTGTCTTCAAAAGAGTTGTTATAAAATTAGATAAAGTTCGCATTGTCGTATATAGTACTACTGCATTAGAACCAAAAAAATAATTCACTATCAAATTAGAGCCTTGAATTATAACAGAATATCCAATAGGTATCGATATAAAAGAGACCGAAGGTATCAATAGTTGTTTAAATAAAGACCAATCATAATATTTCTTATTAAAAGAGAATTGAATAAAATTGTTAGCCAATTTATATTTATAAAACAATGAGAATATGCCTGGAAATAAATATAACAATACCATTAAATAAATTGATATTTTAAAGATAACACAAAGAATAATTATCAAAACCTCAATTAATCTAGAAGTATTTGATATTAATGTTGCAATATGGTATTTTGATTTTGCGCGGAACAAGGAATCAAAAACAGCTCCATACATTGAAATATAAATATATATTAGAAATGCAACAAACACATAATTTGTCAATAATCTATCCATTTTCGACAAATGTAGCAATGTCGATAAATCAATAATAGACAACACAATAATACTAATAATTACCGAGAACATAAACACCAGGGAAATTAATAAAATATTATTTACTAATAGGGAATTGCATTTTTTTATATTGTTATTCACGTACTCAATTGAATAAACATTTTGTGTAACAGTACTCAATCCAATATTCGTTATTGAAAAAAAAGCAGTTAACGATGTCACCACAATCCAATCACTATATAAAAGCTTACCCCAATAATGAATATATAACGGAACTAATAATACTTGAAATACAAGATTAACAATTACACCATATACATTTGCAAATACATTCTTTATAATAAGAATATTCATCATTTAATCACATGAAATCTTACTTTCAAAATAATAAATAGTTTTCATCAATCCTTTATCCAGTTTAATAAGAGGCTCCCAATTCAATTTTTTTTTTACTAATGAGATATCCGGCTTTCGTTGCTTCGGATCATCGCCCGGTAATGGGTAATAAACAATCTTTGATGTCGAATGCGTCAATTCAATCACTTTTTCTGCCAGTTCCAACATTGTGAACTCTCCTGGATTTCCTGTATTAACAGGACCAATAAAATCATCACCGGTATCCATCATGCGAACCATTGCTTCAATCAAATCATCCACATATTGAAAACTTCGGGTTTGAGTTCCATCCCCATAAATTGTGATATCCTCTCCTTTCAATGCTTGTACTATGAAATTTGAAACGACGCGTCCGTCATTCGGATTCATTCGAGGACCATAGGTGTTGAATATCCTAATGATTTTAATCCGCACACCATTCTGACGATGATAATCCATAAACAATGTCTCGGCTGCGCGTTTGCCTTCATCGTAGCAGCTACGAATACCGATCGGGTTCACATTTCCCCAATAAGATTCGACCTGAGGATGAACTGCCGGATCACCATACACTTCACTAGTCGAAGCCTGGAGAATCTTTGCCTTGGTTCGTTTGGCTAATCCCAACATATTCATTGCCCCGTAAACGGAGGTTTTCATTGTCTTAATTGCATTATACTGATAATGGGGAGGCGATGCAGGACAAGCCAGGTTATAGATTTCATCGACCTCGGCATAATAGGGAGAAGTTACATCGTGACGAACCAACTCAAAGTTGTCATACTGTAACAGGTGACGAATATTATCCTTACTGCCGGTAAAATAATTATCCAGGCAAATCACATCGTTGCCTTCTTTCACCAAACGTTCGCATAGATGAGAGCCGATAAAACCGGCTCCGCCCGTTACTAATACTCGTTTCATTTCTGTCCGATTCTTGAATAAGTAAAACCTAACTCTTTCAATTCTTCACCATCATAAATATTCCGACCATCCACTACTACATGACTTTTCATTACTTTATGGATAACAGACCAGCTAGGAATACGGAATTGTTTCCATTCTGTCAGAAGCAACAATGCATCTGCGTCTATGACAGCTTCATACATATCTTGTGCATAAATCACAAAGTCATCAATACGCCGACGGCATTCTGCCATGGCTACCGGATCATAGACTTTTACTACAGCACCTGCTGCTAATAACCTCGCAATAACTTCCAATGCCGGAGCTTCACGCATATCATCCGTATCCGGTTTAAATGCCAATCCCCAAATAGCAACGATCTTGCCTTTCAGGTCATTATTGAAGAGTTTGTTTACTTTTTCAAAAACAATGCTTTTCTGAGTTTCATTCACATTTTCTACAGCCTCTATTACACGCATCGTATAACTATTCTCTTTGCCGGTATGTAGCAATGCTTTCACATCTTTTGGAAAACAACTGCCACCATAACCACAGCCAGCATACAAAAAATGTTTTCCGATCCGGGTATCGCTTCCAATGCCTTTACGGACACATTCCACATCAGCACCAACCCTTTCACACAGGTTAGCGATATCATTCATAAAGCTGATACGGGTAGCCAGCATAGCATTTGCTGCGTATTTCGTCATCTCCGCTGAAGGAATATCCATGAATAAAATAGGATAACCATTCAATACAAAAGGTCTGTATAAACGTTCCATCAATTTACGGGCATGGTCGCTTTCAATACCAACAACCACCCGGTCAGGTGCCATAAAGTCTTTGATGGCTGCTCCTTCTTTCAGAAACTCAGGATTGGATGCCACGTCAAAGGGAATAGTAACTCCACGCTTATCCAGTTCTTCCTGAATGACGGCTTTTACTTTTTGAGCCGTTCCGACCGGGACAGTACTCTTTGTTACAAGCAGCGTATATTTATTAATAGAACGCCCCACAGTACGCGCTACATCCAGGACATATCTCAGATCAGCACTTCCATCTTCATCCGGAGGAGTTCCGACAGCACTGAAAACAATAGATACATTATCCAGGCAAGCGGTCAGATCGGTCGTAAAATGTAACCGACCGGCTTCCACATTCTTCAGGACCAGGCTTTCCAAACCGGGTTCATAGATAGGCATTACACCTCCCTGCAAAGCTTTTATCTTTGCTTCATTTATGTCCACACAGGTGACATCTACTCCCATTTCTGAGAAGCAGGTTCCCGTGACCAGGCCTACGTAGCCTGTTCCTACAATTGCTATATTCATTATTGTTTGATTACAAAGGGAATATCAGGTATTGATATTCTCTGAAAAACTTATTTATATAATCATAAATAGTCTGCTATCACTTTACGTATACGGTCAGAGGACTGGTTGGAGTTTGCTATCGACAAAAGGTATATTGTCTCCTTATAGATCAAATAGTAAATTATATTTTGCTTACAAATCAGATAACGAACCTCTAAAGTTTCAGTAGAAAATATATCATCATGAATACCCAAGTTAGGAAACTTAGTTAAGGTTTCAATATATCCCATTATATCAGTATATACACGTTGGGATACACGGCTTCCAAAATCAGTCTCTACATATTCTAATATAGAGAAAAGTCCTTCGGTAGCAAAAGATGACCAAACTATTTCCATCCCATTCGAACCTTCACTAATTCATCTATCTGGTTATGGGATATGACCAATCCTTTATCGAAATCAGAAACAGCTTTGGATATGGCACTTCTAAACATATCTTCAGAAACAATATCCAGATAAGTGCCCCGCAAGTCAGCAGAAACATAAGCTGCAGAAGGTTCCTCCAACTTCGAAGAGTGAATATTTTCTTTTGATTTATATGGATGCGATTGTTTTGCCATTTCGTTATTGATTTTTTACAAAGCTATATAAATAAACCATTAAAATCAAAATATCACCTCTTTATTTTTATTGATTTATTCAACCAGCCTATCAATACAGACCATAACAAAATATCCAGAAAAAGAATCAGATTGTTATTGATCGTATTAATCAGTGCCATATTCAAAACACATAAGACACAAGCCAGTCCTAAGATGTATACCACTGCTTTTTTACATGTCAGACCTGCATCCAGGCATTTATGATGAATATGATTCCGGTCGGCAATAAACAATGGTTTATGATTTCGGGCACGAATCAACATGACGCGGAAAACATCGAAAGCCGGTACTATCAACGGGGCAAAAGCGACAATGATCGCTCCTTCGAAATAAGGATGTATCTGCGGATTGACTGTTGCATAAGAGATCGTAAGAAATGCCAGCATATAACCTAATGTCAAACTACCGGTATCGCCCATAAAGATCTTCGTACAACGGTCCGCCTTCCCAAAGACGTTATAATAGAAAAATGGGAGTAATGTGCCCAATGCCGAAAAAGCAAACATGGCATATACCCACTGGCTATAATAAAGATATAAACTTCCTAAAACACTTAGGGCAATAATACTTAACCCGGAGGCCAGGCCATCGATACCGTCAATCAGGTTGATGGCGTTGATGATAAAGACTGTCATTAATATCGTAAGAGGAATTCCTATATACGGACTCAATTCGTGAATACCTGCCAACCCGTATAAGTTATTGATCCATAATCCCGCCAGAGGGAACATGGAGGCGGCTAGGATTTGTATAAAGAATTTTGTCCGATAACGTAGTCCGACCAGATCGTCTTTTATACCGGATAAATACAATAACGTGAGACCACAGATCAAGAAGAAAAATTCGGGAATGATAAAATGGAGCCTGTTTTCGGCTATTTCGAAGCCGATCAGATAACGTAATCCGGTCACAAAAGAGAGTGAAAACAGGATTGTAGGAACAAATGAAATACCACCTAAACGGGGAATTATTTCGTCGTGAACTTTTCGTTCATTAGGTATATCAAATAGTTTTTTTCGATAAGCGACAACCAGGATACGCGGAATTATCAGGGCTGAGAGCAATATAGATAAGACTAAAGACAGGGTTGTCAATAAATAAGCCATTAATTAATACTAGTTTTTTGATATGACAAGGTTTGTCAGTCACATAAAGTGTACTCACGAACAGGATGACTAGCTAAAACGATCGTTTTTTCTAGTCATCATATTGTCCGATTTTACTATGATTAAAAAAATGTTGAAGTATTGAATTTCAAATAATAATTGAATTTCTTTGTTTGTTATATATTTTTTTTGCTTACTTTTGCGCTGACTAAAAAAAACGATCGTTTTTTCTAGTCAGTACCTATTACATATAAAAATCTAGTATACTGCATATTAACACACACTTTAATCCATATTCTTTATATGAATAAAGTCATTTTTCAGTCAAAACCTAAAACATTAATTCCATACAATAAGTAAGGCAATAATACACTGTTTTTTATAAGTAATTAAAAAGATGAGATTTCCAGAAATAGGTTTATTTTCATAAGGAGAGTGGACGTTCCGATGATGGCAAACTTCAAAAAGAGAGGTTATATACTTCTGAAAAATAAAAAAATCTTGCAAATTCACTTTTCAATCGTGAATTTGCAAGATTTTAGAGTTTAATTTAACTATTGCCGGATATGGATTACTCTTTCTTTTTTCTTTTATAGAGGAAAGAGTTCCAACGTTCTTCAGCATGGTCCTGTTGAAACATTTCGTAACGAGCCATAGTGAAAAGTAGGTCTGAGAGGCGATTCACGAACTGCATGATTTCTTCCGGAAGCGGATCTTTCCGGTATAATGTCCATAAACGACGTTCGGCTCGACGGGCAATGGTACGTGCCAACTGCAAATGGGCGGAGATCAGGGTACCGCCGGGCAGGATAAAGAAACCATTATCCTGCATCTGTCCGGTGAGTAGATCTATTTGTTGCTCACAGAAGGACACAAGGTCCTCCGATAAACTGTTAGGGTTCTTATCACGGATAGCCGAAGGGGTTGCCACGTGCGACATGACAACCATCAACTCCCGTTGTATTTTACCTAAGACATCCTGCCATTCATGTTCGGGAGGTAATAAAGCCCGCACGATACCGATTTGTGCATTCACTTCGTCAAGCGTACCGTTGGCTTCGATACGGATATCGTCTTTATCAACCCGTTCGCCGCCGTGGATACCGGTACGGCCTTTATCTCCTCCCCTGGTGTAAATTCTCATATTACTTCTTCGTTGTATCTTTCTTTTCGTCTTTTTCTTCCGGACGAATGATTCCTTTTACGGTTTCGCCGATAGGCAATTTATCCAATACGCCGAGACTCGGGGCAACGGTTTTAACCAATTGGTTCAGAAAATTACCGGTTGTGCCCTGGCCACCGTCAAAGACGGTGATATCACCGAGCTGCATGTGTTCGAATGCCTTCACCTGTTCGCCGGCAATTTCTTTCCACTGGTCTACCATCTTATACTGGATAGCGATAGCCGGGTTCGATTCGGCTGCCTCAACCATTGCCTTGAAACCATCGGCTTCAGCCAACAATGATTTCTTTTTACCTTCGGCCTCGGCTTCCAGTTTCATCTGGATGGCACGGGCTTCGGCTTCGGCCTGGGCCAAAGTTGCCTTTGCTTTCGCTTCGGCTTCGCGGATCATCTTTTCGGCCACTGCTTCAGCTTGCAGAATGGCTTCCTGACGGGCGATTTCTGCCGGAACGATCTTTTGTGCTTTCAGGGCTGATTCAACCTTTTTGGCTTTTGCTTCTTCCACTTCGCGCTGGGCGATTTCGCGGGCAGCTTGCACAGAGGCTTCCGAACGGGCTGCTGCTTCACCGGCTTGTTTGCTTGCTTCGGCCTGGGTTACTGCCAGTTCGGCATCAGACTTGGCCACTTCTTTATTTGCTTCGTTTCGTCCGACAGCGGCTTTCTTTCCGGCATCGGCCTTCTTGATTTCCATATCGGAATTTAGTTCTGCGATACGGCTTTCTTTTTCAGTATTTGCTTTTTCTATATTGATATTCTTATCTGCTTCGGCTTTGGCTACCTGCGACTCTTTCGAGGCATTGGCAACGGCAACCTGGGCAATACGTTCTTTATCGGCATTGGCAACTGATATTTCCTGTTGTTTCTTTGTCTCTGCAATAGCGATATCCTGATCTTTGCGTGTTTCGGCAACAGTCGTTTCACGTTCGCGAATCTGATTGGCAATCTTGATGGCACCGAGTTTTTCCTGTTCTTCGATATTGGCCTGTGCTTCGTTCAGGGCTTTGCTTTCAGCTTCTTTACCGAGGTTGACGATATAATTGGCGGCATCACGGATATCGCTGATATTGATGTTCATCAGGTAAAGACCGAACTTACGTAGTTCCGTATCGATATTGTCGCGTACCTTGGAAAGGAATTTATCACGGTCGGAGTTCAACTCTTCGATCGTCATATCGGCAATAACCAGACGCATCTGGCCATACACAACATCGGTAATCAGGTTCTGCTTGTCTTCCGGCTGCAAACCTAACAGACGTTCGGCTGCATTCTGCATCACTTCAGGGTCGGTACTGATCGCTACCGTAATGGTGGTCGGAACATCTACACGGATATTCTGCGCGGACAAGGCACCAGTCAGTTTACAATCAATCTGAAGAGGTTTCATGGAAAGGAACTCGTATCCCTGAATAATAGGCCATACGAAAGCGGCTCCACCGTGATAGAGTTTAGCTGATTTCTCTCCGGATGTCTTACCGTACACTACCAACACCTCGTCGCTCTTACACTTACGGTAACGGGACAATATCCCGATAAAAGAAAGAATGATAACCCCTACCAGGATGGCTACCATGATTAACATTTCCTGTGTCATAATTTAATCGTTGAGTTTATTATTTATTGTATATAAATTGTTCCTGATTCAACCTTGCAGATCAACGTACGGTCGCCGGTCTGATACTTTTTTCCTTCCAGAGAACGGACTTCCACCTCACGCAAGGCTCCGTTCTGGGCGACCTGAACGATATAGCGAACTCCGTCGTGTGCATAGATCGTACATTCCCGGCCCACCAGGGCTTCTGTCTTTTCCGGTTTGTTTTCTTTTTGAAGCTGATAGGCTTTCTTATAGAGAAACCATAGGATAAAAACGAAGAGCAACCCGATCAGGATGCCGATCAGGAAAGTAGAGAAGGCCGTACTTTTGGCAATATACATATACCATCCGAAACCGATGCAGAAGTGGGTTAATCCTTTAAAAGATACTGCGCTGCTGAGATCGACATCAATATCCGTATCCGTATCCAGATCTCCAAAGAAGATAGACATGATGAACTGTATCAGAAATATAGCGGAAGCAACAACTGCGATTCCAAGAAAAATAGTATTGACCATGGCATTGAATTATTAGTTTACACGAAAATAAGGATTATTTTATTAAAACGAGCATATATAAGAAAAATATGTATGTTTGTAGTAAATATATCATATCCTCTTATGCTTCGTTAAGATATGCGATCGAAAAGATGCCGAAAGAGATGAAAGTGTTGGCAATGGCTAGATAAGTCCGTTCAGATAGTCGATAAACCATTGGTTTCTTGACGGATCGCCCCAATAAAGGTGGGTGTATCCGGCTAAGACGTTCTTATATCTGTATAAAGGGGTAGCGACAGGGCTTCCTTTGGCTGTGCAGGCGGTAGCGATGGAAGGCAGTTCCTCTTTCTGAGGCTCAATACGGGAATAATGGAACTCGTGTCCGGTCATTACATAATCATTATAATATAATGTACGGTATCCCAGACGAAGTTTCATTTGCTCCATAGTAGCCGACTGGTTCAGTAAATCGACCATCGGAAAACTACTCCCTTCCGACGATTTTATTTCATTGCATAGATACATCATTCCTCCGCATTCGGCAAGTAGCTTCCCTCCTGCTTCTGCATAATCGCGGATAGATTGAAGCATGGAACGGTTTGATGATAAACCGGGAAGGTATAATTCGGGATAGCCTCCGGGCAAGTATACAAAATCGGATTCCGGTAATACGGAATCGTGAAGCGGACTGAAAAAGGTAACTTCTCCCAGCCTGTGCAGCAATTGAATGTTCTCCTCATACGCAAAATTAAAGGCGGTATCACGAGCGATCGAGATTTTCAAAGGAGAAGGCAGCGTTTGTTCAAGCTGAACCATATGAGAGTTAGAAACAGGTTGGCAGGCGGTCAATGCCAATAGCCTGTCGATATCGACATGTTTCTCTACCAGGGCGGCTACACGGTCGGCAAATGTATCAAAACAAAATGTCTCATCCAGGGTTAAGCCCAAATGGCGGCTCGGTATCTCTACGTCAGCCTGTTTGGGAAGGTATCCTAATGCTTCGACACCGGCATCTTCACAGGCTTGTTTCAAAAAGGAATAATGAGTTTCGGAAGCTACAAAATTGAAAACGGCTCCGACAATGTTTATCTCTTTATAGAAGTTTTTGAAACCGTACAGCAAAGGGGCAACGGAATAGGCTGTACTTTTTGCGTTTACGATCAGGACGACAGGTATATTTAATGTACGCGCGATTTCAGCACTACTTCCCTGCATAGCATCGTATCCGTCAAAAAGGCCCATCACGCCTTCGGTTACCGCATAATCGGCTACCGAAGTATAGCGTCGATACAAATCACATATATGTTGTTCGGACATCATGAAACTATCCAAATTGACGGAAGGACAACCGGCGGCCATTTTATGATGGCGCGTGTCGATATAGTCCGGACCACATTTGAACGGCTGGACTTTTCCATACCGATTCTTCAACGCCCGAAGCAAACCGAGTGTAAATGTTGTCTTACCGCTTCCTGACGATGCGGCTCCGATCAGTAGATGAGATTTCATGACTTATCAGATTTAAATATCACTTTTCTCTTGATAGAAAAGTAACCAAAAGATCAAGGCTCAACCGGCTTCACCGCTTAGGCCTTTCCAAGGAAGCTGTACTTCCTCTTAGGATGGCCGACACCGATACTTATAGTAGCAAAGCAGGTGCAGCCTTGATCTTTTGACTACTTTTCCATCAAGGGAAAAGTCGGGTCAATTATTTCTAATATTGTTCCTTCTCATTCGGGAAGTCCTGTGTCTTCACATCTTCGATGTATGCCTGGACAGCACGAGTAATTTCTTCTCCGATATTGGCATATCTGCGAAGGAAACGCGGAGAGAATCCCATATTGATTCCCAACATATCGTGCATAACCAAAACCTGACCGTCTACACCTCCACCGGCACCGATACCGATAATAGGTATGCTCAGTTCGGAAGCAACACGTGCAGCCAGTTCTGCCGGAATCTTTTCCAGCACGATGGCGAAACATCCGATTTCTTCCAACAAATGAGCGTCGTCAATCAACTTCTGTGCTTCTGCTTCTTCACGGGCACGGACGGTATAAGTACCAAACTTATTAATAGACTGCGGAGTCAAACCCAAGTGTCCCATCACAGGAATACCTGCACAAAGGATACGTTCGATAGATTCTTTTATTTCACTACCTCCCTCCAGTTTAATACAGTCGGCATGCGTCTCTTTCATAACACGGATAGCGGAAGCCAAAGCCTCTTTCGAGTTTCCCTGGTATGTACCGAAAGGCAGGTCGACTACCACCAATGAACGCTGTACTGCTTTCATAACCGATTTACCATGGTAAATCATCTGATCCAATGTGATAGGAAGCGTTGTTACATTACCGGCCATTACATTCGATGCTGAATCGCCGACAAGAATAACATCCATACCAGCCTGATCGATCAGTTTAGCCATAGAATAATCGTAAGCCGTCAACATAGAAATTTTTTCTCCACGTTGTTTCATTTCCATCAGGCGATGTGTCGTCACCTTTCTTGTATCATCTAAATCCCTCTTTGCAACTGACATAATGCTTTTTGTTAATTGTTACGGCGGCAAAGTTAAGGATATTCTGTAATTAGCAAGACAAACAATAAAATATTTATGCCGTACAACATATGTTTATTTTTGTATATCTTTGCGCCCGTTTACATATAACGTTTAATATACAAGCAAAGATGAAAAAGTTAGTTTTTACTTTGGTGGTTGCATTTATGGCAATCATCAGTGCTGATGCACAGGTTTATGTAGGTGGTTCATTTAATCTTACTCACGACAAGAATGCCGATGTTACCAATTTTTCTATTGCACCAGAAGTCGGTTATAACCTGAACGAAAACTGGGCTATTGCAGCAGAGATCGGTTATACACATTTCAAATCGGACGAGAACAAAGCTAATGCGTTTAATTTTGCTCCTTATGCCCGCTTTTCATTCTTCGAAAAAGGTATTGTCCGTTTATTCCTGGACGGTGGTGTTGGTATCTCTACCTATAAAAGAGAAAGCTACGATAGCGTCAACGGTTTCGAAATCGGTATCAAACCGGGTATTGCACTTGAAATATGCAAGAACCTGACATTTGTCACTAAATACGGATTCGCCGGTTATCGCGATGATTATAAATATGCCAACAGTACATCCGGTATCAGCCTGAGTTCTGAAGACCTGACTTTCGGTTTCCACTACGAATTCTAATTATCTATCAAACAGGAAGAGCCTGTCTTTATCCTACTCCGGATAGGCAGGCTCTTTTTCTTTCTGAACGCCACTTCTTCAAAAAATATCCTGTTGCCCGAAATATATCATTATATTTGCATCCACTGAAATATAATGATATAATATGGACAATTCAGATTTACTATTCCGGAAAGCAGAAGAAGCAGATATAGCACGTATCTGGGAAATCATCGGACAAGCCAAAGCGCAAATGCGACGGTTGAACAGCCATCAATGGGATGAGAATTATCCGGCACTTGAAAACATTGCCAAAGATATTCAATCGGGAAACGGATATGTCTTTTGCAATAAAGAAAATATAGCTGTTACTTATGGCGTTATTTCTTTCGACGGAGAGCCAGCCTACAAAGAAATCGACGGTAAATGGATAAACGATCTTCCTTACATGGTAGTTCACCGACTGGCCGTAGCCGATGAGATGAAACATCAAGGATTGGCGAAACGTTTTATGTTGCAGGCGGAAGAAGTAAGCCGAAACAAGGGCATCTATGCATTTCGCATCGACACCAATTTCGACAATCAGTATATGCTCCGCTTAATAGATTCTTTGGGATTCAGTTACTCTGGAGAAGTTTCTTACAGGGGAGATAAACGCAAAGCGTTTGAAAAAAGCATCCGCCCCCACTCCTCTTCTTTCGGGATTCCGGGTTATACGATCCGGGAAGCTATTTATGAAGATGCAGAAATCATATATGAAGCGATAGATAAACATCGTGAGGATTTACGGATTTGGTTACCGTTTGTCGATGGTTTAAACAGTGTTGCGGATGAACAGTCATTCCTGGAATCTACATTAAAAGTGCCTTATAAAGAACGGGATGTCGTATATATCATTGAAAAAGGCTTTGCGATCTGTGGTCTGATCGGTTTTCATTTCTCAGACCGAACAAACCATCGTACGGAAATAGGATACTGGCTGCTTCCTGAGTTTCGGGGAAAAGGTGTTATTACACGGGCCGTCCATTATCTCTGCCAATGGGCGTTCTTTGAAAAAGATTTCAACCGCATCCAGGTACGATGTGCCGTGGGCAATCAACCCAGCAACGCCATTCCTCAACGTTTAGGCTTCACACTGGAAGGAACGGAACGTGACGGAGAATTACTTTCTTCCGGTGAATACACGGATATAAATGTATATAGTTTACTGAGGAAGGAGTTGGAGTTGAAATAATAATAAATCAACCTGTGTAAAAATCACACAAGTTCAAACAAGTTGCAGTAAACCTCATCAATCAAAATAATTAAGATGGAACAAGAAATTCAATTAAACGAACATAATAAGGCTGAATATCCACCGATGCATACAGCCGAACATATTTTAAATCAGACGATGGTTCGCATGTTTGGTTGTCCGCGTTCGAAGAATGCTCATATAGAAAGGAAAAAGAGCAAGTGCGATTATGAATTATCGGAAGCGCCTACCGCTGAAATGATGGCAGAAGTAGAACGCCGGATAAATGAAGTAATAGAACAGCATCTGCCTGTAACGATCGAATTTATTCCGAAAGCGGAAGCCGGAGCCATTGTCGATCTCAGTAAATTACCGGAAGATGCGAGTGAGACATTACGTATTGTTCGTGTCGGAGATTATGATGCCTGTGCATGTATTGGTGCACATGTCAGCAACACTTCTGAAATAGGGCGGTTTAAACTCTTGAATTACGATTATACTGACGGACGGTTACGCCTGCGGTTCAAACTGGAAACTGCATAAACAAAGATATAACTATTAAAGAAAGGCTCTTATCCCCAACACAGGTAAGAGCCTTTTCTGATATTAATCGGATTAACGGGAACGAACTTCCCTTCTCATAAAAGAAACGTAAGACAAAGCAAAACAAACAACTGTCGCTGCAATCAACCCTGTCAGCTGCGGCCAGACAACGATCAGGCTCTGGCCCAGAGGCAACGGACTGGGGATAGCCCCATGCACCTGTTCCATCGTCAACGGTCCCAGACTTCTGACAGAAGGCATCAGCAAGGTTGTCGTTGCATCACTGAACAACTGGCTCGGCGCGAAGCGCAACAGGTTAAGCATAAAGCGCTGGTAGCTGATTATCTGGTAATCGCTGGCAAATCCGGAAGGACTGAGTGCTTTCCCTATCAGATTGATGATCATATTATAGAACACACTGAAAAATAACCAGATGGCCACACAAGCCAGTGCGGATGTCGCAGCCTGACGGAACTGTATGGAAAAGAATATCGACAGATTCAGCCAAAAAGCAACATAGAAGATGCTGACAATGATAAAAAACACCATCCGCAAAAACTCTTCCGCCGTCGGAGGAATACCGATCGCTATCAATCCGAATCCCATCACCAGAAATCCCAGGGAGAACAACATAATGCCAATAACAATCAATGCCCCGACGAATTTGGCATTAATCAGGTAATCACGATGGATAGGTTGAGACAGGATACGACTCAATGTACCTCTGTTTTGTTCAGAATTGATCGCATCGAATCCTAACGCAATCCCCAGCAAAGGCCCCAGGAAACTGATAAAGACAACAAAAGAAGGCAAAGTTCCATCCGAAACGGTAAACAGTTTCAGGAAAAGGAACGCATTGTCTGGGTCATTAGGCTTGATGGAGTCTCCGATATTAGTCAGAGCAGTATATAACGACCCCATACAAGTCAATGCAATAAGGACGATCATGATAATAAAACGCCAGCTTCTCACATGATCGGAGACTTCTTTATTCACAATTACCCAAAAGGGATGATATATTCTATTCATGACCTTTACCTCCTTCGAAATAATGATTATAAATATCATCGAGTCCGTGCTCTTTCTTCTGTTGCTCCGTCAGTTCAATGTCGGCCAACAGTTTACCACTGCTGAACAGACCGACACGGTTACAGACCTGCTGAACCTGGTCCAGATGATGGGAAGAGAACAGCACCGTCAGCCCTTCTTCATGACTCAACTGATGGATCAGGTCCATAAACTCACGGACACCGGCAGGGTCTATTCCTGATGTCGGTTCGTCCAAAATAATCACTTCCGGATCTTTAATCAGGACATCTGCCAAGCCTAAACGCTGACGCATACCCCGCGAATATTTACCGGCTTTCTTATTCCCTTCATTCATCAGACCGACTCTTTCAAGCAATTGAACAGCCTTTTCTTTTGCATCCTTCTTCGGAATACCGTTCAGCTGAGCTGTATATACCAGATTTTCTATCCCGGTCATGTCGTCATAAAACCCGACATCTTCCGGCAGATAGCCAACTATCCGTTTTACTTTTATCGGGTGCGTGGTAGAATCTACGCCACATACTTTCACAGAACCCGAAGTCGGCTCAGTCAGTCCCAGCATCATCAGGATCGTTGTAGACTTTCCGGCTCCGTTAGGTCCCAGTAATCCGAATATATCCTTTTTATTAATGGTCAGGTTCAAATCATTTACCGCAGTAAAACCACCATACTTTTTTGTCAGTCCGGTAAGTTCAATAACTGGTTGACCCATGGCTTACCTCCTTCCATATTTGCGGAACAGATAATAGACGCCTCCCAATACCAAAACAATGATCAGAACACCAACCCAGCCCCATATCATCGGAGTTTTTACGGAAATACGAAAATCGGTTGTAGCATTTACCTCCGGAGTCTTGACTGTCATCTTTGTTACATAATCTCCGGGAAGTGCTTTTTTAGAAGCCTTTACCGTAGCAACAACGTTTGTAGTCTGTCCGGCTCCCAGCTTCATCAGTTTTGCCGGTTCGAAAGTAACCTCCCAGTCTACCGGTTTGCTGGCAGAAAGCTCTATATCTTTTAGTTCGGCAGAACCGGTATTTTTCACAACCAAATCGATCCGTTTCGTCTCACCGGCTGTAATATCAGAACTGAGCAAACCTCTCGGAGTAGTTAATTCCATTTCATAAGAACCGGTTACTACCACTTCCAGGTCCAGATCGGCAGAAGTGGAACCCGTAGAGGCATGAACAGGTATTTTATAACTTCCTGCTGCAACATTAGCCGGCGGGTTGACGTCGATAGTTATATTCTGGGTTGCATTAGGTTCTACTTGTGCAGATGTTGCCTGCTTATAATTCGGCTTGAATACCACATTCCATCCCCGCTGTACATCGGCTGTCAAAGCATAGAGTTGCTGCTCCGCTGTACGGTTCTTAATCGTTGCGTTGAATGTAAATGTTGATTTGGAATTTCCCTCCATGTTCGGCTGTGTAGTCGTGAAATCGGTCTGGTAAGTTCCCTGCTTGGAGACGGTAATCGTAAGCGGGAGTTTCGCCATTCCGTCGGCAGAGACCGTAAAATTATAAGTACCTTTATTCACCTTCACCGGCACTTCGACCTTTAAAGAGAAATTTTTCTTTTCATCCGGCAGAACTGACAACTGACTGATTGTAAAACCTCCGGACTTCACCTCATAACTCCATCCCCGGGGCATTCCTTCCACGGAAATCGTCGCATTCTTCACTTCGTCACTTTTGTTGATGACGTCAACACTGTAATCAATCGACTCTCCCGGTGGAACAGAAATCTTTGTGTAGGGAGTGTACAACATCACGCTCTCTTTTGTGTCCGTAGCGTGGATCTTACAAGGGATAACACCCAATAACAGTACCAATAGTAGGTTTAAACAGTTAATTTGCATTTTCATAATGATTTTTATAGAGTATACAAAAATGATTACTTAATTAGCTGGTGACAAATATATAAACTGTGATTATTAGCAATTATTAAAAGTGTTAAAAAAAATCTATTACACAAGATCTCCCATCTTTTTACCCTAAGGCCCTCTCCTGTTTACGACAACAGATTATTCAGCATCTATACATTATATATAGACAAAACCAAAAGATGTCATTCGGATGCTAAATAGACCGAATTATTATGTAAATGTAACACTGAAATAAAATATTTTTATGTAAGTTTGCGAGCGCTAAGAAAGACATTTTATACAGAAATTTAAATACAAGAGTTATGCAATCAATTGACAATTTCAATTTTGCCGGCAAAAAGGCATTTGTAAGAGTTGACTTCAACGTTCCATTGGACGAAAACTTCAACATCACAGACGACACTCGTATCCGTGCCGCTCTTCCTACTCTTAAGAAGATCCTGGCAGACGGTGGCAGTGTAATTATCGGTTCACACCTGGGCCGTCCGAAAGGCGTTACAGATAAATATTCTTTGAAACATATCCTGAAACACGTTTCTGAACTGCTGGGCGTAGAAGTTCAGTTTGCTAACGACTGTATCGGCGAAGAAGCCGGCGCTAAGGCTGCTGCATTGCAACCGGGCGAAGCATTGTTGCTGGAAAACCTTCGTTTCTATGCTGAAGAAGAAGGCAAACCAAGAGGTTTGGCTGAAGACGCAACAGACGATGAAAAGAAAGCTGCCAAGAAAGCCGTTAAAGAAAGCCAGAAAGAATTCACAAAGAGACTGGCTTCTTATGCAGACTGCTATGTAAACGATGCATTCGGTACAGCTCACCGTGCTCACGCTTCTACAGCGCTGATCGCTGACTACTTCGATACTGACCATAAGATGTTCGGTTACCTGATGGAAAAAGAAGTAAAAGCTGTCGATAAAGTAATGAGCGACATCACTCGTCCGTTCACTGCTATCATGGGTGGTTCTAAAGTTTCTTCTAAAATCGAAATCATCGAAAACCTGCTGGGTAAGGTAGATAACCTGATCGTAACAGGTGGTATGACTTATACTTTCACAAAGGCTATGGGTGGTAAGATCGGTAACTCTATCGTTGAAGACGATAAGTTGGATCTGGCTCTTGACCTGATGAAGAAAGCAAAAGAAAAAGGTGTAAACCTGGTATTGGCTGTAGACGCTAAGATTGCTGACGCTTTCAGTAACGACGCAAACACTAAATATGCTGACGTAAACGAAATTCCTGACGGATGGGAAGGTCTTGACATCGGTCCTAAGACTATCGAAATCTACGCTGACGTTATCAAAAACTCAAAGACTATCCTTTGGAACGGTCCTACAGGCGTATTCGAATTCGATAACTTCACTGACGGTTCACGTGCAGTAGGTAACGCTATCGTTGAAGCTACAAAGAACGGTGCATTCTCTCTTGTTGGTGGTGGCGACTCTGTTGCCTGCGTTAACAAGTTCGGTATCGCAGACCAGGTTTCTTATGTATCTACAGGTGGTGGTGCTTTGCTGGAAGCTATCGAAGGTAAAGTTCTTCCGGGTATCGCTGCTGTAAAGGGCGAACCGTATAAATAAGAATAAGAAAATACTCTTATCTAAATAAGCGCCAAGGGGGTGTGTCAAAACTAAGGCGCATCTCCTTTTTTATCTTAAAAATAGTCGTTCCTCTTTTTTTGTCTATGCGACTATTTCTTCAGTAAT
>Ga0129317_1000939_pt1 | contig 25150 bp, 21 predicted proteins | sample Cm1ome_FD_94430 | JGI IMG/M metagenome (GOLD analysis project Ga0129317, IMG submission 94430) | Eastern black-and-white colobus group fecal microbial communities from Wisconsin, USA - Cm1105 metagenome | ecosystem: Host-associated > Mammals > Digestive system > Large intestine > Fecal | place... | reverse complement strand
GAAATGTACTCTCGGAGTCTTTCCTGCACTTGCTTTTGTGGCCGATTTTCTGCCAGTCGCACACAAATTTCTGAGGCGTACACACCGTGTACGCCTCAGAAATTTGTGCACACCTGACAAAAAATCTTCTCACAAAATCAAGCATAAAAAGATTCCGAGAGTACATTTCTGATAAATGGAGGATTCTTTAGATGTTATAGAAAAACAAGTTTATGATCTTTGTAGTGTTTCCAGTCTTTTCGAATCAAGGATTGTGATTTTGCCGCGGGAGAGTTTGACGAGTCCTTCGCCTTGAAAGTATCGAAGCATTCGAGTGATAACTTCCCTGTGGGAACCAAGATGGTTTGCGATAGTTTCGTGAGTGATTTTCAATTCATTTGTTCCTTCTATAGAGGTCTCTTCTAAAAGAAATGAAGCAACACGCTTATCCAAACTTTTCCACATGATTTGTTCAATCAGCCACATGACATCAGAAAAACGGGTAGCCATTAACTCATTGGTATAGTTTGCGACAGGAGCAGATTCCTTCATGATGCCCTTATAGATTTCAGCAGGGATGATCCAAAGATCAGTATCTTTTTCTGCTTCAATGGTTACTTCAAATTGAATGGATCGCATAATACATGAGGCGGATAAAAGACACATATCCATATCGAACAGACGGTAGAGTGTAATTTCCCGTCCTTCATCTGAAAGTATGTAAGTTCGAAGCTGCCCGGATTTAACTAGTAATAATCCAGTACAATCCAGGTTTCCGTTGTGAATGATCGTTCCTTTTTCCACATTCCGTGTGATCAAATTGTCTGAAATTAGTTTTTTCTGTGCTGTATTTAAGCCATTCCATAGTGGAAAATAATTTTCGAAGTTCATAATAGTTATCTCCTTTACGAACATAGTATACTTACTTTTTTTAGATGCGTCAATCGTATTATTGACATATGTTTTTTATAGGGCTATTATATAAGAAAAGCGAGAAAGGAGCAGTTTATGCCGAGACCAGTAAAATGCAGAAAAGTCTGTCATTACCCCGATATTTTAGAATTCCTTCCGACAGATAATACTGAGAGAAAAACACCTATTGTTCTGACGGTAGATGAGTACGAGACAATTCGTCTTTTGGACAAGAAAGGTTATAGTCAGGAGCAGTGTGCAGCATCTATGCAAGTCGCAAGAACAACTGTTCAAAGAATTTATGAGATTGCCAGGAAGAAAATAGCAGATGCCCTTATTGATGGACATCCGCTTAGAATTGAGGGCGGGGATTTCAGAATCTGTGACGGGCAGAGCAGCAACTGCAGCTTTGGAGGATGTTACAAACAGGAAATTTACCAAAAATATGCAGCGGAAAAAGGAGAAGGTATTATGAGAATAGCAGTAACATATGAAAATGGACAGATTTTCCAGCACTTTGGACACACAGAGACATTTAAGATTTACGATGTAGAGGAAGGAAAAGTAGTACATTCAGAAGTAGTAGATACAAATGGAAGCGGACATGGTGCATTGGCGGGAGTTCTTAATGCATTGAATGCAGATATTCTGATTTGTGGCGGAATCGGAGGCGGTGCGCAGACAGCGTTAGCGGCAGCCGGTATTAAGCTTTTCGGAGGAGTTTCCGGAGATGCGGATAAAGCAGTAGAAGACTTTATTAATGAAACACTGGATTACAATCCAAATGTGAAGTGTTCTCATCATGAGCACAGCCACGTGGAAGGACATACATGTGGCGAGCATGGATGTGGAAGCCATAGCTGTCATTAAGAAGAATAGTAAAAAATAATAAATAATACGAAAGGATGTGCCAAGATAATGGAGAAGTTACTGTAGCACATCCTTTTTGTGTTATTTTCCAGAAAGATAGAGTGTACTTTTAGCACGATAGTTAAAGTTTGCAAATGTCCGCTTTACTGCGTTTATAACTGCACAGGGGAAAACATTGATCAGTATGTGTAATGTAGCTGTGGGAGCTGTAACGAATATTATTCTTGATGCAGTGTTTATTAATGGATTCAGCATGGGCGTAAATTGGGCTGCTCTGGCAACCGTTATTTCGCAGGGAGTATCTGTAGGTTTTGTTATCCGTTATCTTATAACAGGTAAGAGTAAATTACATTTACGTTTTAGAAATATTTGCTTTGATGGACCGCTTATCTGGCCTTGTGTTTTGCTTGGTACTTCACCGGTATGATGCAGTTGACAGAAAATATGGTAGCAATCAGCTTTAATACATCTTTGCAAAAATATGGCGGTAATATGGCTGCAAAACGGCGTTCATACGACAACAAAGTTTTTGGAAAAGGTTATAGAAAAACGAAATTCACCAAATCCCATCTTTTGATGTATAAAAATACAGAAAAATGATAAAATGTGTTAATTTTCACTTGGATTTTACGCATTTTATGGTACACTAATATAGTATATCAAAAATGGGAGGGAAACTCGAAAATGAATAAAAAAGAAGGAAAAGGGTTAAAGTCTTTTAATAAGGGATTTCAAGTGCCTGACACCTACATTATTATCTTTTTAGTAGTTGTTGTCGCAGCACTTCTGACTTTCCTTGTACCAAAGGGATTTTACGAAACACAGGATATTTCATATACGGTCAATGGTGTTGAGAAAACCCGTACAGTAATTAAAGATGGAAGCTTCCAGTATCTGACAGACGATGCAGGAAATGTAGTAACGGAAGGAGTAGCACTCTTTAGCGGAGATGGTGGAACAGGATTCTTCAACTATATGTATAACGGAATCGTAAGCAGTTCTGCAATCGAGATTATCGCATTCCTTATGGTAGTAGGTGGTGCATTCGGTATCATGATCCGTACAGGTGCGATTGAATCCGGATTGATTGGATTGATCCGTAAGGCAAAGGGAGCAGAAAAACTACTGATTCCGGTACTTTTTGTACTGTTTTCTCTTGGTGGCGCAGTTTTTGGAATGGGAGAAGAAGCACTTCCATTTACTATGATTCTTTGTCCGTTGTTTGTAGCGGTTGGATACGATTCAGTTATCGCGGTTCTTGTTACTTATGTTGCAACACAGATTGGTTTCGGCTCATCTTGGATGAATCCATTCTCTGTAGGTATTGCACAGGGTATTGCAGGTATTGACGTATTCTCCGGAGCAGGATTCCGTATGGTAATGTGGGTAGTATTTACAGTTCTTGGCTGTGGAATGACCATGTTCTATGCGTCAAAGATTAAAAAGACTCCGACAATCTCAATCGCATATAAGACTGATTCATATTTCCGTGAGCAGAATGAAAAAACAGGAATTGACGAAGGACATTCATTTGGTCTTGGACACATTTTAGTTCTTCTGACACTGGCGGCTACAGTAGTATGGGTAGTTTGGGGAGTTATGACTCAAGGATACTATATGCCAGAGATTGCCACACAGTTTTTTATTATGGGAATTGTTTCCGGGGTGATTGGAGTTATCTTTAAACTGAGCGATATGAAACTGAATGATATCGCAACGTCATTCAAAGATGGAGCAAAAGACTTGATCGGTGCTGCACTTGTGGTTGCTATGGCACAGGGTATCATGCAGGTTCTTGGTGGATCTGATCCGACAACACCTACAGTTATCAATACAATTATGTATAATATTTCAAATGCACTGTCTGGAGTTTCTGGAGCAGTTGCAGCAGTACTTATGTATCTGTTCCAGTCCGTATTCAACTTCTTCGTTGTATCCGGAACAGGACAGGCTGCGATTACAATGCCAATCATGGCTCCACTGTCAGACCTGTTAGGTGTTTCACGTCAGACAGCTGTAGTTGCATTCCAGCTTGGTGATGCATTTACAAACCTGATTGTTCCTACATCAGGATGTCTGATCGGATCTCTTGCAATTGCAAAGATTGAGTGGTCTAACTGGATTAAATTCATGTGGAAATTCCTTGGCGTATTAATGATTGGTGCAATCATTACAGTTCTTATAGCAGTTGGAATTGGATTCTAAAAAATACATTTGATGATTGAGAGTGATTTATGATGAAATTAATTCAGAATATTGATGTTTATGCCCCACAGCATCTTGGAAAAAAAGATGTACTTACAATCAATGATAAGATTATCAAGATTAAAGATGCAGGTTCTATATCCGCAGACGGATTTCTTTCTGAGGCAGAAATGATCAATGGAGAGGGGTTAGTTTTAACTCCTGGATTCATTGATAGTCATGTTCATGTACTCGGAGGCGGTGGCGAAGGTGGATTCGCTAATCGTACTCCGGAAGCAACTATGGAAGGACTTACGAAGTTTGGAGTAACAACAGTTGTTGGATGCCTTGGAACAGATGGAATCGGTCGTGATATGTGTGCATTGGTTGCAAAGACAAAAGGATTGAATGAGCAGGGAATGTCCGCATACTGTTATACAGGCAGTTATCAGATTCCGGTTCGTACGTTGACTGACAGTATTGCGAAAGATATTATGATGATTCAGGAAATCATTGGGACTGGAGAAATCGCGATCTCTGATCATCGTTCTTCACAGCCGACTTTTGAGGAATTTGCACGTGTCGTTGCGGATACAAGACTTGGTGGTATTCTTTCAGGGAAAGCTGGTATTGTAAATGTTCATCTTGGCGACAGTCCGAGATGCTTAGATCTTATTGAACGAGTGGTAGATGAGACAGAGATACCGGCTTCTCAAATACTGCCAACACATATTAATCGAAATGAGATGCTTTTTGGCAAGTCGATTGAGTATGCACTGAAAGGCGGAGCAGTAGACTTTACCGGAAATGAAGATATTGACTATTGGGAAACTATCTGTGATGAGGTACGTGTATGTAATGGTATCAAACGGATGTTAGATGCAGGAGTAAATCCTGACCGCATGACAATTTCTTCTGATGGACAGGGAAGCCTTCCGATGTACAGTAGTGATGGCGAATTCCTTGGAATGGGCGTTGGACAGTCCAGCTGCCTTCTGAAGGAAGTAAAGGAATGTGTATTTAAAACAGAAATTCCTTTGGAAATAGCTATTTCTACAATTACATCTAATCCAGCAGATATTCTTCGTCTCAAAGGAAAAGGCAAGATTGAAGAAGGTTATGATGCTGATCTTTGTATTCTTGACCAGGAACTTCAGCTTGTCGAAGTAATTGCAAAAGGGAATACAGTTTATACAAAATAAAGTATATTGATGTTAGAAGTATCAGTCATTCAGTTGACTGGTGCTTTTGGCAACGATATGTACTTTATGCGGGGTCTGGCGTTTCGCAAACGCCTAATATGAGAACTTAAAGAAAGGAGAATCCATAGTCGTAGATGCAAGGGAGATGTTCTCGCAAAAGCAGACGATACAGAACAGATTTTATACGTGGACATAGATATGCAGGAATCCTTAAAAATAAGAAATGCAAAACCGTATACACAGCTTAGAAGACCGGATTTTGTAACTGTTCAGAAGAAAGGCTGTTAAAGTATAAGGCTATCAAGGAAAGTGATGAGGAAAAAATATGAAATCATTAGTTTATGTAGATGCGTGCGTGCGGGGAGAAGCGTCAAGAACAAGAAGAATTGCGGAGCCGCTGATCAGAAAGCTGTCGAACCGATATGAAATTACAAGATATGAACTGAATAAGCTCCCAATTACGATCGTGAAGGAAGATCTCATTTTGCAAAGAGTAAATGGGAACTATGATCCGATGGCATTGTCGTGGGCAGAAACAATCCGGGATGCAGATCGTATCGTAATTGCGGCACCATTTTGGGATATGTCTTATCCGGCAGTGCTGAAAAACTTTCTGGAATTATGTTCTGTTTTTAATGTGACCTTTACAAGTGATGACAAAATTTGCCATGGAAACTGCAAAGCAGAGAAGCTTCTGTATATTACCACGCGTGGAATGAATATTGCTACAGGTGATCCACTGGAGCAGGCAACGCCATATCTGAAGGCACTTAGCTGGCTGTGGGGAATCGGTCCGATGGATGTGATTGCTGCGCAGAATATGGATTATATTTCATTGGAGCAGGTGGAAAAAGAAGTTGAGCAGGCTATCCTGGAGGGACTTGCGCTTGTGGAAGAGTGGTAGATTGCCGGATATTACTTGCTTTTCTTGTAAAATAGTATTATACTTAGATGTATTTTTATGTTGTGAAAAATAGTATCAAAATGGTATTAATTTGTTTCATTTATTTATTAAAAGAATAAGGAGGAGTTTCCGATGAACGTTACTGAAATCAGACGTCCGGCAGATATGGAGAGAATTACAACTCCGGAGCTTGCACAGGCTTTTATCAAGGAGCAGGTGGCATTGATCAAAGAGCAGGTGGGAGATAAGAAGGTTCTTCTTGCGCTTTCCGGCGGAGTGGATTCATCTGTTGTTGCAGCGCTTTTGATCAAAGCAATTGGTCAGCAGTTGGTATGTGTTCACGTAAATCATGGTCTGCTTCGCAAAGGTGAGCCGGAGCAGGTGGTTGAAGTATTCCGCAATCAGATGAATGCAAATCTTGTCTATGTGGACGCGACAGATCGTTTTCTTGACAAATTGGCAGGAGTAGAAGATCCGGAGACGAAGAGAAAAATTATTGGCGGAGAATTCATTGAAGTATTTGCTGAAGAAGCAAGAAAGCTTGATGGAATTGAGTTCCTGGCACAGGGCACGATCTGGCCGGATATTCTTGAGTCAGAGGAAGGAATTAAGGCACATCATAATGCAGGCGGACTTCCGGAGGATATGAATTTTGAACTTGTAGAGCCGGTTAGAATTCTTTTCAAGGATGAGGTTCGTGTTGTTGGTGACGAGCTTGGTCTGCCGCATGGTATGGTTTATCGCCAGCCGTTCCCGGGACCGGGACTTGGCGTTCGGTGTCCGGGCGCTATTACACGTGATCGTCTGGAAGCGGTGCGGGAGTCTGATGCAATTCTTCGCGAGGAATTTGAAAAGAATGGGCTGGAAGGAAAAATCTGGCAGTATTTCACAGTTGTTCCGGATTTCAGATCAACCGGAATCAAAGATGGAAAACGTGCTTTTGAGTGGTGCTGTATCGTTCGTGCAGTATGTACAACCGATGTCATGACAGCAACGGTTGCTGAGATTCCGCATGAATTGATGGTTCATATTACGGATCGTATTACACATGAAGTTGCCGGAATCAATCGTGTGCTTTATGATTTCACACCAAAGCCGACCGGAACGGTAGAATTCGAATAAACTGAAAAATAAAAAAACAGTTTGTTTTGAGGGAAGTTTTTCCATCAGGACAGACTGTTTTTTGCGTTGCGGCGCAGCGCGTTTATTTCAGTCGGAGATGGACCTGCCACGGAGATGGATTGGTAATTAGTTCACTACTTACTTCTTTATAGAAGCGGAAGTTTTCTCGACTGAGGTAAACAAATCAGATGATTTGGTTGTGAGAATGTGGCATAATAAGATAGAATGATGCAGGATTGTGGCAATACGAAGTACGGAACAATCCGTAAGGCATCTTTTGACCTTGCTATCATGGAATATTGACAGAATATGGAGAAAAGTAATGCAGACTTATACGTATGTTTCAAAAGGAAAATTCGAATTAATGGAAAAACCAAAGCCGGTGCTTATTCATGAGCGGGATGCAATTGTAAAAGTGACGCTTGCCAGCATTTGTTCAAGTGACCTGCATATTAAACACGGAAGTGTTCCGCGCGCAGTTCCGGGCATAACCGTCGGTCATGAAATGGTGGGTACTGTTGAGGCGGTTGGTAATGCTGTAACACATGTAAAGCCGGGAGACCGGGTGACGGTAAATGTGGAAACTTTTTGCGGAGAATGCTTTTTCTGCAAAAAGGGTTATGTGAACAATTGTACAGATCAGAATGGCGGCTGGGCTCTCGGATGTCGCATAGACGGCGGACAGGCAGAATACGTGAGAGTACCATTTGCAGACCAGGGTCTGAATAAAATTCCGGAAGGCGTTACAGACAGACAGGCTTTACTGGTGGGAGATGTTCTTGCGACCGGATATTGGGCAGCACGTATTTCCGAGATCACGAAGGAAGATACGGTATTGATCATCGGAGCCGGCCCAACAGGGATTTGTACGTTACTGTGTGTGATGTTGAAAAATCCAAAGCGCATCATTATATGTGAAAAAGATGAAGATCGTGTTCAATTTATAAAAGAGCATTACCCGGAGGTTTTTACGGTTTCACCAGAAGAATGTGCGGACTTTGTTCAGGCAAACAGTGAGCATGGTGGTGCAGATGTGGTTCTTGAGGTGGCCGGAGCTGAATCTACGTTTCGTCTGGCATGGGAATGTGCAAGACCAAATGCGATTGTGACTGTGGTTGCACTTTATGAGAAAGCTCAGATTTTACCACTTCCGGATATGTATGGGAAGAATCTTACATTCAAAACAGGCGGAGTGGATGGATGTGACTGTGAAGAAACACTGAAGCTGATTGCAGAGGGCAGGATTAATACAGAGCCGCTGATCACACATACGTATCCGCTTGGCAGAATTGAAGAGGCATATGAGTTGTTCGAAAATAAAAGAGACGGTGTGATTAAAGTAGCGGTAGAATGCTGATTTTGTTTCGATGGATAAATGAATGAAAAAAACAAGTGATTATGGAAATTACAGTAATTCGATCAAAACGGAAAACGATATCGATCCGGATAAATCCGGATTTAAGTATTACGGTGAGAGCACCTCGCTATGCCACGCAAAAGGATATAGAACGGGCGCTTAGACAGAACGAATCATGGATCTGCAGGCATATGGAGCAGATGAAGAAAAAGAAGGAACAGTATGAGCGATTGGCTGAAGAAAAATTAACTCCGGAGGAAACCAGAATGCTGGCAGATCAGGCGCTTAAAATTATTCCCGGAAGGGTAGAATACTTTGCGGGCAAGGCATGCGTTACTTATGGACGTATAACAATCAGAAACCAGAAGACCAGATGGGGCAGCTGCAGCAGCAAAGGAAATTTGAATTTCAACTGTTTGCTAATGCTGGCGCCTCCGGCGGTACTTGATTATGTTGTGGTTCATGAGCTGTGTCACAGAAAAGAGATGAATCATTCGAAAGCATTTTGGGCTGAGGTTGAGAAGATACTTCCGGATTACAGAGACGCGGATGCGTGGTTAAAGGCGGAAGGAAGCCGTATTATGCAAAGGCATACGTAAAAATGATACCAGATTTGCGAATCGAATGGTTCGCTCTGCTTCCTTGCGCTCAGTTTCCAAAGCTTTCATGACCATAAGAGAAGAAAAATCGCAGACGTTCTTAAAGTCATGAGATACCTTCATTGTCAGTATAAAATTACCGGAAAGTTCCGTAATGCATACAAACGAGGAAGGTATCAAAAGCTTTTTAAAAATTTTTTGGAACTGTTTTTTTTCTTTGAAGTAAAAAAACAGACAAAATCAAGATGATTGGGAAAATACAGCCGGCCATCATACCGGCTTTTAAGTTATCGTTTGCATTCTGGGTTACAAAGCCAATGACTCCGGGTCCTATGGAGCCCCCAAGATCGCCGGCCATTGCAAGAAGTGCAAACATAGCAGTTCCTCCAAACGGAATTTTTCCGGAGGTAATGCTGATGGTTCCGGGCCACATGATTCCGACGGAGAAGCCACATACGATGCACCCAACCAGATTTAAGAGTGGGAGTGGTGCCAGTGCTGAAAGCAGATAACAGATAAGGCAAAGCGCTCCGGAGCCAATCATAAATTTTATCAGATTCAGTTTTTCACCGTATTTCCCGTAGAAGGAACGACTGATTCCCATCATAACTGCGAACAGACAGGGACCTGCGATATCACCAAAGCTTTTAGAAATACCAAGAGCGGATTCCACATAAGCGGACGCCCATTGTGCCATGGAAATTTCGCTGGCGCCGGCACAGACCATAAGAACAAGGGAAATCCAGAAAATGGGTATTTTGAACAATTGACGAATTCCGAGACTTTCCCCTTCTTTTGTCAGAGATTCAATTGGACAGGAAAGAAAATTGAAAGTGTTATAGAGTGGAATCAATGCCCAGATACAGGAAAGAATGTGCCAGTTTTCGATTCCAAAGACAGCAAAAAATAAGGTGGAGAGTAAAATGACACCGACAGACCCCCAACAGTAAAAAGAGTGCAAAAGGCTCATAACACTTTCTTTATTATCAAAGGGACATGCCTCTACGATTGGGCTGACCAGTACTTCTATGAGACCGCTTCCTATTGCGTAAATCATAACACTGATTAATATACCAACATAAGGGTTTGGAAGTAAATCGGGCAAAAATGCAAGTCCGATCAGTCCTGCAGCGGATAAGAGTTCAGAAGCAACAACACTTTTGCGATAACCAATTCTGTCGACATATTTGGCACAGAACAGATCTACGAGAAGCTGGGTAAAAAAGAAGACAGTTGAAATAAAAGCAATGTTGCCGAGCGAAATCTGATACGTTCGGTGAAAGGTCAGAAATAATAACGGGGCGAAATTAGCAGCGATGGCCTGAGTAATAAAGCCGAGATAACAGGCGATCAATGTTTTTTGATATTTGTTTTCCATTTGTAAAAAGCTTCCTTTCTGTTTAAAATAGTTGTCTTTTGCGGAACCTGTAGTAGTAATGCTTTACTGTATAATAACGTAAAATAGCTTTTTTTGCATTGGAATATATCGGATATTTATTGTATAATATCGCAAAACGACTGGCGCCAGAGGATGGAAAAAGATGGATTATAATACGTTTTATAATAAAATCCTGACGGATGAAAATATGATGGAAACGATTCAGCACAGCAGAAGTGAATATCCATTTCACTTTTATTATGATAATTTAGATCTGTTTGATTTTCATTGTGTAGAGTGGCATTGGCATGCAGAATTTGAATTTGTGTTTGTGGAAGAAGGAACTGCAGTGTTCTGGGCAGGGAAAAAACAGTATTTTGTGAAGAAAGGGCAGGGTTTTTTTGTGAATTCCAGAGTTTTGCATCGCTTTTATTCCGTAGAAGGTGCTATAATCCCAAATTTTGTTTTGCTTCCGGCATTCATTGCACCAGGAAACAGTCTGATTTATAAAAAATATGTTGAGCCGATAGAAAAATCAACCTTGAAGAGTCTGCTTTTTACACCGGAAATACCATGGCATGCAGAAGTTGTGAATATTATGAAAAAAATAGCAGAGCTGCAAAAGCAGGAAAAAGAAGAGGAATTACAAACCTCTATTTTGATGCAGGAATTATGGTATCGGATTTATTTACATACGAAAGGAACACTGCAAAAAGAAAATAAGGAAGATGAGGCAATGGTTCAGGGCAGACTGCAGCTGATGATGCAATATATTCATCAGCATTTCAATGAAAAGATTTCTTTGGAAGAGATTGCAAAGCAGGCGGCTGTGAGTAAAAGTACGGCTTTGAATCTGTTTCGCAGGTGTTTGCATGATACGCCGGTGCATTATTTGCTGAAATATCGATTACAGGAAGCAGCAAGTCTTTTGAGTTCAACTGAGAAGAAAATAATAGTTATTTCTGAAAATGTAGGATTTGAAAATGTAGAATATTTTTGTAAATTGTTTAAAAAATATTATGGGGTAACACCGACAGAATACAGGATCAAAAAGAATGCGAGTACAATTCCGTCATTTGAGAAGTAGCGGATATACGTGTCGCAACCTCGCGATGCGTTTATCCCGGTCGGAGATTGGATTCCAACAGAGATGGGGTTGTAATTAATTCATCACTTATAGAGGAGGGAGTCTCCTCGGCTGAGATAAAATTGACGAATTTTGGCGAGTATGCTATACTGCGGACGAAAAACGCACGCAAAGGCGGGAAACTATGAGAGTATTGCTGGTTGGAAACACAGGATATATTACAGAAGAATTTTTGGAGGAGGCATTTCCGGAGAGCCGGGTATTGATTCTTGGAGATGCTATGGTGAAGACAAATCGGAAAAAGGGCTGGGTGCATCAGCCGTTCCCGGAAACCGAGGAGGAACTATGTGATCTTTTCATGACTTGGGAATTTGAAGAGACGGTCTTTTTTTCAAATTATCTTACCTTTCATAACAGCGCGGAGGGTGAAACGGAAAAACTGCGCAGAGTGCTTCAGTATTGCAGAGAAAATCCGAAAATGCGGATTTTATATCTGGCGGGACCGGAAGGGATGTACGATAAAGTAACAGGAAAAACGTTGCTTGTCTGTGAAGCAGAGGAGCTGTGCCGGAAATATGCGGATCTGCACAAAATCTGTGTGACAACGGTGCGTCTGCCGTATTTGTATTCCGGTATTTATGAAAAGGATTATTTTTATCGGCTTTTTGAGAAGATGGAAGAACAGAAAACAATCTCGTTTTCGGAATATCCGGAGCAGGGATTGTTTTTTCTGAATCTTATGGATCTGGCAGCGCTTCTTTATAAAATGACGGATGACTGGGATGCGGGGACGCAAATCTGGAATGTGCCATATGTTTTTTTGGAGACCTTTGGGGATCTGGAAAAGGAGCTGCGCAGACAGAATCATACCGTTCGGATTGAATGGAAAAGGGAAGCTGTTCAGGAAATGATCACACCGGATGATAAAAAGGTGCGTTACCGCTATGGGTGGTTTCCGAAGATTTCGGTTCTGGAAGAATTACCGGAGCTGTACGGGCAGTTTCTGGTAAAGACAAGCCGAAGGCCTGGAAAGCTGGAAATAATCCGGCAGAATTTGGAACGGTACAAACGTATCTGGCAGATGGCTGAATTTATTCTGGGATGTCTGGCATTTGAACTGCTGATCCGGCTGCTTGGAAACAGTGCACAATTTAAAATGATTGATCTGCGCCTGGTCTGCATTCTGTTGTTTGGCAGTCTTTATGGGATTAATTATGGAATTGCAGCAGCTGCAGTCGAGACGGTTTCGCTGCTTGCTGCGTATCAGGAGCAGGGAACGGGCTGGCAGACACTCTTCTATGAGCCTTCGAACTGGATTCCGTTTATTTTTTATTTTGCAGTCGGCTCGATCTGTGGCTATATACAGATGAAAAATCGGGAAAACAATACATTTATCCGCAGAGAAAGTCAGCAGATGGAAGAAAAATTCCTTTTTATCCGTGAACTGTATCAGGAAACGCTTCAGGATAAGCGGATGTACAAAAAACAGATACTGGGCAGCCAGGACAGCTTCGGGAAAATTTTTGATATTACCCGTAAGCTGGATGTCGTACAGCCGCAGGAGCTGTATCTGGAGACACTTCAGATCATGGAAGAGGTATTGGAAAATAAGAGCTTTGCTTTTTATTCTGTCAGGAACAGAAATGGTTTTGGGAGGCTGGAGGTCGCATCCGGCGAAATGCGCAGTGTATTTCCAGGTTCTATTCGGATCACAGATTTCAGAGAAGCACTGGAAACGCTGGAGAGGGGCGAGGTGTGGGCAAACCGGAGGCTGCTTACCGGATATCCGGCGTATCTGGCCGGAATACACAGAAACGGAGAACTCGTCATGCTGATCTGTATTCAAAGGGCAGGCAGTGAACAAATGACGCTATATTATCTGAATCTGTTTAAAGTGTTGTGTGGTCTCGTAGAAACTGCGCTGCTGCGCGCAATGGAATATCAGGAAGCCGTGGAGTACCGGCAGTATCTTCCAAATACACGTATTTTAAAAACCGAATATTTTATGGAGCGGCTGAAGCTGTTCCATACGATGCGCGAAAAACAGCTGGCTTCCTACGTGCTGTTGGAGCTGTTGCATCCGGAAATGACGCTGGAGCAGGCAGATATCAGGCTTCAGAAGCTGGTGCGTACAAATGACATATGGGGAATTTCGGAGGATCAGCAGCTGTTTCTGATTCTTTTCCAGACGGAGGTGTCTTCTATGTCTGTCGTGCTGGAGCGTCTTACCCATGCGGGCTTTGTGTGCAGGAGTATTGATGAACCGCTTCAATCAGGAAGTGTGCTGCCTGAGAAGGGAAGTGACAGATAATGGAGACAAAGCTTGGGTTTTTGTTTTTGCTCCTGCATCTGCTTGTCTGTGTGCTGATCTGGATGGGGATACGGACGCAGATATTGAAGGTGAAACGGTATCTGATACCTTTGGTAATCTTCGTTCCGTTTTGGGGCGCGCTCTGTGTATTGGTTTTACATTTGCAGCTGGGGATTGGTGCCGAAAATGTCAGAATGGCAGATGCGGAGAAGCTGAAGGTAAACGAAGAACTGTATAAAAATATATTTGTTTCCAGGGAGAAGGAAGAAGCTGTCGTGCCGCTGGAGGATGCGCTGCTTTTAAATGAGGCGGGCGTGCGGCGGGAACTGATCATGGATGTACTCAATGATGATCCGGGAGCATATATGGAGCTTTTGAAAAAAGCGCGGATGAATGATGATGTTGAGGTTGTCCATTATGCCATCACAGCAATGGTGGAATTGTCAAAGGATTATGATTATCGGCTGCAGCAGTTTGAAAAAGAATATGCAAAAGACCCGGAGAATCCAAAGGTATGGAAGGAATATTGCGATTTTCTGGAGGAATATCTGGAACAGGGATTGCTGGAGGCGCAGATGGAACAGCTGCAGCGGCGGCAGTTTACGCAGCTTCTGCAAAAGAGGCAGAAGCAAAAACCGGAACTCCATACGAGCATTTGCCTTGTTGAAAACCTGCTGAAGCTCAAAGAATATGCGCAGGCGGATCAGGTGCTTCGGTTTATGCGAAAGCGCTGGTATCGCAGAGAAGAGTACTGGATTTTGTATGTACAGTATTGTGTGGACCAGAAGCTGGGACGTGAACTCTCACTAGTGCTTGAGGAAATGAAGCATGCGCATATTTATCTGTCATCGAAAGGAAGGGAGGCACTGGCTCTTTGGCTGGAGGAATAAAAACGATCAGAGAATTTCGGTTGAAAGGGATGCTTGTGGTGCTGTTGGTATTTCTGCTGATCGGTGCTGTGCTTTGGGCAGAGCGCTCCGGTATTCGTTATCAGGAGCAGGCAAGGCAGATCACTTATATGGAGCCTGGAAAGGTCGTGACCGAAAAAGAGGCGGTAAAAGCATTGAAGACAACGTGTCTGGTGCTGACGGACAGCGCTCAGGAGAGCAGTGTGCAGGCATGGCCGGAATTTGAGCGGATGTTTATGGACATGCGGATCGGAATTGAGAGGGTGGATGTATCGGCCAGGGAGATTCCGGAGTTTTCTTTGTATGAAACAGTCGTTGTACTGCTTTCTGATCTGAGTCCGCTAAAGGAAGAACTGCCGGCACTTGCAGCGTGGGTGGAGCAGGGAGGAAACGTTATGTTCGCATTGACGCTGCAGAAGAATACGTATGTATCGCTGATTGAGCAGAAGCTTGGCATTCTTTCATCAGGCTATGAAAATGTGCTGGTGGATCGGATTTATTTTGAACCGGATTTCCTGCTTGGAGGAGGAAGGACCTATGGTATTACCGATGGTTATGATTCGGCGTGGGAGGTAGAGCTGGATGAAAAGGCGACGGTCCATGCGCGGGCGAAGGATGCAGAGGGCACTCCGCTGATCTGGGAAAACACCTATGGTAAGGGAAAATTTGTTGTAGACAATTTCGGTTTGTATGAAAAAGCAACGAGAGGATTTTTTGCAGCCTCCTACAGTCTTCTTACCGATGCGGGTGTTTATCCGGTGATCAATGGATCTGTTTTTTATCTGGATGATTTTCCGTCTCCGGTGCCGTCCGGTGACGGAACGTATGTAAAGAGAGATTATGGTACGAGCATCAGGGATTTTTATACAAATATCTGGTGGCCGGATATGCTTACCCTGGCAGAAGCGCATGGGGTACGATATACAGGCGTGATGATTGAAAATTATGAGGATGATACGGATGGAACAATTGAACAGCCTGCCGATACGGAACGGTTTCAGTATTTCGGAAATATGCTGCTGCATAATGGAGGGGAGCTTGGATATCATGGATACAATCATCAGCCCCTTAGCCTTTTGGATATGGATTATGGCGATGTACTTCCTTATAAGACATGGGACAGTGAGCAGGCAATGGATCAGGCGGTGACAGAGCTGATCCGCTTTGGAAAGGAGCAGTTTCCGGTGACAACACTGTCTGTCTATGTGCCACCGTCCAATGTGCTTTCAGCCGGAGGAAGAGAGCTTCTGGCATCAAAATATCCGGAAATCCGGACCATTGCCAGCAACTATTTTACCGGAGAATTTGCATATGTACAGGAATTTGAGGTTGCAGAGGACGGGATCGTTGAGCAGCCGCGGATTATTTCCGGTGCAGTCCTTGATGATTATATGCAGATGGCAGCGCTTTCTGAACTGAATATGCATTTCGTCAATACTCATTTTATGCATCCGGATGATCTGCTGGACGAGGATCGCGGAGCGGCACTTGGCTGGGAGAAATTAAAGAATCGTCTGGAAGAATACATGTCCTGGCTGGATGCATCTGCGCCCGGCCTGCGCAGCCTGACCGGTTCGGAATTGTCCGGAGCCATTGAACGTTATGGCGGTCTGACGGTGGAGAAGGAAATTACTGACCGGGAGATTTTGCTGCGACTTGGGAATCTGTATGAGACGGCATATCTGTTTGTGCGGATCAATCAGGGTACACCGGGGACAGTGACAGGAGGCAGCCTGACACATCTGACCGGAAAGCTGTATCTGCTTTGTGCACAGTCTGAAGACGTTGCGATAGAGCTGGAAAAGTAAAGGAGGGTGGAGCTTGAAGATCTGTCTGATTCTGGAGGGATGTTATCCTTATGTATTTGGTGGTGTATCAACGTGGATGCATCAGTACATCAATCAGATGACAGAGCACGAATTTGTGCTCTGGGTTATCGGCGCCAATGCAAAGGATCGGGGCAAATTTGTGTATGAGCTTCCCAAAAATGTAACGGCGGTGTATGAGGTATTTCTGGATGATGCGCTGAAAATAAAGGCGGCCGGAAAAATGAGACATCGGTTTTCGGTTCAGGAAACGGACAGTCTGCGGGAGCTTATGATCTGCGGAAGACCGGACTGGGAGGTACTGTTTTCTTTGTATCAGGAAAAAAGGATGAATCCGATGTCCTTTTTGCAAAGTGAAGAATTTTTGAATATTTTAACGGAATCCTGTCTGAAGCATTATCCATATATCGCATTTGCGGATGCTTTTCACACAATGCGTTCCATGCTGCTTCCGGTGCTGTATCTTCTGGGAACACAAGTGCCGGAGGCAGATGTTTATCATGCAATTTGTACCGGATACGGGGGGATGCTGGCGTGCCTTGGCGGCTGGCGTTATCAGAAAAAGGTATTGCTTACGGAGCATGGGATTTATACACGGGAAAGAGAAGAGGAGATTATCCGTGCAAAATGGGTGGTTCCATCGTTTAAAAAGCAGTGGATTTCCTTTTTTTATATGCTTTCTGATATTATTTACCAGCGGGCTTTTTTGGTGACCTGTCTGTTTACAAATGCAATGCAGATACAGATTCAGATGGGATGCGATGCCAGAAAGTGCAGGGTGATTGAAAACGGCATTCACTACGAGCGGCTTTCAGGGATTCCGCTCAAACCGGAGGATGATTGGGTGGATATCGGTGCGGTCGTACGGCTCGCACCGATTAAGGATATCAAAACGATGATTTATGCATTTTTTGAGCTGTCTATGAGAAGGCAGAGAGTGCGGCTGTATATTATGGGCGGTGTGGATGATGAAGAATATGCGGCAGAATGCCATGCACTTGTGGAACAGCTGAAGCTGGAAAATGTGATTTTTACGGGGCGTGTGGATATTATCTCTTATATGGAAAGGCTGGATTTTACAATTCTTACCAGCATATCGGAAGGTCAGCCGTTGTCGGTGCTGGAATCTTTTGCAGCGCGCCGCCCATGTGTAACAACGGATGTCGGCTGCTGCAGAGAGTTGCTTTGTGGAAGGGCAGGAGATTCCTTCGGGGAGGCAGGCTACTGTGTGCCGCCTATGTACCGGGAAGGGCTGGCGGCAGCAATGGAAAAAATGTGCGCATCGCGAGCCAGAAGGCTTCGCATGGGGGCAAATGGACAGGCAAGGGTAAAGGCTTATTATCGCCAGGAGCGTATGATCAAAAAATACCGGGAACTGTATGAGGAGGTGAAAGGTCAGTGGCAGGAATCGGATTTGAACTGAAAAAGCTGTTTAAAAGAAGAGGACTGTTTGCGGCATTTCGTGCATACGGCTATGCAGGAATTGTATGTACCGGGCCGATGCTGCTTGGGATCGTGCTGCTGCTTGGAATCATGTATTTGTGTGATGCAACGGGAGCCTCCCGGCAGAGTAGGGAGCTGCTTGTCTGCATGATTACGTATACACTGCTTGCTTCGTTGCTTGTAACGAGCTTTCTCTCTATGGTAGTGACGCGATTTATTGCTGATATGCTTTATGAGGAACAATATGAGGCGGTACTGCCGTCTTTTTGGGGATCGACCGCGCTGATGCTTGTGGCAGGAGGCGTGCTGTATGGCATTTTTCTGCTTTTTTCAGGAGCTACGTTGGTGGAAGGACTTCTGATGCTTTGGCTGTTCGGAGAACTGGTCGTGACCTGGAATGCAATGAGCTATTTAACAGCGATCAAGGATTACAGGGGAATTCTGCTTTCCTTTCTGACCGCAATTGTTGTGACCTTTGTGACAGGCTGGCTGCTGCTGTATCTTGGAGTGCCGCATGTGGTCGGCCTTCTGATGGCAGTGTCGGTTGGTTATGGAATCATGCTTTTGTGGGATGTTATTTTGCTGTATCGATATTTTCCGCAGAGGGATTTCGGTGCTTTTTTATTTCTGCGATGGGTGGATGAGTTTCTTCCGCTTGCATTTACGGGTTTGTTTGTTAACATTGGATTGTTTGCGCATCTTGTTATCATGTGGATGGGACCGATTCGGGTACAGGTGAAGGGATTGTTTTATGGCGCGCCTTATCATGATGTCCCGGCACTGGCTGCCTTTCTGACAATTCTTGTGACAACGGTCAATTTCGTTGTATCGGTCGAGGTTAATTTTTATTCGAAGTATCGGAATTACTACAGCCTGTTCAATGACGGCGGCGCGATCGGAGATATTATGCAGGCAGAAGAGGAAATGCTCCAGGTGCTTGGTATGGAATTGAAATATACGGCGATCAAGCAGCTTTTGACAACGGCACTTGCAATTTCTGTGGGTGGGATTCTGATCGGATATCTGCCGTTTGGTTTTAATGATCTGATGGAAGGCTATTTTCGGACTCTTTGTGTTGGCTATGGCATTTATGCAGTGGCAAATACGATGCTTCTTCTTTTGCTGTATTTTACGGATTATGAGGGAGCAATGGTATCTGCTGCGGTGTTTGCAGGTCTGACTTCACTTTTTACGGTGGTGTCCCTGCAGTTTTCGAAGGTATATTTTGGATTTGGCTTTTTGCTTGGAAGTGCATGCTTCTTTTTCATTTCAGCAGTTCGGCTGAATCATTTTACAAGGAAGCTGCCATATTACATTTTAAGTACTCAGCCGGTGACGGCAGAAGAAAAGAGTGGTTTGTTTACAGGACTTGGGAAGTACCTGGATCAGAAAGTGGAAAGGAGATGAAAGCTTGAAACGAAACAAAACAGTCGGAGGACTTTTACTGTCAGCGCTGATCATCGGGCTTTGCAGCGGCTGTTCAAAAGATCGTTTCGGAGCGGAGACGGAGATTGTGGAAGCGTTGCCCGCAATTGAAAAGGAAGCGGTCAAAAGCATCAATGAAACGCATCTGAGAGATAAGAAGACCTTGTATGAAACGGATGATGAGGACAGCGTAATTACGATGTATCTGACCGTTTCAAGGGGAAACAGTTCAGAAAATACGGACCACTCCTGGGAAGAGATCAACAGCTATTCTGTGTATGACTATGAGGAGATGGGGGGCGACCGTTATCAGGTAAATGGACTTTTGCAGGTCGGAGATGAGGACGGACCGGCAGCAGGAGAAGTCGGCTATGGGGAAAGCGTACCGAATGCGACCGTGCAGATCCGTGGACAGACCTCAAGCCGGAATGCACAGAAGAACTATAAAATCGAATTGAAAAAGAATAAGGGAATGTGGCGTGGTCAGCGGACGATCAATCTGAATAAGCATATGGGAGAGGGGCTGCGGTTTCGAAATAAGCTTTCCTACGATCTGATAAAGACGGTACCGCAGATGATCGGTCTTCGGACACAGTTTATCCATCTGTATGTAAAGGATCTGACAGAGGGTACAGATGCGGTGTTTGAGGATTATGGTTTGTATACACAGATAGAACAGCTGAATAAGAGAGCGCTGAAAAATCACGGACTGGATGTAAACGGACAGCTGTACAAGATCAACTCATTTGAATTTTATCGCTATGAGGATGTTATACGGCTGCAGGAAGATCCGGAGTATGATCAGAAGGCATTTGAAAAATTGCTGGAAATTAAAGGGGATTCGGATCACAGGAAGCTGATTGATATGCTCAATGCGGTCAATGATAATTCCATTCCGATCAATACGGTGCTGGATGAGTATTTTGACCGGGAGAACCTGACTTACTGGATGGCATTTCAGATTCTGACCGGAAATGTGGATACGCAGAACCGGAATATGTTTCTCTACAGTCCGCTGAATTCTGATACGTGGTATTTTCTGGACTGGGACAATGACGGCAGCTTTATGCGTCCGGAATATGCGGTGACCGGTTTTTCTGACCAGGGTAGCTGGGAGATCGGCGTCAGCAACTACTGGGGGAATGTACTGTTTCAGCGCTGCCTGAAGTCAGAATCCTTCCGGGAAGAACTGAACGCAGCGATTTTGGATCTGAGAAGTTCCTTTACCTTGGAACGTCTGCAGGCAATGGTTGCTGGATATCAGGCAGTTGTAAAGCCGTATGTGTATACGATGCCGGATCAGATGAATGCACCGCTTACGGATACACAGTATGATGCGATTGCGGAAGCCCTTCCACAGGAAGTGGAAAATAATTATCAGCTTTATCTGGAAAGCCTGAAACGTCCGATGCCATTTTATATCGGAGTGCCTAAGACAGACGGGGAAAAGCTTGCATTAAACTGGGATGTGTCGTTTGATTTTGATGCAGAGGATATTACTTATACGGTTGAGGTGGCAAAGGACTATCTGTTTGAGCATGTAATCTTCCGTCAGAGCGGTCTTCAGATCCCGGAAGCAGAGCTGGCACTGCCAAAGACAGGACAGTATTTCGTGCGGGTACGGGCGGAAAATGCGTCCGGCTATACGCAGGATGCCTTTGATTATTATGTGACGGATGAAGGAAAGCACTATGGGATGCTGTGTTTTTACGTTACAGCAAACGGTACGATTGAGGAAGATACGTATGAAGAGTGAGGATAAACGGGAAGTCTACCGGAATGAGTGGAAATATCTGATCAGCAGTTCAGAAAAAGAGCTTCTGAAACTTCAGCTGAAACAGTTTCTTATGCCGGACCCACATGCGAAGGACGGTGAGTATCAGATTCGAAGCCTGTATTTTGACGATTACTGGAACAGCGCCTTTGAAGAAAAGGAAGCGGGTGTACGTGTGCGAAAAAAGTATCGGATCCGTATTTATAATTACAGTGATGCATCGATCCGTCTGGAGCGGAAGAAAAAGTTCGGAAGCTATATTTATAAGGAAAGTGCACCGCTGACCCGCCGTGAAGTGGAATGGATTCTGGATGGATATTATGATTTTTTGCTGAAAAGTCCGTATGCTCTTTGCCGGGAATTTTATATTGAATGTATGAGTCATATGATGCGTCCGCGTACGATTGTTGACTATGACAGGGAACCGTGGATCATGGATGTCGGGACGGTGCGGATCACCTTTGATTCCGATGTCCGGGCGGCGATCGGAGGGTTTGATATTTTTGATGTGTCTCTTCCGACGCTGCCGGTGCTGGAACCGGGCAAGCTTGTACTGGAAGTCAAGTTTACGGAGCTGCTGCCACAGCTTGTGAGAAATGTTCTTCCGCCTCAGGCATCGGAATTTACCGCAGTATCGAAATATGTGCTGTGTTATGAAAAGACAAGATATCTGAATGGGTTTGAATACTGGTATGAGACAGAGGAGAGGAAAATAAAATGAGTGTAAGGGATATGATAAAAAAATCAGTACTGGAATCCGGGGTGTTCAATCAGTACAATGTTTCTGGAATTGCGGTGGCACTGATCGCAGCGCTGCTTCTTGGAGCATTAATTTATTTTATTTACCGGAAGTTTTATGCAGGTGTTATTTATTCCAGGAGCTTTGCTGTGACACTTGTCGGAATGACAGTGCTGACGTGTATGGTAACGCTGGCAATCAGCACGAATGTCGTTATTTCGCTTGGTATGGTCGGTGCTCTGTCCATTGTGCGTTTCCGTACGGCGGTAAAGGATCCGCTGGATCTTTTGTATCTGTTCTGGGCGATCACCTCCGGGATTACAGCCGGTGCAGGAATGTATGCACTGGCACTGCTGGCGGCGGCTATTATGATCGCAATGATTTATCTGTTTTATCACAGACAGCAAAAGGGCCGGATTTATATTGCAGTGATTCATTACCAGGGGGATGCGGCCGGAGATGCAGTGATTCGCTGCCTGGGAAAGCGAAAGTACTTCATCAAGTCAAAAACGATGCGCAGGGAGCGAACAGAGCTGGCAATTGAGGTATTCTGTAAAACGAACGACTGTGATTTTACAGAGAAAATGCGGGGAATTCCAGGAGTGGAGGATGTGACACTGATTCAGTATAATGGAGAGTATCATGGCTGAAAAACGAAGATGGCTGCTTCTTGTTGGCACATTGCTGGTAGTGGCGGCTTGGCTGTTTGCAGAAATGGTGAAGGGATCCGTACGGATGGTAAGAAAGACGTATGAACGATCCGGGGAGGTGTTTGGCAATCCGCTGATGGGTTACGCACCGCCGGCGTGGTACGAAGAAGTGACGGATGATATACAGCTTTTGTATATGGACATCACATGGGCAGAACTGGAGCCATGGGAGGGAGTCTATGACTGGTCGGCGATTGAAGAGGAAAATCAGACAGAGCGCTGGAAAAGGGAAGGAAAGCATCTCGTTTTGCGCTTTGTCTGTGACATTCCGGGCGATGAGTGTCACATGGATATCCCCAAGTGGCTGTATGAAAAGACCGGAGAAGCGGGCACCTGGTATGACGGAGAATATGGAAAAGGCTTTGCACCGGATTATGACAATGAGATCTTTATTGCCTGCCATGAGCAGGCAGTTGCAGCGCTTGGCGCACATTTCGGACAGGATGGGCTGGTTGCATATGTGGAGCTTGGCAGTCTTGGGCACTGGGGAGAATGGCACGTGAATTATGAGGAAGGGATTCCGTGTATTCCAAAAGAGGCAGTGCGGGATCGGTATATTGCGCCGTGGCTTCTGGCTTTTCCAAAGGCAAAGCTGTTGATGCGGCGTCCGTTTCATGCGGCGGAGCGTTATGGGATGGGACTGTACAACGATATGGCAGGACACGCAGAGGCGACGGAGGAATGGCTTGGATGGATCCGTGAGGGCGGCGATTATGGGCAGGCTGCGGAAGAGGATGCATTATCGGTGATGCCCGATTTCTGGAAGGGTGCACCGTCCGGCGGAGAACTGACAAGCTCTGTTTCGATGAAGGAGCTGCTTGATACAGGGCTGGATGAGACATTGCGGCTGGTAAGGGAATCTCATACGACATTTCTTGGACCGAAGATCGCGGATATGATGTATCCGAAAGGATATGAAGCGGTGCTTGGGCAGATGGGCTACCGCATCTGGATTCCTGGTGCAGAGCTGAAAACGCGTAAAGATAAGACGGTACTCAGTCTGACATGGGAAAACGATGGGATTGCACCATTTTATGGAAGCTGGCCGGTGTATGTGTATGTCGAGACGGATGAGGGAGAGCTGGTGGAGAAGAAAATGGTTGATATTCAGCTTTCATCGCTGATTCCTGGTATGCAGATCAGAACGGATACAATGCTTACGACAGAGAATCTGCAGACGCTTGCAGGGAAAGCATATCGGATCTGGCTTGGCGTGGAAGACCCGATGACACAAAAACCACAGCTTAGACTGGCTATGGATGTACTGTACGAAGGTGGAAAAAACCGGTTGTTGTAATGTTAGAATAAGAGAGATGAAGAATTTACTGAAAGTCCCCTGCGAGGTTGCTAAGAGCAATAAGCAGGGGACAGCTTCATGTCAAAGCGGATATTCGCAATTCGCTTCGCTACTTGATTGACTCGGTTAAAGAGTTTGGCATATCCTGGTTTTATGGCATTTCTAAGGAAGAATGTAGGATTCGCCCAGGCTCTTTATTTCTCCGTCCATTGAGCCAAGAAGCGCAAGACCGATCTTACGCGCAGCGATCACTGCAGCTTTAACAGCGGTTGTTTCACCGGACAAAGCGACAATGACTTCATTGGAATGGCTGGTTCCTTCATTCGGAGTCATATATCGGATGACCTGCACGTCGGCAGTTTTTACCGCAGTATCTGCCATTACCATGCCGATTGCAGCTGGGGAACCGCAGATAAAACCGAACGCTTTTCCGTGCGGAATGCCAAAGGCAAGTCCGAGCGCCTGATTTGCCCTTGGAGAAAAGGCCAGCTCCAGGTGTCCGGCGCTGTTGACGTATATTTCCCCTGCATTTCTTTTTGTTTTTTCAAGTGTGATCTCAATTGCTTTTCGGGCATCGGCTACGGTCCTTGCTTCGAGTACGATATAATTTCCGTGACCGCCCCAGCCCTTTGTATCACGTGGGAGCATGATGGAATGTACTTTTGTATTCGTTTCCTTGACAGCATCATCGACAGCCGTGATCTGGCCGGCAGCACCTGTTCTGGAGCTTAGAATTCCGATGCTATGATACGGCTTCTCCAGTTTCATTTTTTCACGAAGAGAAGGATCTACATTGGCAATGACAAGGCCAATTGTATCAAGTATTGTGGTTCCTACAAGTTCAGGTATTGTATTCATGTCGCTTTCTTTTCCTTTTTATATGATTATGTGCTGATACCACATCCTGCAGAATGCGTACTGCGATGTATAAGGAAGATATCGCAAGGTACCGGTGCCGGGGAAATTCTTTATTTGCAACCTGACAAAAGAATATCATAACTGTTCAGAGCCAACCTCCAAAATGCTACGCATTTCGTCGGTGTGGCGTATCCGCCAAATAAAATTTCAAAAACAGGCTTAAAAATGCAAGCATTTTCCGCTTGTTTTATGAAATTTTGCTTGG
>Ga0129317_1000937_pt1 | contig 25161 bp, 17 predicted proteins | sample Cm1ome_FD_94430 | JGI IMG/M metagenome (GOLD analysis project Ga0129317, IMG submission 94430) | Eastern black-and-white colobus group fecal microbial communities from Wisconsin, USA - Cm1105 metagenome | ecosystem: Host-associated > Mammals > Digestive system > Large intestine > Fecal | place... | reverse complement strand
GAAGGGGCAGTTGCTCACACAGGCGCCGCAGTTGATGCACTTCTCCGGGTCGATGGTATGTACCTGCTTCACAGAGCCGGAAATGGCCTCCATGGGGCAGTTCTTCCGGCACTTGCCGCAGCCCTTGCACTTCTCAGCGTCAATAACGGGATGGGGCTTTTCCTTGTTGCAGATGGGGCAGTGATGGTCCACCACGTGGGCCAGATACTCATTGCGGAAATATTTCAGGGTGCTCTGGACCGGCTTGCAGGCGCTCTGGCCCAGGCCGCACAAGGCGGTGGAGCTGATGGTGTCCGCCAGCTCCTCCAGCAGGTCCAGGTCCTCCAGGGTGCCCTTGTTGTCGATGATGCGGTTCAGAATCTCCAGCATCCGCTTGGTGCCCTCCCGGCAGGGAACGCACTTGCCGCAGGACTCCTTCTGGGTGAATTCCATGAAAAACCGGGCGGTTTCCACCATACAGGTATCCTCGTCCATGACCACCAGGCCGCCGGAGCCGATCATGGCGCCGATGCCCTTGAGGGAGTCGAAGTCCAGGGGCAGGTCCAGGTGCTCCTTGCTGGCGGTGGTGGCACCGCCGGAGGGACCGCCGATCTGGACGGCCTTGAACTTCTTGCCGTTGCGGATGCCGCCACCGATGTCGAACACCACTTCCCGGATGGTGGTGCCCATGGGAACCTCGATCAGGCCCGTGTTCACCACGTTGCCGGTCAGGGCAAACGCCTTGGTGCCGGGGCTGGTGCGGGTGCCGATGGAATGATACCAGTCCACACCGTTGCGCACGATCAGGGGCACATTGGCAAAGGTCTCCACGTTGTTCAGCACCGTGGGCTCCGCCCAGAGGCCATGCTCGATGGTGCGGGGCGGCTTGACACGGGGCATGCCCCGGTTGCCCTCGATGGAGGCGGTCAGAGCGCTGCCCTCGCCGCAGACGAATGCACCGGCGCCCATGTTCACATGGATGCGGAAGGAGAAATCGGTGCCCATGATGCGGTCGCCCAGCAGGCCGTATTCCTCGGCCTTGGCAATAGCGGCTTTCAGGCGGCTAACGGCCAGGGGATACTCGGCGCGGACGTAAATGTAGCCCTCGTCGCTGCCCACGCCCAGGCCGGCGATCATCATACCCTCCAGCACGCTGTGGGGGTTACCCTCCATGATGGAGCGGTCCATAAAGGCGCCGGGGTCACCCTCGTCGCCGTTGCAGACGATGTACTTTTTGGGAGACTTCTGCTTTCGGGCGCCCTCCCACTTACGGCCCGCAGGGAAACCGCCGCCGCCCCGGCCCCGGAGGCCGGAGTCGGTAATGGTCTTGCAGATCTCCTCGTCGGTCATCTCGAACAGTGCCTTCTCAAAGCCGGAATAGCCGCCCTTGGCGATATACTCCTCAATGTCCTCGGCGTCGCTGCGGCCGCAGTTCTCCAGTACCACCCGGTGCTGGCGCTTGTAGAAGGGAATGTCCTCCTGGCGGGGATAGGCCACGCCGTCCAGGTGGTACACCAGGCGGTCAATGATCTCGCCGCCCAGAACGGTCTTCTCAATGATCTCGTGGCAGTCCTCGGGCTTGACATGAATGTACATGACGCCCATGGGCTCAATGTGGACCAGGGGGCCCATCTCGCAGAAGCCGTGGCAGCCGCTCATCTTCACATGGAGGCTCTTCTCCTCGTCGGTGTCGTGCTTGAGACCGACGTAGACGGCCAGGCCCCGCTTCTCGCACTCGGCCTTGATGTTGTCGTAGATCTTCATGGCACCGCCGGCGATGCAGCCGGTACCGGCGCAGATCAGGACGGAGGGCACCTGCTCGCTCTGCTTCAGGGCGTTCCGGGCGTTGGCCTGGAACACATGGAAGCTGTCCCGTGTCATTTTCGCTCTGCTTCTCATACGGCAGCCTCCTTTTTCCGAATGTCCTCCAGCAGCTCCAGCGCTGCCTCGGGGGTCATCTTGGCGTGGACTTCACCGTCGATGGTCATGACAGGCGCCAGGCCGCAGGCACCCAGGCACGCCACGGTCTCCAATGTAAACAGGCCGTCAGCGGAGGTCTTTTTCTTGCCCGTCAGGCCCAGATAGTCATGGATGGCGTCATAAATGGGGCCGGATTTCCGCACATGGCAGGCCGTTCCGGCGCACACCTTGATGATATACTTGCCCTTGGCCTCCAGTGAAAAATTCTCATAGAACGTGGCCACACTGTACACCTTGGCCGTGCTGAGCCCCAGCTTTCCCGCCACCAGGGTCAGAGCCTCCTCACTGAGGTACTTGTACTCTCCCTGGATCTCCTGCATGATGGCGATGAGATTCGACTGGTCGCAGCCATAGCTTTCGATGATCTCTTCCGCCCGCGTCAGATCATTGTTCATTGGCATATCTCCCTTATGTTGTTTGGACTATTCCACGAACAAGGCCCCCATTGCGACGCGATCAAGGCACCGTAGTGGAGGTCTGTTCCATTTGTTAATGTTAAAACAAATAGTTTGTAATTGCAACCATTTTTTCAATTTTTATACACAAAGTCCCATTTCTATATCGTTCGTTATAGGCCCATAAAATCACTCTTTCAACGGCCCTTGCATCCGGACGGCAGCATGGTATAATGGGAGTGGACAACGTCCAGCCGGCTTATCCGGCAGAAAGGAATCTGCTATGTACTACGGAGAACTGAAAAACTGCGACATCGCCAACGGCGAGGGCGTCCGGGTGACGCTGTTCGTCTCCGGCTGCACCAACCACTGCAAAAACTGCTTTCAGCCCCAGACCTGGGACTTTACCTACGGCCAGCCCTTTACCCGGGAGACGGAGGACCGCATTCTGGACATGCTGGCCCCCTCCTACATCAACGGCCTGACTCTGCTGGGAGGCGAACCCTTTGAGCCGGAGAACCAAAAGGTCCTCCTCCCCTTCCTTCACCGGGTCCGTGCCGCCTATCCCGAAAAGAACATCTGGGGCTTCAGCGGCTTCACCTACGAGGAACTGACCACCCCCGGCACTTATTGCCACTGCGAAGCCACGGAGGAGATGCTGTCCCTGCTGGACGTTCTGGTGGACGGCCGCTTCGTGGAGGAATTGAAGGACATCTCCCTGCGGTTCCGGGGAAGCCGCAACCAGCGCCTGATCGACCTGAACGCCAGCCGCCGGGCGGGACAGCTTTGCTTCCTGCCGGACCGGCAGCAAACCTGACACAGAAGGAACAACTAATATGGTCACCATTGCCCAGCGCATTGAAGCGCTTCGTACCCAAAAGGGGCTCAGCCGCCCCGCCCTCTCCGCCGCTCTGGGACTTCCCCGGATGGCAGTTGAAAAATTCGAGACCGGCCGCCAGACGCCCACCCAGGACCAGCAGCAGAAGCTGGCCGCCTACTTCGGTGTCTCCCTGGCCTATCTGAAGGGCGAAACCGACGATCCCACCACCATGGATTCCTGGCTCAACGGTGCGGTCCCCGACGATGATCCCCCTCCCCCGCCCCGGTCCGCAGCCCGGCCCGTGGTGGCCCGATCCGACCGCGGCAGTGAGGACGGTGCGGTGTTCAGTGCCCTGCTGAAAAGCAAATCTTTCCAGACCATGGTCCGCGATGCCGTGCTGGAAGTCCTCCGCTCTAAAGAGGGCCAGGAACTGCTGGCCAAAGCCGTCCGCAAGGAGCTGAATCGCTGATGTCAAAGCCTCTGGCTAAGCCAGAGGCTTTAAAGCGGTCCCCAAACGGGCCTGATATCGGCAGGCGTCTTCAGGCGCTCTGAAGGTGTTTCGCCTGCATCTCTTGTCCCGCCGCCTGTAAACGGGCATGAATTGCTATTTGCAGACTTTCCTTACCATACAGGCCGGTCTGCTTGTTATGAATGCGCCCCCCGGTTATTGTGAGTCTGGTCGGCAGCCCCTTTCTCACTTTGACTGGGAGGCCTTTTTTCTGGGTCCGCTATCAGTTTTTGCCTCCGGCATAGATTGGAGTTGGCCTGGTAAAGGAGGAGAGCCGATGAAGGCGGTGCTCTGTATCTGCCGTCACTGCGGCAATCCGGCGGACGTGATCCATGGCTCCGGCGTACCCATGATGTGCCGCGGCATCGAAATTCGTTGTCCTTGAACCGAGCCCCCTGTCTAGGGTTCCGCTTGAGAAAGCCGGTTTCTGTTTTATTTTGTTGAATGGAAAACACCAGTTTATTCAGGAGAACATGGAATGGGTCACACAGCTTCCGGCTTCTGTCGGACACTGTGCAATGCATCGCAAGGAGAACGATCCTATGCTGGAATTATCAGCTTATCCGGAGGCCGGACAGCTCCGGGCTATGATATAGAGGCCATTTCTCTTCCCATCGTCTACAACAAATTTGGAGACCATGATCCCAACGGGATGCTGTATGTGCTGAAACAGGATTCCCAGCACATCCAGCGGGAGGCAAGGAAACGGTTCGAGCTTCCCGTCCCCCAGCCCTATGACGAGGTGCAGCCCTTGGTCATCCGGGCCAATGTGGGCGACACTGTCCGAATCAACTTTGAAAACAAGCTGGGACGCCGGGCGTCCATTCACGTGCAGGGCCTCTCCTACAACGTGCTGACCTCCGACGGCACGGATGTGGGATACAACCCCGACTCCACCACCAGCCGCCGCATCTGCTACACCTGGCAGGCGGACAAAGAGGGCGTCTTCCTGTTCTCCGACATGGCGGATACCCGCAGCGGCGAGGACGGCGCCAACGTCCACGGCCTGTTCGGCGCCATTATCGTGGAGGCGGCGGGGTCCTCCTGGTACGACCCGGTGACGGGCGCCCCCATGGACAGCGGTTTGTTCGCCGATATCTACCATCCGGTCAAGCCCGCCTTCCGGGAATACGCCGTGTTCTTCCACGACGAGCTGGAAATTCTGAACAAAGACAACCAGCCGCCCACGGACCCCCATACGGGGCTCCCCAACGGCACCACCGCCATCAGCTACCGCTCCGAGCCTATGCGGAACCGGCCGCCTCTGGCGGGCCATCACGCCGACCCCGCCGACACGGCGGAAGACATCTCCATGAGCTCCTGGGCCTACGGCGACCCGGCGCCCCCCATCCTCCGGGCCTATGTGGGGGACCCGTCCAAAATCCGGCTCATCCACGGCGGCGTCAAGGAGACCCATGTGTTCCACCTCCACAACCACCAGTGGCGGCTGGAGCCGGAGGACCCCAAATCCACCATCATCGACTCCATCTCCATCAGTCCCCAGGAGTGCTACACCCTGGACATTCTCTACGGCGCCGGCAGTCTCAACGGGATGATCGGCGACGCCATCTTCCACTGCCACCTCTACCCCCACTTCCATGAGAGGATGTGGACGTTGTGGCGGGTGTTCGACCGGCTGCAGGACGGTAGCGGGACCTACCCGGACGGCATGCCTATCGAGCCCCTGACACCACTGAAAGATCGTCCTCTGCCGCCGCCCAGAGACGATCTGCATCCCGACTATCCCAACTTCGTTGAGGTGACCTTCGGCCAGGAGCCTCTCCAGCCGCCTCTGGGCGTCCTGACGCCGGAGGGAGAGCCCACCAGAATCCCCTCAGTCCTGGAGGAAGCCAACTTCGTGGAAAACGCCGTGCCCGGGGCCCTGTACACGGACACCTGCCCCTGCGGCGCATTGGAAAACGTCAAGCGTTTTGACATTGCGGCAGTCTAGGCCAACGTGGTCTACAACGACTACGGCTGGCACGACCCCCAGGGCCGCTTTTTCGTCCTGAAGGAGGACATTGAAAAGGAAGGCACCCTGGACAATTACCTTGCAAAAGTGGACTGCGGCGACATCCGCCCGGAGCCCCTGGTTATTCGGGCCAACGCCGGAGACTGCATTGAGGTCCGGCTCACCAACTTCCTTCCCGAGCGCATCGAGGCCAGTGCCTTCCAGCTGGAGACCATCACCGGCATTGTGGGCTTCCACATCCACCTGGTAAAGTTCGACACCACGGAAATGCCGATGATGGTGGTAATGGTCCGGCTGGTGCCCTCGCTGTCCTTGGCTCCCAGCTGGCGGCCGGCCAGAACAGCGGCGCCGGCTGCAAAGATATTTTCAATGGACACCATGATCAGCAACAGGGGAGCGGTGACGCCCACCGCCGTCAGGGCAATATCGGAGTGCAGCATCCCGATATACGCGGTATCCACCAGATTATAAATAGCCTTGGCCAGCAGCGCCAGCGTGGCCGGAATGGCTAATTTTACGATTGCCTTGGAGGGCGCCATCTCCCCCAAAACAGACTGTGCCTGCGGTTTGTTTTTAGACATTTTAGAACTCCTCTCTTGCAATAACACCATAGAGTAAAATATTCAACGCTTTCCGGCAACTCGCCTCACGGGCCTCAAACTCCAGTTTGTCGGCTCCAAGCATTTGATATTTCGCATTGATAAAATCCTGAAACTGCCGAAATGTTTCGACCACTTCCGCCTTTGTGACGTGTGCACGAAAAGGAACAGGAGCCAGCAGCTGCTCCAATATCTGTATGTTCAGCGCATCATACTCGTGCTTCCTTGCTTGGATCTCAGCTTTTAAGTGGATAGGCGGTGTCATAATGGCTTCACAAAACACACGCTGGTAAACGGGATGCTCCTGAAAGAAGCCCAGACGGGCCGTGAAATATTCCTTTAACCGCTCCTCCAGGTCTCCCTGCTGGAGCTGTATATGCGTGCGGAGATACTCGGTCAGCCGGTCAAAGCACTCCTCCACGCAAGCCAGAAACAGGTCATCCTTTGTCTTGAAATAGTGGTAGATGATCCCTTTGGAAATATCCTGGGAGGCACATATGGCATTGACGGAACTGGCCCCATAGCCTTGCCTGGAGAACTCGGCTAGGGCGCTGTCCATAATCCGCCGCCGCATTTGCTGGTTTTTTTCTTCCCGCTTCATGTGTCACCTCAATCATTGACCCATTGGTCTATTTTTTTATACAGGATAGCGCAAGTTGACCGTGCGGTCAATATTTTTTGGAGTTCTTTTTGAAACAGCCCAACGGCAGCTCCGCGTCAAAGGGGGCGCATCTGGTCCGAGGAGTTGCATATAGTAAGGACAATCAGGTCTTTTGCAGCACTACTTGCAATCATGACCGGAAAAGCCGTCAGAAGACTGCCTTCTGACGGCTTTTTCCTGCTTCCTTTTCCAACAGTCCATACATACATCCGGAAAGCGAAAACAGAATGGAACTACTTTTATCAGCAAATGATGGCAGCGGATTCCGCTTCCACGCCGGGCGCTTCGCCCACATCCCGGCAGTTGTTCACGCTTCGCTCTCCTGATTGTTCTGGATCATCCGGTAGCCAATACCGATATGGGTCTGGATATACTGGGGATGGCTCTGGTCCGGCTCCAGCTTCTTCCGCAGCATCGCCATAAAGACTCGCAGGGAGGGCAGCTCCGCCGCAATATTGTCGGAGGTGCCGCCCCAGATCTGGCTGATGATATAGTTGTGGGTCAGCCCCTTGCCGGCGTTTTTCGCCAGCAGACACAAGAGCTTATACTCGATGGGGGTCAGGTGCAGCTCCTGGCCGTCCCGGTAAGCGCACCCGGCGGCATAGTCGATCACAAGGCCGCCATTCTGGTAGCGGGCCGATGCATCACTGGTTTTCTGGCTGTCGTACCGCACCCGCCGCAGGGCTACCCACAGCCGGGCCAGCAGCTCGTCCACGGAGAAGGGTTTGGTCAGGTAGTCGTCGGCCCCCGCGTCCAGCGCTGTCACCTTGTCCCGGTCATCGGAGCGGGCGGACACCACAATGATGGGCATATTGCTCCAGGAACGGACCTTTTTGATGATCTCGATACCGTCGATATCGGGAAGGCCCAGGTCCAGCAGCATCACATCCGGCCGGTATGACAGGGCATCCAGTACCGCCTGCTGCCCATTTTTGGCCCGGTGGAACTGGTAGTTTTGCGTTTCCAGTGTGGTGGCGATGAGATTGCCCACGGCGGTGTCATCCTCCACGAACAGAATCTGTGGTTTATTCATACGCTTTTACCTCCGATGCCCGCAAGGTGAGGCGAAAAACCGTTCCTTGGGGGGTGATTGTCAGCGGCCTCGATTTTCCCGCCGTGCGCGGTCACAATGGATTTGCAGAGAGCAAGGCCAAGGCCCAGGCCCCGCCGGCCGTCGCCCCGCTCCTTGCCCACGGTATAGAACATATCAAAGAGCCTCTTTTTCGCCTCATCAGAGATCCCTGGACCGTCATCGGCAATCTCCACAACGACCATCCGGTCGGACTGTTTGGCGGACAGGGTAATATGGGAGCCCTCCGGCGTGTACTTGATGGCGTTATTTACAATGTTGATGACCACCTGGACCATCAGCTGGGCATCCATGTCGGCCATCAGCATATCATCCCCAAGCTCGACCCGGATGTGGTGCCTGCATGCATTCCGGTCCAGATGGGACAGTGCCTCCGCGAAGATATCCTCCAGCAGCTCCGGCTCCATGTTCATATGCACATGGTTGTCTTCGATCTTGGTAATGGACAGCAGGTTCTCCACCAGGTTGATGAGCCACATGGCGTCGTCGTAAATGGCGGTAAAAAGGCTTTGCCGTTTTTCCGGCTCCAACTGGTCCGCACTCTCCATCAGGATGTTGGCGTTGCCGGAAATACTGGTCAGAGGGGTCCGCAGGTCGTGGGAGATGGCCCGCAGCAGGTTGGCCCGCAGAGCCTCCTGGTCCGCCTGGGCCTCCGCCCGCTGCTTTTCCCGCACAGTGAGCTCCTTTTCCAGCGCCGGACCGCATTCGTCCAAAAGGGCAACCATCAGATTTTTCTCAAACGAGAGCAGAGGACGGTTCTTGTCAACGGCGATCCCCGCCACCGCCAGAGCGCCGCCGGTGCCCCGGATAGACAGGTACAGGCATTGGGCATTGGGCAGGGTGTTCGTGGTGGTGCCGGCATGCTTGTTGTTCTTCAGCACCCATTCCGCCACCGCCTCCTCAGAGGGCACCAGGAGCGGCGACATGTCCGTCTCCTCGGCAAAGGGGAACCGCATGGCCGCCAGAAGCCCACCCCGGCCGTCCGCCTGATAGACCATCAGGTCCCGCTCCAGCAGGCGCCCCAGCTGCTGAGCCGCAATGGTCAGGATGGCCTCCGCGCTCTCAGCGGTCTGCAGCTTATGGCTGGATTCCAGCAGGATAGCGGTCCGGTAGGCCTTGTCGGCATTCATCTTCGCCTGGGTCTTGACCCGGATGGTCAGGGAACTGCTGAGCAGGGCCACCAGAAACATGATGCCGAAGGTGGCGATATAGTTGGGGTCGCTGCGCAGGGTAAAATACGGGACCGTGAAGAAAAAGTTGAAAATCAGCACCGACAGCACCGACGAAAGCAAGCTGTAGCTCCGTCCCGTGGTGACCATGGAGATGACCAGCACACCCAGCAGATACAGCATAATGATGTTGGTGTCCGAAAAGCCTAAAAAGGAGAAGAAGTAACCGCCCAGGGTACACAGTGTCAGGACCCCCAGCATTTTCAGCAGGTCTCCGGCGGAAAACCGCTCCTGGGCGGAGCGGGCCTTCCGTGCCTTGGGCGGCTGGCGCCCGGCTTTCTGGTCCGGGATGATATAGATATCCAGGTCCGGTGCCAGGTCGTTCAGGCGGTCCACCAGGTTTTTCGTGTGACGCAGTCCCTCCCGGTGGGGGCTGCGGCCCAGAACAACCTTGGAGATACCGCTGATACGGGCGTATTCCGCGATCTGCACCGCCGGGTCATTCCCGTAAGTAGTGGTAATCCTGGCCCCCAGCTCCTCCGCCAGCCGCACATTGGCGCTGATGCGTTTTCGGTCTGCATCGGACAGGCCGGCAAATTCGGGCGTCTCCACAAAAAGTGCCGTGAAGGCTCCGTGGAATGCCTTTGCCATGCGGGCAGCGGTGCGGATGACCTTGGCATTGGACGGCGATGCGGAGAGACAGGTCAGGATGTGCTCGCCCGCCTTAGGCTTTTCGTCGCTCTCAAACCAGGTGGCCGTGTCCAGCCGGTCCGCCGTGCGCCGCAGGGCAATCTCCCGGAGGGAGGCCAAATTCTTGGGGGTAAAAAACTCCCCCATGGTCTGGGTGGCCTGCCGGGGACGGCAGATCTTTCCCTCCCGCAGCCGTTCCAACAGGTCCGCGGGCTCCAGGTCCACCAGCTCAACCTGGTCCGCGGAGTCAAACACGCTGTCGGGAATGCGCTCGGTCACAGACATGCCGGTGATGGCGGCCACTTTGTCGTTCAGGCTCTCCAGGTGCTGTACATTGACAGTGGTATAGACGTTGATGCCCGCCCGCAGCAGCTCCTGCACATCCTGATATCGCTTCACATGGCGGCAGCCCTCGGCGTTGGTGTGGGCCAGCTCGTCCACCAGAATGAGCTGAGGCTTCCGGGCCAGGGCCGCATCCAGGTCGAACTCCCGCAGTTCGATGCCCTTGTACAAAATAGTCTTGGCGGGAAGCTGCTCCAGTCCCTCCAAAAGAGCCATGGTCTCCGGGCGGGTATGGGGCTCGATATAGCCCGCTACCACGTCCATGCCGGAGGCTTTGGCGCGGCGGGCAGCCTCCAGCATGGCGTAGGTCTTGCCAACGCCTGCGGCGTAACCGAAAAAGATTTTCAGCCGGCCTGCGGCCGTTTCCTCAGCCTGACGCAGGCTGCGCAGCAGCACATCCGAATCCGGGCGGCGGTCATCCGGCATGGCACAGTCTCCTCTCTGTGGCGGTGTAGCCTTGATGTAGTCTTATTATATATGGGAATCGGTTTTACTGCAACCGTCCTGTCCCGCCGGGGCGTCTGCCTCTTCCGTCTCATCCCAGCAAAGGAAGATACCGCCTCCGTCCAAAAAGCGCCCTTGCGAAATTGGAACCATTGCTGTAAAATGTTTTATCCGCATATACAAAGGAGAGATCATCATGAAAGTCACTGTAATCGGCAGCCACCTGTGTCCTGACACTCTGTACGCCCTGAACCGTCTCAGCGAGACCGGGGCGGAAATCGACTTCAAGAACCTGTCCGCCAGCCTGTCCGACCTGAAGGTCTATCTGGCCCTGCGGCAGGACAGTCCTGTCTATGCCGACATCCGGGCAAACGGCGGCATCGGCATTCCCTGCTTCGTGCTGGAGGACGGCACCGTCACCCGGGACCTGGACGCCGTTCTGAAGTAAACACCACATACATCACCAAACCAAGCGCCCCGGCCTTGCGGCCGGGGCGCTCATTTTGAAAAAGCTCCGTGTTCAGTCTTTTCTTCTCCGGCTGCGGTCCGCCAGGGCGCCGGAGATTAACACCAGCACCAGCAGCCCCAGCAGATAGGCCGCCGCCTGGGGCCACAGGTAGCCGTTCATGGCGAACAGCAGCGGCGTGCCCAGCCCCCCCGCGCCCACCAGGCCCAGCACCGCCGCCTCCCGCAGGTTCACGTCGAAGCGGTACAGGGCAGCGGACAGCATGGGCCCCTTGGCCTGGGGCCAGACGCCATGGCGCAGCACCGCCAGGCGGCCGCAGCCTATGGCCTCCATGGCCCGGACGGCCCGCAGGTCCATGGCGTCCAGAGCGCCGATGTACAGCTTGCAGCACATGGAGACCGACAGCACCGCCAGGGTCAGCAGCCCCGCGAAGGAGCCGGGCCCGGTCACCCGGATAAACAGCAGGCCCGTGACGATAGCGGGCAGGGTCCGCAGGGCCAGGAGCAGCAGCTTCCACACACCCGCCCGCCAGGGACCGGAGATATTCCGGCTGCCCGACAGGGCGATGGGCACGGACACCACGGCGCCCATGGCCGTACCGGCCACGGTCATAGCCAGGGTCTCCAGACACAGGTAGGGCACGCCTTTCTTCGTAAAATTCCACAGCAGGGACCAGTCCGGGTGCAGCAGGCCGGTGAGGATGCCGCGGAAAATCGTCATGCCTCCTACCGTCACTGTGGGAGGCGAGATAGTGGCGGCGCTCCAGAGCAGCACTGCCGCCCCCAGGCACCACAGTCCCCGGCGGGCGGCGCCGGAGATGCGGGTCTTTCCGGCCAGCAGCCGCCGCAGCCAGCTGCTGAAGGTCTCCACCGCGAAGACCACGCCGTACAGCAGCAGCAGGATGGTTCCCACCCGGCTCCACTCCCGCCAGGCGATCTTCTCATTCAATAAAATCCCCAGGCCCCCGGCGCCCACATAGCCCAGGATGGCGGCGTGGCGCACGTTGGCCTCCAGCACATACAGCACGTCCGAGAGGTAGCCCGGCAGCACCTGGGGCAGGCAGGCCCGCCAGAAGGCCCGCCAGCGGCCGCAGCCCGCGGCGCACAGGGCCTCCATGGGTCCCAGGTTCTGGTGTTCCACCGCCTCCCAACCCATGCGGGCCAGTAACCCCAGGGAGTACAGGGCGATGGCGAAGGCCCCGGCAAAGGAGCCGGTGCCCCACACAAAGGAACTCAGCAGCGCCACCACCAACACCGGGATGGCCCGCAGCAGGTGGATCAGCCCCCGGAGCGCCGCCGCCATGCGGGGATGGCCGGAGGCCCGGCGGGAGCACAACCCCGCCAGGGGCAGCGCCAGCACCGCGCCGGAGAAGGTCCCCAGCAGGGACATTCGCAAGGTGTCCAGCAGGGGCGGCAGCACCTTGGACAGGTATCCCAGGTCCGCCGGGAACAGCTGTCCCAGGATACGGCCCATCTCCCCGCCCCGCTCCACCAGCGTGGGCAGGGAAAAACCGCACAGCCAGGCACACAGGACCGTGACAGCCGCCAGCAGCAGCGGACGCATCCGTTTACTCCGCTTCATGGGCCGCTTCTTCTCCGTAAATGTCCCGCAGCACCGCCTCCGTCACGGCAGCGGGCGGGCCGTCAAAAACCACCCGGCCCTGCCGCAGGCCCAGGATGCGGTCGGAATATCGCAGGGCCTGGTCCACGTTGTGGCTGTTCATCAGGACGCTGAGCCTCTGCTGACGCTGCAATTGCCGCAGCAGGGCCAGCACCTCCTCGGCCCGCACCGGGTCCAGGGAGGCCACCGGCTCGTCCGCCAGCAGCAGCATGCCGCCCTGCATCAGGGCCCGGGCCACCGCCACCCGCTGGCGCTCTCCGCCGGAGAGGCTGTCCGCCGTTTGCGCCTCCTTGCCCGCAAGGCCTACCGTAGTCAACAGCGCCCGGGCCTTTTCCCGCTTTTCCTTCGGAAAGCGCCCCAGCAGGACGGACAGCGGGTCCAACTCCGTCAGGCAGGCGTTGAGCACGTTGGCCTCCGCCGTGGAGCAGCCCACCAGGCAGAAGTCTTGGTAGATCATGCCGATCTTCCGCTGGAGCCTCCGCTTTTTCCGGCCCCGCAGAGCCGCCATATCCGTCCCGTCCAGCAGGATGCTGCCGCTGTCGGCGGTCAGCTGTCCGGTAATGCACCGCAGGAGGGTGGACTTCCCCGCGCCGGAAGGGCCGATGACAGAGACGAAGCGCCCCGCCTCCACCGAAAAGCTGACGCCCTCCAGGGCGGCCCGGCGGCCGTCCCCGGCATCATATGTTTTTCTCAGGTCCCGGATCTCCAGCACGTCGTTCACCTCTCAAAAAGTCATGTTCAGCTCAGGGATTTCAGCAGCTCCTGGGCGGCCCGCTCGCCGTCATAGTCGCTGTCCTGGGCAAAGGCATAGCCGGTATGGGCAAAGGTCTGGATGATGGTCAGGCCCTCCTCCGTCTCGCCGATCTCGATCATGGCCTCACCGAAGGCCTGGCGGAAGTCGTCGGTCATCACCTTAGAGGCCTTGCTGACGCTGACAGTGTCATTGAAAATGCCCTCGGTGACGGCCAGGACGTTGGTCTGCTCCCACACGGGGCCGGTGCCGCCGAACTCGCCGGTCCACTGGTCGGCGTACTTGTACTGCAGATGGGCATAGCCCACGGCGATATCCGCCTGACCAGAGGCCAGCCGGGCCATGGAGGTGCTGTAAGAATCGGACTGGATCACGTTGGGCAGGTCACTGATGGTCTTGCCGTAGTGCTTGTTGAGCCACAGAGCGGGATAGATGTAGCCGGAGGCGGAAGAGGCACTCATGACAGTCCAGGTGGCGTCAGACAGCTCCTCCCAGGATAGTTCCTCTCCGGCGTTGACCTTGGCGGCCAGGGCCTGGCCCTTTTCGCTGGGACCGGCCAGGATGATGGAGCGGTAATAGGTGGACATCTCCCCGGTATAGGCGCCGGGGGTGCCGTCGTTCCAGTCAGCGGGATTCTCGGAATTCTTGCTGTAAGCGGACCGCAGGGCTGTCAGCAGCACGTCGCAGTCGTCGCTGTACAGGGTGTAGGTGCCGCCGGAGATGAAGCCCACGTCGGCGCTTCCGGCGGAAAGAGCCTCGCCCACGGCCTCGTAGGAGGCGCCCACGGAGAGCTCAATATTCTTCACGTCATAGCCCTTTTCCAGCAGCTTTTCCTGCAGCATGCCGCACAGGGGTTCCGTGGCAGCCATGATGACCTCGGAGGCATCATAGGGCGCGAAGGCGATATTCAGTTCCTCCACCACCACGGGGCCTTCCGTCTCCGGAGCCTGGTCGGCGGCAGGTTCCTGCTTGGCGCCGCAGGCGGACAGCATGCCCGCCGCCATAGACAGTGCCAGCAGCAGGCTCCATATTTTACGCATTTTTTTCATAGTTTTTTCCTCCAGTTTCCTTTCGCGCAGCAAAAAGGGCGCAGAAAGCAACACACCCGAGGTGGTGTGCCCCTTCCTGCGCCCTTGTCAGGCTGCATTCTCAAAACGGTATTGGACCGGAACCGGTTTTTTCTGGTTCCCTTGGCTATTATAGGGTACTTTTCCCGGTCTGTCAACCGGTTTCTTCTTTTCCCCGCAATCTCAACACCGCTTCGGTGGGCGGTGTTGAATTTTGAGGGCGCTCCTGTGACAATGACACCATTCAAACATGACAGTCAAAGGCGGCAGTGAGAGATGAAAACCATGGAGGAATTGGTGCACCGGATCCGGGAGAGTGCTGCCCCGGAGGGACTGGCAGGGCAGCAGCCCAGAGAGCCCCCGCATGATTTCGTACGTAAAAAAACCAGAGCGGCGCTATGCGCCGCTCCGGTTTTTTATAATGGTTCAGCATCCGCAGAAGGGCAGGCTCACTTCAGAGCCGTCCAATTCTCCACCAGGGACTTCTTGCTGCGGCGCTCCCAGTCGTGGGCGTTGGTGGCTTCCAGCACGATATAGTAATGCCAGTCGCCGGGCTGGTTGTCGCTCCACTGGGCGGTGTCTCCCAGGAGACCGTCCCCGTCTACCTGGCGCTCCAGCATATTGTTGACCAGCTTCATAGCCGCCGCCCGGGTGATATAGCTGTCGGGCCGGAAAGTTCCATCGGCATAGCCGCTGATCCAGCCGATCTCCGCCGCGTAGGCGATCAGATCTCTGGCCCAGTGCTCCTCGGGAACATCGCTGAAGGGATTGGGCAGCTCCCCGGTCACTTCGGAGAACCGGACAGCCATGGCCGCGAACTGGGCGCGGGTGATGAAGGCATCGGGCCGGAAGGTACCGTCGGCGTAGCCGCCGATAATACCGGCGCTGCTGAGGGTGGAGATGGCCTCATTGGCCCAGTAGCTCTGCGGGATATCGGTGAAGCTGTTGGTGTCCTTGTAGAACACATCCAGGGACTCCTCCGTCAGCAGGCGGTAGAAGATGGTTGCCACCTGCGCACGGGTGATATAGTTGCTGGGACGGACGGTGCCGCCGGCATACCCCTGGATATAGGCGATGTGGTCCTCCTTGTTCAGCGCCGGCAGGGATGCCATAGGCGTCTCGGGGTTCTTGATGGTGATGCGGTCATCATCGTCATCTCTGGAATGTGTGGAGGACCGCTTTACGATGTTGAAGGTCTTGACAACGGTTCCCTCATAGTTGCCCTGGAAGGTAACGGTGACGGTGGCCGTGCCGGTCTTGACGTTGTTCGCATAGGTTACGGTATAATCCGTGCCTGCCGTCAGAGGCTTCTCGCCGTCCTTTACGGTCAGGGTCGGGGTAATGGCGGAGCCGGTATAGGTCCGGTCAGCAATATCCGCCACGGCGCCCTCGTCCAGGGTCTTGGGCCGGATAGCGGCCGTAATCTTCTCGCTGGTCTTGGAGAAGGTCTCGCTGCCAACAGTGGCAGTCACCACGCAGAAATAATCGCCGCTGTCGGCCACGTTGGTGACAGGGTAGGAAGCGTTGGTGGCGCCCTCCAGAGCCACGGCGGACTCCATATCGGCAGGATCGCCCTGATACCACTGGTAGGCATAGCTGACGCCCTCCGCGCCGTGCTTGGCGGTGACAGTGAGCTTCGCGGCCTGACCGTCATAGGTCTTTTCCACGGAAGTTGTATCGGCCTTCACGGTCAGATCCTCCGTGTCCACGGTCCACTTGGCGGTGACGGTCATATCCTCGGTAACCGGAGTCCCGGGAATAAACTCCACTTCATTGCCTTCGGCATCCTGGTAGAACCAGCCTTCCAGTCGATAGCCGCTCTTCTTGGCCTCTGGCAGGGTCTGCAGGCCGGTGCTGCCCGTCTGGATGGTGGCTACCGTCTCGTCGCCATTCTTGAAGGTCACAGTGTAAAGGGTGACATCGAAACCAGCCAAACGGTCGGCCAGGTAGTCATTCCGCTCGCAGGCAAATGCCTGGACACGAGGAACATCATTCACGAAATCTGTCTTGGAAGTCCAACGAATCATATCCATGGCAACGGAATCGGCGATTCGATCCGCCTGCTTAGCTGCAAAGTTGTGGATATAGCAGCCGCAGTTTTCCGTACAGTTGCCCAAAACAGCCTGGGAGCTTCTGCCCGTCCAGTCGCAGGTACAACCGTCGCAGCAGGTGAACAGTTCCTTGTGCAGATTATACTGGCGTACCAGTTCCTCCTTGAATGCGGGGTGGCGCAGCAGTTGGGCCAGCCACTTGGCGTTCCAGTCACCGGCACTCTTCTTTTGAGACTCCTTGTCCGCGTGCTCTTCTTTGATTCGCTGGTCGCCCGGATTACCCCCAGTCGGCACAGCCGCTCTGCCCAGACTGTTATCGAAGTCCCAGGCAGGACCGGCGTGGATTAGACCGTCGCCGGTGTAATCAGATTCCTTCCAAATGTGCAGATTGTCAGTGGCGTCCCAATCCAGCATGTAGTCCCGCAGCAGCCACATCTGGGCAAAGGACTCCAGATCCACATACTTGCGCAGTTCCTCTTCATCGTTCCCATAAACAGCCGCGTCCGCCGCATCCATGAAGTTGCGGATATAGGTAAAGCTCTCGTCGGTCTCGGGATGCTCACCCAGATACTCTGGCTCCTTCACGGTGATCATTTTAATGTTCACGCCGCCGTTCTTCTGGTCCACACCAGCGCCGAACTGCAGGGGGTCCGGGTTATTGTCGAATTCCAAATGATAACCGCCGGTCAGGTCGATCTCCGTGCCGTCGGCCAGTGTGGCAATACCGTGATCATCGCTATAGTCGACGTCGGTCTCATTGGAGAGGTATTTGTCCTTGCCGATGGCATCTTCCAGTGCGTCGTCGATGTTGTCGATGTCGATGCGGTTTTCACCGATTTCCACCTTTTCGCACAGAATGTACAGGCCGTAATACTCGCCATCCACATAGAGGTCTACATATTCCCACTCGCTGGCAAATTCAGTACCCAACTCCTTGGCAAGCATAAAGCCCACCGCGCTGCGGACACGGGAATTGTCCTCATAGCTGGGCAGTAGGATCCACTTCTTGGATTTGCCCATGCCCAGAACATTGGCCTTCTTATCCAGCTTGATCTGATAGCTCTTCTTGGGAGAGTTCCAGCTGGCGTTGCCCCGGCCTTTGATCTCCACGGCCGCTTCGTTCAGATCGTTTGCCCCCAGGATGGTGGCATCGCCCTTGGCCTTGGTCTCATGGTCCTTGTCGCCGTTCACTTCCGCCATGGAACCCTTCGTCAGATGCAGATAGACGGCGGGGATGTCCTCACTGCCCTGCATAGCCTTTACCTGGACAGTCTGTCCAGTCACTTTGAGCAAATCCTTCACATATGCCGGAGGCTCGATGGTCAGGGAGAGGGTGTTATTTTCCGCGTTTGCAAAATTTAACACGGTGTCTCCGGTCAGTTCCTCTTCGCCCACTGTTACAGTCCAGTCGTCGGTGACCTCCATCGTCACGGCACTCAGGTCTGCGGAGCTGGGCAGCAGCAGAGTGAGCATCCCGTCGTTGCTCTTGTCGGCCACAACCTTGAACTCGCGGCCGCCCTCGGTGAAGCGGTAGTCAAAGGTACCGCGGATTAGCTTGCCATCAGCCACCTCGACCCCAGTGCCGCCGATGACACCCGCCACGCCCACGACGGATTCTCTCCCGGCGGTCACATCAAATTTGCAGTTCTTGTTGATGATGACAGTGGCATTTTCCACAGTCAGGTCCACACCCACAGCGGCATTGCTGCTCATGGACAAAGCGTTGTCCTGGCTCCGGGCAATAGTCACCACGTCATCTGTCTCATCCGCAATGCCCACCAGTTTCACATTGGCACTATAGCCCTTGCTTTCAGATTCGTTGGTGTTAAAGGCGGAGGCGCTGCTGGTAGTCAGCTTAACATTGCCGCTCACCTGGACCGTCAGAGTCTTCTCATAATCGTCGGGGTCTTCATATTTCACCAGGAATGCGCTTTTGTTTTCCATGGTGATGGAGAGATCCTGCAGTACCACCTTTGCTTCGGGATACGTCACGGTCACGCGGTTGCTAGTGCTGGTCCCAATAACAACATAAGTCACATTGGGATCCCGGTAAATTAAAGTGCCGTTCCGGCCACATTTGACAGTATACTCCTTGTTGATTGTCAGGTTTCCCGTGCTGATATCGTGGTTGACCACCAGTTCGGTATCATTGCTGAAAACCTTACCCGTGCTATCGGTAATGGAAGCGCCCCGGCTGAGTGCGACTTTCGTACCGTCGGAAAATACCTGGGTGCCATTTTCCATCTCCCGCCCAGCCATTGTCACATCGCAATTTTCAAAATCGAACAGGCCGTTTCCCCCGCTATAAAGCAGGGAAATACCACTTTCATCGTCAGACAGATTCAGCGTGGCCTTTTTTCCGTCAGTATCCTGACCCACAAACTTCATGGTGGAGCCGTTTTGTGCCCACAGCAGGCGGCCAGCTGTCGCGCTGAGAACATTATTACCTTTCAGGTTCACGGTCAGGGTCACGGGACTGCCGCTGGGCGTTTGGATACTGATGGCTGACCATTTTTTATCGGCGCTGCTAGACACGATCTCCACATTCTCCAGAGTCAACTCCAGATCGTGCTCACACTCCTCCGCCACGGTGATCACGTTTTCCCCATTGTCGGATTTGCCGGTGACCACGATGTCGCAATTCGCCACCTCGTCCCAGGTGAGCGTGACCGCCTCCTCCGCATCCTTCGGCCATCCGGTCACGCCATCAGCGTTGGCGGTGACGGAGCCCTGGAAAATATCAAAGGTCACGGTCCCGGACATTTCGCCTTCAGCCAGCGCCGCTGTCGGCAGCAGGGAGAAGGCCATCACCAGCGCCATTGCCAGTGACATGATCCTCTGTTTCATCTTTGCCATTTTCTCAATCTTCCTTTCGTTCCTGATTTCGATTGAAATCCTGGCAGCTGGGCCGACATGGCAGGCGCCGCGTTTTCCACCTGCTTTAGTCCCCTGGCTTTGCGTCCCGCCCTTTCGGGCGGTTTGCCCTTGCAGTTTTATTCAAGCGCGGCTCCCCCGCGCGGGGTTTACAACATCTACAATGATCTTTATGCGCCGTATACGGCGCATAGAAATAGGGTACCCTATTTCGCGGCTTGGATGACTTGTCGTGTTGTGTATATAGTATATCCATGACCGGTTACAAAATCGGTTACATTTTCCAAGTTTGCCCCAAAAACTTCTTCGTCATTTCGCTGATTTTTATTGATCGAATTAGTCGTTTATACCAATTCGCCCATCAACGACCTGTTTCGCTTCCACCGTTCGACAGAAACCGCCAAAAAGCGTCACCGGACAGAATTTTCCCTGCCCGGTGACGCTTTTTATTTCGCAAAAGATATGGGAACGCCCGTTTCTGTTCCTCAGCCCAGATGCCAGATGTCCCGATTGTACTCGGCGATGGTGCGGTCGGAGGAGAAGAAGCCCGCCTGGGCGATGTTGATGAGGCACTTCCGGCTCCAGCCCTCGGGGTCGTGGGCATAGTCCATCATGGCCTGGGTCTTGCGCACCAGATAGGCGTTGAAGTCCGGCAGGGTCTGGAACCAATCCTTGCCGCTGAGCTCCCGGTGCAGCCGCCGCAGCTGCTCCTCCCGGCCGGCTGCCAGCATCTCGTCGCTGACCAGGAAATCCACGGCCCGGTGGATGTTGGGGTCGCCCTCATACCACTCGTGGGCGTTGTAGTCCCCCACCTGATAGCGGTGGATGACCTGACTGGAGGTCTGGCCAAACACGTAGATGTTCTCCTGGCCCACCCGCTGGGCGATCTCCACATTGGCTCCGTCCATGGTGCCCAGGGTCACGGCGCCGTTGAGCATGAATTTCATGTTTCCGGTGCCGCTGGCCTCCTTGCTGGCAAGGCTGATCTGCTCGGACAGGTCGCAGGCGGGGATCATCTTCTCCGCCGCGGCCACGTTGTAGTTCTCCACAAAGACCACCTGCAGGTAGCGGGACACCTTGGGGTCCGCCGCCATGACCTTGGACAACGTCAGCAGGGCGTGGATGATGTCCTTGGCGATGGTGTAGGCCGGGGCGGCCTTGGCGCCGAAGATGCAGACCAGGGTCACGGCGGGCTTGTGGCCGGCCTTGATCTGGAAGTACTGGTGGATCAGGAACAGCAGGTTCAGCTGCTGGCGCTTGTACTCATGGAGCCGCTTGGACTGGATGGTGAACATGGCGTCGGGATTCACCCAGACCCCCTGCTTTTCATACAGCCACTGGGCCAGCAGCTTTTTGTTGACAGCCTTGATGGCGACGAAGCTCTCCAGGGCCTCCCGGTCCTCCGTCAGGGCCATCAGCTTCTCCAGCTCCCCGGCGTCCTTTTTGAAGCCCGGGCCGATGCGCCGCTCAATCTCCCGGCTCAGCTTGGGGTTGCACTGCAGCAGCCAGCGGCGGAAGGTGATGCCGTTGGTCTTGTTGTTGAACTTCTCGGGATACAGACGGTAGAAATTCGCCAGCTCGCTGTTTTTCAGGATCTCCGTGTGGAGTGCCGCCACACCGTTGGTGGAGTGGGTGAAGTGGATGTCCATGTGGGCCATGTGGACCCGGCCCTCCCCGTCCAGAATGGCGGTGCTGGCGTCCTCCGTGCGGGTGCGGGCCAGGGCGTCCAGCTGGCGGATGATGGGCACCAGCTGGGGCACCACCTTTTCCAGATAGCTGAGGGGCCACTTCTCCAGGGCCTCCGCCAGGATGGTGTGGTTGGTGTAGGCGCAGGTCTTGGTGGCGATATCCACGGCCTCCTCAAAGGCGATGCCGTGCTCGCCCAGCAGGCGGATCAGTTCGGGGATGACCATGCTGGGGTGGGTGTCGTTGATCTGGATGGCGGCGTAGTCCGCCAGATTATGATAGTCGCAGCCCCGGGCGGCGCACTCCTCCAGGATCAGCTGAGCACCGGCGCTGACCATCAGATACTGCTGATAAATGCGCAGCAGGCGGCCCGCCTCGTCGGAGTCATCCGGGTACAGGAACAGCGTCAGGTTCTCCGGAATATCGGCCTTGTCGAAGGAGATGCCCTCTCCCAGGATGCCCTCGTTCACCGTATCCAGATCGAAGAGGTTCAGCTGGTTGGTGCGGCCCTGGTAGCCGGTGACGGCGATGCGGTACAGCCGGGCCTGGACGGTGGTCCCCGCCAGCTGGACGGGATACACGGTCTCCGTGCGCTGGGCCCAGCAGTCATCCGTCAGCCAGAAGTCCGGGCTTTCATTCTGCACGCCGTCCCGGAGGTTCTGGCGGAACAGGCCGCAGTGATACCGCAGGCCGATGCCGTCGCCGGGCAGGTCCAGCGTCGCCAGGGAATCCAGAAAGCATGCCGCCAGACGGCCCAGACCGCCGTTGCCCAGGCTGGGCTCCGGCTCCAGTTCCTCCATGGCCGCCAGGGACTTGCCCGCCTCCGCCAGGCAGGCCTGGGTCTCCTCATAAATTCCCAGGTTGATGAGGTTGTTGGACAGCAGCTTGCCGATCAGAAACTCAGCCGAAATATAGTACAGCTTCCTGCCGGAAACTGGCCGGGACTGCTCCGCCGCCCGCCGCTGCACCAGTTGCAGTAAAGCGCGGTACACCTCCCGGTCCGTGGCCTCCCGAAGCTCTTTTCCGCACAGGGTCCGCAGCTCCGCGCCGATGGATTCATACATTGCCCGCATCTCCTTTCATAGGAACCTCCGCGTTCATTTCACTTGCTATATTATTTCTTCCGTGATATCATTTCTCATAGAATCGTGGTATTTTCTGATAGTATCCTATCATTTTTCGTGGAAATGCGAGGGATTCCGCCATGGCCCCGATCCGGACCGACAGCTTTTTGGAAACCAAGCAGCACGGCAGCGTGCTGTTCCCCTTCAACATCTATCCCTGCACCATCCCCCAGGACTTTCCCTCCGTGGCCCTGCACTGGCAGAAGAGCATGGAGCTGATTTACGTGAAGAAGGGCTGGGGGCGGGTCCAGGCAGGTATGACCCCCATGGAGGCCGTCGCCGGGGACCTGTTCATCCTGCCTCCGGGGACCCTCCACGCTCTGGGCGGCCTGCCCGGGCAGCGTATGGAGTACGAAAACATCATCTTCGACGTGGACTTTCTGGGCTCCGGGGCGGCGGACATCTGCGCCCGGCAGTATCTGGTGCCGCTGGCGGCGGGGCGGCTGGCCCTGCCGGTGTCCTTGCGGCCGGGGCAACCGGAATACGACGCCGTGGCCGCCTGCCTCTCCGAGGCGGAGTCCCTCTGTGGGGACCGGCCTCCCGGCTATGAACTGGGTGTCAAGGCGGCCATTCTGCGGCTGCTCTTCCTATTATTGCGCATGAATCCGGAACCTATTCCCCCCGATTCCCCCGGCACCCAGCGGCTCAAGCGGGTGCTGCACCGCATTGAGACGGAGTACGCCCATCCGCTGACGGTGGCCCAGATGGCGGAAAGCTGCGGCTGCAGCAGCAGCCATTTTATGCGGTGGTTCCGGCAGATGACCGGCAGCAGCTTCACAGCCTACCTCAACGGGCGGCGGCTGGCGGCAGCGGCAGAGCTGCTTCGCCAGAGCGGTGACAGCATTCTGTACATCTCGGGAGAGGTGGGCTTTGAGAACCTCTCCAACTTCAACCGCCAATTCAAAGCACGCTACGGCGTTACTCCCCGGGAATACCGCCGCGGCGGCACAAAATGACTTCAAAGAGGCGCAGGGGGTATCCGCGCTGCGGACGGACAGGCGGCCGTCATAGACGCAAACCAGCAAGCATACAGCAACATTCAGCATTCCAATGAAAAATTCGCAGAATATGATGAAGTCATCGTATGAAAGGAGGCCGACAGGAATGAAGCGGCTAAAATATGGTATGGTGGGCGGCGGCATCGGTGCCTACATTGGCGACACCCACCGGCACGGTGCGGAAATGGACGGTCTGGCGGAGCTGAAGGCGGGCTGCTTTTCCCGGAACCGGGAAAAAAGCCTGGAGACGGCGGACGCATGGAACCTCAAAGACCTTTCCCGGGTCTACGGAAGCTATCAGGAAATGGCAGAAGCGGAGAGCAAGCGGTCCGACGGCATTGATTTTGTCAGCATCGTAACGCCCAACGACAGCCATTATGATATCGCGAAATGCTTTCTGGAGCACGGCATTCACGTCATGTGCGACAAGCCGCTGACCCTTAACACGGCTCAGGGAGAAGTTCTGAAAAAGATTGCGGAGGAACGGGACCTGCTGTTCGGCGTCTCCTACGGGTATACAGGCTATCCTGTCATCCGCCAAGCCCGGGAGATGATCCGCCGGGGCGCGGTGGGAGATATCATCCATATCCGGGTCTCCCACCCCGAGGACTGGGTCATCGAAGCAGTATCCCCGGAACCAGGCGGAGCGCTGCCTTGGCGGTTCCACCCGGAGCAGGTGGGGGAGTCGCTCTGCACGGCCGACCTGGGGACCCATGCGGAACAGCTGCTGGTCCAGTTTACCGGTCTGCGTCCAAAGCGGGTTCTGGCCATGCTGGACACCTATCCCGCCTATTTGCCGCTGGAGACCAACACCACCGTCCTTCTGGATCTGGGTGGAGGCATCACCGGCGAGCTCTGGGCGTCACAGCTTGCCATTGGCAAAATCTGCAGCCCTGCCATTTATGTCATGGGCACGGAGGGTTCTCTGGAGTGGGACCATGAACAGCCGGATATCCTGCGCTATACAAAGCGGGGCGGCGCTACTCAGCTGCTGGCGGCGGGGAAGAACTACATGGTTCCTGAGAGCAACCGGCTGGCCCGTGTTTCGGCCGGACACCATGAAGGGTTTTTTGAGGCCTTCGGAAATATTTACCGCGCCTACTGTCAGGTCCTTCTGGCGAAGAAAGAACACCGCGAGCCCGAAAACGATACCTTCCCCACCATCGAGGACGGTCTGGAGGGGATGAAATTCATCGCCGCCTGTGTGAAAAGCCACAAAAACGGAAACGTCTGGGTGGAGGTGTGAGAGAACCATCCCTCCGCAAGTACCGGTGTGCTCCTTGCCCATAGAATCCCGGCAGGCGTTCAATGCTTTGCGCAAAATAGGTGGATCGGCGCCGGCTGCGGCGCCATTGTCCTGGATTCCGATGACACCGGTGCTGTCATCATCTGCGTCCCGGAGGGCGGCAGCGCCCAGCATGCGCCGTGACGGCTTCACTGGAACATGTGAGCGTCTGGTGCCGGCGGTTTGCCGCCCTGTCCGGCTGGGTCAAGCTGGCCGTTTCAGTGACCCCAGCCATTCTATTCCACAGGCTATCAAATGGTGGGAAATGCCGTGAAAACCATCAGCAGGGAGTCCGTTTCCCAGGTCGTGACCGCCCCTGTTCAGATCGCCACCGCCGAAAATAGCCGGGAATCTCAGGACAGTCTGTCATAAAACACCCTTCCATCTTTTCCACACTTCTCTTTCCTGTCATTGTGTGCGTCACTGTCTGCATGCCGGTGCGCCTTCCGAAAAAAGCAGCTCCGCGTCTGCGCAATGGCATTAAGATAATGGCATTATCCTAAAAGAAGTTACTACAAAACGGTTCAAGCAAAGCACTTTCGTACTTTGCTTGAACCGTTAATTCATATCTGGGCATGATAAGTAAGCGG
>Ga0129317_1000936_pt1 | contig 25167 bp, 22 predicted proteins | sample Cm1ome_FD_94430 | JGI IMG/M metagenome (GOLD analysis project Ga0129317, IMG submission 94430) | Eastern black-and-white colobus group fecal microbial communities from Wisconsin, USA - Cm1105 metagenome | ecosystem: Host-associated > Mammals > Digestive system > Large intestine > Fecal | place... | reverse complement strand
TGCGAGGACCTTGCGTAATGCTGTATCTGGCCATGATGGATATCACAAAGAAATGGAATGGCCGGAGACAGGATTGGAGCATGATTCATGCTCAGCTGGCAGTATTCTTTGCTGATCGCATGCCGGAATAACCTGCTGCATACCGGCATGTCAAGGATCAAGATGAACGGGGGCTGGCGCCCCCGCCCTTGACATGCCCACTATCCACTGCTATTTTGAAAACAAGGCGGCAGCAGCTTGCGCCACTTCCGCCTTGAATATATTTTGCTCTATTTGCACCGTATTTCGGTATTTACACAGAATTCGGGACAGACCCCGAGGGAATGTGTATTCCTTATCCGAACATCACCATTTACTACATTTCTTCAATCATCATCTGTCATCGACAAACAGAGAATTTCCGCTTTTCTGCGCCTGACCTTGAAAGGGCAACGCGATCAAATTACCAAAGCCACCTTTCGGAACGGTGTCTTGCGAAGGAAACAATCTGTCATAGGAGGAAAAGGATAGTTCGTGCCGACAGGTCATCGTTTGAGTAAGCAGGCTGCTGCCCAAGCGCCGTGCGTATGCTGCCGGCACTGGTTCCGAGAAGAAAAACCACACATGAGCGCCGTTGCCTGACCGCGAACGCTCTGTCGCCGGAGTGAGTCCTGTGTTTTGGCAACATTTACAAAACGCAGTCACATCTGTCTGCCTCCTACATGACATGGTCGTCCGTTTTGAAATTGAGGATCTGATAGCCCATTGTTTCAAGCTGCTTCCGGATGCGGTCGGGCTGAACGCCTGTGGTATCAAAATCCACAGCAACGCGATGGGAGTTGTCGCTGATGCTGACCGAGTGCACACCCGGCAAAGTATCCAGTTCCCGCTTGATTGCTTTTATATCGTGCTTATCCTCTAAACCGCCTAAAGTGAAATACACGCTTGCTTTTGACATCACGATCACCTCGGCTTTAGTATGCGTGCCGGCCTCTCGCTTTATCCGGTAGCTTACTTGCGTGGATAGATCTCTTATTCTCAATGATGCATATTCTGGTAAGAGAATTGCTTTTTGCCTTGTGTCAGTTCCTCGTTATACAAAAATGCCGCCCAAGGGGCGGCATTTTGCTGTTGAGCCTGAATTGCAGAAGGGCAGCGAAACTCAAAAGTAGATAATGACCAGTCCTGTCAACATACCGATGATGGTAGCGGCAGCGGGCACCTTAGAACGCCACATGAGGATGGACTCCGGCAGCAGTTCACCGAATACCACATACAGCATGGCGCCGGAGGCAAAGCTCAGTGACAGTGCCAAGGCGGTTGAACCCATGGCCCCCACGGTGAAGCCTAAAAGAGCCCCCAGAATGGTAGGAAATCCAGTCAGAGCCGTGACAATGACAGAACGCCCTTTCGACATTCCGCCGGAGATCAGCGGCACAGCCACGGCCATGCCCTCCGGAATATTGTGCAGACCGATTACGATGGCCATGGTCAGTCCGCCGCGGTTCAAAAGCGTTTTCTGCGCAGTGCGGGCAAATGACGCGCCGATGACCATGCCCTCCGGCACGTTATGCAGTGCGATGGCGGCTGCCATCACCAGCCCCGCCAGAAACAATCCGCTGCGGGGCTGACGTCCCTCGCGGTGCTCCTGCAGATGGTTGGCGTGGGTCAACTCCTCCAGAGAGTCGGCGGTACGGGGATGGTTCTCGTCGATGTGTGCTACCTCTCGGTTGGTGTTGCGGTCAATCCAGGCGTTGAGCAGGGCGATGACAACATAGCCCACCAGGACGCCCATCACAACCAGACCAACGTTGTTGCTCATTTCATCCGGATGCAGTGCCTCCGTCAGCAGGTCAAAGCACACGACAGAGGTCATCACCCCTGCGGCAAACGACAGCAGTAAGCTTACGGTCTTGCTGGAATCCCTGCGGAACAGGCAGGAAACCAGTCCTCCCGTGCCTGTGCCGCCCATGCCGGCCAGAGCCGTAATGCCGATCACGCTCCAGATCATCTTCCTTGCAGCCTCCTTATGTTAGACCAGACTAACTTTCTGGTTTATCCTATCACACGGGCTTGCGGCTGTCAATTTGCGTTTTGCTATTTTTATCCGGCATTTTTCTCACGATTCACGCTTTTGTTTGTGCGATTTTTTTGATTCGAAATCAATCAGCATTGCCCACCGGAATTGCGTGAAAAGGCGTTGTGCTCTCAGAAAAGATACCCTGCTGCGGAGTTTTATCATGTATGGTTTGCCGTTTGTGATCTGTGTACCATCTTATTACCATATAGACGCACACCGTGCCATGTACTGCATGAGCGTACATGGCACGGTGCGGCATTTATGGTGTTTTCACATTCCGCGTGTGTGTAAGCCGCCGGAAGATAGGATGCGCTTGCTTTTTATTTGATATTCTCACAGAATCGCATCAGCATCATTGAGACTTCCGCACGGGTGGCAAGGCCCTTCGGGTCAAGCGTTCCATTCAGACGGCCACGCAGGATGCCCTCGCCGATTGCCCACTGCATTGCTTCGATTGCCCAGCTGGAAACCTGGGCGGCATCGGTAAACTGGTCAAGATCACCCCGCACGCTTGTGTCACAACCCAACCAATTTGCGTAGCGGTAGAGCATGGCGGCCAACTGCTGCCGGGTAATCCTGCCATCCACGTTGGAGCCGTCGGAGATTCCGTTCTCCATAGCCCAGGCCCTGGCGTCGGAGCACCACAGGGCGCCGTCGGACTCCACAGCGGGAGAGCCGCTCTGACGGTAGAGGATCATCATGATCATGCCGCAGGTAGTGTCACGCAGCGGGCTGAAGTAGTTGGGATCAGTGCCCTTCATGAGACCGTTGTTGTAGACGTACTTGACTGCGTCATAGAACCAATCATCTTCATGCACGTCGAGGAAGGGCAGGGAGGGCTCCGGCTTTGTGTCGGGTTTCGCCGGTTTTGCGGGTTTTGTCGGCTTGGGTGCGTCTGCCTGTTTCACTGTGACAACGCAGTAAGCAGTGTGACTGCCGTCGGCCGTGGCCGCGATCACCGTAGCTGTGCCTTCGCCGATGGCGCTTACCTTGCCATGGATATCCACAGCTGCCACTGATGTGTCGGTAGAGGTCCAGTAGATATGCGGGGTTTCCGCATGATCCGGGACATAGGTTGCCTTCAGTACAAAGGACCCGCCGGTTTTCAGCGCCAGCTCTGTCCGGTTCAGTTGAATACCCTGCGGCTGGGAAACTGTGCAGAGCACGATTTCAGCCTGTAGATTGTCCGGATTGCTGAACAGCGTTTCGTCAAAATGCACCTGACCGGAGATGGTCTGTTGGCCCTCAACATTCGGATCATAGTCCTCGCTGTTCCAGGTGACCTCCGCACGATAGGCACCGCTTTCTGTATGGAACACGACAGTCAGCGTCAGGGTGATGCTGTCGAACGGGGTTCCAAGCGGAACGGTGACGTCTACGGGGGATACGATCCGCGTGATGGGCTGTACAGCAGCCTGAAGCCCATTCAGTGCCTCCATCAGCCTGTCATATGCGTCATCCACCGTGTCCTGGCTTGCGTTTTCATTCAGCAGCACCGTTTTCGCGTCCCGCAGCGCCTGCTGCAGCGCGGTGGCCGATTCGTCCGTACAGCCGCGTGTGTCGGTCCGCTCTGCGGCGGCAATGGCTTTGGCCAGCGCACTCTTATCGGTCATGAGAAGGCAGCCGTCGACCTGGAAGGCGTCGGCGCGGAGAAGCCGGTACGGTGCTAACGCCTGACTTTCCTTGCCCACATCCCTAGACCAGATCAGAAGGATGTGCTCGCCCTGGGTCAGATTTTCGTAGTCCTTGCTGTCAAAGACCAATTCCTTCGGCAATCCCAGTTCATTGGTTGTGGACAGATCCAGCCGGGTAATCAGAGTGCCGTCGATATACACATCCGCCACACAGCCCGTCTGGGCTTTTTCCGTGATGAACTGTACCCGGTCGCCGGTGAAGGTGAACTGAATCCAGGGATCCTTGCCCGATGCGCTGGGGGTCTTGCCGCTCTCACCGTATCCGACGATGATCGTCTTACCGCTTTCAAGGAACCTATTGATGAGCGCCTGAACGTCATTATTCGCAGGCGCGCCGGATTTGCTGCTGTCCCAGCTGTCGTTCCAGGCAACATTGAGCCCCTGGGATTCCGCCTCGACCTTACCGGTGAGTTGCGAAGCCCATGTGAGTGCGTTGATAGCTGCAAGCAGGGCTTCCGCCTCGGCGTCAGAGGCGTCTTCGGCTTGGGCCGCGTTCAGAGCCTGCTGCATATCTGCCCAGGAATCCGCTGTGTAATTCGACTCCGTCAGGCTGTCGGCCAGTTCCAGCGCAGCTGTCAGAAGCGCAGAATCTTCGACGGAATCGTCGGCGCGGCGGAAGTGTGCCGCAATGACCGTATCCTCGTGAATATTGCTGAGCGTGTATGTGCTGACCGCGCCAACGCTCTGGCCGTTGACCAGCAGCTCCAGAATCTCATATCCCTCGTCAGGGGTCAGTGTCACGGAAACGCTGCTGCCGGTTGCAACCTCGGTGTCCAGTGCGGGCATAATACTGCCGCCGGTGCCGGCTGTGGTCGTGAGCTTCCACAGATATGTCACGCCCTGCGCGGCGCTGCGCAGCTGTGTCTCTGCCGCCGCAATTTGTTCCGCCGTGGCCGAAGCATCCAGCAGTACAAGCTCGGCCTGCTTTTGGGCCGCACCCAGCACCTCATTTTCCGCGGCGGCACGGTTCAGATTGACCAGCAGCGTATAGAGACTGGTGCGCGGCTGCACGTCCTTGCCGTACGTCTGCAGCGCTTGTACCAGGTCTATTCCCTGCAGCTGACAGGCACTGTCGTCGCCGCCGTCCAGCAGTGCCATGGTGGCCGCAATCACGGGACCGCCATAGACCCTGTATGCGTTCTGGTTCTTCGTGGAGATTCCCTTTTCCTCCACGCTGTCCTTCAGCCGCAGAGCCAGCACCGCGCCATAGACACTGTCATCCCGGGCAGTCAAGCTGTCAAAGGCTTGCTCCAGCCGCGAAGCCAGCGCATCAAGCGTGGGGACATAGCAGTTGCCCTGTCCAAGCACACGCTGCGCCGCCGTCAACAGGCTTTGCGCTTTCCCAGCGTCGGTATAGGCATAGACAGAGAAATCCTGGCAGGCATCCACTGCCGCCTGAAGCCTGCTCATATCTGCTTCGGTTACAGTGGTGAAAGCGTAGGTGTGCCCGGCCTCTGTGGCAAAGCCGATGGAGCCGTCCTCGTGATAAACGATGTCGGTAATTTTCGCTCCGCTGGTCTCGTCGACCACCTTGGTCACGGCACCGGCTTTTACCTTGAGTTCGCCGCCGTTGTGCGCGGTAATGTGAAGGTCGGCCAGCTGCTTGTTGTTCCAGCGCAGGTCGATCTCAAAATTGCCCTCGGCCACAAGGCCGGAGACGCTTCCGCTGCTCAAAGCATCGGGCAGTGCCGGCAAAATGTCCACATAGCCAGCATGACTCTGCACCAGCAGTTCTGCCAGGCCGGCAGTTCCGCCGAAGTTGCCGTCGATCTGGAACGGCGGGTGAAGGTCAAACAGGTTGGTTGCCGTGCCGTTCTTCATCCGATTCACAAAGAGTTTGTCGTAGGCGTGGTTGCCGTCATGCAGACGCGCCCACATATTGAATTTCTGCCCCATGGACCAGCCCGTTGCACCGTCGCCGCGCAGGTTCAGCGCGGTCTCGGCCGCCTGCATCCATTCCGGTGTCTCGGTGGTGATCAGATTGCCGGGATGCAGCGCCATCAGCTGGGAGTTGTGGCGGTGTGACTTATCCGTACCGGAAATCCGCTCGCCGGTGTAGATATCGGTGAGGTATTTGCCCTCCTGCTGGTATTCCTTGACCTGTCCGTCCAGACCGATCTCCACGGGATGAATGCGCTCCATCATGGATTTCAGTTCGGCGGCGAACGCCTTGTCCACACCCAGCTCGTTGGCCGCGTCGACAGTATCGGCGAACAACAGATAGATCAGCTGCTGGTCATAGGCCGTACCCACGGTCCAGCTCTTCGAGCCCTGCTCGGGAGAGTAGGACGGCACCATGAACAGCCGGTCAGCGTCCAGCTCTGTGCGGCCGGGCTGCAGCAGCTCCATAAAGAGCTTGCACGCGCGTTTCATCATGGGATAGATGGTGGACGCGAGAAGTTCCCGATCCTGGGTGAACTGATAGTGGTCATAGACATTCTGCAGGATAAAGGCGCTTGCTGTTGTGGCGAGAGAAGCAGAGAAATTGATGTTGCCCGTGAAGCCCATGGCGTTGGCCGAGCAGTTCACCATCCAGGTATCCTCCACACCGAACAGCTTTTCCGCCGTCAGAGCGCCGGGGGCCTGCAGGGAATCGACGTAATTGACCAGCGCCACGCCGGTCTCCGCCAAGTTGGTGGTATAGGCGGGCCAGTAGTTCATCTGCAGGTTGATATTCGTATGGTAGTCCGACTGCCAGGAGGGCCGCTTCTGGTCCGCCCAGATGCCCTGCAGGTTGGCAGGCAGGCTGGTCTCTTTGGACGAGGCAATCAGCAGATACCGGCCGTACTGGAAATACAGCTCTTCCAGATAGTGGTTCTGCTTGCCGCTGGCGCTGGCACTTTTCCAGGTGCTCAGCAGCTGATCGGTGGTTTCCGTCTCGCTGTACGTGCCGCCTAGATCCAGTTCCACCCGGGAAAACAGAGTGTCATAATCGGCGAAGTGTGTCTGGTAAAGCGTTTCAAAATCTTTGTCCTGAACGGCGGCGACACGGGCTTCCACATTTTTGCGGCTGTAATCCGGATCATCCTGCCGGTAGTTGAGGAAGCTGTTGGCGTAGTTGGTGGCAAGCGCCACAATGATCAGAACGCTGTTGGCGCCGGTAATCGTAAACGATCCGCCGGAATTGGGAATGGTGGTCTCCGGATTGGAGACGGTCATGGTGCCGCCCTCGGGCAGCACATAGAAATCGCCGGAGAAGTTCAGCCCATTATCCATCACGCCGTCCAGATGAATGGTGTTCGACGCCAGGTCGGCCACCACGGTGCCGATACGGCCGTCGTTGCCCCGGTCAGAGGAATCCACCTGGCCGTTGGTGCCGTTGAAGGGGATCTCCGGTCGGACAGTCATGTTGACCGCTCCGTTCTGATTGGCGGTAACGCGGTAGACGATAACGTTGTCAGGATAGCTGGCAAAGGTTTGGCGGGTATACTGTACACCGCCATATGTATGAGTCACCGTGGACAGGCCGGTCCGCAGATCCAGCTCACGACGATAATCCGTGACGTTCTCATTGTGCTGGTAGTCCAGATACAGCTCGGCAAAGTTCGTATAGGTGCCCAGCGCCAGACGGTTGTTGGGAAGAACCTTCATCGACCCGCTCTGCGCAGGTGAATCCGTATAGGTATGGTTATAGTAATCGGTGAAGATTTTCTCAATATACGCCTGCATCGCGCCGGTGCCATAGACATCCACATTGCCGTAGACATCGCCCTTCGCATCCTTCGTGTCAAGAAGCGACTGCGTCGTGCCTCCGGGCCCGCCGGACCAGAGCGTCTCCTCATTGAGCTGAATGCGCTCGGTATCCGTGTCGCCGAACATCATCGCGCCCATGTGACCGTTGCCGATGGGCAGCGCCCAGCGTTCCCAGTCAGTGCGATTGGCATCCGACGTGATCGCCTGCATCCGGTCATAGGGTGCCGGCTCGTCGTATTAGAGCTTGAGCGCTTTTCCCTCCGACGGCCCGTCCGCGTCACTGCCTGCCGCAAATGCCTGCATCGGCAGCAGGCTCAGCAGCATAACGATGGCAAGAAGCTGTGCGGATAATCGTTTGAACTGATTTTTCACCTTTCTCTTTCCTCACTTTCCTCGATTGCAGCTGTTTCCCATTCGGGACATAGCCGGCTATGCCGGAGTGTCCTGTGGGGCGCAGTGCACATCTTCGAAGTATATGCAGACCTTTTGGCGTTGATCTTACCATGTAAATGAGTTGCGGAATCCGACTTTTTCTCCAAGAAAATCTAAAAAATCAATGTTTTCCCGTGAGATTTTTAAGTTTTCTTTATCTTATCTCGCTGCATCTGAGTCACGTACGCTGCCGGAAAACAAAAGCAGAGCCGCTTATCCCGGTCTTTCTCCGCTTTGTTTGAAATCCCTTTATAATATATACATTACATGGCAAAACGGAGGCCATGTAAACAGAAACTTGGATGTAAGATGTGTTCCGCAAGCTTTTGGTTGTTTCCGCGGAGATGATGTGGTACAATACAAACTTGCAAATCTATCACAGAAGGAGTACCAGCATGAAATTGAAAAAGAGTGCGCTGTTCGCGTCTGTAATAGCGCTGTGCCTGCTGTGCGGCTGCGGACAGAAGCAGGAAGCGGGGCCCCCCAGGAGACAGCACCGGAGACTGCCGCTGCGGAAGAGAAGGCGACTGCCTATGCGGACATCGCTATCCTGGATTACGGAACCGTCACCGTGGCTTTGTGCGGCGAAGCGGCTCCGGAAACTGTGGAGAATTTCGTTTCTCTGGCACAGAGTGGTTTTTATGACGGCCTGACCTTCCACCGCATCATGGAGGGCTTCATGATGCAGGGCGGCGATCCCAACGGAAACGGCACCGGCGGCAGCGAACAGACTATCACCGGCGAGTTTTCCGCCAACGGCATTGAGAATCCACTGTCCCATACCCGGGGCACCATCTCTATGGCCCGGGCACAACCCTTTGACAGCGCCAGCTCCCAGTTCTTCATCGTCCATGAGGACAGCACCTTCCTGGACGGCCAGTATGCCGCCTTCGGCTACGTGACCGAGGGTATGGATGTGGTGGATCAGGTCTGTAAAACGGCAAAACCTGTGGACAACAACGGCACCATTCCCGCGGACGCCCAGCCGGTGATCGAGTCTATCACCATTCGGGAAGCATAAAACAAGAGGTCATCCGTTTGGATGACCTCTTGTTTTATGCTTATAGATGCAGGACCCGGTCACGGATCTCCTGGGTGCGGCCCTGGTTCCAGAACTGGGTGCCGATATAGCCGCAGGTACGGCGGGCCACATTCATCTTGCTCTGATCGGTGTTGCCGCACTTGGGGCATTTCCAGACCAGCTTGCCGTTTTCTTCTTCGATCTGGATTTCGCCGTCCCAGCCGCAGACCTGGCAGTAGTCGCTCTTGGTGTTCAGCTCGGCGTAGATGATGTTGTCGTAGATGAACTTCATGACCTGCAGGACCGCCGGGATATTGTTCTGCATGTCGGGAACTTCCACGTAGCTGATGGCGCCGCCGGGGGAGAGGTGCTGGAACTGGGCCTCGAACTTCAGCTTGGTGAAGGCGTCGATCTCCTCCGTGACGTGGACGTGGTAGCTGTTGGTGATATAGCCCTTGTCGGTGATGCCCTCAATGATGCCGAAGCGCTTCTGCAGGCACTTGGCGAACTTGTAGGTGGTGGACTCCAGCGGAGTGCCGTACAGGGAGTAGTCGATGTTCTCCGCTGTCTTCCACTCCTTGCACTTGTCGTTCATCTTCTGCATAATGCTCAGGGCAAAGGGAGTGGCCTCCGGGTCGGTATGGCTCTTGCCGGTCATGAACTTGACGCACTCATAGAGGCCGGCATAGCCCAGGGAGATGGTGGAGTAGCCGTCATAGAGCAGCTTGTCAATGGGCTCGCCCTTGTCCAGGCGGGCCAGAGCGCCGTACTGCCACAGGATGGGGGCCACGTCGGAGAGGGTGCCCTTCAGGCGGTCGTGACGGCAGCGCAGGGCCCGGTGGCACAGCTCCAGACGCTCCTCAAAAATGCTCCAGAACTTCTCCGTGTTGCCGCCGGAGGAAAGGGCCACATCCGGCAGGTTGATGGTGACCACGCCCTGGTTGAAGCGGCCGTAATACTTGTGCTTGCCCGGCTCGTAGTTGCCGGCGTTGGCGATGTTGCCGATGCCTGCGTCGGTGAAGCGGTCCGGGGTCAGGAAGGAGCGGCAGCCCATGCAGGTGTACACGTCGCCCTTCAGCTCCAGCATTTTCTTCTCGGAGATGTAGTCGGGCACCATGCGGCGGGCGGTGCACTTGGCGGCCAGCTCCGTCAGATACCAGTAGGGATCGCCCTCGTGGATGTTGTCCTCCTCCAGCACGTAAATGAGCTTGGGGAAGGCGGGAGTGATCCACACACCGTCCTCGTTCTTCACGCCCTGGTAACGCTGCTCCAGCGTCTCCTCGATGATGAGGGCCAGATCCTTCTTCTCCTGCTCGTTCTTGGCCTCGCCCAGGTACATGAACACCGTGACGAAGGGGGCCTGTCCGTTGGTGGTCAGCAGGGTCAGGACCTGATACTGGATGGTCTGGACGCCCCGGCGGACCTCGTCCCGCAGGCGGGCCTCCACCAGTTCGGAGAGCTTTTCCTCGCCGGGGTCGATACCGATGGCGGCCATCTCCTGCTCCACAACCTTCCGCAGCTTCTTCCGGCTCACGTCCACAAAGGGAGCCAGATGGGCCAGGGAGATGGACTGGCCGCCGTACTGGTTGGAGGCCACCTGGGCGATGATCTGGGTGGCGATGTTGCAGGCCGTGGAGAAGCTGTGGGGGCGCTCAATGAGAGTGCCGGTGATGACGGTGCCGTTCTGGAGCATATCCTCCAGGTTCACCAGGTCGCAGTTGTGCATGTGCTGGGCATAGTAGTCGGAATCGTGGAAGTGGATGATGCCTTCCCGGTGGGCCTCCACGATGTCGGGGGGCAGCAGCAGGCGCTCGGAGAGGTCGCGGGAGACCTCACCGGCCATATAGTCCCGCTGGGTGGAGTTGACGATGGGGTTCTTGTTGGAGTTCTCCTGCTTGGCTTCCTCGTTGCAGCACTCAATGAGGCTGAGAATCTTTTCGTCGGTGGTGTTGCTCTTGCGGACCAGAGAGCGGGTGTACCGGTAGGTGACGTAATTCTTGGCCACCTCATAGGCGCCGTGCGCCATGATCTGATACTCCACCAGATCCTGAATCTCCTCCACGGAGGGAGCGCGGTTCATTTTCAGACAGCTCAGCTCCACGAATTCCGCGATGCGCTGCAGCTGCAGGGGGGTCATGCGGGCCTTTTCATCCACGCTGGCGTTGGCCTTGCTGATGGCCGCTACGATCTTCTCAATGTCAAAAACGACCTCGGTCCCGTTTCTTTTGATGACGTTCATGCTACTTCCTCCATATCGTCTCCGCGCGGCCTGACCGCACTATATCTGTTGCAATGTGCTCATTATACTACACAATATATGGATATGCGAGTGGCAAAAACCACTAAATAAAGAAAAAATTTTGTGAGTTCCACCAAGAAGCGCAAACAGGAGGGCTCCAAAAGAATACCGGCACGGAAGAACTCCGTGCCGGTATTTGTTGAAAAGGGAAGATCGTATCAGGCGTTGACGGAGGCGGCAATAGCGTCGGCTATGGCGTCCAGGTCGGGGAGGTTCTGACTGTGGAGGGAGGAGGACAGGGTCAGACCCTCGTCCAGAATGGTCATGTTCTTCATGCCCTCCAGGCACTCCCGCATGAGCCCGCCGGAGCGGGGAGCCCAGGAGCCGTTTTCCACCAGAACACAGGTGCGCTTCTGCAGATTCAGGGCCTTCATGTCCGCCAGGAAATTGTGCATGGGCGGGAAGATGCCCAGGTTATAGGTGACGGAGGCCAGCACCAGGTGGCTGTATTTGAACAGGTCGGAGATCAGGTAGCTGACATGGGTACTGGAGACATCGTAGAGACGGGTGTTGGTGACGCCCCGGTCCGCCAGCTTGGAGGCCAGAACCTCGGCGGCGGTCTCGGTGTTGCCGTACATGGAGGCGTAGACGATCATGACGCCCTTCTCCTCCGGCTCGTAGGTGCTCCAGTGAACGTACTTGTCGATGATGTAATCCAGGCCCTTCCGCCACACGGGACCGTGGAGGGGGCAGATGTACTGGATATCCAGCTTGGAGGCCTTCTTCAGCAGGGCCTGCACCTGGGGGCCGTACTTGCCCACGATGTTGGTATAGTAGCGGCGGGCGTCGTCAAGCCACTCCCGGTCAAAGTCGAACTCGTCGGCAAAGAGCTTGCCGTCCAGGGCCCGGAAGGAGCCGAAGGCGTCGGCGGAGAAGAGGACGCCGTTGGTGGTGTCGAAGGACACCATGACCTCGGGCCAGTGGACCATGGGGGCCATGGCGAAGACGACGGTGTGCTTGCCGAAGCAGCGGGTATCGCCATCCCGGACCTCCTCCACCTGGTCGGCCTCCAGGGGGAAGCCGAACTGGCGCAGCAGGATGACAGCTTTGGGCGTAGTGATGATCTTTACCTGGGGCCAGCGCAGCAAAATTTCCTCAATGGAGGAGGCGTGGTCCGGCTCCACATGGTTGATGACCAGATAATCCAGGGGACGGCCGTCCAGGACCGCTTTCACGTTTTCAATGAACTGGCGGCCCACGGCCCAGTCGGCGGTGTCAAACAGGACGGTCTTTTCGTCCAGCAGCAGATAGGAGTTGTAGCTGACGCCGTGATACAGGGGATGGATGTTCTCAAACAGGGACAGACGATGGTCATTGGCACCTACCCAATACAGGTCGTCAGTGACTTTACGGACATTGTACATGGTGAAACCTCCTTGTATATTCAGGCAGATGCCTTAGACTTCAACTTCGATGAACTGACCGGGCTCCTCGCCGCAGTGGGGGCAGACCCAGCCTTCTGGCAGGTCCTTGAAGGCGGTGCCGGGCTTCACATCATTTTCAGGGTCGCCCTTGAGCACGTCGTACTCATAGCCGCAGCCATTGCAGACGTACAGGGTTCTGGGTTGGGAGACCTTCTTGGGCGTGGCCCGCTTCATCTTCTTCATGGGGGGCGCGGGCAGCTTCTCGCCGGTGTCCAGCGCCGCCGCCAGCAGTGGCAAAATTTCCTTGACATCGCCAACGATGCCATAGTCACAGTTCTTGAAGATGCGGGCACCCGGGTCGATGTTGATGGCAACGATGGTGGAGGCGTCCTTGATGCCCTTCAGGTGCTGTCCGGCACCGGAGATGCCGCAGGCGATGTACAGGTTGCCCTTGAACTTCTGGCCGCTCATGCCCACGTAGCGGTCCAGGGGCACGTAGTGCAGGGTCTCGGCCACGGGACGGCTGGAGCCAATGGCAGCACCGGCGGCCTTTGCCAGGTCCTCAATGAGCTTCATGTTCTCCTGTTCGCCGATGCCCTTACCGGCGCTGACCACCCGCTCCGCCTGGGAGATGGGAGTGTCCATGGGGATGCCCACGGTGAAGTCGTGGCCGTCCTTCTTCAAAGCAGCCACCAGGGCGTCCACCCGATCCTGGGCGGTGCCGTCCTTCAGAATCTGCTTCTTGCGCTCGCCGGTCTCGGGGCCGCGTTTCTGGGCGGGGGCGGAGTCCGCCTTACCCGCCTTGCCCAGGATGTGCGAGGCAATGACCACCCGCTGAATCTCATTGGTGCCCTCGTAAATGGTGGTGATCTTGGCGTCCCGGTAGAACCGCTCCACCTCCATGCCCTTCAGGTAGCCGTTGCCGCCGAAGATCTGGAGGGCGTCGTTGGTGACCTCCAGGGCGATATCGGAGGCGTACTGCTTGGCCATGGCGGATTCCATGCCGTAGGGAGCGTGCTCCTGCTTCAGGTCCGCGGCGCTGTATACCAGCAGGCGGGCGCAGCGGAGCTTGGTAGCCATGTCGGCGATCTTGAAGGCGATGACCTGCTGCTGGCAGATGGGACGGCCAAACTGGACGCGCTCCTTGGAGTACTCCACCGCCGCCTCAAAGGCGCCCTGGGCGATGCCCAGCGCCTGAGCCGCAATGCCGATGCGGCCGCCGTCCAGAGTGCTCATGGCAATCTTGAAGCCCTGGCCCTCCTTGCCTAGCAGGTTCTCCTTGGGAATCTTCACATTGTTGAAGTTCAGCTGGCAGGTGGCGGAGGACCGAATACCCATTTTATCATAGTGGGGCTCAAAAGTGAAGCCCTCCCAGCCCTTTTCCACGATGAAAGCGGAAATGCCCCGGGTGCCGATATCCGGTGTGGTGACGGCAAAGACCACGTAGGTGTCCGCCTCGCCGCCGTTGGTGATGAAAATTTTCTCGCCGTTCAGCAGCCAGTGGTCGCCCATGTCCACGGCGGTGGTCTCGGTGCCGCCTGCATCGGAACCGGCGTTGGGCTCCGTCAGGCCGAAGGCGCCCACCTTGCGGCCGGAGCACAGGTCGGGCAGATACTTCATCTTCTGCTCCTCGGTGCCGAAGGCATAGATGGGATAGGTGCCCAGGGAGGTGTGGGCGGAGAGAATGACGCCGGTGCCGCCATCTACCCGGCTCAGCTCCTCCACGGCGATGGCGTAGCTGAGAGCATCCAGTCCGGCACCGCCGTACTTGGTCTCATAGGGAATGCCCATCAGACCCAGCTCGCCCATCTTTTTCACAGCTTCTGTGGGGAAGCGGTTCTCCTGGTCCAGCAGGAAGGCGATGGGCTTCACTTCCGCTTCTGCAAAAGCACGTACCTTTGCCCGCAGTTCTTCATGTGCCTGTGTGGTCTGATACATCATCGTAGAGTTCCTCCTTTTCAGATTCCGGGCCGCGCTGCGTACCCTGGGAAGGTTTTACGATTTCAGTATAGAATGGTATGCAGTCATGTAAAGTGATATTTGCAACACGCGGATTGCTTTTGGAGAACACCATAATCACATCGGTCGGCATTTAGCAATTTTGCTGAAAAACATGCGGATGCGAATTAAGTTTTGCATTCAAATATGGAGAATATCATAAATTCCGCGGGCGACGCCGTCCTGACCATGGTGCGCCGTCGTATACCGGGCGGCGGAGCGGCAGGCGGGGGTGGCATTTTCCACGGCGATGCCGCAGCCCACATAGGACAGCATGTCCGCGTCATTGTCCCCGTCACCGAAGGCGGCTACCTGGGCGGGGGAGAGGCCCAGCAGCTCCGCCACAAAGCGGACGCCGCTGTGCTTTCCGGCCTTCCGGTGGGAAATTTCGATCAGCTGGGGAACGGAGGAGGTGACGTAGATGTCCGGCACAGTCCTGCGCAGCAGGTCCTCCGTCCGGGCTTTCAGCTCCGGGGCGCTAGTGACCAGGTCCAAACTGTCCAGTTGGTCACAGTGGTCCAGGATGAAGCCCCGGATATCGGCCTCTGGATGCCGGGTGGTCTGGATGTAGCGGATGGCCCGGGGAGCCGCCCCGTGGGCCACCGGGTCCTTCACATACCCGGCGTCGGCGTAGGCCACGCCGTCGAGGAAGGCCTCATAGGTCAGGGGCAGGGCCGCCGTCCGGGCCATGATCTCCCGGACGGAATGGGGCTCCAGGGTGTAAGCTATGAGGCGGCGTTTCGTGGGGATATGGTAGACGGCGCCGCCGTTGGAGGTGATGGCGTATTCAATGCCGGGGACTGCTAGAACGTCGGAAGGGAGGGAGTCAAAGGACCGTCCGCTGGCAATGATAATATGGACGCCTTTACCGATGGCATATTCCAGGGCCTGCCGGTTGCCCTCCGACAGTTGGCCCGCACGGTTCAGGGTGGTCATGTCCAGGTCCAGAGCAATACATTTGATGTCCATGGGTATCCCTCCTCACGGTCTGGGGGTGGTTTTCCGATACCGGCGGCGGAGGTCCTTCCGGGGCTTGGAAGCCTTGCAGGGGATGGACCCGGCGTGAATGGCGCTGTCAAATTCCCGCAGCAGAGCGGGGGTCATCTCCGGCACTGCCAAGCGGCCCTGCCACTGCCCACCCTCTGTGGGAGAGAGGCTCAGGCGGCAGAGAAAGCTGCCGTGGGTTTTGCAGCGGAAGTCGGAAAAGTAGGTGTCCGGCTGTTCCGAGTACCAGCGGCGGACCCACACCGCCTCGCCGCACAGGGGACAGTGGGGGCGGCGGCAGCCCCGGCCATTCAGGGCGGCTTTCATGGTGTCGTAGGGGCCCGCCTGATGATCCGGCTGGGGCGGGAAAGCAGGTGTGCTCCGCAGGCGGCGTAGCTCCTTGGGCAGGGCCAGCAGCGTCATGGCCTCGCTGTCGATCCAGGCGCTGACCATGGCGGTATACACCGCGTCATTCAGGGCATTGTGGAAAGTAAAGGAATCGGGGATGCCGCAGTATTCCACTGCCCGGTACAGCGCCAGCCCCTGGCTGGTCCCCACCCGCAGGGAGAAAGCCATCTGTAAATCAATAAGCTGGGCGGGGACGGGGGCCGGGACCTTCCAGAAGTCGCAATTCTGCCGCAGGACCTCAAAGTCGTCGCCGCCCCAGTCGGCAAATACGGCGTCCTCTCCGCACCAGTCGGTGAAGGCCCGCAGGGCGGTGGGGAAGTCATAGGGGGAATGCAGGGCCGCATGCAGCTCCGGCAGGAGCTTGGCCGTCCGGTTCAGCTTTTTGTGGACACAGGGGTGGACAAAGACGCTGAAGGTATCCAGAATCGGCCCGCCCAGTCTGTCCAGCCGCACGGCGCCGATCTGCAAAATCTCCTCCAGCGGCGTTTTGTCATAGCCGCGGTTCCATTCCAGGTCTAATACGATCATGTACAGTACCAAATCTCTTTCTGATCTTGATTGTTTGCAACGGGTTTATTGTAACATGGTTGAAAGAACCTTGCAATGTGTGATACGATACATAAAATGGAAAGAATGAAAACAAGAGGTGCTTCTGATGGATATGACCATTTCCCGGCAGCTGTTGACGTTTCTGGACGCCAGTCCCAGCTGCTATCACGCGGCGGCCAATGTGGCGAAGGAGCTGCTGGCGGCGGACTATACCCGGCTTTATGAGGGAGAACCCTGGCATTTGGAGGAAGGCGGCCGGTATTTCACCCTGCGGGGGGAATCCAGCCTCATTGCCTTCCGGGTCCCGTGCCGGGACTTCCGTGGCTTTATGATCGCTGCCGGGCACAGCGATTCCCCCACCTTTAAGGTACGGGAGACGGCGGAGGTGCCCTCCGCCGGGAACTGCCTTCGGCTCAGCGTAGAGCCCTACGGCGGCATGGTGATGCGCTCCTGGCTGGACCGGCCCTTGTCGGTGGCGGGCCGGGTCATGGTGCGGGAGAACGGCAAGGCGGTCTCCCGGCTGGTGAATGTGGACCGGGACCTGCTGGTGATCCCCAGTGTGGCCATCCACATGGACCGGGAGGTCAACAAGGAAACGGCCCTGAAGGCCAACGTGGATCTGCTGCCCCTGTTCGCCTGTGGAAAGGAGCCGGGAGCATTTCGCCGCCTGATTGCGGGAGCGGCGGGAGTGGAGGAAGCCGACCTGCTGACCACGGACCTGTTTCTGTATCCCCGGACCGGGGGGACTCTGACGGGAGCAAATGAGGAATTCGTTTCCTCCGCCCGGCTGGATGACCTGCAGTGCGTGTTTGGCTGTCTCCGGGGCTTCCTGGGGGCCGCCGACAGCGGCAGCGTGCCGGTGCTGGCGGTGTTCAACAACGAGGAGGTTGGCAGCGGCACCCGGCAGGGGGCCGATTCCACCTTCCTGACGGATGTGCTGCGGCGCGTCAACGGCGCTATGGGGCGCGGGGAGGAGGACTGGATGACGGCGGCGGTCAACAGCTTCCTGGTGTCGGCGGACAACGCCCACGCGGTCCATCCTGCCCATCCGGAGTACGCGGACCCCAACGAGGCCCCGGTGCTGAACGGCGGCATTGTCCTGAAGTACAACGCCAGCCAGCGCTACACCACAGACGCCCTGTCCGCGGCGGTATTCAGCCAGATTTGCCATGAGGCCGGGGTGCCGGTCCAGCGGTACAGCAACCGGGCGGACCTGCCGGGGGGCTCTACCCTAGGCAACATCAGCACCGCCCACCTGTCCGTTCCCAGCGTGGACATCGGCCTGCCCCAGTTGGCCATGCACAGCGCGTATGAGGTGGCGGGCGCCGGAGACACGGAGTATCTGGTGCGGGCCATGACGGCCTACTTCGGCAGGAGCTTCCGCATGGGGCCGGGAGGGATCGAAATTTAAGAGAGATTTTACAAAAGCCGGCGGTTTCGCCGGCTTTTGTCATTGATTTGTTACTCATTTCGGGGGTGCCGCATGGTATGATGGGGCCAGAAAAAGGAGGCGCCTATGAGAGACTATCAGCGGGAACTGGATGCACTGCGGGAGCGGATGGCCCAGCGGCGGGAAGATCAGGCTGTTCTGGAGCGCCTGCGGCGGCAAGAAGAGGACTGCCGCCGGGAGGTGGAGGCCCGGGCTGCCCGGCTGGGCAAAGAGGAGCGGGATGTGGAAAAGCTGGAAAAGCTGACGGTCTCCTCCATTCTGGCGTCCCTGCGGGGCAGCAAGGACGAGGACATGGACCGGGAGCGGGCGGAGGCCTATGCTGCCCGGCTGCGGCTGCAGGAGGCGGAGCGGCAGCTGTCAGAGGTCCGGGATGAAATTCTGGACCGGCAACGGCGTATTACGGAGAATAAGAACTGCGAGGCGGAATATGAGGCCCTGCTGCGGGAAAAAGAGGCGGAGCTGCGGAAAACCGATCCAGTCCTGGCCGAGAAGCTGGCGGACCTGGAGCGGTGGGAGTTGGAATTAACCGCCCGGCGGAAGGAACTGCGGGAGGCGGAGGAGGCCGGAAAACAGGTGCTGTTCCAGTTAGAGGGGGCCATCGGCCATCTGGAGGATGCCGAGGGCTGGGGCACCTGGGACGTGTTTGGCGGCGGTCTGGTGTCGGATATGATGAAGTATTCCCGGCTGGACGATGCGCAGCAGCAGCTTACTGGAGTGGCAAGCGCCCTGAGGCGCTACCGGGCGGAGCTGGAGGACGTGGCCCGAACAGTGGAATTCAATGTGAAGCCTGATGACTTTACACAGACTATGGACATCTGGTTTGACAACATTTTTACAGACTTGGCGGTGCTGGACCGCATCCGCCAGTCCCGAGACCAGCTGCTGGACCTGAAAAACCGGGTCCGGAGCATCCAGGAGGGCCTGAAATGGGACCTGGAAAAGGCGGAAGCGGAGTTGGAGACTCTGCGGACGGAGCGGAGCGAGCTGGTACGGAAGGCGTGAGAGAAAGGAGTACATCATGGAAGGTTTTTGCGGGAGAAACTGTGACAACTGCACCTGGCGGGCGGAGCAGGGGTGCCTGGGCTGTGGCGACGGGCCGGGACGGCCCCTGTCCGGAGACTGCGCCATCGCGGCCTGCTGCCGGGAGAAGGGTCATGAGCGCTGCGACACCTGTTCCTTTTTGGCGGGCTGCCATCTGCGGAATCAGCACGCGGAGATGCCCCAGTGCCGGCAGGAACGACTGGAGACGGAGCGGGCGCGGAAGCAGTGGTTTTCAGAGCAGGCGCCCCATTTGGGGAAGTGGCTGTGGCTGCTGTTCTGGCTGGTGATCCCCAATGTCATCGCAAACATCATGACCAATGAGAATATCGTGGCCCTGGCGCCCGGACTGCGGGTGCCGGGAGAAATTCTGAGCTTCCTATGCGGCCTGGCTTACGCCTTCATCCTGTGGCAGCTGCGGGGGCAGGGGAGCCGCTACCGCACGGCGGCGGTTTGCGGCTTTGTGGCGGCAGGGGCCAATGGGCTGGCCGCGCTCCTGACCGGGGACGGAAGCAGCCTGGGCGGGGCGGCACTGGCGCTGGTAATCCTGATCCCCGCCATGGTGGTGAGCCTGTATGGGACCTACCAGGAGTACAACGCCCACGCGGAGGTGCTGGATGGTCTGGATGACGGTCTGGCGGAGAACTGGCGGAAACTGTGGAAGTGGGAGATCGGCTTTCTGCTGGGGCTGTTTGGCTGTATCCTCCTTGTGATGATCAGTGCCGTTCTGGGGATGTTGGCGCTGATCGCGGTGCTGATCGGCATGATTGTGGTTGCGGTCCTAAAGCTGGTGTATCTCTGGCGGATGGCAAAGTTGTTCCGGGAATACATGCCATGTGAATGAGTGGGTATAAAGGTATGAGACTTTATTTCAAGCAGCGCTTTTTCAGCTGGTTTGACAGCTATGATATTTACGATGAAAATGGAAATACCGTCTATACGGTGGAGGGGAAGCTCTCCTGGGGACACTGTCTGCACATCCTGGACGCCCGGGGCGAACACGTGGGCACGGTGAAGGAGCGGGTGCTGACCTTCCTGCCAAAATTTGAGATGTACGTGGGGGAGCGGTATGTGGGCTGCATTCAGAAGGCGTTCACCTTCTTCACGCCCCGGTTCGACATCGACTGCAACGGCTGGCAGGTGCGTGGCAGCTTCATGGAATGGGACTACGAGGTGACGGAGCCCTGCGGCGCTCTGGTGGCCCGCATCACCAAGGAACTATTTAACTGGACGGACACCTATGTCATTGATGTTGCCAATCCCATCGACGCCCTGGCGGTGCTGATGCTGGTGCTGGCCATCGACGCGGAAAAGTGCTCGAGAAATTAAAAAATCAGGCGCGGTAAGCGCCTGATTTTTTTATCGGGGAAAAAGGGATTCCAGGGAGGTGCCTTTTGCCAGCTCCGATGCCAGAGCCAGAGCGGCGGTGCGGTCAGGAGGACCGCTGATAAGAAAACGGCCGGTTTCCGGATCGAAGCTGCCTGTGACGGTGCCGTCGCTGTGTTCAGTGGATTCCAGAATCAGTCCGGCAAAGCGGGTCCAGTCCCGGTCTGCCAGCATGGAAAAGGTATTCCGAGTGATTGGCTGGCCGCTGGGATAGTTGAAGTTCATATTGAAATAGCTGTCGGCAGGGATGGGGAATTGGACGTAAGCCGTCCAGCCTTCCTGGGCGGTCTCCCAGCCGCTGACGGAAAAGGTACCCTTGAAGTTTCCACGGCCCAGTAGGTTGCGGGTATCGTAGCCCTGGATGGTGACGGTGTGCTCCACGGCATAGTCCAGGTCATTGAAACGGTACTCTGTGGCGATCAGGGTCGTGTCGATTTTCCGGCTGCCCGGAAAGAACAAGGCCAGCGTGGTTAGAAGCAGCAGAACGGCACAGGTGATCAGGATGACGCGGGAGCGTCTTTTCATATCATACCTCGTTTTCTCCGGAATCCTCCTGCGCCAACTCGTCCTTGGCCTGCTGGAGGACCTTTTTTTCCGCCTTTGTCTTCAGCTGAGACTCGTCAAATTTGGCGAACATGTCCGGGCGGCGGCGCATGGTGCGCTTGTAGCTCTCCTTTTTTCGCCAGGCCGCCACCTTGCCGTGGTCGCCGGAGAGGAGGATTTCAGGGACCTGCCGCCCGTGCCATTCGGCGGGGCGGGAGTACTGGGGATACTCCAGCAGACCGTTCCAGTGGGATTCCTCCTCAAAGCACTCCGCGTCGGGCAGGACGCCGGGCACCATGCGGCACACCGCGTCTGCTACCGCCATGGCGGGGATCTCGCCGCCGGTGAGGACAAAGTCGCCCATGCTGCTCTCCTCGTCCACGCACTCGTCGATAAACCGCTGGTCGATGCCCTCGTAGTGGCCGCAGACCAGAATGAGGTGGTCGTAGTTCTCTTTCAGTTCCCGGGCAACGTCCTGGTTGAAGGTGCGGCCGCAGGGGGACATGAAAATGGTGCGCCCGGGGCCGTAGACTTCCACGATGTGGGCCCAGCAGCGGTATAGAGGATCCGCCTGCATGACGGCGCCCCGGCCGCCGCCGTAGGGATAGTCGTCCACCTGCATCTGCTTATTGGTGGTGTACTCCCGAATCTGATGGCTGCGGATGGAAATATAGCCCCGCTCAATGGCCCGGCCCAGGATGCTGACGTGCAGCATGGCGTCCACGGAGTCCGGAAACAGGGTCATGATGTCAATGTTCATCGGTGGCCAGTCCCTCCCACAGATGAATCTCCATGCGGTTCTTGTCCAGGTCCACGGAGCGGATAAAGGCATCCTTCACCGCCGGAATCAGATACTCCTTTTCGCCCTTTACCGTATAGACTTTGCTGGCGGGGTAGGTCTCCACCTGCTTGATCTCCCCCAGCAGAGCGCCAGTGGCCTCATCGTAGACCTCCACGCCCAGCAGCTCGTCATCGAAGTATTCGCCCTCGGGCAGATGGGCGTCCTCACGGCGAATGTAAAGGACTTTATCTTTCCAGGTGAGCGCCGCGTTCATGTCGTCCACGCCGGGAAATTTCATCAGCACCAGGCTTTTGTGGACGTGGTTGGCAGTGGGGGTCACGGGCTTGCCGTCGATATAAAAGGTCTTGAATTCCGCCAGAAAATAGGGATCGCCGTCCCGGGGCTGGACCCGGACCTCGCCCTTGATGCCGTGGGCGTTGACGATGCGTCCCACGTTGATGGTTTCCAGTTTCATGGAGGATTCTCCTTTTTGTTGATGGAATCAGTATAGCATGTTTTGACGGAAAGAGCAAGGGGGATGGGAGGAACGAAAAGAGGAGGAGTAAAAACTCCTCCTCTTTAGACAAATTAGTCTACAATATCCACGGAAACCTTCACGCCGGTGCGCTGGGCATAGGAGCGGATCACCGTCCGGATCTCCTTGGCGATGCGGCCCTGGCGGCCGATCACTTTGCCCATGTCGTCTGGGGCGACGCGCAGCTCCAACGTCAGTTCCTGATCCCCCTGAATCTCCGTGACGGAGACGGCATCAGGGTCATCTACAAGGTTTCTGGCGATGTAGAGCAGCAAGTCTTTCATGATCCGCCCTCCGGATCAGAGGACTTCCACTTTTTTCAGCAGAGCTCTGACAGTGTCGGTGGGCTGGGCGCCGGACTTGATCCAGGCCTGAGCGCGCTCGGTGTCGATCTTGATCTCGGCGGGAGCCACGCAGGGATTGTAAGTGCCGATCTCCTCAATGAAGCGGCCGTCGCGGGGGAAACGGGAGTCGGCCACCACAACGCGGTAGAAGGGAGCCTTCTTGGCGCCCATGCGGCGCAGTCTGATCTTAACCATGATTTGTACCTCCAAAAATGTTATATTGTTTGATGATTTATCTATAAATGCGGGTGCATCTATATCTTACTTAAAACGCTTCTTGCGGCCAAAGCCGTGCATCCGGCTGCCCATACCACCCATGCCGGGCATCCGGCCCTTGCTCATCTGCTTGACCATCTGCTGCATCATGTCGAACTGCTTCAGCAGCCGGTTCACATCCACCACTTCCAGACCGCAGCCAGCGGCGATGCGCTTCTTGCGGCTGGCGTTCAGAATCTGGGGGTGCTCCCGCTCCAGGGGAGTCATGGAGAGAATGATGGCCTCGGTGTGGGCCATGACCTTCTCGTCGATGGTGGCGCCCTGCATCTGGCGGCCCAGGTTGCCGGGCATCATGCCAGCCAGCTGGCTCAGGTCGCCCATGCCGCGAAGCTGCTGGAGCTGGTCGTAGTAGTCCTGGAGGGTGAAGCGGTTTTTCCGCAGCTTTTCCTCCAGCTTGGCGGCCTGCTTTTCGTCGTAGGCTGCTTCGGCCTTTTCAATGAAGGACAGCACGTCGCCCATCCCTAAGATACGGGAGGCCATGCGGTCTGGATGGAAGGGCTCGATCATATCCAGCTTCTCGCCGGTGCCCACGAATTTGATGGGCTTGCCGGTGGTGGCCCGGATGGAGAGGGCGGCACCGCCACGGGCGTCGCCGTCCAGCTTGGTGAGGATGACGCCATCGATGCCCAGGGCCTCGTCAAAGGCGCCCGCCGCGTTGACCGCGTCCTGGCCGGTCATGGCGTCCACCACCAGTAAAATCTCGTTGGGGTGGACCGCGGCCTTCATCCGCTTCAGCTCGTCCATGAGGGTCTCGTCCACATGGAGGCGGCCGGCGGTGTCCAGGAACACCAGGTCGTTGCCGTGGTCCCTGGCGTGCCGGAGGGCGTTCTGTGCGATCTCCACAGGGTTGCCCTGGCCCTGTTCAAACACAGGGATATTCAACTGACCGCCCACGACCTTCAACTGCTCAATGGCGGCGGGACGGTACACGTCGCAGGCCGCCAGCAGGGGACGGCTGCTGTACTGACGGCGCATGAGACCGGCCAGCTTGGCGGTGGTGGTGGTTTTACCGGCACCCTGAAGGCCCACCATCATGACAACCGTGGGGCCGTTGTTGGCCCGGGTCAGCTTGGCGTTGGTGCCGCCCATCAGATTCGTCAACTCTTCGTTGACGATCTTGACCACCTGCTGGGCGGGGGTCAGGCTGTCCAGTACATCGGTGCCGATGGCCCGCTCCGTGACGGTGGCCACGAATTCCTTGACCACCTTGTAGCTGACGTCGGCCTCCAGAAGGGCAAGGCGGACCTCCCGCATAGCCTCCCGGACGTCGTTTTCCGTCAGGCGGCCCTTGCCGCGAAGACGCTTGAACGTCGCATTCAGTTTTTCAGAAAGTCCTTCAAATGCCATGGTGTCAATCCTTCAGAGCCGCCAGCTCCGTGTTGATCTGCTGGACCAGCTCGGCCAGCCGGGGGTTCTCGTACTGCCGGTAGTTGATGGTTTCCACTTCCGCGGCAGCGGCCTCAATGGCGTCCAGGTGGGGCCGCTGGGCCTCAAACCGCCTGATAATGCCGGTTTTGTCTTCAATCTCCTGCATGGCGGCCTCCGCCCGGACGATGACATCCCGGACGCCCTGACGGGAGATGCCCGCGTTTTCCGCAATCTCCGCCAGAGAGAGGTCCTCATTGTAATAGAGGTCAAAGAATTCCTTCTGCCGTTCTGTGAGGAGTTCTCCGTAAAAATCGAAGAGCATGGTCATGCGATACGTCTGATTTTTCATGGGTCGCTCCTTTCTGTAAAGTTCTATACCTTTACAACGACAATTAGTTTACAGGAAGTTGGGCCAAAAGTCAAGGGGAAAAACAGAAGAAATCTGCGGAAAACTCAAAAAAATTCAGACCCTCCGCTGAATGAGAGATGATGGAAGAAATTGGGCGGTTTTTCGACGGATTTGAAGGCCGCTCTTGCGCGAAAGAGCGGGGTGGGCTATACTGGTAAAAACGCCGCCGGAGGGCGGCATGTGTGAAAACAGGAGGAAACAAGTATGTTTGCCGATTTCTTTTTGGCGCAGCTGGGGCGGGAGAGCCTCATTGCCGCCGATGACACCTGGGCGCTATTGGCGCTGCTGATGGTGTCCGTGGCTCTGGCCATCTGGCTGGAGCAGAAGTACATGTGGGCTTCTAAAATCTCCGGTGCCATCATCGCCCTGCTGATCGCCCTGGCGGCCTCCAACCTCAGCATCATTCCCACCAGTTGTGTGTTGTATGACGACATTGTCTGGGGCTACGCGGTGCCTCTGGGTATCCCCCTGCTGCTCCTGCAGTGCAACATGAAGAAGATCTGGAAAGAGACCGGACGGATGATGGTGATCTTCCT
>Ga0129317_1000935_pt1 | contig 25212 bp, 25 predicted proteins | sample Cm1ome_FD_94430 | JGI IMG/M metagenome (GOLD analysis project Ga0129317, IMG submission 94430) | Eastern black-and-white colobus group fecal microbial communities from Wisconsin, USA - Cm1105 metagenome | ecosystem: Host-associated > Mammals > Digestive system > Large intestine > Fecal | place... | reverse complement strand
TTTATTATTATAAATCCATTACATAAATTCCATCATGCGCTTAATGAGAAAATTTTCATAACTTACCTATAGACTACTTTGGAATATTTTATTTATGCATCTGTCTCCATCCCCAGTGCCATACTCTGAAGAATGGCTCGCAGAGAGCCTCTTCGGGATAGCTCTTCATTAACCTCATGACGCGCTTCAGTTTCCAGAGTCCATGCTTTATCATTCCTCCATTCTTCATGTCCTTTCCGCGTTCGTCATACTGTCCGAAGTTACCCGCAAGCATGATCTCGCCGAGCAACTCCTTTCCCCGTTTCTGATTAGGCGGGCAGATGAGCCAATCGTCCGGCATGGCGAACACCGTTTGCAGCACCCACATCACTGCGGCCGCGAATTTACCCATACCGAAAGAGCGCAGCGTGCGCATCACTTCCTCACTTGACATTACCGGTGTTCCGAGGCCTTCCGCCCACATGCCTTGCGATTGTAAGTCCTTGCACTCCATAACATCATTATGCCATAACTTCAGAGCAAAGTAATAATCCATGAGCTGGCGCAGTCCGATTCCTTCATGGAAATAATGATTGAAGATATGACACATCTGATAGACTACATTGATAGAAGTCGTTGGTACGGAGAAGCCAAGTACCGTTTTGTTCTTCATACATATTTCGGAATGAATAGAGAACCATCGTTGCATCCTCCTGTTCCTAATGAATGACCTGCAGAAACTTGGTCTGAAATGCACTTCCAACTCTATGCCATTAGGCATGGGCATGTCGATATGATGATATACGGCCCCTTTCTGAGGTCTTGAATGCTTATAAACGTACGAAATGGCTGCCTTTATCGGATTATTTGTATTTCGAGGATGCACCCACAGGTCTATGTCGCCCGATTGTCTTCTATATGCCAAATGCTCAGGATAATTCAGCAGATTTCCTTGTCCTTTCAATACGCAGCAATCAAAGCCGTCACAGACAAACCTCACGGATACATCCTTACAGACGGCATTCATGCGTCTGTTCCTCTCTTCTATCTGCATGGCAAGCGACATCCAGCGCATCATTAAATCTTTTGGACATCTGATGCCTCGCTTATAAAGTTTCTCTACTGCGGTGAAACCAATACCTATGAGAGCCTGTCTCTTGCAATTATCAAATAATAGCTCCCAATCCTCATCGTCAAGATGCGATATGTTGCAATTGCTATCCGTTATAGATAACCTTATAAATTCGATATAGCAGTCAGTCATGTTGTTTCCTTATCCCATATTTTAATTTCCCTGTCATGTCTGTATTTATTTTATCCAATAACTTCACAGAGTTCATCCACTAATGATTGACTGGCAAAATCTCCAAGATCGTGCAGCGGCTTTAAATCTTTCTGTATCAATAGCTTTTGCAGCTCTTCCTCGTTATTTGCCACATACGCATATCCCAATTCTTTCATTTTCTGCGCAGTCGCCAACTGATGCTCATTGCGGTGTTCTCCCAATGCGGCTATACGTGGAAAGATGATGATAGGCTTATGTTGTCGCATGGCAGATATGATGGTTCCCATACCGGCATGAGCCACTATAAGTCTTGCCGTGGCAAACAATTTATTAAACTCGTCAGGAGGCAAAAAGTCCATGGTATGAATATTCTTTGCCACATATACGCTTTTATACACTTGCGCAATGATTTCTTCATCTATGTGCGCGGCCACTTCATCCACGATTCTCACAAAACGGTCAAAAGGAGCCTGTGTCCCAATCGTACAAAATATCATGTTTCGGAAGTAATGATTAAATAAACAAAAAGTCAAAGAACGAACTGCATTACAAACAATCCTGTACTAGTCCCCAAAGATATTCCCCGCATAGCGGACTTCTGCGGTAGCAAGATCCGGCCATTGGGTATATACGTGATTAGCAAACTTCTGAGCCAATTTTCCACAGGCACTCATCGTCTGTACATTGGCAACAGAATCAATCCAAATACTTTTTATACCAATAAGCCTTCCCAATATGATGGTCAGTAATCCCGGAGCGGCACCGGTGGATATAATGGTGGAAGGGTGTTCCTTTATGAGGATGCCCAAGATTTTTAATGAGGCCGGTATCATCTTCCATGCATCCCAACGGGAAAAATCCGTCATTGTATGGAAACGGCAAGTGCCAACCATCGATTTGCATTTAGGATGAGTTGACATATACATCACTTCATAGTGCTCTTCCAAAGGGCGGGCTATACGTAGAAGTTGCACCCAATGCCCACCGATGGAAGCAACTGCAAGTATCTTCTTTTTCATGTTTCCGATGTGTTGAATTATAGGTTGTTTGTAAGTGTATGGCAGAAAAGGAAGAGATAAATATAGAGAGGGTTACTATTGATGCCACGTCTATGATTTTTAACTCATGATTTTATTCCCCTAATTGTTTAAAATCTTATTATCTTTCATCTTTCACTACTTTTTTATTCTGCCTGTTTGAGAAAGCTTTTTTAGGATGAAGTAATTTGCCGAATCCTATAAAAGGGTTTGCTTTGTGTTTAATACATTCTGAAATAACATGAATGAAATATTTTATTCCTAGCTGATATCCTCCCAATAAAAAATACAAAATAGATATTTGGTATCGGTTTTTATGATGCTTACGTAGAAATTCATTTGTTTTCAAGGTTGATTGAAATTTAGACTCAAATCTTTCAATGTTCAAAACTGTAGTCAAACTTCCAGATACTACAGTGATACAATATAAACAATCCGAAACCACTACAACTTTATCTGCCATAATTCCTGTATTAACAGAGAACCAATTGTCATTACCGGCAATTCTTTCCTCAAATAATATCTTGTGCTTTTCTATAAGAGATTTTCGTATCATCTTTCCCCATGGAGCCAGATGGCAACACCTTAAATAATCATCAATACCTGTCTCTTCATATTTGGTATGTAACATGTTAATGTGTTCCCCTCTGTATGCATGCTCTCCTGTATCTGAATAACGACTTGTTACATCAAAATAAACAATATCCGCATCCGATGTCTTGTATTTGTTGATTTTAACATATAAGTTATCTTCAAAATAATCATCTGCATCGGCAAAAATTATCCATTCGCCTTTGGCATATTTGAGTCCTGTATTACGTGCTCCACCTGCTGTATATCCATTTGTTGTATATAGTTCAAATACAAAATCTTTGGATAAGTTTTTTAGAGCTTCTATCTCTTTTTTTGAACTATTGTCGTCAACAATGATAATTTGAATATCATCCTGCTGTGGAATGCTCTTTAACAGTCTTTTTATTAAAAAAGAACTGTTTTTATGTGGAATAATGAATGAATAATTCATATTTCGTAGTCAATTAATTCTTTATCTCCCATTTGTGCTGCATAAACACAGAAGAATGTTTTATATAATTCTGATGACAATACACGATACACTTTTTTAGCTCTGCCTATCATGTAGAAATCAAGAAATGTTTTCAAAACAGTATCACAGTCTGATTTTTCGTTGATATGTCCTATAGATGATGTGTCAAGAAATTCTACAGGCATACTTGACAATTCTTTTAAGAATCTGGTGCTGTCGGAAAATACCAGAACTTTGCAGTTTGGATTGTCCTTACATATGTTCATTAGTCCTCTTTTACATTTTTCAATAAGTTTTTGCTGCTCTTCAACAGGCAAGGGTTTGCTCCAGTAATTTTCAAAAGACCCTAATGCGTTTACAAAACGAAAATGCACCGCAACATATGTATTTTCTAAATAACTGCAGCTATCTATGGCTTTTTTTAGCGAATCACATGGTGAAAATAATTCATCATACAAAAATTTCCATGAGTAGCGTTTATCTGGAATATGAAGTAGTATGTTATGCCCTACATAATTGTAGCAGTGGTATTGTTTGTCATGATTTAATAGTGGAATCTTGTGCCATGATGCAAAATTGAAAAAAACGGTTTGGCCTTTACAATATTCCAATTCATTAGTGTTTGCAACCCAATCAATTTTATTGGGTTTGAGATAATTTTCCAGTTTGAACGGCTCTTTGAATATTATTTTATAGTCAAAATGATTGATTTTTGCTATATAATAGCAACTTATTATGGCTTTAAGTCTGTCTGCCAATCCTGGTTGGTTGATATCTGGATCTATAACAAAATAAAATACCCCTTTTTTATTAAGTTCGATGTCATTACGAAGGCGCTGGAGATATCTCTGCTGATTTTTCATGAATTTCAGTTCATAGATGAGTTTTTTCCCGATATTACCAGAGTAAGCGTATATACAGTCTTTAATTTTTTTGACCATAACATATTTTTTTTAATAGTTCATTTATATGAAATTTTTCATCAAGCTTCTTCCATTGCAAATCATTTCCGGATTCACCTGAAAGTCTGTTTTTGTTTTGTAATGCTGAGATTGATGTATTGGGTATACAGGCTGGTGGAGGATAATAGCCATCAACTAAAACATATACATTATTTAACAGTTCGTTTGTCTTGAGCCATAGGTCATCTGCATTTAAGCATATCTGTTTGATAACCTTAACATCGGTTGACATTATGTTTTGAAATGCCACAGGATATAGAACACCTCCAAAACCGATTGCAACAACTTCGTGGCCTTTGTTTCTGTTACCCTCTATATTATTCCATTGAGAATAATTACAAACCTCTCCATTATTGTTGAAGCATATTAACCTTCCATTATTTGCACAAATACAATCGGGCGAGTACATAGATAAGTTCCATAATCTCTCAACTATATCATTTCTGTAAAAAAGATCGTCGTCCACGGTAACTACAGACATTTTTTCTTGATTGTTGAATGCATAATAATATTTTTTGTGTGGGCGTAGGTTATCTTCTACAAAGATAATCTTTAGTCCCAGTCTTTCATAGCCCAACAACCGTTTAGGCAAATCTTTCTCCCTGTTGGGAAACTCAACAGAAGATAAATACAAGTTTACTGAGCTTGGAGATTTTGTTTGTCTGAATAAGCAGTCTACTGTCATCCATACAGTATTGATTCTTGCTGGAAATGATGTCATGCTTATTATTACTGGAATGTCTCCTGTCAATGGTAGAGGATAAATACCAAATAGTTTCTTTATAATAAATATGCAATACAATACATAACAACTTATTCGTGTGACAACATTGGCAATTATCCAAAGACATCGGTTTGTTTGTTTGTATCTGTTTATTTGGTTTTTTGCATAGAAGAATGCGTGTATGGCTTGAATCTGTCGTATCATGAATCTATATTTACTGTTATTCTTTTAAGATAAGATTTTGAATTTTCAATCGCTTTAATAAATTTGTCAGGGAAAGTTTCAATCATCATAAATTTCTCTTCGCTTATTTGCTTTGTGTTTTGAATCATAGATTTGTCAAGATTGAAGTATCCTAACAAAGTTTCCACTCTTTCATTGCTTGCTCCCTTACATAATGTAATGAACTTCTTGTTATATAATATCGAAAATGCTGTGCCATGAAAGGAGTTCGTTATTACATAATCTGCATTTGCTATCAGATCAACAAATTCCGTTGGTGACAATTTGTTCTTGAAATTTCTGCCAATGCGTATGGCTGATGATATGAAAACAGTTTTCAGATTTTTTAAGAATGCAAAATTTTCAATATTTCTTTTATCTTTTACTGATAAACTGAACATATATACTAAAATATATCCTTTACCAACCTTGCAATCTGTTTGTATTTTATTCCACTTTTCTTTTGATAACAGTAAAGTTGGGTCAACTACAAGATTGCTTTCTGTGTTATAGACATCCGATAAACACTTCTGCAATGAGGCTTCACGTACAGAAATATATTTGAAATTGTCGAGAACGGTTTTTAAGCAAGATACATTCTCCTTTGTGGTATTCTCCATACTTGCTGCATAAGTGGCTATAGTCCCATGAAATCTACTTATGTTACCTCTAAAAAATTGGTCATTGCCTACAATCTCAAAATTCCAGATTTGGTCACTTCCAACAATGAGCAGGTCGCAATTATGCATTTTTTTTATACCAAGAGGTGACAAATACTCTTTTCTGAACAGATCAAATACATTGTTTTTCTGTTTTATCAATCCGTAGAATACAATCTCTTTGAAAAAATTCTTAACAGGATTTCCGTTGTACAACCTTTCAGTGGAAAAGGGCCTATATTTATTGACCAGATAGCCGGGTCTATAATCAATGCAATAAGCCTGATGACCGCATTCTTTTAGATATTCTTTCAGTGCATATGCTTGTAGAACGGCACCATAATTATTCGCTATATAAAAAGTCAATATTCCAATTTTCATTTTCTCACTTCTTTAGGTGAATTATTAATTCTGCTTAATTCTGATATCAAAAACAAGACACCCCCTTGTATTGCATAATTTCCTTCCCTGAAGAACTCTCTGGTCAATATTGACGCAATCAACATATATAGTATCCATACCTTTAAATAATAATGCTCTTTTTTTACAGGGAGTCTCAATGCAATAACACAATACCATAATAGACAAAAAACACCAGGGATTCCCAACATCCAAGATAAACCGATAAGCCCCCAGTCACTCCATACTACAGAAAAGTTTTTAAGGTAATCTACTGTTTTTCCCCATTCTGAATTACCATTGGGCAGTCCTAAACCAAATATTCTCTCAATGTTATTTTTGGGCAGTTCTTGTGTAAATGCTTCATAGCTTCTGACTCGTGCATATTTGTCATTGTCAAAATTATCACCACGCTCTTGCCTTTGGGCAATTTTGTCTATTTTGTTTTGTACTACAGGTGTCTGCACAGCGCCAATAACTCCTACACATAAAAAGACAACAACCACTATTGTCCGCTTGCTCATTTTTTTCATACTAAAAAGTAATACAACGATACACAAGGCAAATGCTGCCAACTGGCTCCTGAAATCAAGAATAAGAAGACATAAGCATGATAATCCGAAAAACACCGCTGATTTCCATTCAATTGCGTTGGTAAGCTTTGCGAACGAAAACAGGCCAATCAGCGAGATAAGTGCCTGTCCTGGCATTCTAAGCCTGGCATCCAAATCCACATTACCTGCTTCAACGATTTCCTTGAAAACAGGTATGGGAAGAAAGTATTGCAACAGATATACAAAAATGAAAAATATGGCAAAACTCTGAATAAGTTTCTCTAATTTGTATGGGGATACTTTGAAATATGGCATTGCAAACATAGATAAAAGTCCCAATAGGCTTATAAATTCTTTTCCCGAATAATACTGAAAAAGCGACTGGTCACGGAAATACATACATGTCAGGCTGTTAATGATGACAAACAGGCTTAAGAATTTGAGTGGTTTTTGGTATGTCTTAATATAATAATGTGATGCAATGCAAGTTATTGCCAAAGTCGCTAACAATAAAGATTTTCTCACTCCACTGTTCGCATATACAAACCCGAACATATAGGTTTGTAGAAACATAAATATATAGAATTGAATATTTTTACTCATTTACCTGTTTTTTATTGTTTAATTGGGTAGATATTGCTTATTAAACTACTTTTATTTTTCTTGCAACAAGATATAAGCGATACAATATTCTAAACAAATCTTCATGTCCGTTTTTCAATTGTTTATAAACCATGTGCTGAAACCAGTTGATTCCTGATATCTTTTGAGTATAAGGATTACAGTTTACATAATGCTGCATTTTCTTGAAGTAGACACTTTTGTCTTTCTCGTTTGCCGTTATACCTCGATATGCGTAATGCATCAACTTGATAATCATGTAGCGTGTGAGGTATTGTGAGAAACGAGAGTCTTTCTTTTCCAACACTTTAAATGCATCGCAGAATTTGTTCACCATGTATTTTATATACTCATACTCAATATTTTTTCCTGTTAATGATTGATGTTGGGCATCAATAAAATAGTGGTATCCAATACTGTCTATAAATGCAATTTGTTCTATCCTACACAGATAATAATACCAAAACACTCCATCTTCACCAAATGACAAATGGGTATCAAATTCAAGACCCTTCAAATGCTCCCTTCTGTAAAGTCTATGCCAAAGGTATCCGCAACAGCAGAAAGGGGTTTCGTTTAGCAGCTGGAATGTTTCAAATCTGCCTAATATCCCATTGGGAAAAATTACTTTATTGTTGCCCTTGCAGAATCCTTGAACAATATGTGATATATTACGATTTTTTTTAGTTACATCAATCATCTTTTCGTACATATCAGGCTCTAATGTGTCATCAGCATCCACAAAAGCGACCCATTCACCTGTAGCTTTTTTCAATCCTTCGTTTCTTGCAGAGCTAACTCCCCCATTCACTTTATGCACGGCAATAAATCGTGTATCATGCTGTGCATACTCATCACAAATAGCGGGGGATGAATCGGTTGATCCATCATCTACTAAAATCACTTCAAAATCGCCATATGTCTGTGACTTTATGCTGTCAAGACATAGCCGAATTCTCCATTCTGCATTATATATCGGTACTATTATTGAAATTTTCATTTATGCTGTTTAAATATTTTGTTATATATTTCTATGAACCATAATCCCCAAAAATCATGACCGAATTTTTTCCAAACAGCGTCAAAGCCAGATTCGGTATAAATCTTCTCAAAAAGCAATCTGTCTTTATGGCCATTTGTTGGATGATATAAATTGGGATGATTCAATGATGCTAAAGGAAGTTCACAGTAATTTACAGTTTCTTGTATGTTATTAAATATTTCCTCACCTTTTACTGAGTTCACAATAACTATTGTACGACCTTTATTGTCATTGTTGAAATTACTCTTCTGTCGGTAGGTTATCCAGTCATCCCCTAAAGTGATATCAGATGGACGTTCGAAATTTGTAAACTTACAATTAAAACATGATTGTCTGGTAATCAATTTTCTATAATAAATATTTGCAAATCCACGCCCATATGTCACTTTACCATTTGCAAACATAAACGATTCAAAATGTGCATCCCAACCACGATAGCTTTTGTCCCGGAAATTTGCGCTGATAATAGGAACGTTGTACTTTTGCTCTACTTTTCTTAAAAAATCCTTCCATATTGAGGGAGAACCTACACCATGACAAATTAAGTCTATTGTGTAAAGGTTTGTCATCAATTTCTTGCTTAAAGTATGTATCAATCCTCCCACCTGACATGGTGTTCCACTAAAAAGAACAGTTTTGCCATCGGCTAAATCCATTTTTACCTTTTGGAAAATATCATTTAAGTTACTTTGAATATATTTAGAGCCTTTAAACCGGTTGACTTCTTCCTTTGACATAGCCCTTTCGTGTATTGCCATAAAATATTCATCCAGACATACACCATAAACAACTCCACCAATAGACAAAATATGATCAGCAATGGCAGAGAATGCTGCTCCACTGCGTGATGTCTTCACTTCCACATCTGATTTATGCCTAATTGTATACGCTTTCTGATGGATTAAATGCTCTTTGTTATAATCATTGTCCAATACACACACCTTATTACATAATCCACAATCCACGCATTTGGTTAAGTCTATTTTTGGATACATAAATCCTAAAACATCAGATACCATTGTGATTGCCTTATGTGAACACACGGAATAACAGGCAGAACATCCTGTACAATTTTTTTTATTACTGTCAATCATGACTCTTTGATATCTTAGGCAAAATTTTATTGCTTATTTTGTGATTTCAATAGTATTTCGGATGAAATTTCTTCCAAACTCTGCATGTTGTTTTATCTTGTCTTCGTAATAATGATAATCAATTACCATATTATTAATATTGAAATCATTAATGTCATTCAATATTCTAGTTGTACCAAGCCCTATAATAGAATGCAGGCTCTGAATTCTTGTATCAAGTTGATTGGTATTGTAATGAATGAAGTTTTTTCTGAATATAATCGAGAACATATTTCCATGGAAAGTGTTTGTAACTACAAAAGACGCATTGTGAAACAGCCACAAGAATTGATTTGGTGAGACATCCATCAGGCAATAATCTACATTGTTGTGAAATATCGCTTTTACGCCCCTTTCATTACATATTTGTACAACTGGCAAATTAAGTTGTTTCGCAATATTTTTCGCAAGCCTAACTGTATCTGATGATTTCTGAATAGCGTACACAAGCAGGTATTTTGAGGGCACTCTTGAATATGGTGATTCAATTTCAGTCCATTCTTCTGATGATAAAAGAAAAGTTGGGTCTGGCGTGACAGTTGCGCTAAGATGAAGTTCTTTTTCTATATATTCTTTCATGAACTCCTCTCTCACACTTATTGCTTTCATTTCACTCAGTAGTCTCTTTATTGTTTCTCTGTTTTTTTCTGCAAATCTTTGAGATCCAGAACTGGCAGCATAAGAAAATTTTATTTTTGCCTTAGCAAAGTCCAGATAATAGAAAGGAGCGTTTTCGCCAGTAGCCAAAGGATTCCATATTTGATCTGAACCACATACAAGTATATCATAATCTTTGGCAACTTCTTTTTTGTCATAAAGTCGTTTTGACGTAGGTAGGAATTCTTCAATAAAGGCACTAAATACAATTTCTCTTTTGCGACCGAATTTCAAAAATCCCCGCAGAATAAATTCTTTAATGTTTTCCTTATTTGTTTTATAAGGAGACCATGGCTTCCATATATATTTGTCTGTTGTATGTGGATGTCTGTAATCAATAATTTCCACATATAGTCCCATTGTCTTAAGTGTCTTTGCAAGAGCGTACGCTTGAAGAACAGAACCGTAATTATGAGCGCTGTGGAAAGTTACAATACCACATTTTTTAGTTTTATCCATTTGGTATATTTAATTAGTTTCCGAATTTTATATTTAAATATTTTATCACATACACATATATTGTATGCTGTTGTAATCCCCAATATAGGGAACAATTTATGGAAAATGGCAATACGTTTGTTCATGTATTTGGGAGTGCGTAATTGTTCATTGCCGTTAACCGCTTCTTCTACAGTTCTTTCAAAAAGATTAAATTCAGGGCGAATTGCTTCCACTAATTCTTTACCTTTATCTGTTATTGGAAGTAAAACAGAACATCCGTATTGATGATCAATTGCTAACTTGTCCTTTAATCCCCAAAAATCTCCAATTGTAATATCTGATACTCTTTTGGGCGTGGCAAATCTACAAGTATAACAGCTTTTTCTATAACTGAACCCGTCAAAAAAGGTGTTAAGATACACGTCCTTGTATCGGTCTGTAAATAATTTTCTACTATAAATGGGCTTGCTTGCTAATAATAATAATAATATATATAAATTTTTTCGAAAAATAATTTCATCTGGCATTTGCCCTTTTGTGACTTTTTTTATATGCTTTTGCAAGAAGGCCAAAGGAGGAACTCCATGGCATATTAAATCTACTGTATATAACAATTGATCATTTTTTCCTATATATGACTTTAATCCTGCAATTTGGCATGGTGTTCCAACAAACAAAACTTTGTGCCCATTTTTTAAATCATCATTAATCAAACGATAGCAATTTATCATATTGCTCTGTACATATTTTGAGCCTTTCAATTTTTGAATGTCCTCAAGCTTGTCCACTCTAATATGTCTTATATCTATATCTTGTTGCACAGAACAACCATATACGACACCACCTTGGCTAATTATATATCTTGCAAATGCAGAAGCTGCACCACCAGATGTGCTTGAACGATACTCGTCAATGTTTTTGTCCCAACCAGCATATGCTTTCTGAGGTGGAAGAAGTTGTTGCGTATTGTTGACAGGACATTTCTTTTGACATAATCCGCAATCAATGCAAATGTCTTGATTTATTTTAGGATGCAAATGTCCCAATCCTGTATCTTCTTTCATTGTAATACATCTTTTGGGACAAACATTAACACATAATGCACATGCTGTGCATTTGTCCAAATCACATATTCTTTCCATGTTCACTATTTGTTAACAGCGGTCAATAAATATTCTATAGATCGTTTTCGTTCAGAATCAATAATAGAAATTACAGATTCTCTATTTATTGTTTTTCTCGATAGGGAATGATAGTCAAGATCTGTTGAATTGAGAATATGTGATTCCAAATCAAATAATTTTAAAAGATCTATTATTCTATACCCTCTATTTGCAGACGGTTCAATGTAGCTGAAGAAATTTTTTGTAGATAACAATAATGAAAACACAGTTCCATGAAAAGAATTCGTAATAACCATTTGAGCGTTTGTAATATAGCCTAATAATTCTTCTGGACCAGCATTGGACACTACTACAACATTGTCGTCTTGAACCTCAGGGTGATTTAGCGACAGTATTACAGGTTTGTATCCTGACTCTTTTGCAAGTTGTACAATATATCTGTCCAAAATTGAGTGAGTTTTCAATGTGAACAGTAATATGTATGGCTTATTAATCGATGGGATTTTCATCAATGATTTCCACTCGGTTTTATCTAAAAGAAACGTTGGATCAGGGATTTGCTGTATTTCTTTATTTATTATTGTTTGCAACAGCTGTTGGGCGCTTCGCTCTCTTACTGATATGGAAGAATAATTGTTTAGCCATTTTTGAAAATCTTTTTGTTCGTTTTCTACAAGACTGGATATTCCAATGCTTGTTGCGAATGAAATTTTTTTAGCTGTTTCAGAAGCAAAAGTCAGAAAATATGGTTCAATACAAAATTCCATGGTTGGATTCCATAACTGGTCACTTCCTGTAATGTATATATTATATTCTGGAGGATTTGCATATAATTCTTCAATACCTTTATAAGGTTTGGAATAACGAATTTTTGCATTAAAAGCATTAAATTTCTTTTGAGTTTCAGAAGGAAGATAATGTTTGTTTTTATGTCCCAAGAACCATTTTTTTATCTTTCCCATTTTACTCTGTTTGGGGGCTCTGTAAGGTCTGTATTTCTGACTTTCTTTATATCCCTGATGAGTAGGTCTATATAAATCAATTACCTCACATGAAAACCCCATCTTGTGAAGACACTTGTATAGCGCAAAACATTGTAAACATGCACCATAATTAGGACTTTTATGTATTGTTATTATTCCTATTTTCATACTATCACTATTTATGCCTTAAATGATTGCCTTGATTACATGGTATTATCTCACCAGAAATACTTTTTGCAGCATCAGAAATAACAAATGATGCAACTTCGGCAACTTCTTCTGCTAAAAACACACGTTGACCTATCGTTTGTGGGCGATAAAGGTTACCACCAGAATCATATCCTGTCATTTCTGATACTGTAACTCCTGGTGCTATTGCATTTACACGAATTCCTGTAGATAGGTATCGGCAGGATAGTCCTTTTGTCAAGCTGTTTATTGCTGCCTTTATCAAGCCATAGGGTATTTCGTCACAATACAAACCTCTCTCACTTGTAATAAACAATAGATGCGCATTAGTGTTTTTTACTTGTATACAGTGCTTTATAAAAGCTTGGGAAATAAAATATGGAGCCTTTAGATTAACATCAAATTGTTTATCATATGTTTCCTCCGTAACATTCATTAACCCTTTTTCGTGCAGAGATATCCCTGCATTGTTTACAAAAACATCTATACGTCCTTCTAACATACCAATACATTGTGACATGAAAGTTACAATGTGTTTATGGTTAGAAACGTCAAACTCCAGAAACTTGCAATTATTTAAATCAGCAGAAGCTTTCTTCAATTTTAACTCATCTCGACCTACGATTAATACAATGGCTCCATCTGCAACAAATTTTTTTGCCATTGCAAAGCCAAGACCGCTTCCACCACCTGTTATGACAATATGTTTCCCTTTTAATTTAGAAGACGATGAAATTACTCCTACAGAAACTTTCGTAAACTGTGTTGGTATACCTTTAAAAATATAATGGACACCTCTTTTTAGTGTTTTAGCCAATTTCATTTTTCTTATTTATCTTTCTTTTTATAAAACCAACTAGAATATCGCGTTCTTTCTTCTTCATGCCAAGCAGATATATGGTGAAAATAGAAAATGATATAGAAGTAATCAAGTATAACATTAAATTGAAAAATGTATCTTTAAATATAGCTGATATACAATGATTCATGACAACGATAGGTATTGTGACCATTATAATCACTAATATAACATTATGTACATATTCCATCAATTTAAATCCTAACAAATGTCGCAAAACAACAAGCCTGATTATTAAAAGGACTATTTCTACAAATATTATTACAACATATACTGATTCTGCTGGATATCCAAACTTAAGTATCATGTAGCATAATGGTAATGTGAACAAATGCACTAATCCAATTGAAAAAGTAACGCCCTTAATCTTACCAGTAGCAGTTATTGCAGAGATGGTTGTTTTTGAAAGAACCGTAAATAATGAAAGTACCAATGTAAGACGGACAAAAGCAACAGCTTCAATAGGATATGTTTTTAACCAAAAGTCTAAAATTAATGGTGTTTTATATATAATGGGAATTGAAAACAATAAAATAAGGTAATAAGAAAACCGAGTACCCTTATAGCACAAATTTTTCATTTCTTGATATCGTTCAGCAGCACAACATTTAGTGATTTGAGGACGAAATGCTGTCATAAAGTCGTCAACGAATTTCAATATTGCATTATTTACTTGAGTTGCTATACCCCGGGCTGCATTCAGGACCACTCCAAAAAATAGATTCAATAAAATATTTACTCCCTGCGAGCTGAGAATTGACGCTAATACACCTAAGAAATTAAGCCCGGCAAATCCTGTTATCTCTTTATATATTGTCTTATCTTTTACAAATATAAATTTTGTTTCACTAAAGTTACGTCGAGAATAGTTACTATAAATGAAACGTATAAATGTTGCCTCTATCATAAGTAATATTGAATACACTATCAAATTATCCCATGGTGATAAATATAGCATATAAACCAATAGTAATTTCAGAAGTACATCTAAAAGACTTATGTATGCAAAGGCAGATATTCTTTCGTGGGCAATTATAGTTGCATTATATGGCTGACTCAATATATTTAAAATAAATGTTATTATGGAACATTGAAAAACCCAATTGGATGCAATCATTCTGTGTGGTTCTATGTTCATCTTGCAATTTAAAAACCATATGCCAATGGTCTCGAATAAAATAATGAGCAGTATAGACAGACCTATATGAATGCTCATAGAAGCACTAAATATTATCTGTGAACGAGCACCTTGTTTTTTACCAAGCTCAAAATTAAGAAAACGCTGGGTTGTAGATGTCAAAGTCTGGCTTACAATACCAAACATAGCAACAAAACCACCAACAACGTTATAAATACCATAATCTTTAACACCAAGTGTATTTAATATAATCCTTGATGTGAAAAGATTTATGAAAAGTATTAATATTGTACGTACATACAACAACAATGTGTTTTTAGCCAGCCTTTTATTGTTGTGAGTTGTTGTATCTGTCATATATTTTATTTCTTTATAATATCTTTAATTTTGGATATAGCTTCCTCACCCAAAATTTTCTTTGCTACAGTCTTTATTCCTATATTTGTTTCTTGTTCTGCGGTACGCAACATTTGTAAAGATTCGGTCTCGTCATTTGTTTCTGTAAAGACTTCGAAAACAATAGGTTGGTTGTAAGAGCCTGATTCACAAAACAACTTACAATTTTCCAAGAACTCCTCCTTGTTATATGCCGTCAAATATTTATATCCTAAACTTTCCACATATGCTTTAATGGGTGATTTATCTTTATTGCCATAATGACCTGCTGCAGCAATATAGGGATTAGCTGTTTCACCTAACGGGTAAGCTGGGTGCCCAAAATTACGAAATTCTGTACCTTTCCCGTTATTTATAATCATTATGCGAACATTTGCAGGAAAATGGCGATTACCTAAAGCGTTCATGTCATAAAAAAATGCCAAATCGCCACACATGCAGAAATACAACTTATTTGGATTTTCCAACGATGCTCCTAACGTTGTGGATAAAGCACCATCAATACCGAAACCTCCTACATTGCAATAAGATTTTACGCTTCGGGACAATTCGGTCATGTTCCATGAACGTAGGCTGTTGAATATTCCGAGATGAATTATGGAGTTCGGAGGAAGATTTAATGCTGTCTGTTGGGCAATCCACAGATTTGAAAATTTATATTCTCCAATTTTTGATCGAATATCATCTATCTCGTTTTTGCATTCATTTAAATATGTGTTTCCTTTATTTCCTTTTCCTGAATAATGCTTAAAGAAATACAGCTCTGACATTTGGAATACATGTGTCAAATTATGAAATGTGTCACGTATTTCGCCATCTTCGTTGACTCGCCAGACTTGTCCTGAACCTTTTAGATATCCCTGAGTATAAGTATCACCACTAACTTCGCCTATATGGATAACTAAATCAGGTTTGTTTGTCTTAGATTTATAATATTTTTGGGAAGATACAATTGCATATCCTATTCTATAGTCTCCCATATAACCACTTGTTTGGTCACAGAATACTACCGCATTATTGTTTTTACAGAATTCATTCACAGCATTTGTAAGTTCATCAGACCAGGGCTTATGGGAACCTACAAAAATGGCAATTTTTTTAGCTTCAATTGTAGGAAAAGAGGTTTCGTGAGTTATTCTTTTTATTATTCTCACTTTGGGTAATTCTTTTGTATCGAATCCAACATTTCCTGGAAATTGCAAATTTATGTGGGCTGGACCTCCTCCATTATGGGTTAATGCTAAAATTGCCTTATTGATATTAACAGTATTTATCCATTCATCGTTAGGTGTTTTACATGTTTTCAAAATAACACTTAGTCTGACAGTGTCCATTACCATTTGTGTTCTGTCTATAACCTGAGAATGAAGATGTCCAATAACATCCAGATTATGATAGCCTGTTATTGCCAATATTGGCAGTTTCCTATAATATGCTTCTGTTAATCCCGGATAGTAATTACGTGATGCAGTAGCTTCAGTACAAGTTATTACAACAGGTTCTCCAGATTCATTTGCTAAACCACAAGCTATGTAGGCAGCGGAACGTTCATCTACAGAAGAATAAAGCTGAAACCATGGATCATATTGTAGGCTGGCAACAAAACACATATTTGTTGTTCCTGGTGATACGATGACTTTTCTTATTCCATGTCCCTTTAATAAAGCTATTAATAGCTGGGTGGTTTTGTCATTTGTATAAAGTATCTTCATTATAATCACTTTTGTAGATAAATACTTGAATCATAGTATATTTAAGGATCTTAAGGAACAGATGTAAGTACTCAATTTAGGGCATACCACTAATTTAAGGCACTTTTCAGTGTTCCAAAGTAGAATACATTAAAAATTTGCTGTTTGATTTAACATTAGGCGTATGCCATACTTATGTTCTTGGGTGTCAAGCTAACAAAATCACGACATCCGTTAAATATATTTACGCTTGAACATCAATCATTTAGGTTAAATATCCTTAATCCGGCCTTATCCCTTTTCAAGTGGCTTGAGCTCTTCTTCCGCCTCCCATTTTTCTCCGAGAATGAGCCTCAGAAAACCTTTGTAATCAAGCGAGCATGTCTTGTTGTCATCATTCCAATGTGGCATCTGGAACCTGCCTTCCGACAATCTACGCACATACATTGTCAGGCCGTTGCTCTCACGGTGAAGGATTTTGACTGTCTTTTGGGTTTTGCCTATGAAGACAAAGGCCTCGTCCTGGGTAAGGTAGCGCCCGAATACCCCGTTCACTATGCCTTGCAGACCCTGGAACTGCTTACGCATATCCACTGGCTGCATGCACAGATAGTATCTGAGGTCTGCATGTAACTGACAGATTTTAGCCATGGCCTACACTTTTATGCTAACATACTGCTCTATCATCTTGATGTCGATGGTAGAAGGTATATTGAGTGTAACACCATTGGGATAGGTCAGCTTAATATAAGGAATGCGCTGATCACGTTGTTTGTAATCCTTGGTTGTTGCCTGCTGACGAACTTCGGCGGCAGGCTTCACCTCTGCGAACAGAGGCTTTTCGTTCTGCTTCTTGTTGTACATTGTCGCAAATAATTAATGAGTCAAAAATTTGCGGCAAAGGTACTCACTTTTTATGAGATGGGCAATACACGGGTCACCGAATACTTACTCTCCAGTTTATAAAAGATGGACATGTCATCGTGGAAGGGCAGTACCTGCTCATCGCCTCCAGGGTTGGCCGCTTTGGCAAACTTTGGAGACAGGGACAGGTCAGTGTCCTGTCTGGTCAGATGTAGACGGTCTTAAATGACTGCTTACGAGTGTTCCCTTTATTCTTTGTGTTCTTTTCTTGTGGAGATTGAACAATAACCTCTCCTTGTTATATCTGATTATTGTTAGCAGAAGTATACGACCGTTATTTCTTATCATGTGATGGCATCTCATCATCTATTTCAGGGCTATTGATTGAACCGACATCATATCTCTTGCGCCAATATTTTTTCATGGAGCCTATTCGACCGTATTTAACTTTTGCCCTTGTAATAGTATCATCTGCTTCCGTTTTTTCTGATTTGTCCGGACACTTTGATTTATCATTATCAAGCTTGGAAAAATCAGCATTTAACAGGATGTCCTTTTTACATATAAACAGTTCTGACACATTGCTTATCTTGTATTGCATTATTTCGCTTGGTGAAATGTGTTCTGCAAAACGCTCTACAAATAAAGTGATTTGATTATAATCCTCCTCATCTCTTTGGATACATATCACATTGTCGGCCAGTGAACACAGTTCTTTTGTCAATCCTGCTTTTTTGTCGCAAAGAATTTGTAACTCAACATTGTTTTCTCTACACAATGTCACTAAAGCGGTTAAAAACAGACGCTCATCCTTCAAGAAGGGGAAACTGTAGTCAATCTTTTGCAAATCATCAATGACAATACGGTGGACTTTTTTCTTTTTGACACCATCCATATATGTGACATCTATCTGCTGCTTCAAAACAGAGAACAATTCATCTGCAGAGATACACCCCATCCTTACATTCAGAAAATGTATGTATTTATAGCAAGAATGACAGCAGTCTTTTAACTTGCATCGGTATGAACAAATGGAGCAGCGACGATTATAGTCTATAGTATTCTGACAGTCAGCCTCTAGCCTCTCTTCCTGCTGCTCTTCTAAAGTTGGCAGCTCCATACATGGGAAAACGGTAGTGTCGTCAGTATGAAATCCCGGACAGATGAGCTGCCTCCGCATTTCATCCTCTTCTTTGTCAAAAAGAAGTATCAGCGTGTGGTCTTTTTGTCTCGCAGCCTTAAATGTGCTCGCGATGGCAAGAAAACGTTTGAAACTGTTAGGATTTCCGATTAATGCTGTTACGGACTTGTATTCGCGCCATCTGGATGAAAGTCCCACTGCGTGCATTCTTTTGTCATCCAAATGACAACACTCCTCTGGTAATGACAGCTTCGCAGTTCCGCCAAGTAACACCGTTTCCAAAATTTCCCTTGCATATCCTGTGGGGATCTCATTCCTTGTCAGACGAAGATGTGCCTCTTTCCTTTTTCTATACATTTCTTTCAGCAAATCCATTTCACGATCATATTTTTCAATATGATATCTTTCATACGAGAGATCCGGGTCTGCCACATTTCTGTATCTCATCAGTTCTGTTTTCATGAAACGTCCATACGATTCATTCAGAATATCTGAGTGCGTGTGTGTTAGTATTTGTGACATATAGTTACGCCTTTGTAGAAGTCTATGGATACTCGGATATACTTCTACGCCACAATTACGTACTTTATATTTATGCCATCCCAAAGCTGCCGGTTGAAATACGCTTTTGGATATCTGTAACTCCGTAAACACATAGTCTTCTTCCAAATACTCTTTCTTTCTCATATCGATTACGATATCGGCATTACAGCTGATGTTGTTTGCTCTTTCATCAAAAACCAAAATGGACACCATTGACAGCCGTCTTAACACTTTCTCAATATGTGGAAAATATAATCTTTTCAGTTCATCTGTATGTAACTGGGCAAAACCGTCAATAACAATGCACGGACTATAGTCCTCACTACCAACCGCATCGCCGTTTTTATCGCCTTGTTGTGGATTCTTTAACCTCTGCTAACGCTTTTCTGCATTCTGCATCTCTATATTTTCCAGACAATCGAGTATTTTTTGAAATTTTTGTCCGGCAGAATATGGATACATTGAATTATCACAATCGTAGGATTTGTCCTCGGATAGACTATAATTAAACCTGACATCGAAAAAGTCAGCTTGCATATTTTCAGGAAGAAACCTGAGCATTTTTTTCCCTTCTTTCCAATAATCTTCCAAATTGTCGCTCCTGCGGTGAAAAAGAAGGTTGTCGTTGTTGTCTCCTTCATAGTCGCGAATAAAATGCAGGGCATTAGTTCGGTTGTTATAATAAATGGTACGTTCACAAAGATATTTATCTAGACATGCCCGATAGTCATTAGGGAGGTTTATAGAAGAATTCCCATTCTGTGCGCATTGTTCTGAACATCCGTCAACATCAAAAAGGCTTTTACCCAAAATATCCTGTTTCCATGAGGCATCCTCCCCACTTGCATTTTCCCGTATGATCGTGTCTATCTGATGTGTGATAAGGTAGTCAAGAAACAGGTCAGACATGTCTTCCCTTGTCTTGTTCAAAGAAAAGAAATAAGGCACGGATGCATACTTGCTGAACCCTTGTATGCTGTATATGGATTTGGAGATACCGTGAAGCATCTGCAAGGCAAGTCTCATCTTGTTGATTCCTCTTTCTCCACGAAGCATGATAATCAGTCCCTTTTCCTCATTTCTTGAATGTATATCCGAAGCCAGACTTGTCTCACAGAAATTCTGCAGTTGTAGTCCGTCATAAAACAAGGCATCTAATCCCGGTACCCCCGTTGGTACCTTTTTGGCATTGTCAAATACTCCCATAATAATTATAATTTTAAATTGTCAATCATTGTATTTAACTCACTGAATAATTCATGATAACCTTTTTGGTTATATATAACTTCCAGTCCGCATTTTGCATGATAAGCATTCTTTATCGCACGCAGTGAGTTGTATGCCCCAAGATATTTCTCTGCAGTTAGAGAACAACTCTTTGCTGACAAATAATATATCTTGTCGTCATTTCCACTATGCTTGACATGATACAGCATTCTCTGAGGCGTTGGGTCTGTAAGCGACATACCGACAAGCATACATGTGTAATGACTTAAGAAGTGTAACTGTGTTGCTGTAGGCCAGGAATATGCGTCTTTCTCAATTTCGTGATATTCATCCATTGACAAGACTATCTGATTATTTCCCATGACTAAAGACTCTGAAGGTGGCTGTATATATCCATGTACATGATATATGGATAATATGTCATTTGTCATCTCCTGATTATATAGGAAACCAGATATGTCCTGAATCACTAAATTTCGGGTATTTATACGTTTCAGTTCTTCTGACGTGAAATATTCCTCCTTACTGTCTAATAATATAGAGATGGCCACTTTCAAGAAATTATCATAGTTATATGACACAATAGCCTTAACATAAGGATAAAGTATGACGAACCTGGCCATTGTATAAAGGGTATAAAAAGGGTATGTGTCTTTTACCTTATCTCTGTTTTGCAAGGTATATGTCTCTTGGAACATTTTTCTTATCAGTTTTTTATCGCATTGGCTATATAAAAAACGTTGAATAGCAGAAATGTAGTTGTTACCCAAAATCTCTTTTATGACAGATGCCTTAATTAATGGAGGAAATTCATATTCAAGACAGTCTCTTATTTTCAGCAATTCTTTAAAATGTTGATTTTCATTGCTTAAACCGTCTTTATTTAATCCTTGGCGAATAATATTCAGTTCAACTGCAGGAATGTCCTTTTCTATGGACAAATATCGCAGAGCATCACAGAACAATGTTTCCATCAAGGCATCCCACGACATATTTATATCAGGATAGGAGGTGGTGTTAATACCTGCTCCTACGAAAAGTACGACTTGTTTCCTCTTTCTCAAATCGTGTTCTAAAGCCGTAAAACTACAACATTGAGTCATTATATTCTAATTTTTATTAAATATACCTGTCACTCAGACCACCTCTGACCATGTTATAAAGCTTTTGACTTTTTCCATTGAGATATACAGAACGGACTGCCATACTGTCTGTATGCCTCCATCCTTGAAATCTTGCCTATATCGTCTGAAAGCCTTTTCCTGTCATTGTCTGACAAAGAGCCGTCGTTGATTTTTTCGATAAAGGTCCGCATCATGTCGTTACAGGTATAGTCGGGACAATACATATCATCAAAATGGCAGTAATGCTCGTCTTTGACGAAGTGATATGACAGGCTTTCAAGAATCTCAAGAAATATGGTGATAGCCTCTCCCGTTTCTCCTTTGGTAAGAAGGGATTTTACTTTCTTTGCTAAGGTGGTGAGCAGGCTGTCTATCGTGCTGCACCCGTCATCAATATTAAGCGGATTGAATACAGCTTCGATTTCTTCCTTTAAAGGAGTCATCTCAATATCTGTTCGCACAGCAGACTTGGCTGCCATGTGGCGGTTGATATATCTCATTTTCTCAGATGGCATAACTGACAGTTTTTATAATTTGTTAATTGGCATTTAGTCTCTTCTAAAAATATCCCTCGTATAAACTTTTTCTTCGACATCATCAAGGCAAGAGTCATAACGATTGGCAATAATCGCTTGGCTTTGAGCCTTGAACTCTTCCATATCATTCACCACCTTACTGCCGAAGAATGTGCTACCATCCTCAAGCGTAGGCTCGTAAATGATTATCTCTGCCCCTTTTGCCTTGATGCGCTTCATGATGCCTTGAATGGAGGACTGGCGGAAATTGTCGCTGTTTGATTTCATTGTCAGGCGATAGACTCCGATTACACAATGCTTCTCTTCAGAAGGGCTGAAATCGCCACGGTTGTAATAGTCATAATATCCTGCCATGTTCAATACACGGTCGGCGATGAAATCCTTTCTTGTACGGTTGCTCTCAACGATAGCCTCTATAAGATTCTCAGGAACATCTTTGTAGTTGGCAAGGAGTTGCTTGGTGTCTTTGGGCAAACAGTATCCTCCATATCCGAAACTCGGATTATTGTAATAGTCTCCTACACGTGGGTCAAGGCTCACGCCACGGATTATGCTCTGAGTATTTAGTCCTTTCATCTCGGCGTATGTGTCAAGTTCGTTGAAATAGCTCACACGCAGTGCTAAGTATGTGTTGGCGAACAGCTTCACGGCTTCCGCTTCTGTCAACCCCATAAAGAGAGTGTCAATATTCTTCTTGATAGCTCCTTCGTGTAACAGCGCGGCAAATTCTTCACTCTTCATTCTTAATTCTTCATTTCCTTTCGGACTGCCCACGATGATGCGGCTGGGATAGAGGTTGTCATACAATGCCTTGCTCTCACGCAGGAACTCGGGAGAGAACAACAGCTTTAATCCGTTTCCGTATTTCTGGTATAAGCTCTCGCAATATCCCACGGGAATGGTACTCTTTATTACCATCACAGCATCGGGATTCACCTCCAGCACAAGGTCTATGACATCCTCAATATGATGAGTGTCGAAGAAGTCCTTCACGGGGTCATAGTTAGTAGGTGCGGCTATCACCACGAAGTCTGCATCACGGTATGCCTCCTTACCGTCAAGAGTTGCACGGAGATTCAAATCTTTCTCTGCAAGGTATTTCTCTATATACTCGTCCTGTATTGGAGAAATCCTGTTGTTTAGTTTCTCCACCTTTTCGGGTATTACATCCACAGCTGTCACCTGATGGTGCTGACTGAGCAATGTGGCAATACTAAGTCCTACGTAACCAGTTCCGGCTACGGCTATTTTTAAATTCTTAAAATCTTTCATTATGTATTATGGTTTTATGTGTTTCTTAGTATATATATAAACCACCAATACAGCGCCCCCACTATTTTTCAGCGGGTTGTCTGTACCTACTATTTTTGAAAAAGTCTGGATTCCATCAGGCCTTTTTACGCTCGGCATAGTAAGTGAACCTTCTCTGCTCTCGCTTAATCAAAAGTTTCGATTTTTATTCTTTAACTTTAGGTATCATGCTTGCCGTCCTCATAGTGGCGAACATAGGTACATCACCGTTAAATAGTAACCGCTGATAATCAGCAGTTACCTGATCTGATATTTTTGAAAAAGTTCATTTTATTTTCGAAGCTACACCAAGACCGCCATTAGGTATTGGTGGTTTACTAAATTTTCTGCGGACGAAATCTTAAAAAATATCACTATGAGAGCCTGTATCTACAAGAAGCAGTATCAGCTCCTTATCATTCTGCTTCCAAACCAGCAGCCAATCAGGAGTGATATGACACTCCAAACATCCTTTATAATCTCCTTTTAAAGGATGTGGCTTATATTCTTGTGGAAGAGTTCCCGTTTCTCCCAATATGGATATAACCTTTTGGAAAAGCCTGGCATCACAACCTCTTTTAAGACACTTCTTAAATGATTTCTTAAACAAGGTTGAATATTTTACAGAATATTTCATTAATCAGTAAGACTTTTCATTAATACATCCAAATCATTAGTCTCAAAAAGCTTTTCTTCCTCCGCAGCCCTTAATGCTTCATCCAGGCGGCAAGACTTTGTCTCTTTTTGTTTTTTAGCTATCCATCCAAATTTCTTGATGAGGGTCTCAAGCAAATTCTGATCATCTACAGGAACGTTTAATGTATAAGTAGCTATATCCATAATTTATCTCCTTTTTTTATTCTCGTCCGCAAAGGTACAAATAAGTTTTGTAACCTCCAAACATTTTTATAAAAATGTTTGTTCTTGTTTTACACACTGTATGCTGTTATCCTCCGCTAAGCAATATCCTGTAAGCATCCAATTTTGTGTAAACCACCAATACTGACGTATAAGCCTAACTGCTTTTGGGGAGAACATAAGTTCATGAGCCGATGAACATAAGTTCGTTGGGCATTTAACATATGTTCGTTGGCTGAAGAACATATGTTCATCTGATGCCTTAATTTTAAGGTATATCCTATAGTCCCCATCTTAGCAGATTGAATACGAAGCTAAATGTGATGATCCTGCACGGCAACTCAATCGTAATGTGGAAGTGCTGCTCGATTTTTGTCGCATTTGGAGCTATGGTGTTGTTGCCCCCGTTGATGTTCATGTCCATAATATTTTATAGATTTGGGTATCTTAGGATAAATGGACATGTATCTTAGGATAAATGGCAAAGTA
>Ga0129317_1000933_pt1 | contig 25230 bp, 18 predicted proteins | sample Cm1ome_FD_94430 | JGI IMG/M metagenome (GOLD analysis project Ga0129317, IMG submission 94430) | Eastern black-and-white colobus group fecal microbial communities from Wisconsin, USA - Cm1105 metagenome | ecosystem: Host-associated > Mammals > Digestive system > Large intestine > Fecal | place... | reverse complement strand
ACGATGCCGCCAAAGCTGCGCACCGGGAGCGTATTCAGAAACTGCTGCATTTCATCAATTCTCAGCCGCGCACCATCACGGAGTTTGATGAGGCGCTGGTGAAGAAGCTGCTGGAAAGCGTCAAGGTCTGCGAGTTCTTTCTGGAATTCTGGTTCAAATCAGGCGTGACGATCAGCATTGAAAAGTGAATAGATAGAGCAATCCCCGTATCACTGGTGATTCAGTGGTGCGGGGATTTGTATCAGTGGTTATTCAGCCAGAGAAGCGCATTTTGATAAGCTGCTGCCCAGTCCGGATACCCCTCCGACTGACAGCGGCTGATAAGCCTTTGAAGTTCTCCTACCAGCTCGCTTCTTGAGATAATGTTTTCAGATCTTGAGTCCTCATCGATATAGTCATCCAGTCTGTACGGCTGTCCGTAGGCATTTAAGCCCCATTGGTGTACCTCAGCAGGACACAGAGAGCGCACTGATCAAAACGATATTGCCCTCTTTATTGCGGTTTGTATTCGGTCTGGAATATCTATAGCCATTCAGATGAAACTTTTTACCCGTTTTTCTGTTCCTTTCTGTACCCCCGCATCGCTGTTTTTCAGTGGCGCGGTGTTGCCTTAATTAATCCAAAATTGTGAATCCGTATTTATCTTTATAAAGAGTGCTGATTTTGGCGAGCCGCTCCATGCAGTTTTCTTCACTGCCGATCAGGAAAGCCTTTCTGTGCATTAGTTCCGCTGCGTTCCGACGAATTCCTTCTTTCAGAAGCGGGATCAGTCTTTCCATGTCTATAGAAAAACTCGCCGTTTTGTTTTCTTCACAGACTATACAATCCTCAAAATACGCCGCACCAAGAAAAACATCATCAGCATTGCCGGAAAACAATGTCCGCAACGCCTCCTGAAAAAACAGCTTACAGCCTGCATTCCGATAAATATAGTCTCTCAAAACGGCATATGTTTCAGTTGGTACATTTAATTGCTGCGGTTCAAACTGCGATCTGTATTCTCTGGGAAGAGGATAAGTTCCTCTCAATAGCTTCAGAATCTCATTGATATCGAACAGGTTGATGTTTTCTGGCATATGGTTCACTCCTTTCATTGACAACCTTTTTCCACACTCAATGTTATTTTGCAAACACCCGAATCGCAACTTTTGACAAGTCTGTTTTCTGCGATTTTACGCTGTTTTTCAGTACGACATTCAGTGGTGCGGGGGGGGGTTATTCTTTCCGGATGACTGTTCCGGGGGCGGGCTCTTCGCAACCCTGCGAAACATACTTTGAATCGCTGATCTCAATAAACTGCATCTTCTTTTTATCATAATCCCAATGCTGCACCGGATAATGATTGTTCAGCAGTTTTGTGTACTCACAAATCTCTTCAGACCATTGGGCGGGTGTCAGCCCGCCTTTAACCAGCCGCAGATAAGTTTCAAACCATGCAAGACGGAAATCATGGATTGCATTAAACTGATAGTGACAGTGTTCAATATACATCCATTTTCTGTTTTCGGCGTGATCCTGCACATAACGCCATTTGAGTTCATCGGTATGGCGGGAACGGAGTTCTAATTGTTGGGCAATATTATTTGCGGCTTCTTTGAAAACCCAGATTCGCAAATCGTCATAAGAGTGAAAGGAATGCTGAATCTTATCGGGACCTCTGTCACCCTCGGTGTATACATCCAGCCCGCTTATATAAAAGCCTCTGTAGCAAAACGTGTTGGATAGGATATCGGCAGGAATATCCTTCGGCAGATGCTGTTTAATCCATTCTTCGTATTGTTTCATGATTGCTCCTTTCTCCCTGCCCGCATCACTGGTGATTCAGTGGTGCGGGGATTTTTTATTCATTCAAGAGTGTGAATCCGTATTCTTTTTCATAAGAGCTGCTGACAGTTCTGATCCACTCCAGACAGCTTGTGGAGCAGAATGCTGTTCTGCCGGACAGACCGTTCCTGTTCCGCCGTATACCCTCTTTCAGCAACGGAATCAGCATTGCTGTGTCAATGTGAAATGCCGCGAGTCCAAGCTTTCGTCCAAAAGACATTCATCCACATAATCAAAGCCGAGGAAAACATCACCGGCAGAACCGGAAAACAGCACCTTCAGTGCCTCTTGAAATACCCTTTTACAGTGCGGAGCCTTGTAAATATAATCCACCAAAACAACAGAGACTTCTGTCGGAACATTCATAGGTTCATGGTCAAACTGCGACCGTTTCACGCGGCGTACAGAATATTCGCCTTTCAGCAGTTTGAGCATTTCGTTTTTGTCAAGTAAATTGATGTGTTCTGGCATATGGATTCCTCCTTTTATTGACAACATTTCCACGCCCTCAACCCTATATATCAATCGCAATATTTGATAAGTTTGTTTTTCTTCGATTCTACGACCTTTTCATTCCGTGACAACATTTTGACGCACTCTCAAACGCATGTTATCATTTTGACCCACTTTCCTCAGTGTGCAGAAATGTTGTCAGCCGTTTTCAGTGCGTAGATGTCTTTCCAGATACAGAAAAAACTGTCTCCAAGCTCTGTGTGCGATTTCACCATATTCTCGAAAATCATCGTAAAATCGGGGATTTTCAGCCATTATCCATTGACATCAATACTACGCACTCAACGTGTGCTGTATCTGGTAAAAGATCTCCTCACCCTACACACCCCAAAGCTCTGCTTATCACGTTCAAGTAATATGTCAGGGAACAAATTGAGCCACTTGTGGCTGAAGCTGGTATTTCCGAAGTAAGCATCAAAGTTGGAAACAGGCAGAATGACATAATCCGAATCATCGGGCTTGTTGGCAATACAGTAAACGATAACAGTTTCCGCGACCTCATAAGGCAGACCGTCAGGCAAAAGCGCCTGTATACGCTCTTTTTCATCATCAGAGAAGGAAATTGTCTTATCCGCCAGCGCTCCGAGCTCCAGAGCGTCCGCCAGTATATCATCAAACCGCAGTACCCACGCACCTTTGGTCTCGGGCGAGTAGAGCGACACCTGATACTGCTTCACCTTATCTCTCCAAGCAGCGTCAAATTTTGTTTTCAGCGGCTCAGCATTGGAGAGAGTAGTCTTGCTCACTTTTTCGCTGTTCTTGGTGATGAACTTTTCAACCTTGTGAACGTGCCTGTAAAACCAGCCTTTACCCGTCTTATCCACCAATTCGGGAAACTCCTCATGCAGATCACTGAAATCAGTCCTGAACTGCCACTCCTCCTTCGGAGCGGCAGTTTTTTTGTCGGGAATACTGCACCACGCACACAGAGCTCTCCGTGCATAGTCGATATCAGGAGTGCCGTTTCTGAACATATATCCCCGAGCGATAATAGTCAGCACACGGCTCAGACCTGTGAAGTCCTTCATCATTTCAAAGCTGAAACGTCCGAGGAAGGAGAGGTCCCGCTTGCCGCTGCACTTGTAAACACGCTTGCCCGTGTAAGCCTTGAATTCTTCAATTTCGTTCAGCATTATTTCTCCCTCCTGACGTGCTTTTCGATCCTGTCCAGCAGCAGATCGAAGAGCACTTTTCTTTTGCCCAGAGCAACTATGTACCTGACCGCCTCATCAGGCTTCATTACGGCTTCTATCAGCTTTCGGCACTCGCCAGCAACAGCGACACGGTAGTACGCATTCACTGATTTATTGAGAAAAGCCTCCATAAGCTGTATGAACTCAGGCGAATCACCGTCACGGATAAGCCGTTTCCTGTCCGTGAGGTTGTTTTCATCGTCAATGTCAGCTATAAGGTCAATGAGAACACGGTAACCTCCGAAACGGAAGTCGCTGAAAAGCGGATAGTACCGTTCAAGCTCAGGTATCAAGTCTGCGAGAAAATCATCACGCTGTTCTTTCGGAGTAAGGTGCCAGTTCTTAGCCTGCAGCTCCTGCCTGATTGCAGTTATCCTCTCGGGCGGTGTACCCTGAAACAGGGTATACAGCATATCTGCGTCGTATTCACGATACTGACCACGGCTGTATAGTATGCGCTGAATGTCGTTCCTGCGCTGCCTGTCCTTGACTGGCTGACCGCAGGCTCTGATGCGTGACAGACACCGTTCATAGTCGGTAATAAGAGCAGACAGCTTTTTCAGTTTATCGCTGTTCAGCTTGTCCTTCCAGTTATCATCTTCTGCAAAGGTGAAAAGTTCCTCGTCTGTGGCAGGCTTGTCAACGACAGTCTTCGTGTTCTTTCCAAGCATATACGCAAGGTACGGCAGACGCTCCACATTGGAGTCCACCTTGTCCCAGTCCGTGTCAGAGAAGAACTTCTCGAACTGCTCCTCGAAAGTAGGTTCGTACCATGCACGGCGACCCTCGCTCTTTTCAAGCAGGCTCTTGTATTTCAGGAACCTGCTCTTGGCGACAGTCTTAGTGCCGAGATATTCCGTCAGATCAGGCTTCACACCGCTCTTGGCCGAATCAATTTCAAGTCCGGTGAGGATAGCAAGTGTCTCAGTTTCCTCACGGCACTTGTCACGAAGCTCGTCGTCGGAGTTCTCATTGTATGCAATGATACTTCTGTTAAGAGCGGCGTTGGATATCTGTCCAACTCGGGAAGAAAATGTACTCTTGACCGTTTCAAAACACGCCTGCCAGTCGGTTGCATCACGGATAACAGGCTCAGCACTTGGTATTTTCAACAGCGGAGTTTCAGCTTTGGAATTGCGCTTGACACAGCGGTTGACAATAGGATCCGAGATAGTTTTTATCATATCTCCGTCGAAGTCTGCACCGCCGAGACGCTCAGCAGTCAGCGAGTCCCAGTTCACCATAACAACGTCGGTGAGATGGCTGAGATAATACTTCCTCATATTCTCAACATCGGCATAGACTTGCAGCTGAACCTCTTCGTTTCGGGAAATGTGTGGATTGCGCAGTAGCGTACATTCCTCGCTGTGCGAATATGCAATTGACGGAGCATAGAAAGCGTTCTTCTCAAAATCACTCTGCACCGCACCGTTGAAGAAGTTACGCTGACTTGTGTTTCGCTTTGCTTTCGCTGGTATAAAGTCTTTCAGGAAACCGAGAAGGTCTGCGGAGAGATAGCGGTTGTCGCCTGCAACTATGAGCCTACCGAGAGCGTACTGTTTCAGAACAGCCTGCGCCCGTGACTTCAATCTGTCAGCGTAAACAGGCTCGGCAATGAACTTCGGATTTTTCTCCAGTATCTTTTTGAGATAGTAGTCCTTGCTTCCACGACTGTACTTCCTTCCTGTGAAAAAGCTCAGGCGATACTCCCTGTCAGTGCAAAGCCTGTGGTATTCACGTTCAGTTTCCTTGGTGAGCCAGTGACGGTTATCGTTCGCAGAAAAGGACAGCGGCAGGTCAAGAGGTCGGAATTCGTCAGCGGTCATAGAAAGAGTATTGAGGAACTGATAGTTCAGCTCCGTGAATTTCTGCGGATTATCCTTGCTCACACCAGAGATGTACAGAGCGTGCTTGTACCTGCGGAATGCGTCCCAATAGTCCTCCCAGCTCATATTGTTATCGCAGAGCCAACTGTAGCCCTTGAACATACTCTTGGTTAGGATAATATCAACGTCAGCAACCTTGTGCTCAACTCCCCAGATGTCGGTGAGCGTTGCAACTCCTGCGCTCTTGAAGAAGTCGTGAATGTCTATCTGGTGCAGCATTCCCTTGATGTACGGCAGACGTATCTGAAACGATGTATGCTCGCCGCCTAACTTTTTATTGATGACCTTGGCGAACTCCCTGGAGATAACTCCCTCGCCGTCATAACCGAGAATATCCACACTCTCCCTGCGCTCAACACGATGATACTTCCGTACAGCATTATCACTGCCGTCGTCCTCAACAGTGATAACATCCGTGTCGTGAACAGTGTGTTTTTGATTCTCCACAACAATAACTCTGTGAGGCTTGTCGAGGTTTATTCCATCAACTCGGATACCTCCCGAGAGCATAAGTCCGTTGTATGCGTACAGCTTGCTGAGCTGACACTTGGTTACCTCCATTCCGAGACGAATGCGCTCAGTGACCTTCCAGAAAATGTCCTCACGGATAAATGACAGTACTGCGTTTCTGCTCATGCTTGCTGAGCGCTCAAACGCAACGTATTTGTGCACACCGTTGCCGAAGTCTATCTGCACGCCTCTGTTCGTGAAAAGTGCAGCAGCCTTCTCCTGCAGCTGTGCATAGTAAGGGTGCGATGCGTCACGGTCAAACACCCGTGAGAAGTCTGCGTAAAAAATAACATCAGACAGGTCCGTCACAAGGTCAGCACTGTTATATTTGAAATCGTCACCGTGCAGCACGCACATTATCTGATAGAAAAGTGCGTTGTCGTCCTGCTCGTGTGCGGAGTGTTTCAGACAGCTCCGCAGTGCGTTTTTATCAATAACTGTTTTGTAAAACAGTCCGTCAGGCTTGGAGTAGTTCAGCATGGCTCTGACGGACAGATCATATATCCTGTACTTCATGGTCTCACCACCTGCTAAAAGTATATCACAAAACATACCAAAATGCAATGAGGATACTGCTCCCACATTTTTATTCCGAAATGCTCATTTTTGACTGAAAAACATTCAAAACTGTCATATTAACAGTTTTGAGTTGAAATGTCTGTAAAGCTCTATTCTATGCGCTTTGCGGTCAATATCAGTTTGCTGTGAGAAAAGGTCAGTTCTCGTTAAAACATTATTGTATTTCGGAATGTCACTCTCAGGAGTAAAAAACATATGCAAAAACAGGTCGATTTGCAAAAAGGATACTGCTCCCACATTTTTCAATCAAAAGAGTATATATCCACCCGACACAGCCCACACAAATAGTTCGCGCGAGCACTTGCCCGTAACGAAAAAAGCTGTCGGCTGTGTCGGGGATCTTATGAGAAATGAGGAATGCTATGAGTAATGTGTTACAAACGAAAACCGCAGAAGAAATACTGTCAACGGTGTTCAAGCCGAAGGAGTTCATCATTGACGGACTGCTTACACAGGGACTGTACGTCCTTGCAGGTGCACAGAAGGTAGGCAAGTCGTGGATGGCAATGGATATTTGCCTCAGCATTGCAACAGGAGTTCTGGTGCTCGGACGAGAAACTATTCAGGGAACTGCTTTGTATCTTTGTCTCGAGGATAACTATCAGCGACTACAGCGCAGATTGTTTCAGATGAACGCTGAACCGATTGAGAATCTACACTTCGCGATTGCTGCTGATAAAATCGGTGCAGGTCTTGAAGAACAGGTAGAATCATTTAAGAAAGAGCACAGAGACTTGAAAATAGTAGTGGTCGATGTAATGCAAATGGTGCGCAGCAATGTTGAGTCGAGTTATGGTTCTGATTATGAAGAACTGATCGCGCTCAAACAGCTTGCTTATCGTTTAGGTATCTGCATACTGCTGATACATCATATGCGAAAAGCTAAGGACGATAATCCGTTCAATATGATGACAGGCAGTACAGGTATCGGCGGTGCAACTGACGGCAACTTTGCGCTCAAGGAAACAAAGTGCGGCTCAGGAAAAGCAATCATGTATTGTCAGGGACGTGACATTGAATACACTGAACTGCGAATGCATTTCGATACCGATGTCATGCGCTGGATAGTTGAGAACGAGCCTACGACGCAGAAGAGCCGCGACAATACTGTTCTCTCTGCTGTATATCTTTTCATCAGAGAGCGGATTCACTTTGAAGGTACAGCAACTGAGTTAGTTGCTGAACTCAAATCAGTTACCGATGAAGTGATATATCCGAACAGAGTAACGCGCGACTTAGTCCAGAATGGTTATGAACTCAGCAAATACGGAATTGATTTCAAGTACGAAAGAGTTCACAAAGGTCGCGTTATTATTCTTCACTACAACGGCAAGCGTGACAGTAGTGACGGTAGAAATGTTACCGTCACGCAGGCGTTGCCCGACAGCTCACAAACGTCTATATAGCTTCATCTGCGGGGCGTGTCGGTAGGTTTTCGTGTCGGTAGAGTTACTGTCACGGCTGAGTTACTGTCACGCACAAAAACGCCCGTTTTTGCCGCCGATACACAAATCGGGTAGTTATCCCACCTATTCCCACAAAAGCGATTGTGTCGCAACGTGGAGCGAGTGCGGCGAATAAAACAGTAACGAATCGTTACGGAAATATTCGCAGAGGGCAGAAGCAGTGGCTGGGAGCGGAAAATCAACCCCACTGGGTTGGCAAGCATAGCAGCTGGCATTCCGCCTGCCGCCTTTGCTTGTCGGGCAGAAGCCCGAACCCACTTTAATTGGCATAAGAAAAAGGAGGTAGATAACATGAGAAAACGAAACACAACCATAGCGATACGCTGCACAGAGGAAGAAAGTAGACGTATCCATGAGCTCGCTGATAAGCACGGCTTGAAGCTGAATGACTTCGTAATGCGGAGTGCTCTGGGCAAGAAAATCGTTGTCGCCAACGGCATCGATGAGATAGTCCGGCAGCAGAAAGCTATCGGTCGAAACCTGAATCAGATAGCTACACTCGCAAACATGGACAGGCTGACAGCCGTGAACTTCCAACCGCTCCTCGATGAGCATACCAAAGTAACGGAGCTGATAGGTCAGCTGCTTCGGGAGGTGAAGTGATGGCGACGGTCACAGCGATAAGTACGAAAGGCGGTGGCGGCGGCAAGAAAAGTCTCGACTACATCTGCCGCAACGACAAGACGGAGGACCAAAAATATGTGACGGCTCTAAATTGTTCGCTGCCCACAGCCTATCAAGAGTTCAAAAACACAAGAGAAATGTACGGAAAGACTGACGGCATTCGTTACTATCACTTCGTCCAGTCACACCCAAGCGGCTACAAGATAGAGCCGTCACTTGCTCATAAGATAGCTGTTGAGTTTGCGGAGAGAGCCTTCCCCGGTCACGAAGTTGTAGTGGCAACTCACACCGACGCTGACCATATACACTCGCACTTCGTACTCAACGCAGTCAACGCTGACACAGGTTTGAAATACCACTGCAACAAGTTCACACTGCAAGACCTGCGGCAGCTCAGCGATGAAATTTGTCAGAAGTATGGAGTGACAACGCTCAGCAAACCTGAGATTCACAAGCAGAGCAACGGTATCACTAACCGTGAGTATCGTGTTGCAATGCGACGAGAAAGCTGGAAGATGGACCTCAGCAATACCATTGACATGGTCATGAAAAGAGCAAAGTCAAAGAAACAATTCCGCTTCTACATGAAACAGTACGGCTACGATGTCAAGTGGGAAGACAACCGAAAGTACATCACATACACTTGTCCCAACGGTAGGAGATGCCGCGACAACAAGCTTCACGAAGCGAAATACAGGAAGGAGAATATGGAATATGAATTCGAAATACGAAGAAGCGAAAGAAGCCTCCAAACAGAATTTGGAGGAGACACAGGACATACCAACTATGGTCTGCGTCCAGGAACACAACTGGCTGGCGCTGATATCACAGCTGAAACTTCTGACAGATACGATGTTCGATGTCAAGGCTCAGACAGACGAGACAATGACATATGCACAGATGAAACAGTACCTGCAAAATCAGCGGACGATATACAATCAGCTGCTGGAACAGGGAAAGGAGATTCAGGAGCAGACGTCACAAAACGTGACGGCAGAGGTGTCGAAGCTGGATCAGGCGGCGAAGGATCTCGTATCACAGGCTGGGAGGCTGAACGAGCAGACCTTATCGCAGCTGAAATGCTCCGAAGAGCAGAGCAGGAGTCACGGCTTCAGACTGCTCCGACTGGTGGTGCTGATAGAAGTGCTGCACCTGATATCGTCAGTGGCATTGCTGCTATGGCTTCGATAATTGAGGACGAGCCTGTCGACGATACCGAGTACGCTCGGGAGCACATTGACAGCAAGGCACTCACCGAGGAGCGAGAGTGGAAGGAAGCTCACGGAATACACATGGGTTAGCCCTGTGAGGTGTGCTCTGTTTCAACAGTCGGTTTTCGTCAGGTCTGGTGAATGGATTTCAACAGAGCGATGTGGTATGATTGTTGGTCGGGAGGTGACCGCGGCGATGAAGTTGCAGGATCTGTATTACGGGAACGTCATACCGTGTCAGCACGATGTGAGAAGGGACTCCGACTATGCAAAGCGAAGTCTGGAGCTCCTCGAGATGTGCGACACACTGGAGAAAAGGCTGTCGGCTGACGATAGAAAGCTGCTCAACGACATAACGGATATGCAGGGAATGCTGTCCGAGACAATGGTAGCGGAGAGCTACATACAGGGATTTCGTGACTGCGCCGAACTTATTATAGACGTGATGTTCGGCAGGAGCGAGAACCTGAAATAAAATCATAACAATCAAAATGTAAAGGGTACGGACAGAGCCGTACCCTTTTACGTTATCAAAAAGGAGAATGTTAAAATGAACAATTCAATGATTATAATCATGTTTAGAATACTAAAGAGAGGTGTTAGCTATTGGCAGATATTGAAAAGATGTACGACAAGATATTTACCGATTACCCCGACGTGGTGAGTGTTCCGCAGCTGATGAAAATGCTGTCGGTAGGCCGCCATGCTGCTTATGAATTAGTAAGCAGCGGCGAGATACAGAGCTTCAAAGTCGGTAAAAATATAAGGATACCGAAGATAAAAGTTATTGAATACATACTCGGAACAAGGAGGTGCTGCCTATGAAAAATGTGACGGGAAGTCTGCAAACCAAGCGCGGCAAGTACTATGCTGTGCTGAATTTATACGACCACACAGGTAAACGAAAACAGAAATGGATATCCACAGGATATGAGATAAGAGGTAATAAGAAAGCTGCGAAAGCCTTCCTTGACGAGCTGCTTGTAGCTTACAACAAGAAACAGCAGGCGGCCCTGAAAGTTATCTCAAAGATGAAACACCCTGAGCAGTTTATAAAGGAGCAGAGCCGGATAATGGCTCTGCCCCTGTTTTTATACATCGAAGAATGGATCGACCACTCGTCTGCGAAGCTCCAGCCGACTACTATTGACGGTTACAGACAGCTCTGTGGCGGAAGGATACGGACGTTCTTCGAGAGCCGAGGAACTACCGTTTATGATCTCACAGGAGAGGATCTGAACGAGTTCTATGCTTACCTTACAAGGCAGGGACTGAAAGGTGCGTCTCAGCAGAGGTATCACGGACTGATACATTCCGCATACAGCTTTCTTATGAAGCACCAGTACATTGACAGCAATCCCTGTGACTTCGCCGACCGTCCAAAAGCTGAGAAGTACCGCGGAGCATACTATAATCAGTCGGAGCTGACGGAACTGTTCCGTGCTGCAAAAGAGAGCGAGATATACATTCCCGTGCTTCTTGCGGCATATTACGGACTTCGCCGCAGCGAGGTACTCGGTATCAAGTGGAGCAATATCGACTTCGGGAACGGCACTATCCGCATTGCTCACAAGGTCGTGGAGCAGAAGGTAGACGGCAAATACCAGACAGTCGGTCACGACAAAATGAAAACGGAGTCCAGCAACAGGATACTTCCGCTGATGAAGGAAGTGGCAATGGCACTGCGGAGGCTGAAGCTCCACCAGGACGAGCAGCGGCGTTTATGCGGAAATTCTTACGTTCACGAATACGATGACTACGTCTGCGTGAATGAGATAGGTCAGCTTCTCAGACCAAACTATGTCACGGCAAAATTCAGTGAGCTGCTGAAAGAAAACGGCTTGAAGCATATACGCTATCATGACCTTCGCCATAGCTGTGCCAGCCTGCTTCTTGCAAACGGAGTGCCGATGAAAGAGATACAGGAGTGGCTGGGACACTCGAACTACCGCACAACAGCCGACGTTTATTCTCATCTTGATTTCAGCAGCAAGGAGCATTCTGCGGAGATAATCTCCCATGTGCTGGCGGTGTGAGGTTGACACCACTATTAAGGTGATGTATAATTAAGAATAGAAAACATGGATTTGAGGTGATTATATGTCTGAAGATAACGAGATTATAATCCAAAAGCAAGAAATCATATCGCAAATGACGGAGGCTGTATTCTACCCTGAAGAATTAGTTGACCGAGCGGAATTAGAGAAATGTAAAAGCTTTAATCTTTCCGATATAGCACTTTTGGGAGCATCTTTTTCATGTTTGGCAAGTTCTCTGACTATCCCTGGAAAGAGTGGACTATACAGGGTGGCAATTCCTAAAAATGGTCATCTCGCTAAGTATAAAAGTGGCGAAGGATACCTTGGAAGTGTTTTATCCTCTAATAATAAGCTACATGGACAAGCAACTTTAAACCCTGTTGCGATTGAGCCTATGTCGCTTATCATGGCAATAGCACTTTCAAGCATAAATTGTAAACTTGATGAGATCAAAGAAACACAGAATGAAATAATGTCCTTTCTTAGCCAAAAAGAGAAATCGGAACTCCGCGGAGATTTAAATTTTTTATCAGATATTTATAATAACTACAAGTTCAACTATAATAATGATACCTACATTAAGAATAATCATAACAAAGTACTTGATATTAAACAGGAAGCAGAAAGAAAAGTCGATTTTTATCACCATCAGATTGAGGCCAAAATGTCCAAAAAGATGTTATTTAAGATTGACAGAAAAATAGATAAAATGTTTGCCAATGTGATAGAAGACTTTTCTGATTATCAAACTTCATTGTATATTTATGCTTTTTCTTCATTTGTTGATGTTCTTTTGCTTGAGAACTTTGAAACTGATTTTTTGAAATCAGTTACGGATAAAATCGATAAGTATTCTTTGGAATACCGTAAGCTATACACAGATGTGTATTACAGAATGGAGGAAAGCAAAAATCAATCACTTCAATCAACAGGAATCAAAGGCATAGCCAAAACATCGAAGTTTGCTGGGAAAATGATATCAAAAGTTCCTATTATAAACAATTCCGAAATTGATGAAAAGCTTATCTCTGCGAGTGATAAAATGGACAAAATTCAATCTAAGCGAACAGAGGAAAGTCTTAAAACACTTACATCGAAGAAAAGTACCTGTGTAAAACCTTTTATAGACAATATAAATACCATAGAATATTTATATAATAAAGCAAATGAAGTATTGATAGATCAAGATAAGATATATATAGAAAGTTATTAAACATTGAAACGTCGCTCTCATAGGGCGACGTTTTTGTGTCTGAAATCTTAATTCTGAGTCCGAATATTGCTTTTCGGGACAGGTTGTGGTATACTGTAGTCGCTGAAGCGGATTTCCGAAACAGGAGGTAAAAATGAAAGAAGTAACAGGAAATCTGCAAGTAAAAAAACGGAAAGTACTATGTGCTTGTGAATCTGTACGATCGCAGCGGCAAGCGTTCCATAAAGTGGGTAGCGCTGGGGCTGGACGCAAGAGGCAACAAGAAGGCTGCAAAAGCCCGTATGGCGGAGGTACTGGAGGAGTACAACCGCAGTCAGAGGAAGCTGCTGAGGACTATCAGCAAGAAGAAATCTCCCGAGAAGTTCATTCAGCAGCGTGAACAGGTGCAGTATCAGACGCTGCCGGAGTTTCTCACGGACTGGATAAACCTGTCGTCAGGCAGGCTTCAGCCGTCCACGATAGACGGCTATATGAAAATGGTGAACGGCAGGATAACCGAGTTCTTCGGGAACAGCGGTATAACGATAGGTGACCTTGCAGGCGAGGACCTCAACGACTTCTATGCCTATCTTGAAGACTCAGGCTTGTCAGGTGCGTCGGCTTTGCGCTATCACGGACTTATCCACGCAGCATTCAGCTATGCGGTGAAGAAGGAGCTCCTCGACGATAATCCCTGCGACCACGCAGACCACCCGAAGAGAGAGCGGTACCGAGCCTCATTTTACAGTGAGGTCGAGCTGAGAGACCTGCTTATTGCGGCGAGGGAGAGTCCCATATACATTCCCATAATGCTTGCGGCTTACTACGGACTCAGGCGCAGCGAGGCTCTCGGGCTGAAATGGAGCAACATCGACTTCCATACCAAGACCATTTCCATATCACACAAGGTAATCGAGGCTAATGTGGACGGCAAATATCAGGCAAAGGGCTTCGACAGAATGAAGAACCAGTCCAACAACAGGACGCTTCCGCTCATCGAAGACGTCGAGAACGAACTGCTTTACCACCGACAGCAGCAGTCTATGAATGCGGTAGTTCTTAGAGGTGCATACTGTCACGACTGCGACGATTACGTCTGCACTGATGCCACAGGTCAGCTTATGCGTCCGAACTTCATATCAGTGCAGTTCGGAAAACTGCTCAAGGACAACGGATTCCGCCACATACGTTATCACGACCTGCGTCACACCTGTGCAAGCCTGCTCTTGAAGAACGGCATACCCATGAAGGCGATACAGGAGTGGCTGGGACACTCAACATTCGAGGTAACAGCCAACATTTATGCTCATCTGGACTACTCCAGCAAGGAGAGCTCGGCGGCAAAAATGGCACAGCTGCTTGCAATTAACGAATAAAATAAGTCCTGCACAGAACTTTTGACAGTTCCGCACAGGACACACAAAAAATCCAAGTGTTAGAAAAGTGTTAGAAATGAACAGCCGTTCATAAATGGCAAATGCCGTAAACGGCGAGTTTACGGCATTTTTTGGCAGGGGCAGAAGGACTTGAACCCTCGGCACGCGGTTTTGGAGACCGCTGCTCTACCAACTGAGCTATACCCCTATTTTTTATCGTTGCTGACTGCAACACAATAATTATATCAGATAGAGGAGGACTTGTCAATAGTTTTAAGAAAAATTTATTTTTTAATTAATGATAAATCGGCCTCTGAGAATTTCTCAGAGACCGTTTTATCATTATTGGGGAGCATCCACAGTTTTCAGTACGATGGAACCGTTTTCGCAGACTATCTCGCCCAGCTTTTCTTCGGGAGTTGCTTTAATGTCAACGAAAGAGCGGACGTTCAGTTTTGCTTTGCAGAGCTCCAGCCTTCCGTCGCGGAGGTCAAACGTCAGATCGTCCATAAGGGAGGAGAAGTCAAAGCCGCCTGTTGCTCTTGTGGCGGTATCAAAGTAACCGACAGAGGTGCGGTGGAGGCCCGAGCCGCAGGAGTATGTGAAGTAAAGCTCCTCTGCGCCGTCTCCGTTTATATCTGCAGCGGCAAAGGTCTCCGTTCCGTTGCCGCCGAAGCCCATGCCAAGGACATACATCTCGCCGTTATAGACGAGGAAGCTCTCGCAGCTGCTCTCGAACTTGAAGACACGGAAGCCGTACTTTTCGGTTATTTCCTCGGGGGTCACGTTGAAGCAGTCTTCTTTTTCGGATATGTACTTAGGAATGACAGCGGTTTTTAGGAACTCCTCCACCCCGTTATCTGAGGGAGTGAGACCGAAAATTTCGATACTGCAGCTGTTCAGCTTGCTGACAAGGGAGCTTCTCAGCCTGCGCAGGTCGAATACATCAATGACGCCATCTTCGGTTACGTCGGCAGCCTCATAGCAGTTAAGCTTTGAGCCGTGTTTATTCAGCAGGTAGCTCTGGACAGTTACTACATCGGCGATACTTATGGTACCGTCGAAGTTTGCGTCGCCCTTGATGAAGTCAAGGGGAACGAATTCCAGTCCCCATTCGTTGGCATAGCGCTCCGCTTCCGTGCCCTTGCAGCCCTTTATGACGCAGCTGCTGTCGAAAGCGCATTTGGGCTCATCTGTCAGCGGACGTCTCGGGGGAGGCGGTTCGATGCCCGAAGTGAAATCCTGAAATGTTTTATGCGGATATGCGCCGATGACCTCAACTTCGGGAGGTATGGTCACAGAGGTGATACTGCTCTGAAAAGCGTCCTGTTCGATAGCTTTTACGCTTCGGGGGATAGTAAGCTCATTAAGCAGGGGGACGTTTTTGAACGCCTGTGAGTCTATACGCTTTATGCCGTTCATCAAGTCGATTTTTTCGAGGGAAGTGCAGCTGTCAAAGGCGTTTTCGCCGATCTCACTGACAAGAAGCTGCGCTGTTTTAAGTCCGGTACAGTTGGAGAAAGCCCATTTCTGTATATTGAGCTCAGGGCAGAGCACCTTTATCTCGGTCAGTGAGAGACAGTCTATAAAGCTGAACACTCCCATGTATTTCAGCGCCGAAGGGAAGTTTATACTTTTAAGGTATTTGCATTCTGCAAAGGCGCCGCTGTCAATGATCTCGATAGTATCGGGAAGTCTGATCTCGGTAAACGGGGTCTGTGTAAGGGCATTTTTTTCAATGGCGGTCACGGGACAGCCGTCTATTTCTCTTTCCACAGTAAAGGGCTTTGTAATGGGGGTATCGCTGTATGTATATGTATAGTTCGTCCACGCCAGAACAGCCGTACCGTCGGATTTTTTGTAGTAGTAGCCGCCGTTTTTCTCAATGAAGCCAAACTTCTCCATGTACTCGGCATCGCCTCTGAAATCTCTCATTGGACAGTCGAATACGGTGGGGATAGTCTCGATCAGCTCGTCTTTTTTGTTATAGACCTCAAAACAGCCTTTGGTATCGGGGGAGGTCTGCATACGATAGACCACATAGCTGTTCCGCTCATCGTCAAGCCAGTATTCGATGGCCTGATCGACGATATTATTCCGCAGGTCACCAAGCTCCAGATGGACAACATCGGGGACGCATTTGATATACTTCAGCCAGCTGTCGGTCTTATAGTAGGACATCTGATCCGTAATACCGTAGGCATTTTCCAGCTGCTGCAAGGTAAGTCGCTCGCCAACGTCATCGCCTGCAAGGATACGTCTTGCTCTTTCGCAGACTATGTCATCATTATGGGATGTTTCCGTGTCGAAGATAAAGTGACACAGCTCCTGCTGCTCCTCGGTGAGGGAGTCATAGTCGGTGATGCACAGGTCATACCTGAGGAAATTGTCCCAAAGTCCTTCGTAATAGTACGAAGGATAGGCGGCTGCACGGCTGCCTGACGTAAGTCCCGAAAGGGGAGCGCACAGCATTAAAGCTCCCGTAAATAAAGCAATAGACTTCTTCATATCAAAACCTCCTTTTCACATAAATGTCTGTATCATAACTGTCACTTTCATTATAGCAGATATATATATAATGTCAAGAAAAAGCCATAGTACTTCTCTTTCGGGAAGCACTATGGCTCTGTTTCTTATAGGGTATGAGCTTTATATGGCTCAGAAGTTAAGTGCGGAGTGGATTATCTCGAAGCGCTTGATGAGGAAGTCTACAACAGAGACTGTCTCTGAATTCCACATCATTCCGCCGCCGCCGAAGCCGCCTCCGCCCCAGCCGCCGCCCCACTGAGCGCCGCCGCCGCCCCAGTCGAAGCCGCCTTCAAATGCCCAGCTTTCTTCTGTAACGACTGAATCGTCTGAGTTCTCATCGGACTGCCAGTTCCAGCCCCAGCCCTGCTGACCCCAAGGGTTCTGCTGCTGACCGGGGTTCTGCTGACCCCAAGGATTCTGCTGTCCGGTGCCTACCTGGAGACCGTTTGCTGTCTTCTTTGTGGTGTTGTCGAACTGATCGAGAGTAAAGAAGAAACGGGGGTCTGCCTGAACGTGAGGACGGATAAGTGAAACGTATTCTGAAGCGTACTGCTCGGGATCGCTGAACTTGTTGAGTATATCCTTAACGTAGCCTACATACATATCGTAGTACTCGGGAACCTGCAGAAGCTTTGCAAAGGGACGATTCTGTATCTCAGCCTGATAGAGGCTTGTCTTGACATCTGAGTTAACAGCGTCTGTACCGCCCATGAAAGCGCCAAGGCTAAGGTTGTAGTCCCAGCCTACGAAGTAGTGCTTGCCGCCTGTGTAGATCAGGTAGTAGTTATGTGCGAGTGAGCCGTTGTAGCTGTCGTAGTTGCACATTACCGAGTTAACTGCGAAGCCCTTGAGGAAGCTGGGAACGTCCATGATATTCTCGATGAACTTGTAGTTCTGGGGAGTGAGCTTGTTGATCTCAGTCTTGAGTTCCTCAAGGTGAGTGAGCTGCTCATCGTCGCCGAACTTGAGGTCCAGATTGCTGACGGGCATAGATGATGTGAATGTACTGTAGCTGTCGCCGCCGAATGAGAACAGACCGCCGCCCTGATTGCTTCTCTCTGTAGCCTTATAAAGGTCAGAGTCATCGTCGATAGCATAGCGCTCTGCGAGAGTTGTACCGGGCTGCTCACAAGCAAGGTAGAAGCTGTAGAGCTGACCGTTGAGGTACATATCCGAATAGCTTGTTCTGGGAGCCACGCCGTCGATAGTATACATAGCGTCATAGCAGATGGTATCTCTCATGCATGAAGCGTCTGAGTAGAAGTTATTCAGACAGAACTCTGTAAGACCGTGATAGTTGGTGTACTTGTCGTACTTATCCATCTTGAAGCGGAAGCTGTACTTGCCGTTTGAAACACTCATACGAGAGCTGTTGCCCTTTGTTCTGATGCCGACATTCTTGAACTCCTCGCCGTCGATAACGACATCACAGGGAGCCCACTGCTCTTCCTGAGCAACTCTCATGAAGTTGTTCCAGTCATTGTCTGACATCTTGACCTCGATCTTATGAACGAGCTTCTGGTTGAAAAGGCTGCCGTAGAGCTGATCCTGATCATCCATGTCGTTGTTTACTTCGGTATAAGAAGCGGGAGTGCCACCCTTGAAGGTGCTGCCTGTGCTGTGCTTCATCTTGATGCCGCCTGCAAAGAGCTTATAGTCGCCCGATGTGCTAAGGTCGGGAGATGAAACTACTGCAAATCTGTACTTCTTGAGGGTGTTCTCCTCAAAGAATATCTTCTTGGAGGAATCTGTCAGTGCGATAGGATTGTTCTTTGACCACTCCTTGACGAAGTCAAATGCGAATACTGACTGCTGAGCGGTAAGAGTTCCTTCGTACTGATTGTCTGTAGCTGTAGCAAGGAGGCTTCCGCCTGTAACGTTGATAGTACCAACGCTGGTGAGACCTCTGTCTCCGAATGCGCCGATATTACCGCCGGAGATATTGATAGCTGTCTCAGCCTGAATAGCGTCCTTGCTTGACTTGATGCTTACAACACCGTCCTCGATATCAACGTTGCCCTTTGAGGACTTGAGACCGTCGCCCTTTGAGTCGATGATGACAGTGCCGCCCTTTACTGTAACTGAGGTCTTGCCCTTAACGGCGTCCTGACCCTCGGTCTCATTAAGGGTATTTATATTGATGTTGCCGCCTGTGAACTTGATATCGTTGTTGCAGACAACGCCGGGCTGAACGTTAGCGTTGATGTTCAGTGTACCTGTTCCTGCGTCGCCGCCCTTGATAGTAAGATCGTCCTTGGCTTCGATAACAGCGCAGCCCTCGTTATCACCTGTGTAGGGAGAAGTGCCGTCAGAGAGTGTGTTCTCTGTGCCGTCCGAGATGGTGATAGAGGTCTTGTCAGCGTTCTTTACGAGAACAGCAGGAGCGCTGTTTCCTGTGATATTAACGCCGTTGAAGATGAGCTTTACTGTGTCGGGATCAGCCTTGTCATCGGGAACTTCAACATAGATCTGTCCGTTGTTGAGAGTACCGTCGATGTAGTAGCTTCCCGAATGTGAGATGGTAACGTTTGAACCGTTTGCCACAGCGTACTTTCCTTCGATGGTAGCCGATGAACCTGTCAGGTGGATCTTTGTCTCAACATCCTCCTTTGGAACGGTCACAACGGGCTGTGTAGTAGTTGTGGCAGTAGTGGTCTGGATCGGAGCTGTCTGAGTAGTTGTCTCGGAATAGCCCGGAGCGTATGACTCGGGGAGAGAGGGGATAAGGTTAAGGAGCCTTTTCTGTATAGCGAGTGCGTCGTTTCCTGTAAGACCGCCGCCGCGCTCATAGACGTCTCCGTTGACCCTGCCCTGTTCGGTCATGTGAGTCGGGTCTTCGCCGCCAACACCGTATTTTGAGGGGTTGGCAAGGCTCTGCATGATAAGTATAGCATCTGACAGCTCAAGGGTACCGTTGCAGTTAGCGTCGCCGTATACTATATCATTTGACGCTCCTGCAGCCGCAGTAACTGCCACGGCTGCTGAGCTGAGGATACAGGCAGACATGATACCTGCCAGTAAACTTTTCTTTTTCATTTCAATCATCCTCCTAAATAGCGTGGTGACTATTATTAATAGATGATTACATAATAATAAATAATTCTTAAAATAATCTTAAACTAACCTTAAAAGTGCGGAAACTATAACGTTTTATGCAGAAGTTTTCTACTATGGTTAAATGTCTCTATTAATAAAGCCATTTAGATGTAAATGTATCCTGATACGGATCCTTGTTCTTGGGAAGCTCGAAAACTGAAGTCTGGAGCTGCTTGAGATCCATAGTAGGCTGGATACCGTAAACATGGTAATCGAAGTACTGAGTCATCTTTTCCATGTCCTCGTCGATAACGGCGTGACCTTCCTTATGGATATTGATAGCGAGGTGGTCGCTGAGTCCGACGTAATCCCAGATGTGCTTCATGCCGCAGTAGCTCATCCACATTGAAGGAGCATTTACCCAGTCCTCACCAACGCAAGAGCCGATGATGAAAAGGTATCTGTCGGGATCACAGCAGAGCGAACCCAGCATATGCTGATCCATGGGGAACTGATTTGCGTTTCTGAATTCCATGAACTTTCCGTTGAACCATGCCTGCTCGCCTGAAGCCTGGAGACTTCCGAGAGGCTCGTTGTCACCGTATCTGTATGAGCTTGATGCGCCCTTTGAGCTGAAGTCGTAGGTCTTGCCCTGTGACATATAACGATACAGAGCGATACCGCCTGCGCCCGAGCAGGAAGGAGCACACATCTTGAAGCGCTTATCGAATGCGCCGCAGACTGCTGTTGCCTTTCCGTATCTTGAAACTCCCGTACAGATAGCGTTCTCGGGATTGATGTTCAGTTCCTTGGCAGCGCCTGCATAGAGAGCATCGAGAGTTCTGCTGAGACCCCATGACCATGCCATGAGCTCACCTGTCTGAGTCTCGAAGGTGTTGCCGTAAGGATAGAGGTCGTAGAATGCGCCCTTGTGCGAGTTGTTATCCTGTGCGGTGCCGGGAGCAGTGAACATACCGTCGCAGTCATATGTTATTACAGCGTAGCCTCTCTTGGTAGCAGCGGGTGTGGACATAAATGAATGCATACCGAGGATAACGGGAGCGCCGCCCTCGTGACGTACAGTTGAGGGCTTGTTGATGACCATGTTGAAGGAAGCGGTCTTGCCTGTGCTCTTACGCTTAACAGTGATAGTCATCTTGTTGCCGTTTATCTTGTAAGAAGTCTCATCGTCCGAACCGTCGATCCACTTGCCGTACATATAGTATTCGTACATACAGCTGATCTCAGCCTGACGTCTCCACCAGTCCTCCTCGGACTGTACCTTTGAGCCGTCCATGAAGATGAAGGGATCGGGAACGTCGTTGGAGCTCTTGAGCTGGCTTACAGCAGGGAAGTCATAGCTCTTGGGATAGTCCCCGGGACCGTCCTGTATTGTTGTGGGCGGGAACTCCACATCCTCGCCTCTTACGAATGAAGTAAGTGTCTTTATGTCCTCAGAGTCGATCTTATCATTATTATTAAGGTCGCCCAGCTTGAGTGAGTCCTTGTCAAATTCCGACTGGAGAGCAAGTCTTCTCATTGGGATCAGGTCAAGTGAGTCCACAACGCCGTCCTTGTTCAGATCGCCGCGCTGGGGCTTGCCGGTAGTTGTTACCGAGGGAGTTGAGGGGATAGAAGGAGCTGCGCCCTTTACGCCCGTTACCTTTACGTCGTCAACGAAGAAGTCGATGGTGCTCTTCTCGGTCTCAACGTAGAATGACATATCCGAAGCGCCTGCGGGAATGGTGAATTTATCGTTGGAAAGCTTGGTCCATTCGCCCTTCTTGACATCACCCTTTGCGATATCCATGTACTGGGTCGTGGTTCCGTCATTGTACTGGAGCGAAAGCTTGAAGCTGTCGGTATCGGTGCCCGTATCGTATCTTACATAGGCTTCAAAGCCGTATGTGCTGCCTGCCGAGAACGAGTAGTCCAGCGGGATAGTAGCGCCGTTCCATGAGGCAGTTCTGCTTGTGACCTCAAGAGAAGCTGAGCCCTCATGTGCAACAGACTTGCTTACCGCAACGGAAGCTGCACCTCGTCCCGACCAGCCGTCTTCACCGCTTTCAAAGCTGCTGCCGATAAGAGTCACGATCTCATCATCGGCTGCGAGAGCTGCGGTAGAGCCGCATAATACAGCGGAAGAAACGAGGGCTGCCAGACAAAGCGAAGAAAGATTTTTGGATTTCATAATTCCCTCCTGAATAATTTAATTAAAAACATCCTCATTGAATAATGCCGTGAAGCGTGTTTTTTATGATCCCTCCTCATTTATTCTTTAGTAGAAAATGTATAATTTTCTTTCCATTAGTTTGGCATTATTGTTTATTATCTTTGATGTTAATATACAATAAAATGCTGAATTTGTAAAGCAATTATTAACAAGACGGCAATTTTTGACTATTTCTCAGCAAGATTTGGTCAGAAAAAACGCAATTTCTTGCTGTTCATCAAAGAATTTTACCAATATTTTTACTTTGATTGCTTGTTTGATAATAATTTGTTTACTTGCATTGCCCAAAAATTGCGAGGTGGATAAAATGAATTCGCAAATTCGCCTTATAATTATAATATTTTCTTAAATAATGTTGCTTTTGAACCGAAAGAGCAGAGGGGCTTTTCCTTTATATATCTTAAATTATCCAAATGAAGCCGCAAAAATATAACATTTGTGCTGAAAAGAATTACACCCGCTGTCAACGGGAGTACATAAGCCTTTTGGCGTTATATTATTGTGCTTGGTGGACAAAATGAATACTGATTTGCTATTAAAAAAGCGGTTCGGTAAAACCGAACCGCCGTGTTTATGCCAAATACACAGTATTGTATCTGTACTGTCATGTCTGTTGAAATCGCAGTATGTGCATGATCTGCATTAATCTCTTCTGAACAGGTCTCGTGTATAAACCTTTTCTTCAACATCATCGAGGACGCTGTCATATCTGTTTGCCACGATACAGCCGCACTTCTTCTTGAATTTTTTCAGGTCATTAACAACGAGTGAACCGAAAAATGTGCTGCCGTTTTTAAGTGTCGGTTCATAAATGATAATTGTTGCACCTTTAGCCTTAATACGCTTCATAACGCCTTGTATGGAGGACTGGCGGAAGTTATCCGAATTAGACTTCATAGTCAGACGATAAATGCCGATCACAACTTCCTTCTCTTTTTCCTGATTAAAACCTCCGTCGGAATAGCTATAAGTTCCGGCGATCCCGAGAATACGGTCAGCGATGAAATCTTTTCTGGTCCTGTTTGACTCAACAATTGCAGACATCATGTTCTGAGGAACATTCTGATAGTTCGCAAGAAGCTGCTTTGTATCCTTCGGCAGACAGTAACCGCCATAACCGAAAGAGGGATTGTTGTAGTAGTCGCCCACACGAGGATCAAGACATATACCCCTGATGATGTTTGCGGTTTTAAGTCCCTTGACCTCGGCGTATGTGTCGAGTTCGTTGAAGTAGCTGACACGAAGCGCAAGATAAGTATTAGCGAACAGTTTTACTGCCTCTGCTTCGGTTGTTGCCATAAAAAGGATATCGATATTTGTTTTTACAGCACCCTGCTGTAAAAGTGCAGCAAACTCCTCGGCAGCCTTCATGTTCTTCTCATCGGAGCCAACAATGATACGGCTCGGATACAGATTATCATAGAGAGCCTTTGATTCTCTGAGAAACTCAGGGCTGAAAATAATATTGTCCATACCCATTTTCTCGCGAACCTGCACAGTGTATCCCACAGGGATCGTGGACTTTATGACGATGGTGGGCTTGTTCTTCTTTTTTGCTGTTACCTTTTTGATGAGTTCCAGCACTGCCTCTACCGCAGAGCAGTCAAAGAAATTGGTCTTGGGATCGTAGTTTGTCGGTGCTGCCACTATAATATAGTCGGCATCCTTGTATGCACTCTCGCCGTCGGTCGTAGCAGTGAGAGACAGCTGACGCTCTTCATGCTCCGCAAGATACTGCTCGATGAAGTCGTCCTGAATAGGGGACTGCCAGTTATTCAGCTTCTCGACCTTATCGGGAACGATATCAACAGCAGTAACATCGTTGTGCTGTGAAAGGAGAACTGCAAGGGACAGTCCGACATAACCGGTGCCTGCGACCGCGATCTTCTTACGTTCAACAGTTTTTACTTCCGCCTCATCGTCTACGAACAGTTCATTATGATCGAAGCCGAGAACTTCGGAGAGAGCCAGAAGCTGATCAACAGAGGGCGTGTAATCGAGGGCTTCAAGCTTGGACAGCAGTGAACGGTTGATGCCTGTCCTGTCAGCAAGAGCGCTCTGCGAGAGCTTTAATGCCTTCCTCTTACCGACCACAGTCTCTGCCAGTTTAGCGATTGAGAGATGCTTCATATAAATCTGCCTCCTATATAGTAGTGTTGCTGATAGCAACAAAAGAATAGCTGCTTATAACAAATCCATTATACCATATGGGAGTGTTAACGTCAATAGTTTTGTGATTGATTGTTGCATAATATTGCAGAAAAAAATGATACGGCCCTTCTTTTGCTGCTGCCAGCAACAGCTGACTGACGGATAGTGAAGTATTCGATGCGGCATTTAGTTAAATTGCTGAATTAATATGAATTATGTCTTAACAGCTTGATTTTGTATACGTTAGGGAGTATAATTATTATATTGGTTTATCATGTTTGTCATATTGCTTTAAAAGACATTTCCGGTGCTTTCCTGCCGGATTGGGATTTCTTCTCCTGCCGAAAAAGGGATTGTGCTGTGTTTTGCTGTTCCTGATCCTTGTAAGGCAGAAAACATCGTGGATCATGATGAGTTCCTGAAGTTTATAAATAAATGAGAATTATTAAAATTGGAGGAAACGTGTTTGACTTTATCAATTCCTAAGCTGAGGCAAAAATGGGGATCGATGTCCAAGGAAGCAAGGGCATCGGTTACTTATGCCCTATGCAGTATTGTACAAAAATGCATTTCGTTCATAAATATGCCTATTTTTACAAGGCTTATGTCTACTGATGAATATGGCGAAATGACGGTGTATTCGTCATGGTCCGGTATTTTTTCGATCGTTCTGACACTCAACCTGGCCTACGGATCGTTTTCACCTGCAATGCTGAAATTTGAAAAAGACAGAGACAGGTACATTTCTTCAATTCAAGGTATATGGTTGGTTCTTTCAGGATTCTTTTTAATGATATATCTTCCGCTTCAGGGGTTCTGGAATGATATTTTAGATCTGCCTACATTGTTCGTGATCTTTCTTATTCTT
>Ga0129317_1000932_pt1 | contig 25306 bp, 20 predicted proteins | sample Cm1ome_FD_94430 | JGI IMG/M metagenome (GOLD analysis project Ga0129317, IMG submission 94430) | Eastern black-and-white colobus group fecal microbial communities from Wisconsin, USA - Cm1105 metagenome | ecosystem: Host-associated > Mammals > Digestive system > Large intestine > Fecal | place... | reverse complement strand
CTGCGGATGCCGTTGAAATCCATCGCTGATTAGCGAGGTCCTGCCGAGCTTAGCAGCGCGATGCATTTCACAGAGCGGGAGCGTGCTCCGCAGACTTTATCTTCGCCCGCAGCCCCAAACCACAACAATCCTCCCCCCGGGACGAAAGACTCATATACACACCCCACCATCCCGTCCGCTGGCCGTACCGGCGGCGTCCTCACCTGCTTAACTAAATCTCCAATTAGTCCTCAGAGTCCCAAACCCGGCGGATATTTTAGCAGTTGACATACGGCTTTTCAACTGTTATAGTAACAATTGAACCAAATGGAAGGTATAGAACCAGACGTCAACCACTTGTCCGTATAGGATGCGGTCGCACTACGATAATATACCGAGCGTGGGTTGAAACAATGTTAAAGAGATGGGAGATGAAAGGATGAAGATGTATTCTTGCAGATAATGAATTTAATAATCAGCATGCAGATTGTGCGGATAAGCATCATGCGGATACGGCTGCTTCTGTCTGAACGGCGGGAGACGTATTTGCTGTTTGCAGTGCGGTTTTCATGCGATGCAAGAATATATATCCTTTTATCTTTGAATATATTAAAGTACATTTTCCGTCGGATTAAATTCCGGGATATGTGCTGTCCGCTGTCTGGGCCGCAAAGGGCCTGACGGATACCGGCCCGGCCGGCTTTCGGAACCGATATACAGGATGCAGGAATATTCTTGCATCCTTTTTGTTTAACAGAAAAGAACTCTGTTAACAGGTCAGCGTTTCACAGGAAGGTATGTCCTGTGGTATAGCGGTTATTCGAAAGGGAGGATGGAAGAATGGCACAAATACAGGTAAATCATTTGACATTTTATTATGAAGGCAGTTATGAAGAGATTTTTAATGATGTTTCTTTTTCGGTCGATACGGACTGGAAGCTGGGGTTTATCGGCAGGAACGGGAGAGGGAAAACTACATTTTTAAAGCTCCTGATGGGAAAATATGAGTACCGCGGTATGATATCGGCTCCGGTGGAATTTGAATATTTTCCTTTTGCCGTCCGGGATAAGAGCAGACCAGCGATCGATATCGTGGAAGAGCTTTATCCGGACTATGAGCTGTGGAAGCTGCTCAGGGAGATGAATCTGATGGAAATGGATGCGGAGGCTCTTTACCGCCCCTTTGAAACGCTCAGCAGCGGTGAGAGAACCAAGGTGATGCTGGCCGTTTTATTCCTGAAGGAACACAGTTTTCTGCTGATAGATGAACCAACCAACCATCTTGATACGGAGGCAAGGAGAGCGGTCAGCCGTTATTTGAATAGAAAGAAGGGATTTATCCTGGTATCCCACGACAGAGTGTTTATGGATGAGTGCATTGATCATGTGTTATCCCTGAATAAGAATACGATAGAGGTGGTACAGGGAAATTTTACAAGCTGGTGGGATAATAAACAAAGAAGAGATGAGTTTGAAGCCATGGAGAATGAAAAGCTGAAGAAGGAAATCGGCAGGCTGAAAGAGGCGGCCAGACAAGCGGAGCGCTGGTCCGACGCGGTGGAAAAGACGAAAAGAGGCACGAGAACGGGAGGGCTGAGACCCGACCGCGGCTATATCGGACATAAGGCCGCAAAGATGATGAAACGTTCCAAATCAGCGGAAAACAGGATGGAAAAGGCAGCTTCCGATAAAGAAAAGCTGCTGAAGGATGTGGAGACAGCGGAGAGCCTTAAGATTATCCCCCTTCGTCACCATAAGCAGCTTCTTGTGGCAATGGAGGATGTCACATTGGGGTATCCTCCAAAGAATCTTCCGGTCTGCAAACATTTGTCCCTGGAAATAAAAGCGGGAGACCGGGCGGTTCTGGACGGAAGAAACGGTTCAGGAAAGTCATCGGTCATTAAAGCGATTCTGGGCACGGAGGATGCTCCCGGCATTCTGTCCGGAAAGATGGAGACTGCGTCCGGACTGATTATTTCCTATGTCTCCCAGGATACCTCCTGGCTCTTTGGCAGTATTGATGAATTTACCGGCAAAAATGGATTGGACGACACGCTGTTTCGGGCTATCCTCAGAAAACTCGACTTTTCAAGGGAACATTTTTCTAAGGAAATGCAGTATTACAGCGAGGGGCAGAAAAAGAAGGTTCTGCTTGCTAAAAGCCTTTGTGAACAGGCCCATCTTTATATATGGGATGAACCGCTGAATTTTATTGATGTCTTTTCCAGGATGCAGATAGAGGAGTTAATTTTGGCGCATAGACTGACTATGATATTTGTCGAGCATGACAGGGCATTTGCAGCGAAGGTTGCAACAAAACGGATCAGTTTGTATAATAGCTGATAGAATGTTACTGGTAACAGTTCAGCCACGAATTATTCCGCGAGGTGTTTTCGCTTTTTATGCCCTAAAATAAAGATAAGAGAGGTAACCAGACATGACAGAGAGGAAGAATCTTTTTTACGTTCTCAGCCTTCTGGGATTTATTATTTCATTTATTTTGATACTGAAGACCAATGGTGAAACATTCCGGTCATTCTTTTATTACGGACACGATTATTTTATGGACTTTTTCAACCACATCTGGTACGTCCGGGACAGGGCTCATGTTTATGACAGCAGCATCTATGCCAGCTTTCCGCCGCTTGCCTATGTACTCTACTACTTTCTGGGTAAATTCATTCCGGCCAGCGCGGTTGAAGGCCCGGGAAACAGGGCGGTAAGGGACAACCTGTTTGGCCTGAATCTGTATGTGGCGTATACGGCGGTCCTGGTGGTGGCCCTGGTATTTTTGGTTCAGTATTTCCTGAGAGAGAAAAAACGGCAGGAGCAGTGCCTGCTCTTGTTTATCATCCTGCTGTCGGCGCCTTTTATCGGACTTTATGAGCGGGGAAATTCCGCTTTTATTGTCCTCCTTCTGCTGTTTGGGTTTACGGCCCTGAAGGATTCAAAGGAGGCATGGAAGAGGGAGGCGGCTATCCTGCTTCTGGCAGTGGCGGCCGGGCTTAAACTGTATCCTGCCGTGTTTGGCCTTCTGTATCTGCAGGAGAGGAGATGGAAGGAGGCTGCAAGACTTACGGTTTACGGCCTTTTCCTGGTTTTCTTTCCGTTTATCTTCTTTGGAGGATTCGGGAAAATCCCGGTGCTGCTTTATAATTTTAAGGCGATCAGCAATGAAATTGTCCTCGGCGATTTGAGAAGCGCTACCTACGCGACGGTCTTTATCGGACAGAAAATGGGGATGTCCCTGCCGTTTCTGCTGGCTGCCGGCAGGGTGGTTTCGGTTCTTTTCTTCCTGCTGTCCTGCGGCTGTGTACTCCTGCAAAAAGTACTTTGGAAAAAGATGGTGCTGCTGTCGGGAATCATGATTTTCTTTCCGGTCTGGAGCGGCTCCTATACGCTCATCTACCTGACCCTGCCGCTGGTGCTTTTTCTGGCTGAGAAAAAGGAAGAGGTGACCGGATTTGATATCCTGTATCAGGTGTTTTTTGCCTGCGTTTTTACGATTCTGCTCTGGAATACCGAGTGGCTGGAAGATTTTTTTAATTCCGATTTCTCCTACTCTCTCCGGGCCGTGGGCTCCTGGGGACTGGTGCTGACGGTGATGGCCGAGACATTTTTCAGAAGGAGCCGTGGCGGGCAGAGGGAGTAAGGGAACGGTTCAAGGTCAGATTACCTTTTTTTGCTTCAGCTCATGAAGCTGCTCGTCTGTCAGTTTCAACAGATCTTTGTAAATTTCGTCGTTCTGCGCTCCGATCTTGGGGCCGGCCCACTTAATCTTTCCGGGAGTCTCAGTGAGGACCGGGAATACGGCGGGCATTTTAATGGAACCGAATTCTTCGCAGGGCACCTCGACGATATCCTGACGGGCCGCATACTGAGGGTCCTCAAAGATATCCTTCATACTGTAAATAGCGGAAATCGGTACGCCGGCCTTATCGCATTTTTCTTTTAATTCATCAAAGGTCAGACCGGCGACCCATTCGGTCAGGGCAGACATCAAAGGCTGCGGATCGGCCAGCCGGTCTTTGGCCAGTGCATATTTGGGAAGCCAGTCGGGCCGCTCCATTGCATCACACAGATGCTCGAATACGGGATTTGTGCTGCATACAATAATTACATAGCGTTTATCTTTTGTCTCGAAGGTGCCGATTGGGCAGGAGGCACCGCTTGGCATCGGCGACCTCTCTTTGTTAATTCCCAGAATATCATACTGTGCGATAAAGTTCTCTTCCATCCGGAAGATTCCCTCATAGAGGCTGATATCCACCTCCTGAGGTTTCCCTTTCAGGAAGTCGCGGTGGTACAGCGCAATCATCGTACCGATCACAACGTTCAGACCGGCGATGAAATCGGCCAGCGCAAACGGCGGGCTGACCGGCGGACGATCCGGATAACCGGTCAGATAGGTCATGCCGGAAAACGCCTGCAGCGGGGTGCCCAGGCCGGCCAGATGGGCATATGGTCCGGTCTGGCCGTATCCTGTTACATGGGTGACAATAATATCGGGATTTGCCTTGCGAAGGACATCGATGCCGAGTCCCCATTTGTCGAGAGTCCCTGTTCTGAAATTTTCAATTACAACATCACTTTGGGAGACCAGTTCAAGAAAAAGTTTTTTCCCTTCCTCATAGTGAAAATCCAGGGTGATGCTTTTTTTATTGCGTCCCATAGATGGCCAGCGGATGCTGACTCCGTCCTTTAAAGGTCCCATGGCCCGGAATGCATCTCCGCGTTCCGGCATTTCCACTTTGATTACGTCGGCTCCGAAGTCGGCCAGGATCCCTGCTCCCCAGGGACCCGCAATAACTGTGGATATATCAAGTATTCTTACACCTTCTAAAGCTTCTCTTGCCATATTAATTCCTCCTTAAATCCGAATGTCCTGCCGCGCTGGAGGTTTTCCAGTAAGAAACGGCCGGTATGTTTAGTAGATCTTCATCAGTCCCATCAAGATGGCGATAATGCATAATCCGATACTGAGCAGCCAGGTTCTTGGAAAATTCGTTTTTAAATGCTCGTTCAGTTCGGTGCCTGCCAGGCCGAGTGCCAGGAAGGTAGTCGGCTGCAGCGGGCTGCAAATCATTGCCACGTTCTTACCTATCAACATTGCCACGCCGACGTCAAGCTGGGGGACGCCATAGGCGGCAGCCGCTTCACCGAGTAGCGGGAACAGCCCGTAATAAAAGGTATCTGCGCCAAGGCAGCAGCCAACCGGAACAGAGATAACGCCTGCAATCAGGTTCATATAGCGTCCCATAGATGCCGGCATTACATTTAACAGGGCCTGCACCATCGCGTCAAGCATACCTGAGTTCTGCATGATACCAATAAAAACAGCAGCGGCAAGCAGGGTGGCTGACGTATCCAGTGCATCGCTTGCGTGAGCCTTAAAGCGTTTTCTCTGCATCCCTGCATCGGGATAATTCACAATCAGAGCGACTGCCAGTGCAATCATGAATAATACATGGCTGGACATAATGGAAAATACAAGTCCCAGGATTAATAAAGCGGTAAGAAGAATGTTAAACCATAAAAGCTTCGGCCTTTTTAAAGCCTCAACCTCCGGATCCTGCTGTCTGCTTTCTTCCTCAAGAAGTTCCTTCTCAGTAAAAACTCCGGCGCCCCGTCTTTTTTCAATCAGGCCGATTAAAACGGCGATCAGCACTGTAATGAGCAGGCATACACCCTGGAAGGGTAAAATAAGATGCCATAATTCTGTTACATCCATATTCAGTACGGTAGCAACTCTGACGATTGGGCCGCCCCATGGAACGAGATTCATAACACCCATTGCTGTTCCGAGGATGAAAAGAAGACCGGTGGGTCTCATTTTCAGATGCTTCCAAAGCGGCAGCATCGCCGGAATTGTGATTAAAACAGTGGTAGCGGTTGCTCCGTCCAGATGACCGACAACCGCTACGAGAGCGGTTGCAACAGCCACGAGAATGACATTTTTCCCTGCCATTTTAATTAGGCGGTTGACCAATACGTCAAACATGCCGACATCCGACATGATTCCAAAAAACTCAACTGAGAATATAAATAATACTGCTGTCTTCCATACGGAATTCAGTCCGCTTCCAATCCATTCGCTGATCTCCGCCGGGCTTGCCATGAGAAGCAGCGCTCCAATAACCGGTATCGTACCGAAAACTGTGATTGGTGACATTTTGCCGCGAAGCAGCATGAACACCAATACAATTAGAGTGGTATAACCTATCAATGCTGTCATAAAAAGTACCCCCTGATTTTAAATGATTTTTCTTATGCAGTTCCTGCCTTACCGTTGACGTGTAACGCCCTTTGCTATCCGTTTCCCCTCACAATGCGCCTCCTCTGACAAATACTTCGATGTTCATTTAGTGAAAACTATTTTTATTTAATGAAAGTATAACAAAAATGAAAATGAATTTCAATATGTGAAAATACTGTATTTCATGCAGCATTTTTGTTACAATTGACGGAAGAGGGAATCATTGTTATACTAAACTTATTGAAGACAGAGGAGAGGATATTATGCCACCGGAATATAATGTAAGAGCAGTAGAGCGCGCGTTGGCTATTTTGGATTGTTTTAGTATTGAACACACGTCATTCTCCCTGATGGAGATTTCCAAGGAAATCCAGTTATCTGCCAGTACGACACTGCGCCTGCTGTCCACACTGGAAAAGCGCAATTATCTGTACCGGAATCCGGATAACAGCAGGTATTATCTGGGAGCGCGTGTGGCCCAGCTGGGCAATGCCATTTTCACCAATCTGGATATCTGCCAGGAGGCTCAGCCGTTTATGCAGGAGCTGTGCCGGAGATATAACGAGAGTGTAGGAATTTATGAAAGAAATGGGGACATGCGTGTCTGTATCACGAGAATTAACAGTAACCAGACCCTGCGTTCCGTCCTGATGGTCGGAAGCACTTATTCACTGACACGAGGGGCTGCTGGAAGAGTTCTTCTGGCCTATGCGCCGGAAGAGGACCGCAAACGTCTTTTAAAAGCCGATCCTTTCACCACGGAGGAAGCGCTTGGGCAGCTGAGAAGAGACGGGTACACAATTAGCAAAGGTGAGCGCGATACGGCAGTGGAGTCTATTGCGGCGCCGATTTTTAATGCGGGAGGACAGGTGAAAGACGCTTTGTTCATGACCGGTCCGGCAGGCCGCTTTGAAAGCCATTCCAAGGAAGAGATGATAGAGTCCATCCGGGATGCGGCGATGCGTATCTCGATCCAGATGGGGTACAGGCCGAAAGAAGCCGCAGATATAGAACGGTAACCAGGATGCGCTGCGCAGAGGTTCCCGTTTTTAATTAGAAAAAAGCATGACGGCAGGGTTGCAGTGAATGTCTGCCGTCATGCTTTTTCTTATTAAACTGGCTGCGCTCCGGCGTGGGAGTCTTCCGGGGGAATATTTTTTATTATCACCTGGTTTTCTATCTGCCCTTTGGGAAGCTCACGGATCAGATCTCCGGCTTTCCCGGCGCGAAGAAGATAGCTGTCCGTACCGTGTCCCAGCATCGAATCAGCCTTTTTGCTTACAGCCATAGCTAAATCCAAATCAATGCCGGTTGTAATCTTCATTTGTTCACACATATGAAGAACATCTTCCGTGGTGACATTACCGGCGGCGCCCGGAACAAAGGGGCATCCCCCGACACCGCCGAAACTTGTATCATAATTTGTAAATCCGGCTTCCATTCCGGCCAGAATATTTGCAATTCCAAGTCCCCGGGTGTTGTGGAAATGGAGCCACCATTTTACCTGCGGATATTCCTGAAGCATCTCTTTACCCATATCAAACACCTGGCTTGGATAAGCGACTCCGGCTGCATCCGACAACGAGATTTCCGTAACTCCCGCAGCCAGATATGCCTCTACAACCTTTTTAACGTCACCGATTGGAATCTCCTTGTCCCAGGGAGAACCAAATGCCATCGAAATAGAGCCGGATACAGCAATGTTGCAGTTCTGTGCTTCTTCCACACACGATTTAAATCCGGCTACGCTTTCAGAGGGAGTACAGTTCAAATTAGCCAGATTATGCGCAGTGCTGGCGGAAACATTCAGTTTGACTTTCCTGCATCCGCAGCCGGCTGCACGCCGTACTCCTCTCAGATTGGCAATCAATGCCCGGTACTCCACGTCCGGGGCCTTTGCAATACGTGTAAATACATCATCTGTATCGGCCATCTGGGGAACAGCCTTTGGGTTTACAAAGCTCCCGACTTCAATTACACGGAAACCGGCCGCCGTCATGTCATTGATTAATTCTACTTTCTGCTCTGTTGTCAGCAATGTCTTTTCACTCTGCAGGCCGTCGCGCGGCCCGACTTCACAAAGTGTAATTGCTTTCACTAAATCCATAATATTACCCCTCTTGTTTTAACGGTTAGAATGTCATTTTAGTTCGTACAATAAAAATAATTTTCATTAAATGAAATTATAACTCGATTTGAAGCAAATTGCAACCGAAAAATAAAAGTTTGCTATTACAGTTTCTTGAGCGTCATATCAGGCGCGTTGTTCACAGGTTGCAACCAAGCCGTTTAGTCTGTATAATGGCTGGTAGATGATAAAGCGCGGCGGAGGAGGGCAATAATATGTACCGGATTCTCATTGTAGAAGATGATGCGGTAATAGCATCGGCTTTGGAAAAGCATTTGGAAACCTGGGGATGGATTGTTAAGACGGTGGAAAAATTTGAAAATGTTCTGGGGGAATTTACGTCATTTGAGCCTCAGCTTGTACTTTTGGATATATCGCTGCCCTTTTATAACGGATACCACTGGTGCAGTCAGATCCGGGCAGTCTCCAGAGTGCCGGTGATCTTTATTTCTTCCGCCTCCGATAACCTGAATATCGTGATGGCGATGAATATGGGAGGCGATGACTTTATCGCAAAACCCTTTGATCTCACGGTGCTGACGGCGAAGGTTCAGGCCCTGCTCCGGCGGACGTATGATTTTGCGGGACAGAGCCGGCTGATTGAACACAGGGGAGCGGTTTTCAACTGCGACGACGGGAGCCTGACGTTTGGCAGTGAAAAGATAGAGCTGACTAAAAACGAACACAGGATATTGATGGTCCTGCTGGAAAGCAAAGGAAAAATTGTAAGCCGTGATGTCCTTATGACACGCTTGTGGGAGTCGGACAGCTACGTGGATGACAATACACTGACAGTCAATATCACCAGGCTCAGAAAAAAACTGGAACAGGCGGGGCTGTCTGACTTTATAACAACAAAAAAAGGAAGCGGTTATCTGATAGGATAGGGAGAAAGAGAAAATATGGACAGAAAAAAAGGAGACGTTAAATATCGGACAACGCAGACAGGTGAAACCGGGAAGGCAGAGCTGTTTCGTATCTATCTTGCGGAGTGCAGGGGGCCTTTTGGCCTCTTTTTGCTTTTTTGCTGTATATTTGCATGCGTATTTTATCTGTACCGTCTTCCTGCGGAAGCAGTGCTGTATGCAACGGCACTCTGCATCTTTCCGACGGCTGCCGTTCTCATGGCGGATTACAGAAGGTTCAGGAGAAAATACAGGACAGCAGAAAGAATCAGGAAGGAATTTTTGACGGATCCGGACAGCTTTTATCTGGATGAGCTTCCGCAGGCGAAATCAGCGATGGAGCTTGAATATCACAGGCTTATCTTCATGCTCTTCGAAGATCGGAAGAGGATGAGCAGCCGCTTCGAGGAATCGAAAGGCGATATGACGGATTATTATACCATGTGGGTACATCAGATTAAGACGCCAATTTCAGCCATGCGGCTTCTGCTGCAGACAGGAGGCGCGGATCTTGGCGGGGAGAATGGTGAGCTGGCGGAACAGTTATTTAAAATAGAAGAGTATGTAAATATGGTGCTGCAATATCTGAGACTGGACGGCGGAAACGATCTGGTCATTAAGACGTATGAGCTGGACGGTATCGTCCGGCAGGCGGTCCGAAAGTATGCAGGTATGTTTGTGAGGAAGAGGCTGACTCTCAATTATCTGCCGCCGCAAACTGTCGTTCTTACAGATGAAAAATGGCTGGTTTTTGTAATAGAACAGATACTTTCCAATGCAATCAAATATACAAAGCAGGGAGGTATTTCTATCTATATGGAGGAGGGAGACGGGAAGGTGCTGGTAATCAGCGATACAGGAATCGGAATAGCGCCGGAGGATCAGCCCAGAATATTTGAGAAGGGCTTTACCGGATACAACGGCCGCCATGATAAGAAGTCCACGGGAATCGGCCTCTATCTGTGCCGTCGGATATTAAACAGGCTTTCCCATACTGTTTCGGTGGAATCAGAACCTGGGATAGGGACGAAAATCAGGCTTCATCTGGATACGGTACAGCTTGAAACAGAGTAGAGAATTTAATTGATGACGGTGACCTGTGCGCGGAGCGTGCAGGTTACCGTTAAGTTACCTTACAGAAATGTAAGGTTGCCGGGAAAAAATGTAAGCCGTATCGATGGCAGTCCGACAGGCGCTTTTATATAATACAGTTACATACAATTATCCCATATAAAGGAGGAAACCTATGGCTGTTTTAGAAGTGCAGCATTTAAAGAAAGTCTATACAACAAGATTTGGCGGCAACCGGGTACAGGCCCTTTCCGATGTGAATTTTTCGATGGAGAAGGGAGAATACGTGGCGATTATGGGTGAGTCCGGCTCCGGGAAAACAACACTCTTAAATATACTGGCATCCCTGGACCGCCCTACGGAGGGGAAGGTCTTAATGGAAGGCAGGGACATGGCGGGAATCAGGGAAAAGGATTTGGCAGCGTTTCGGAGGAATAACCTGGGTTTTGTTTTCCAGGATTTCAACCTGCTTGATACATTTTCAATTAGGGATAATATCTTTCTTCCCCTGGTATTGTCAAGAACTCCCTATGATGAGATGGAAAAAAGACTCATGCCTCTGGCAGAAAAGCTGGGAATCAGTGAAATTCTGGATAAATATCCATACGAAATATCGGGCGGTCAGAAACAGAGGACTGCCGCCGCCAGAGCGTTAATTACAAATCCGCGTATTCTGCTGGCGGACGAACCCACCGGAGCCCTCGATTCCAGGGCTGCGGACGGCCTGCTGAAAATTTTAGGCCGGATTAACGCGGAAGGCCAGACGATTCTGATGGTGACACACAGCGTCAAAGCAGCCAGCCATGCGGGACGCGTTCTGTTCATTAAGGATGGGGAGGTGTTCCACCAGATTTACAGGGGAGGGAAGAATTCAGAGGAGCTGTATCAGAATATAGCGGATACGCTGACAGTAATTGCGACGGGCGGTGAAAGGCGATGAGCATTTTATTTTATATGAGGCTGGCAGCACAGAATATCAGGAAAAATTCCCGCACTTATGTGCCGTATATACTGACCTGTATCGGTTCCGTTATGGTATTTAACATTCTTCTTTCTCTGTCGCTCAATACGGATTTAGATGATATATACGGCGGCAGCAATATGCGGATGATACTGTGCCTGGGATGTATTATCATTGCTGTATTTACAGGGCTGTTTCTGTTTTACACTAACAGTTTCCTTATCAAACGGAGAAAAACAGAAATCGGCCTGTTTAATATACTGGGGATGGAAAAAAAGCATATTGGCCGGATTATGTTTTTTGAGACAGTGACAATCGCCATGATAAGTCTGACCGGCGGTATCGGAGGAGGCTTTCTGCTGTCAAAGGGCGTTTATCTTCTTCTCCTGCGCATGGTCAGGGCAGAAGTGCAGTGGGGATTTCACTTTTCCGGGAATGCGGCGGCGGTTACTGTTATTTTCTATGGCTGCCTCTTCCTGGTAATATTGGCCGTAAATATGGCCAGAGTCCACGTGTCCAGTCCGATGGAACTGCTTCGCGGCGGACTGGAAGGGGAACGGGAACCTAAAACAAGATGGATTACGGCTGTTGCAGGTATTGTTTTTCTGGGGATGGGATACTATATGGCCGTTGTTACGAAAAATCCCATTTCCCTGATAACCGGATTTTTTGTTGCGGTAATCTTCGTAATAATTGGGACATATTGCCTGTTCATAGCCGGAAGCACCGCAATACTTAAATTTATGAAGAGACGTAAGACGTTTTATTATAAAACGGAGCATTTTATCGCTGTTTCCGGAATGCTTTACAGGATGAAGCAGAATGCGGCGGGACTTGCGGGGATCTGTGTTCTTTCCACATCAGTCATGGTTATGCTTTCCTCTACGGTATCCCTGTACAGCGGAATCAATGATGTTCTTGAGAATCGTTTTGTCAGAGATATCAGCCTTAAGACGGGGGATATTGACGATTCGGTGAGAGAAAGGATGGATCAGATTGTGGCCGACGTCCTTCAGGAGAAGGGCCTGTGCCAGGAAAATGCGTTTCGCTACAAGGATTTTGTATTTTCGGCGTCCGAGGAGACGCCGGGGGTTCTGGTTCCGGTTGACCCGAAGCGGAGCGGGGAATTAAACAGGGTCAGAACGGTCTGTGCCATTACCCAGGATGACTACAACCGGAGTATGGGGGCCGAGCTTAGCCTGAAACCCGGCGAAGCAGTGGTATTTACAGGCGACAGCCCTTATATGGGAGACAGTCTGACCCTGTACGGCAGAACCTACCGGACGGTTCCACCTGGAGAGGCGCAGCTTTGGGACACGGGCAGCTCCTTTGGTTCCTACGGGACCTTTTATGTGATTCTTGCCGATATGGAGGAAATGAAGAAGCTGGTTTTGATGGATATGCAGTTGAACGGTGCTGCAGAGCGGGGAATACAGTATGAATATGCATTTGATTTGGATGGCAGCGGGGAGATGCAGGTACAGGCTTATACGGAAATCATGGACAGAATGAAGGAGCTTGCCGTTCCCATAAGAGGAGAGGCGGCAGCGGAAGAGTGGGGATTCTATTTTTCGCTCCATGCAGGATTATTATTTCTTGGAATTTTCCTCGGAGCCATTTTTATTATGGCGACGGTCCTGATTATCTACTATAAACAGGTTACAGAAGGATATGACGATAAGATACGTTTTGAAATCATGCAGAAGGTAGGACTGTCAAAAGCTGAGATACGAAGCTCCATCCGTTCCCAGATACTGATGATGTTCTTTCTGCCGCTGGCGGCGTCGGGTGTCCATATAATGTTTGCTTTTCCAATGATTGCAAGGCTTCTGGCACTGATGAATATGACGAATGTAAAGCTGTTCGCCTGGTGTACGGCAGGAACCTTCGGAGTGTTCGCCGCAGCCTACTGTGCGGTCTATATGATGACCTCCCGGGTTTATATGAAGATTGTAAGCTAGAGCGTGTTTGAAAATTCATTCCCGCCATCTGCATGCCCCACTTCGCGGGAGATTTGGCCCGAATTCGCTTGCCGTAGCCCACTACGCCGCGCTCATTCGGACCAAATCTCCCACAAATTGTGACGTACATCTGACGGAAAGCAATTTTCAAACACGCTCAAGAGCGAAAGCTGACTGGCGGCAGTCCGGTCCGGTGCCATGGAGGCGGTTTATAAACGGCAGCTCAGACGCCGGGGAGAGGATGGATGGTATAAAATGAAAAAAAATAGAATTATATCCGGAGTCATACTGTTTATTTCCGCAGCAGCCATTCTTCTGTACGGAACCGGTCCGGTAATCGGCCTGGTGAAGAAACTCGGCTATTTGGGTGAGGACGGAAAAATACTGATGCGCCTTGAAGATGAGAATATCAGCGCCTCCGTACAGAAGAGTTTTACCGTGCCTCTGGGCGGAGAAGGAATGATACTGGTAGAATATATCAGAAAAAGAGGCACAGCCGATATAAGCATTACAAAGAATGGCCAGGAGGTCGCAGGTATGGGCATCGAACGTCCGGAACATATGGACGGCGCAAGCAAAACCGGGGCGGAGCCGGGGAAACGGGGAGAGTTAAAGACCGTATTAGGAAGCGGTATTTATACAATCAGGGTAGAGGCCGGAGAGTACGGCGGAGTGATTGCGTGCAGTCTTCTGCGGAAGGAACAATCCGATATGCCGTGAAACAAAATTCCGGTTATATCTTTACACCGAGTAATAATGCAATATCAAGTGCCTGTGAGGCGTCGATTTTAAGCCCGCGCAGTTCGCTGAAGGATTCTGAGACAGTGATGCCTTCAATGAGACAGCCGGACAAATCGACGCCTTTTAATGATGTATGGAAAAATTCGGCCCGGGTGAGGTCCACCTGGTCAAATTTCAGCTTTTTGAACTTGCTGTCCGATAAGTAGGCCATACAGAGCTTTGCCTGGACTATGGAAGAATCTTTCCATAATGTATTTGAAAAATTTCCATAGCAATAGGTGCCTTTTTCCAGGACAGAGGCGATAAAGGTACTCTGGCTGAAATCACAGCCATCCCCCTTGCAGCCGTTCATACTGCAATTTTTATAATAGCAGCCGCTGAACCGGCTGTTGGAAAAATCGCAGTTTGTAAAGCTCGTATCGAAAAAAGAGCTGCCGCTGAAGTCGCAGCCTGCGAAGCGGCAGGATGTAAAAGAGGTTCTCTGGAAATCTGTTTTAAATGTCCCGGCGGCAAGCTCCTCACCTGCGTAGGCTGCGGCGCAGATGATATCATCCTCCGCAGAGGCGGTAATCAAATCTTGTTCTAACATAAATGAATACTCCATATCAGGCATTGTGTTCCGAGTGAATTTGCAGGCTTTTATGTCTGCGTTATTTAGAGAATAATTTTAAATGTTTGGGTGTCGGGTGTCAAGACGTTATTAGTGATATGATTGCAGAATCTGTTGCCATTTACAGCTGATATGAGTCTTTCGCCCCGGCGAAAACCTTCCGGGAGAAGGAGATACTGTCGATTTCATTCACTCCGGCACCGCCCTGCGAAAACAAAAACCGCAGTATCTCCTTCTCCATCCAGCAATGCCACTTCCCCGGGACGAAAGACTCATAATCCTATCCCACCACCCCGTCCGCCGGCCGTCCCGGCAGCGTCCTCACCTGCTTAAATCTTCTTTGCATGTCCGAAAACAGCCGGTATTTGACGGATTGTATGATATAATGACTGAAAAAGCAGACATTTTATCTACACATCAATGGATTTTGCGTTCACTGCAGAAAGAAAGGACAAGTTATGACGGATCGGGACAGGGGATTGTATGCGGCATTTAAAGCAAAGGATGCGAGATTTGACGGCCGTTTCTTTGTAGGTATTAAATCCACGGGAATTTATTGCCGTCCGGTGTGCAGGGCCAGGCAGCCAAAGGCGGAGAACTGTACTTTTTTTACCACGGCAGCCGAAGCAGAGCAGGCCGGATACCGCCCCTGCCTGCTCTGCAGGCCGGAGCTTGCGCCTGGTATATCAATAACGGACGCGGCGGCCACACTTGCCCGGAGGGCGGCAAGGATGATAGAAGAAAACTGCGGCACCGGCCAGAGTCTGGAGGAAATAGCCCAATCCCTGGGATGTACCAGCCGCCATCTGCGCCGCGTCTTTATGGAGGAATTTCATGTACCGCCTGTCCGGTATCTTCAGACATGCCGGCTGCTTCTGGCAAAAAGCATGCTGACCGATACAATGCTTCCGGTGATTGATGTGGCAATGGCGGCAGGGTTCGGCAGTCTCCGCAGGTTCAACGACGCATTTAAACAGCAATATCACCTTTCCCCCACAGCTCTGAAAAAGAGGATTCCGGGGGAACAAAAGCCGGACGGCGGCATCACAGTCTGCCTGGGATACCGGCCGCCGTACCGATGGGAAGAAATTCTGCGGTTTCTCGCCGCCCGGGCTATCCCGGGTGTGGAATTAGTAAAAGAACAGACATACTGGCGGACCGTACGCTTAGTCACAGCAAAAGGAGAATCGGTCTGCGGCTGGATAAAAGTAGCAGACATTCCGTCAAAAAACGTTTTAAGTATCACAATCAGTGACACACTGCCCGGCATGCTGCCGCAGGTTCTGGCAAAAGTACGGCAGATGTTTGATTTGTACTGTGATCCGGAAGTCATATATCAGGCGCTCTCCACGATGAATGACATTCGTCCGGGACTTTGTGTGTGCGGTACACGTCTGCCGGGCTGCTTCGATCCGTTTGAAATGGCGGTGCGGGCCGTCCTGGGTCAGCAGATTACCGTGAAGGGGGCAGGCACATTGGCGGGAAGGCTCACAAAAGCATATGGTATCCCGATAAAGACAGGAATACCTGGTTTAACGCACCTCTTTCCCGGCCCTGAAACTTTTTCTGCCCTGAGAGGCCCGGCCGAAAGCAGCCTGGGGCCGTTAGGCATCACCGTCCGGCGTTCCCGGACAATTCTTGAACTGGCCCGGGCAGTCAGCCGTAAAGAAATTCATTTCGGCCTTTGTGCCGCCCCTGAGGAGGAGATGAAAAAGCTGATGACAATTCCGGGAATCGGAAATTGGACGGTGCAGTACATTGCGATGCGGACCATGCAGTGGACGGATGCATTTCTTGAGACGGACACCGGCATAAAGAAAGCCCTTGGAGGCCGTACGTCAAAAGAAATGTATAAAATGGCAGAGGCATGGAGGCCATGGCGCAGCTATGCCACAATCAGTCTTTGGAATTCATTATAAAAGGAGGATTATCTGATGTATTATGAAACAACGTGCCGTTTTCCCGTGGGTACAATCACACTTGCTTCCGATGGTACGGCCCTTGCAGGGCTTTGGCTGGAAAACCAAAAGTATTTTGGCGGTACCCTTAATGGGGAAATGGCACAGAAAGATGACTTACCCATATTCGAAAAGACCGTGAACTGGCTGGAACGCTATTTTTCGGGAAAGAATCCGGCAATCGGAGAGCTACCCCTGGCTCCCGCCGGCAAACCGTTCCGTCAGGAGGTCTGGAGGCTTCTCTGCGATATTCCTTATGGAGAGACAACCACCTACGGAGAGATTGCCCAAAAAATGGCGGTCAAACTTAACAAGCCCGGAATGTCCGCACAGGCGGTGGGCGGAGCGGTCGGACATAACCCGATTTCAATTATTATTCCCTGCCACCGGGTAGTGGGCTCCAACGGCAGCCTGACGGGTTATGCGGGCGGAATTGACAAAAAGATGTGGCTGCTGAGGCATGAAGGGGTGAATATGGAGAAACTGACCGTGCCGGTCAAAGGAACCGCTCTTTAACCGGTCCGTGAAATAAACGCCTCGCATCATACTGCATGTGAATAATAACGTAATAATTCTTAAGTTGTAATCATAACTGCAATGAATTATATTGAAATTGCAGTAATACATGAGGCAGTAGATCGATACTGTTCGCAGAAACGCGCTTTTCAGCGTGGCCGTGAACAGTAACAAGAGATAAGAGGTGGAGAAACGGATATGAAAAGAAAATTGACAATATTAAGTCTGGCAGTCCTGCTCGGGCTGATGTCCGGCTGTGCGAAAAAAGCTGAAATCGGAGCAGGAGCGCAGGACGGTAGCAGTGCGGCTGCAAAGAACAGCAGCGAAGGACTGATAAAAATTGATGACGGAAGCGGGAATACCGGAGATGACGGCACGCAGCAGGAGACAACAGGAAAGCAGATTGAAGATCAGACATTTGATGTAACGCTGGACGGCTGGGGGGAAGTGACCTTTGCCGCATTTTTGCCAAAAGAGAATGAGGCGGGTGACGGTGATGTGTACTTTAAACTGCTAAAGGACGGGAAGGTGCTCTTTGACTTACCGGGAATGACGGAGGATAACCGCCGTCCATCTCTGAAGTTCGTCAAAGTCGCAGCCGTTTCATTTAAGGATTATAATGGCGACGGAAAAAAGGATATCATCATCATTAATGAGTATTCCCGGCAAGGCAGCACGGAGCCAGGCTATAATGAAGTGCGGCTTTATACACAGGCCGGAGGAAAGAAAGAATTTTCTTTAGAGCAGGGGGCATTGACGGAATTTCTGCAGAAGAATCATTACAACGGCAGCATTAATCTGGTTATGGAGGGGATTGCCAGGTATAAATCTGAGAATATGGAGTCCGGCATACAGAGGAATAATATAGAAAAACAGATAGAACTTCTGGTTGACAGCGTGAAACTGTGGGCAGGGACAATGAACAGCGAAGGCATTGATTATTTTTTCACGGTGACGGATATGGACCGCAACGGAAGGCTGGAGCTAATCGTATCCAGCTGCCAGGGGACCGGCCTTTACACATACAGTGATTATTTTGAGGTGAATGATACGTTTGACGGCCTCACGGCAGTGGAAGGAAACAGGATGGAAGGGCATTCCGAGGCTGATATTATTGTGGATTCAGTACCTGTATATTACGATGCTCAGAATAAAGTATACTATTATATTTATGATGATATTATCAGGAACGGCAAAGAGTATTATGAAAATAAGAGAGCCGTATCGCTTGAAAACGGGAAAATAGTTCAAAATGATCTGGCATATAAGACAACTGTTTTTGAAAATGAGAAACAGATGACCGACTGTACGGACAGAGAGGGAAAGAATATCACTGCAGACCAGTATGACGGCATAGCCGATACGGTATATGGCAGCCTTGAAAAACAGAAAGCGGTTTTTTCATGGAACAGGGCTGAGAGCATGGGAGAACTGCAGCAGATGGGAAAAGAGAAACTCTGTGGTATGCTTCTGGATTCCTACAGTAAATTTTCGGGAGAGCAGTAAACGGACGGCAATCTGCATGAAAAATGCGCAGATGCGGTTTCGGGAAAGAATCCCGCTCCCAGGGCGCCGTTTCCGGCGGCTCTGGGGGCAGAATTTTGGATGAAGGCAATTAAATAAATTAAGAAACGTTTTCTGTGCGGCTATTCAATCAGAGAGTCAATTTGTTCCCAAATCTCATTTATCTCCTTCAGGGAGGCCAGCCGCGCTTTTTTTGCGTCCAGGACTTCATTTAATGTTCCAATGGCGCTGTCAAATTCCTTGGCCTTTACCTGGGCTTTAGCTTCTGCTTTCAGAGGTTTTACGGCAGTCGCTTTCATTTCTTTCCGGATTTCCACAATTGACTTATGCAGTTCTTTGGCTTTTTTCCAATTTTCCTTTTCAACGCTGAGGGTTTGGCCGTTTTTCTTTGCGAGGCGGATAGATTTGTACTTTGCCGAAACAATCTTATTTTCCTCAGTTAGAGGCTTAATCTCCCCATCTAATTCTTTGATTTCACTCCGGACGGCAGCAGAAGCCTCCTTGTATTCAGCCCTTGTTTCTGCGGCAAATGCGGGAAATGACATGCAGCAGGTAAGCGCCGCTGCCGTACATAACACTTTCAGATATTTCTTCATGACATACAATCCTTTCTATAACAACGGGTGCTGTTTAATTGTTACATCGAAAGTATAGCATCTTCCACAGGGTGGTTTACAGGCTGTTTATGTGGCAAATATGTGGCTGCCGTTTACGATATTGTAATATAATGTTATGATTACCGTAACTGCAGAAGCACATAAAAAAACAGAACAGGCGGTGATGTATTATGGCAAAACTCATTTATGTTGCGGATGATGAAAAGAATATCCGTTCATTGATGAAAACATTTCTGGAGAGTGAAGGTTATGAAGTTGAGGTTTTTTCGGATGGATACAGTGTCAGGAAGGCGGCAGAGCAGCGTATGCCGGATCTCATTATTTTAGATGTGATGATGCCGGGGGAGGACGGGTTCAGTGTGTGCGCCGGTATCCGGAAAAACAGCATTGTCCCGATTATTATCGTATCCGCCAAGGACAGTCCTCTGGACAAGGTAGCCGGGCTTACTCTGGGAAGCGACGACTATATCACAAAGCCTTTTCTTCCTCTGGAGCTGACAGCCAGGGTTAAGGCTCTGTTCCGCAGGGCGGAGCTTTCTTCCGGTGATAACAGGGAACAGGGCGAAATGGCTTATCAATGCGGGAATATGACGCTGAAGCTTCCGGAGAGAATGGTTTACGTGGAAAAAGAACCAATCTCCGTCACGCCGACGGAATTCGATTTCCTGCTCTACCTTTTCAAACGGAAAGGCGCGGCCGTATCCAAAAAAGAACTTTTGGAACAAGTATGGGAATATCAGGCCATACAGGGGGACGTCAGAGTGTCGGACGACTTGGTGAAACGCCTTCGTAAAAAGCTGAGATTACAGAATGCAACGGCGGTGATTGAGACGGTATGGGGATATGGTTACCGTCTGTCGGAGAGCCGGGATAGGAGGAACCTATGACACACCGGATTCACATACGGATTTTTCTTCCGGTTCTTCTCTTGATTATTATGCTGCCGCTGGCCGCCTGGTTTATATTTTTCATCACATCAGACTGGTATGTACGGCATACGGCTCATAAAAATGTAACTGAGTTAATGAAAGAAATAGAAAATGAGGATGCAAAGTTCTATGATGCATTTTTATCGTCCCAGGAAGGAACAAAGCAGGAGAAAAAAGAGGCATCGAAGGAATTGCTGAACCGGGTAAAAGGTGTGGTGAAGGCCGGGCATCTGGAAGCGGGGCTGATAGTTCTTAATTCGAAAATGAAACAGGTCTATCCAGCTACCGGACAGGAGGGAGACACCAGCCGCGTCCTGCGGGACAGCTTCCGTGAAATGCTGGAGGCCGGTATGCTCCAGAGCGGAAATCCGGCTGAACTGGAGATAGGAAATGAAAGATATGCGGCTGAACTGTTAGAGATGGAATCGGAAGCAAATATCAAGGCTAAATATTTCATCGGATATGCCCAGATCCCCAACACGGCGCTTTTGCTGACCTATACAGGAAACCTGATAGCAATAATCGCGGCCGTGGGTCTTCTTCTGGCCGGGATAGTCGTATGGGCGGTGGCGGGCAGCATAGCAAAACCTCTGGAAGCCCTATGCAGGCAGACGCAGCGGATTGGCGATGGGACGTATCAGGTGATTCGTGAGCAGTATTCCGTGACGGAAGTGGAAAATCTGAAGGAAGCATTTAACCGGATGGCGGAGAAGTTAAAAGATGCGGAGGAACAGAACCACCGGTTTTTCCAGAATGTTTCCCATGATCTTAGGACCCCCCTCGTATCAATTGCCGGTTACGCCCAGGGGATTCAGTGCGGTGTGATGAAAGAACCGGAAAAAGCGGCGGAGATTATTCTCTCGGAAAGCCTGAGAATGACAAATCTGGTCGAGAGCATACTGACAATTTCAAAGATGGATAACAGTGAACTAAAGTTAAACAGAATAAATATAGACATGGAAGAATTCCTGGCGGAACAGACGGAGATCCTCAGGGGACTTGCAGACGGAAAAATGCTGGTTATGATGGAGGGGGATGGAGGTATCACTGTAGAAGCGGTTCCGGATTTGCTGATTCGCATATTCCAGAATGTTGTCTCAAACTGCCTGAGGTACGCAGAAAGCCGGGTGGAAATACGCCTTTCCCTGGAAGAACAGCAGGCGGTAATCCGGGTCGAAGATGACGGCCCAGGTATTTCTGAGGAAGAATTTCCTCATATTTCCGAACGGTTCTATCAAGGAAAAAACGGCCATTTTGGGATTGGTCTTTCCGTGGTCTGGTCGGGAATGGAGTATATGGGAGGTTCGGTCGGCGTTGCCAATAAGACCGCGCCGGAACATGGAGTGGTTTACAGTTTGTATCTTCCGGCAGGATAAGTCAGACAGAGGGCCTCGATCTTTAATCTAAAATATTGTTAATTTATTATCAAAAAGTTATTGACAATTATTTAACGAATGCGGTATACTATAGCCATAGGAAAAATTTACAATTACAGGAGGAAAACTGAAATGGCGAAAAGGAAAGAAGCAGCAGTACCCGCAATCGTAGACAGCGTGGAAGCGCTGGAAGCAAAAATGCAGGCTATGCGTGAAGCGCAGAGAAAGTTTGCAGCCTTCACACAGGAGCAGGTAGACAAGATTTTTTACGAGGCGGCTATGGCGGCTAACAAACAGCGTATCCCCCTTGCAAAAATGGCGGTAGAGGAAACACGCAGAGGTATTGTGGAGGATAAGATCATCAAGAATCATTACGCGGCAGAGTATATCTATAATGCATATAAGAGTACAAAGACCTGCGGTGTGATTGATGAAGATCCTGCCTACGGTATCAAAAAGATTGCCGAACCAATCGGATTGGTGGCAGCCGTTATTCCGACGACAAACCCAACCTCGACTGCAATTTTCAAAACCCTCATCTGTCTTAAAACAAGAAATGCCATTATTATCAGCCCTCATCCGGCTGCGAAGGCCTGTACGATAGCGGCCGCAAAAGTCGTTCTGGAAGCAGCGGTAAAGGCAGGCGCGCCGGAAGGAATCATCGGCTGGATTGATGTTCCGTCCCTGGAGCTTACCAATATGGTAATGCGGGAGGCGGATATCACCCTGGCGACAGGCGGAGGCGGTATGGTAAAATCGGCTTATTCGTCCGGTAAGCCTGCACTGGGAGTCGGAGCAGGAAACACACCAGTCATCATTGATGATACGGCGGATGTGAAGATGGCGGTAAATTCCATTATCCACTCCAAGACCTTTGATAACGGAATGATTTGCGCGTCGGAGCAGTCCGTAACAGTAATGGACAGCATTTATGATGAAGTAAAAAAGGAATTTGAATACCGCGGATGCTATTTCCTGAAAAAAGGAGAGGAGCTTGATAAAGTCCGCAAGACCATTATCATCAACGGTGCCTTAAACAGCAGGATTCCGGGAAAATCCGCCTATGAGATTGCAATGCTGGCTGGTGTGGATGTACCGGAAAATACGAAGATTTTGATCGGTGAGGTGGAATCCGTTGACATTTCAGAAGAGTTTGCCCATGAAAAGCTTTCTCCTGTCCTTGCCATGTACCGGGCAAAAACATTTGACGAAGCTCTTGCAAAGGCGGAGCAGCTCGTTGCAGACGGCGGATACGGCCACACGGCGTCCCTCTATGTGCATCCTGCGGAAACGGAAAAGATGGCAAAGCATGCCGCCGCAATGAAAACCTGCCGTATTCTTGTGAATACCCCCTCCTCCTTCGGCGGAATCGGGGATCTCTATAACTTTAAACTGGCTCCTTCCCTGACGCTGGGATGCGGCTCCTGGGGCGGAAACTCCGTATCGGAGAACGTAGGGGTAAAACATCTGTTAAATATTAAGACCGTTGCGGAGAGGAGAGAAAACATGCTTTGGTTCAGAACGCCTGAAAAAGTCTACTTTAAGAAGGGCTGCATGCCGGTGGCGCTGGATGAACTGGGTACGATTATGCATAAGAAGAAAGCGTTTATCGTGACAGACAGCTTCCTGTATAATAACGGATATGTAAAGCCAATCGAGGCGAAGCTGGATGAAATGGGAATTAAGCATACCTGCTTCTTCGAAGTGGCCCCGGATCCTACACTGCAGTGTGCAAGGGAGGGGGCGGCCCAGATGACCGCATTTGAACCGGACACGATTATCGCCGTGGGCGGCGGTTCCGCGATGGATGCCGCCAAGATCATGTGGGTTCTCTATGAGCATCCGGAGGCAGATTTTGAGGATATGGCGATGGACTTTATGGATATCCGCAAACGTGTCTATACTTTCCCGGAAATGGGGAAGAAGGCATATTTTGTGGCAATTCCCACATCCTCCGGTACAGGTTCCGAGGTTACGCCTTTTGCCATCATCACGGATGCTGAGACGGGAGTAAAATGGCCGCTGGCCGATTATCAGCTTCTCCCGAACATGGCGATTGTGGATGTGGACAATATGATGATGCAGCCGAAGGGGCTGACAAGCGCATCCGGAATCGATGTTATGACGCATGCCATTGAGGCGTATGTATCGATTATGGCGTCTGATTACACTGACGGACTGGCCATGAAGGCAGTGAAGATGGTATTCGATTATCTGCCGTCGGCCTACGAGAACGGAGCCGGGGATCCGACGGCCAGAGAAAAGATGGCCAACGCCTCCTGTCTGGCAGGAATGGCATTTGCCAATGCCTTCCTTGGACTGAACCATTCCATGGCACATAAGCTCGGCGCCTTCCATCACCTGCCCCACGGCGTCGCCAACGCTTTGATTCTGACAGAAGTGATGCGCTATAATGCGGATGACGTCCCGACGAAGATGGGAACCTTTTCCCAGTACCAGTATCCCCACGCGCTGGAGCGGTATGCTGAGCTGGGAAGATTCGCAGGCTGTGCAGGAAGCACGGATGAAGAGGTATTTGAAAACTTCCTGACAAAACTGGAAGTGCTGAAGGAAAAGATCGGCATCAAAAAGACAATCAGGGAATATGGCATAGACGAGAGTTACTTCCTGGATACATTGGATGAGATGGTGGAACAGGCATTTAATGACCAGTGTACCGGTGCAAACCCGAGATATCCTCTGATGAAAGAAATCAAAGAGATTTATCTGAAATGCTACTATGGAAAATAGGTTCAGTGTAAACAGTGATGCCGGGAGGGAATAAGAATGAAGCTGGAAAATAAAAATCTGATAGTAAAGCGCGCATACAAAGAAGTGTATAAAACGGAAGCGGGTATTGTAAAAATATTTGAAAAGACACATCCCAAGGCCGATGTGTTTAATGAGGCATTGAATACTGCGAGAGTTGAGGCAGCCGGACTCCGGATTCCGGGAGTTAAGGAAGTGACGCAGATAGATGGGAAATGGGCGCTGCTGGTGGAATATCAGCCGGGAAAGACGCTGGAAGAATTGATGGAAGAACACCCGGAGAATCTGGACGCCTATATGGAGGAATTTGTAGATCTCCAACTGGAAATGCATGGAAAAACATCGCCTCATCTGAATAAGCTGAAGGATAAGCTTTCCCGCCAGATTAACGGTCTGAAAGAGCTGGACGCGACGACGAGGTATGAACTGCTGACCCGGCTGGAAAGCATGCCGAAGCATGTGAAACTCTGCCATGGAGATTTCAATCCAAGCAACGTTATTTGCAGTGAGGACGGTAAGAAAACAATCGTTGACTGGGCCCATGCAACCCAGGGCAACGCAAGCGCGGATGCCGCTATGACCTACCTTCTGTTCGCATTAAAAGATCAGAAAAAAGCCGATTTATACCTTAAAATTTTCTGCAGGAAGAGTGATACGGCAAGACAGTATGTGGAACAGTGGCTCCCTATTGTGGCGGCGGCACAGCTTACGAAGAATAATGAACTGGAAAAGGAATTCCTTATGAGATGGATTGATGTGGTGGATTTTAGTTGAGAATGGTGGACGCGTACGGAACGGGCCATGTTCGGTGTGGTGTGGGGGGCTGGCTGAGCCTTCCGTCCCCGGATTGTAGGTTGTCGTAAGGGGGAATCCGGCCGGAATGAATTGCTGCGGGGACCGTTTGCACTCTTTGGAGTGCGCAGCAGTGCTAAGCTCGTGAGGAACCTCGCTAAGCACCGGCGGACTCCCATGTCCCCTCCGCAATTGATTCCGCCTACTTCCCCG
>Ga0129317_1000930_pt1 | contig 25310 bp, 18 predicted proteins | sample Cm1ome_FD_94430 | JGI IMG/M metagenome (GOLD analysis project Ga0129317, IMG submission 94430) | Eastern black-and-white colobus group fecal microbial communities from Wisconsin, USA - Cm1105 metagenome | ecosystem: Host-associated > Mammals > Digestive system > Large intestine > Fecal | place... | reverse complement strand
CGCCCTGTCCGGGCTAAATTCAGTTATAAAGTCTTTGGAAAAGGGGTTCGGGGAAAGAACCTTTCCTCAGAAAGGTTTTTCCCCGATAATTTGCTATAACATTCTATATGAGTGTAGCCCTTAACGTTTCGGGGATATGTTTTTTATATACTTTTCAGCGATGAGACTTATTAAGATCTTTCACAGTTTTTAGCAATACGGTGCTGCACTGCCAGAGATACCATAGCAGACAAAACACCTATGATCGCTCCTGCGGAAACATCGCTGAGGTAATGTGCTCCGAGTATCATTCTTGAGCTCATTACAGTGACAGTAAATACAAAGACGAAAGCAAACAGATACGGCTGTTTGTCTCTCAGCTTCGGGAAAAGCCATGAAAGAGACGGGAATATGCACATGGTAAGACTGCTGAATATGCTGTGACCGCTGGGAAACGAGCGGAACTCATCGGCTTTCAGACCATACTCCGCTGCATATTCCTCTGCTCCCGAAAACGGCTTGTACCACGGCACAAAGGTTATCCCCTCATAGCCGAGAACTGCTGTACGGTAACGCGGACGGTCAAATGTGTTCTTCAATGCTTCCATGACTATATACGCTGCAAGCAGTATCATAAGAAGTCCGAAAACTCTCCTTGCAAGCAGATTGTCACTGCTCCTTTCCGCCGTCAGATATCCTACAAAAAACAATGGATATATGAGAATAGCACTAAATATTAGAATAACAGGAACATTTCCGACGAAAGACGGGAATATGCTTCCCAGATTATTGCCTGACACCAGTGACCTGCCGCCGATATATCCGAGAAAAACTGCCGCAACAACACAGAATGTGCAGAGCGCTCCCCTTACCTGACCCCTTTTCTTCGAGCGAAGAACTCTCTGAAAGATAACTCCCCAGCCAAGCACCTGCACCGCATGAAAAGGATAAACGCCTGTTGTCGTTATGAGCTTCACGATAGTGTGGTCGGGCGAGAATAAAGCTTCCGCTGCAAATTTATCGAAAAATGTCCCAGTCAGAAACATTCCTATGAATAAGACCAGTATCCCGATACACAGTCTTATCTGTAATGAATAATTCTTTTCAATTCTTCTCATAGTCATTTATCAGTAACCCAGTAAGTCCTTTATCACATATTTCTTCAGGTCGCCAGAGTTTTTGATGACGTATTCTTCAAGTTCCTTCTTGTATGGATCCTTATATTCGGTGGCATTCTCTGATCTGACCTCATTCAGGCTTCCCCATTCGCCTACCCAAAGAACCTCGCCTGTGATGATGACATTGTCCTCGCGGCATACTATCAATGTTATGCTCGCATCACAGACACCGGGTTCTTTTCCCACATACCAGTTGTCACCCTCCTTAATGATAGAGTCGCTGCTGTTATACAGTTCCTTGTACCGCTCCTTCGCTATATCTTCAGAATCGTACACCCTAAACTCGAGCTGCTCTTTTTCGTCCTTTTCTGATTCCTTCTTTTCGTTCCATAAAAAGAGAACCGCTTCACCCTTCCGCACTCTCCAGCCTTCTGATAGCTCTACGTCTTTTTTGAGTTCGATAGTATAGTCTGTGGCATACTTTATCTGTGATTTTTTACCGGTACAGCCTGTCATCGACAGCGATGAAAACATCAGCAGTGCAGCTGCGGCTGATACTGCCAAGCGTGAAAATGATCCGTTTTTCATAAAGCTTCTCCTTTAAGAGTGTTTTTGATATAATAACATTTCTGCTTTGTAAAGTCAATTGATATATCATAACAATAATATTAAAATTCGTTAACATAACGTAATACAGCTGTTCTTCCTTGACTCGATATGACTGAGAGAGTATAATAAATATAGTTGTACGGCGAAATATCACTGTGCAAAATTTTTTTGAAAAAACTGCGACATCTGCCGCTTTGCTTTCGTATAATTAACAAATGGAAATATTTCCTGCCGAAAGGAGGAAAAATGGAAAACGGTATCAGTAGCTACAGCCGTTTCCTCTCAGGAGATAAAGATGCAATAGACGAGATAATCCGCGATTATAAGGACGGTCTTGTTTATTTCCTGTATAGTATTATCGGAGATATGGGTCAGGCTGAGGAAGCTGCCATAGATACTTTCGTAAAGCTCTATGTCGATAAGCCCACATTCAAGGGCAAGTGCAGCTTCAAGACATGGCTCTACACTATCGGGAGAAACAAGGCGTTCGATATCAGGCGAAAGGTCTCTAAATTCAGCTCAGTTTCCCTTGATGATGCGTTTGACATCTCCGACGAGGAAAATATTGAACAGAAGGTCATAGATGATGAGCGGCGTTCTGACCTGCGCAGACTCATCTCAAAACTCAAACCCGAATATAGTCAGGTTCTGTACCTCATCTTCTTTGAGGATTTCAAAAATGACGAAGCGGCTGAAATAATGAAAAAAAGCAGAAAACAGATCACTGATCTGCTGTACAGAGCAAAGAACGCTCTGAAAAAAGAAATTGAAAAGGAAGGAGCAGTGTTCTATGGACTATAAGACCATGGCGGAGATAGTCAAGTCCCGCGGCGAGCGTATTCTCGAAGAAAGACGTATCCGAAGAAAGCGCATTATCAGGATCACATCGGGCGCAGCCGCTATTTGTGCTGCCGCTGTAACAGGCTTTGGCATCTGGCACAGCAATACTGCAAAATTCCCCTCATCCATCAATTTCAACAGGGATACAGCAGTCACAACTACATATGACACTATATATACTACCACTTCCGCTTCAGAGAATAATAATACGGTCACTTCAATGACAGTCACCCACGCTTCAAAGGATGTTAAAAGCACTGTTACATCCGCAGAGGCTGTGAAGAACGCAGGCAAAGCTTCTCAAGTGACAGCAACGACTGTAAAAAGAGCTGCTCAGAATGTGTCTGCTCCTACCGCAGTCACTGCTGCTCCGCAGGAAAGTTATATAGGCGCTCCGACTGTCACTGCACCCGACACAACTGAAATAATTACAAACACACACAGGAGGATATACTATATGAATAAACTATCAGCAGGATTTGCTGCAATGCTCGTCGGCGCAGCAGCTGTACCTAAGCCCGTTAGCGCCGTCAATGACACAGAAATGAGACCTGTTCCCTTTGAAGTTATGAGCTCGGCATACGATATAAACGACTTTGAGTTCGACAAGTGGCGCAAGGACGAAAGCATAATTGACATCGACCAAAACGGCAAATTCGATGTACATGATATATATGTTCTTTACCTCCGCTCTATCGAAGAAGAAACACACGAGCCCGACGATAAGTATGTGGATGTCAACAAGGATAACTCCTTCGATGAGTTGGATGTATACAGTCTTATAAGCTACTATACCTGCTACAATAAAGTAGAAAGAGAGATACTCGATCCAATCTACTATACAACAGATATAAATGAATTAAAGTACGCTGAGAGCTTCATAAAATACTTCACCGAGAAAACAGAGGATTTCCACGGTCTCTATGATATCTTTATCGAAGCCATGGAGGAAAAGTCACCCGATCTCGATATTGACGGCAGCGGCAAAACAGATTTCGGCGACATTATGGATATTTACTTCTTCGATCATATATTCAACGACCCCGATGTCACATACGACTATATGAACAGAGATTACCTCTCCTTTGACGATAAGCTATTGGTATACAACGAGCTTACAAAGAGGAAATTCCCGTCAGGGCATGAAGAAAAATGCATGGAGCTGTACAGGACATTTGACGGCGACAGAATAGTCACTCCCATTCTCTCGGAATACCTCATAAGATATTATCTTGAGACATCACCGGTTCTTGCAGAATATTCCGACCACCGCTACTATGAAGCATTATGGGAGAATAAATATACCTCCGAATACCTGCTTCCGAATTACAGCAGCATACTGTCATCGTTCATTAACGATGTGGAGAGCACAGAACGAGAAATGGGCCTCCCGACTTCAGATGTAAGATCGTCAGTGGATATGACGAATATCGAAAATGAATATAAGATATACAAGGAAAAGGCAGAAAAAGGACTTCTCCCCGAACCTGATGTAGACCTTGACGGAGACATCGACTTCGACGACCATCAGGCCTGTGACGATATTTTCAACTTCTATATGTATTACGAAAGCGATATTTATTCCGATGAAGTGAGATACCACTTCATGAACGATTTCGACATCAATGGAAACGGTATAAGCGGTGACGCCGCTGATTGCAGTATCGCACAGATCTATATATGTGAAAAGACAGGAATAAAGACCAAGCAGGAAAAAGCATATGAGGAATTCAGGGACGCCTGGATAAACGGTGAAGTTTCCAATTACCCATGGTCGGGAACCAACTGCCTCGACGGCACAAGATATCCTCTTACAGACCCTGATGACCTTTTCACTCTCTGCTATAACTACTGGTTCGCATTCACCTATCCTACATGGCAGGCACGACAGGCTGTATGCGATAAATTCTATGAAGATGTCACGGCAGGCATCAAGCCCGAGCCCGATGTGGACATGAACGGTATCATCGACGAAAACGATTACATTTTCGCTGACAATACGCTGTACTCTCAGACACATACATCCGAAAACCTTGATGTCGTTCCCGTTGAGATAATGGATAACTATATCACAAATTTCGACCTTAACGGAAACGGTATAAGCGGTGATGCAATGGATACCACTATACTTCTTGATTATATTTCAAGAAAGTGTGATATCGACTCCTCGGAGCTTGAAAGAATGGCTGATGAAGCCCACGGACACTATCATACGACATATGAAACATCCACAGGCACCACGGTTTATCCTTCACCTATAAGCACTAACACTACAACAGCTGTGGGTGACATTTCCGAAAAAGTCGGCGACGCAAACTGTGACACAGACCTTGACCTCTCAGACGCCATACTCGTTATGCAGGCACTTGCTAACCCTGATAAATATGAAGTAAAGGGCTATTCAAGGAACCATATCACCGAGCAGGGTAAAATAAACGCCGATGTTGACAAGTCAACAAGAGGTCTTACTTCAAATGATGCACTTTGCATACAGCAGTATCTCCTAAGGAACAAAAAGGCTCTTGTATGATCCTTAAAATCCGATCTCAATACCATTCTCACAAGTGCCCCGAGACGAAAGTTTCGGGGCTTTTTTATAATTATAAAAAAGCAATAAATGCATTGCAATAAGTGCACAAATATTGTATAATATATAAAAGTACGCTGGATAAGTGTTTTATTCGGCTCTTACATTCATAAACAATATCATTGACCGCAAAAAATGACATAGGGAGGAATCAAAATGAAACTAAAAAAGATGTTATCCACGCTCTCAGCCGCAGCAATGGCTCTGTCATGCGCTTGTATTCCGCCTGCTTCCACACTCGTTCCGTCTGCTTTTGCAGAGGAAGAAAACGAGGAGATGCCCATCTTCATTCCTGATTTTCCGCAGGATGTACTTGATGAGTTCGGTATCAACTGGACAGGTCTCGGAGCTAATCAGTTCATTGAAAACACAGAACTTGATTACGGCAGCTGCCATCACAGCTTCTCATATGACGGCGGATATGCAATGTACAGCGATCAGAACTACAAATATCATTTGAGCTATTCCGGTCAGTGGCACGACTGTGACAGCTTCAATATGTGCCAGTCAAAGGAATTCGCTTACCCCGATCTCACCGATGACAGTGATGTTTACGAGGTAAAGCCCGAGCTCACATTTGATATCTTCGCTTTTTACGAGGTACGCACAGAGGGAGAACTCAAGTTCGGTGCTCAGCTTGAACTCAACGGCGGCAGCGACAAGCTTTTCGTAATTGAGCGCTACACACCGTCGACCGACTTCTCAGACTATGAGAAGATAGGCTCATACACCTCAAAGGGCAATGAGTATGACCTCTGCAAGTCAAAGACAGAAAGCAGTTATTACGCAATCAACAAGAATGGAAAGATCACTGCTGCCTCTTCTAATGAAAATGAAGACTTCAACATTTCAACTTCCATCAGCGATCACCTTGCTAACCTCCATGAGCTTGCAGGTATAAGCACTAAGCTCACCCGCTACGGCGCTGTTACCGAGGGTAACGGTGGCAGCGGAACAATGTACAATGACTCGAAGCTTATAAGCACATACTTCACTCTCCCCGAAAAGGAGTCACCCGAAGACGTTTACGGTGAAGATGCGGTTTATGACTACAACCTCGTAAAGAAAATGGACGGATACAGATTCTCATTCCAGAGCTCCGACAGCGGTCTGCCTGTCGATCAGCTGGATGACGGACGCTATGTATTCTCCCAAAACAAAAATGACTCCTACATAATCCCCTTTGCGGACGGAAGCCTTATAGCAAATAATTCTGAGGGAATAACTTCCGCTGCTTCGGCAGGTAAGGAATTTGACGGCAAGACATCAGTCCTTGACCATAATTACCAGTACAACTATTCATATTATATAGACAACAACAAAGCAAAGGTCTCGGCGGTTGTTTGGATGCTCGATCCTTATGTCAAGGTCGAGTTTACAGAGTGGTCTCCTAACTTAGGTCTTTCAGGCTCGGCATATAAGGGCTCTGTGGATATGGGCGAAGATAGATACGATATTTACGCTGATTACACTTATGATAACGATATCGCTCCCCTTATCAATAAGGATTTCCAGAGCTATTTGTTCGTACACTATCCCGGCAATGACGATCAGTCTGATACAATTACACGCTCGCTCCCGATAACAGCTGTTCTCAGCAGAGCTCAGACATTCGGTGTAGAGGTAGGAAACCTCGCCCGTATAAGCCTAAATGTCAACTCCATTATGGACAAATACTACTTCAACATTATGAAGAATGAGATCATTGAGGACTCGCCTGTCCTGCCCGGTGATGTCTATGTTGACGCTAACGGAAACAGCGTTGAATTGGGCGGTCATACATTCTCAGGCTCGACTGACGGCTATATGTACGGTTTCGAGAACGGAGGATTCGCAGCTTCCTGTGAAGGCGGCAACAACGGATATTTCGATTCAATGCTCAAGCTGGATGAGGGAATAGTTTACGATCCCGAGTCGGATAAGCATACTGTCATGAATTACAATATCGAGCATACTCTTGATGACAAATATCAGGCTGCTCTCAGAGTAAGCGGTTCATATGACAATGTCGGGCGAGTTCTCTATATTATCGAAAACGATCATAATTTCTCCATCGACGATAATATCTTCGCTCCCAGCTCTTTCGATTATTATGCTGATCCAAGAGATCCCAAGTTTGAGTATGTAAAGTCCTATGTATCAGACGGACATGATTACGACCTGTACAAGGTAGCTTATCGTATCAATTCTTTCAGCGGTTCACAAAAATACGAGGCATTCGCCGCAGTAAGAAAGGATCAGGCTGAGGACGGTAAACTCTCAGGAAATGTTGATATCACAGACCACATCATCAAAATCGCCGATGAGGGACTGAGCAAAACTCCGCTGACTGAGTTCTCACTTGCTATGGATACAAGGCAGTCAACAGGTACTATCAAAGCTGATTACTGCGTTGACTTCAATATAGACGCCGGTTCCATAGACTTGCCCGATCAATACGTTGAAGTAGAAAGCGATCCTGTGACTCTGGGCGATCATACATTCTCAGGAGCTACAGACGGTTATATGCGCGGTTACAGCAATGGTGCTTTCTCTGCAACTTGTGAAGGCAAGAATAACGGATATTTCGATTCCATGCTCAAGTTGGACGAGGGAGTAGTTTTAGACCTCGACTCAGACAAGCATACTGTCATCGACTACAAGATCGAGCATTCTCTTGATGACAAATATCAGGCTGCTATCAGATTAAGCGGCACAAAGGACAATATCTCCAGATTCTTCTTTATCATCGAGAATAACACAAATTTCTCTGTGGATGATAATATCTTCGCTCCCAACTCATTCGATTATTATACTTTACCCAAGGAGCCTAAGTTTGAATATGTAAAGACATACACATCAGGCGGACACACTTACGATCTTTACAAGGTCAATTACACTATCAGTTCTTTCGGCGGCGCCACTAAATATGAGGCATTTGCAGCTGTAAGAAAGGATCAGCAGGCAGGCGGACGACTCAGAGGTGCTGTTGATGTTACAGACCACCTCATCAATATCAATGACGAAGAACTAAGCACAACTCCTCTGACCGAGTTCACACTTGCTATCGATACAAAGCTCTCAACAGGCAGCATTGAAGCAGCTCATGCGATAAGCTTTGATACCGAAGTTGCTTCCGAGGAGATCATCGGCGACTTCAACGGCGACAACACCATCGATTCACTTGATCTTATCGTTGCAAGAAAGGCTCTTATCGCGCAGTTCTCTGACGATGCAAAGCCCGCTCCCAACAAGCCCGCTTCCAAAAAGATGGACGTTAACAAGAATGGTTCATTTGAGATAGCAGATATCGTTATGCTCCAGTCATTTGTAATGGGCAAGATAAACACATTCCCCGAGGCTTGATAAGCAGCGGCATAAAAACTTAATAAACAGCAACAGCCGCCTGTGAGTTTTCTCACAGGCGGCTGTTTTAATTAATATCATCTTTCCCTGAAAAGCCTTCTGAGTACAAATCCAGACACAACAAGCACAACCGACAGGATACAAAGCCATTCCTTCTCCTCAAAGCTTCCGGTTGTCATTGAAAACAGAAAGAATACACCAAGCTTATCCTTCAGTCCGAAGTTGCAGATGTAGTAGATAACAGCGGTCATATAGCCAACGATCACGTTATCACTTACGGCTGATGCGAAAAAGCCTGCCGCACCGAGTGCAAATGTGCTTGCAAGAGAGCCTGCAAACAGTCTCATGGTAACAACAGAGTCCATTGACTTCATGTACAGTACAAATGCCCCCGTAAGAGCCGTTATGAAAACCGCTCCGCACAGCAGACGCATGAAGCATACGCCGAGATATGGCGTTTTCTTCGAGCGTACAACCTCGCGGATGCTCTCGTTCTGCTCAGGCATAAAAACAGCAGGCATCAGTATAGCTCCCATAAGCGGAAGAAAGAACTCCAGCGGCTGGGCGGCAAGCAGCTCATCAAGCCGTGACACACCGAAAATAACAGGAGTAAGCAGCACTACGCCCAGAGCTGCAAGATAGTGAAGCACATAATTATGCCTTGTGTCTGAAGATACTATCTTTGCCAAACAGCCTGATACCATGGAACCTGCCTCCCCTCTTCAGTTCGTATACATATGCGGTGATCGCTGTGATGACTATTGCTGCAATGAAGAAGAATATTCTGTTGAAGATGAAATCATTTCTGCTAAGCATGAATTCATCTCTGCCAAAGACCGTGTTATGGCGGCATACAAGGTCAAATTTGCTAATGCTTCCCGAAAGTTTTGCACCAGAAGCCATGATCGAACTGAACCACCATGCAAACTGAAGCAATATTGCTATTCCCGATGAAAAGACCTCTGTAACTATCATAGCAACGGCAGTAACTATCATAAGCTGAGGCAGGAGCCAGAATGTGGGCAGTGTAAACATCCTGTAGAGTGCAAGATCATTAAAGTCAAAGTACTTAATAAGTTGGATAGCCGCTGCTATCATACATAAGATAACAGGTATGAACATCATTGTGACAAGTGCGGCATATCTGGTGAATATGAGCTTTAATGAAGATATCTTCCTTGTATAGATAAGGTCACTGACTCTCTTGCGTCTGTCTGCGGAGACAAGTGCCGCTGCAACGAACACAGGCATAATGCCAAGATCTATACCCACATAATCGCTGAATAGCCTTGCGTATCCGCCTGCAACCCTGTCCTTTTCATAGAGGTCGGATATCACGGCTTCTCTGTCCTCCTCTGTCATGGGTACATAGGAGTAAGTGACAACAAGATCTTCAACTTTGTAGCTTGAACCTCCGCCGAGTATATCATCGACCTGCCCCATAAGTTCACAGAAGCGCTCGTATGTTATAGTATCGGAAACAGGCAGCTCGCCTATTTCATAGTACATCGTTTCTTGTAAACCGTGCTCAACATAATAATGCTCACCGCTGTCCCTTATATCCATAAGCTCATCATGAGTAAGACCCGTGACCTCAAGCAGGCATTCCTCAACCTTTTGGCTGTCATCCTCATTAAGACGAACAGATTTATAGAAACCATAGGGATAACAGATATAATTGTTTGCCAGATACTCGTTAGCAAGATTACCGACAGCACCGTTCATTATTACATCATGATCCTCGGATATCTTTTCGTCAGGGATATAGGGATCACCCTTGTTCTCCTCAATGTACTGTGACACAAAGAACAATCCCACAACAAAACAGTAGATTATAAATGTAAGTGAAGTGAGTATCCTTCTGCATTCCTTACCAAACAGCATTATTCCTCACCTCCCTTTACATCACAGCCGCTGCTGTGAAGGCAGTACATATATGCGCCTTCAAGGTCGGGCTCGGTTAGAACTGTGTTGGGAAGATCGGGCTCGCTGTCGGAAACTATCCTTACGGTGGTATAGTCGTTCTGCGAGAGCATACCCGTTACTATGTATTCCTTCTTTATCTGGGGCATGAAGCGTTTCTCCACATTAGAGGTGAAGATATGTCCCCTTGCATTTTCGATAAGCTGTTCAACTGTACCCTTCCAGAGTATCTTTCCTTCGTCCATGATAGCTATATTCTCACAGGTAGCCTCTATATCGCCTACGATGTGAGTTGAAAGTATAACTATCCTCTCCTCAGCCACCTCGCAGAGCAGGTTGCGGAAGCGTATACGCTCCTCGGGGTCAAGTCCCGCAGTGGGCTCATCAACTATGAGCACCGTGGGATCGTGTATGAGAGCCTGCGCTATACCCAGTCTGCGCTTCATGCCGCCTGACAGCTCTTTTACCTTTTTATGCCTGTGTTCGATAAGGTTTACCTTTCTCAGAAGGGCGGTGACTCTCTTTTTTCTCTCAGCCTTGGGTATGCCCGAAAGCGCTCCCAGATAGTCCAGAGCCTCATCTGTCTTCATTGACGGATACATTGAAAAGTCCTGCGGCAGATAGCCTGTCATTGCCCTTATTTCCTTTGCCTTTTCTATGGGAACTCCGCAGACTGTGATCTCACCGCCCTTTTTTCTGTGAAGAGCTGCAAGTGTTTTCATAAGTGTTGTCTTGCCTGCACCGTTTCTGCCGAGAAGTCCGAACATTCCCTGCCCGATCGTCAGGTCAATATCGAACAGAGCCTGTTTCCTGCCGTAAAACTTGCTGACATTTTTTATCTCGATCTTTTTCTCCATTTTATCGCCTCCAAAAAGAATGACATGGAAGATTTCTCTTACCATGTCATTATAATAATCTATGAATTTCAACTTTTTATCTACTTTCTGATTTCTTTATATCAAATGAAGCCGTTACCGCTCCGCCGCCATTTTCATTGTTGGCAAGAGCTATATCTCCGCCGCATTTTCTGCACAGCAGTCGGCAGATATAAAGCCCGAGTCCGAAGTGCTCCTTCTCGTTCTCATCACCGCCGCGGTAAAAAGGCTGCCACGCCTTACGCAGGGCTTCCTCGGAGAAGCCCTCGCCGTCATCGGAAAAGGTGATGTACAGCTTGCCGCTGTCAGTATATATTCGGCAGTTTACTCTGCTGTCTGCATATCTCGAAGCATTTGCAACAAGATTTTCGCAGACCTGCATGACCAGTTCTCTGTCCGTAAAGAGCTCCTGTGACTTGTCTCCATCATTATTCTGAGAATAGCTCTTGACTGCGCAGACAAGACTGCCTGTTTCGTATACCTCCTTGCAGAGCTGACCGAATGTAAAGCAGCTCTCCTCGGGGATGATATCCTCCAGCTTATGGATACCGCTCATCTTCTCGGTATAGCGCTCCAGCCTTTCGATCTGCCCTGTCATCTTCCTGAGCATAGCCTGCTGCTTTTCTGGGGAGAGCTGCCCGTCAAACTGCTCAGCCAGCTCCGTATAGCCTTTGAGGACAGTAATTGGAGTTCTAAGGTCGTGTGAAAATGCGGAGTTGAGCCGCTTTCTCTCCTCAAGAGACTTCCAGAGCTGATAATTGCTGTCATAGAGGTTTTTTCTCATTGTCTCAAAAGAGTAGCAGAGAGCTCCAAGCTCATTATCGGAACGGCTCTCTACAGTAAAGTCAAGATCATCACCAAGTATTCGCTCGGAAGCCTTTGACAGCACATCAACAGGTTCTTCCAGCTCCCTTCGGTAAAACAGCCTGAATGTGAACCAGAGACACACCACCGACCAGAGCGGTATCAGCATTGCCTTTGAATAACGTATGACCTTGTATTTCCAGAGCCACTCGGGTACTTTACCCGAGATCTCCAGATCGTCCGAGTATATATAGGTAGCAATTACGATATTTCCAGCTCTGTTAAGATACCACCGCTGAAAATATTCCGACAGCAACATTATTACAAATCCTCCTGCCATACATACTATAAAACAGGGTATCAGATATTTTATCAGCGAGGTATAAAGTCTTTTTTTCTTCATTTTATCCATTTGTAACCCATTCCCCAGACAGTAGCCAGATGCCTGTCCTCGTCATAACGTCCCAGCTTTGCTCTGATACGGCGTATATGCTCCGCAATGACGGAGCTGTCTCCCTCGGCATCATATCCCCATATCTTCTCGTAGATACGCTCCTTATCGAATACCTGCCCAGTATTCATTGACAGCAGTTCTATGATGCGGTATTCCTTATTGGCAAGGTCAAGAGCTTCTTCTCTGACAGAAACGGTCTTGTTGCTGTAATCCACCACAACATCACCGAAAAACCGCACATTATTCGCAGTATTGACCCTATGGTCACGCCTTATATGAGCAGCTATCCTTGCACCGATCTCCTCAAGTGAAAAAGGCTTGATTATGTAGTCGTCTCCTCCTGCCGCAAATCCCTGTATCTTATCCTCGTCCTCTATCCTCGCGGTGAGGAACAGTATGGGACAGCTTACATGGTCGCGTATGCGCCTGCACACCTCAAAGCCGTCAGCCTCAGGCATATTCACATCAAGGAGTATCAGGTCGGGAGTTCTGGAAGCCTGTTCTATTGCTTCTTTTCCGTTATTTGCTGTATATACGAAGTAGCCCTTTAATTCAAGATAGTCCTTGAGAAGACTCACAACGTCCTTTTCATCATCTGCAACAAGTATACTGTACATATTGTCACTTCCCTTCCATTATATCATAAAAGCGCAGCGTTATGATATAATCGCCCGATATGCAGGGAGCAAATCTCTGATTTGCGTATCTGCAAGGGCTTTTTAGATAATTTATAATGAATGCTTTTGCATTCATTATATCATAAAAGCGCAGCGTTATGATATAATCGCCCGATATGCAGGGAGCAAATCTCTGATTTGCGTATCTGCAAGGGCTTTTAGATAATTTATAATGAATGCTTTTGCATTCATTATATCATACAGTGTAAATATCAACTATTTTTCAACTATAATATTATACTCCCTGAGTCATTTATTGTCAATCTGCTGCCTTGCTTTATCTGATGATTTATGCTATACTTATTTATATCAATCATTCAGGAGTTTTATATGTCAAGACTTATTTCCGATAAATACAAGGAGTGGGAGGAGCTTTGCAGGCAGCGCTTCGACAAGCTGAAAGCCAATGAGGAACAGCTCAACCGCTATTACATTGACCTATACGATATGGGCAGCGAGATAACTCCCGAGGTGGACGACAGCGACGTCACGGTACGCCTTGCAGACCTGCAGCGGGAGATACGCAGCCTTATCAGCTATGCGGTAGGCTGCATATTCGGCCGCTATTCCCTTGACCATGAAGGCTTATGCTTTGCAGGCGGCAAATGGGACAGCTCACTGTACTCGACTATTATTCCATGCAGCGACAATATCATGACCGTAAATTCACCTGACAGCGGTCTCACAAAGGCAGTGATAAGCTTTGTGGAAAAGGTCTACGAAAGCGATACTCTCGCGGAAAATCTCCGCTTTATTGCCGATGCCCTTGGCGGAAGCGGCGAGCCTGCAACAGTGATACACAACTACCTCAGAAAGGACTTCTTTGCCGACCACTTCAAGGTCTACAAGAAGCGTCCCATATACTGGCAGTTCACATCCGGCAGAAAAAGCGGCTTTACTGCAATTATGTACTTTCACCGCTACACTCCCGAACTGCTCTCCGTGCTCGAAAAAGACCACGCTGTTCCGTATTCTGAGGAGCTGAAAGCACAGCTTCGCTCCGCAGCAGCAGCCCACAAGTCATCAACGGGTTCGGAAAAGTCCGCTTACCGCAGAGATATCAGCCGTTTGCAGACTCAGATAACCGAAATGGAAGGCTTTATTGCCAGACTACATCTGCTTGCCAAAGAGAATATCATTCTCGATCCCGATGACGGGATAAAGGTAAATTATGAAAAACTAAAGGAAATACTTGTATAATGCCTGTCCCTCGCCCTTATGCGAGGGATTTTTTTCACCATACTTTCACTTGACTTTTTTATACTATTAATGTATAATATACGCTGATATACTATAAAAGGAGGATATGATGAAAAGAATAATTCTGAATCTGGCACCGTACAAATTCATCGTGCTTGTCATTCTTCTGCTGCTGGGAGTTCAGGCTTACTGTGACCTGTCCCTCCCCCAGTACACCTCGGATATGATAGACACGGGAATACAGAACCACGGTGTGGAATATGCCCTCCCCGAGAAAATGACCTCGGAGGACATGATGTACTCGACGCTTTTCATGACAGATGATGAGAAAAATGAATGGACGGGATATTATGATGCTCAGGACGGCGATATACTGAAAAGAACTGCCGACGAAGACAGTCTCGGGGAGCTCACTGACAAGTTCCTTATCCCGCTTACGCTTTCACATCAGACAGGCAATATGAGCGAGGATCGTTTCCGTGAGACCATAAAGCAGCCCATGCAGGCTTCCCCCGAACAGGCTCCCGAGGGCTTTGACATCGACAGTCTCAGTCTCGATGAGATCGGACAGTTCATGGGCATGGAGCTGAAGACTCACGAAGCCGAGAATGAAAAAGGTGTAATGACCACATATGTGGATATGCGTCCTGTTATGATGGGACTTATTCAGAGCGGTCAGATGAACCCCGAGCAGCTCGGCACCATACGCGACCAGATGGAAAAAACTGTTTCCACTGTTGGAAAGAACACCATGCACTCTATGGGTATTGCCTTTGCTATCGACGCTGACAAGGCGGCAGGAGTTGATGTTGACGCCATACAGAAGAGCTATCTATGGAAGCAGGGCTTCAAAATGCTCTGTATGGCTATACTCATGCTGGCTGCTTCCATATTTGCAGGCTTCTTTGCTGCCCGTACAGGCGCAGGTATAGGCAGAGACCTCCGCGAGAAGATATTTAAAAAGGTCATAGGCTACTCAAATACAGAGATCGATAAATTCTCCACCGCTTCACTTATCACACGAAGCACCAACGATGTCCAGCAGATACAGCTTGTAACGGCTCTGCTGCTGAGAGTCCTCATGTACGCTCCTATCCTCGGTATAGGCAGCGTTTTCAAGGTGCTGAACACGGGCGCTCACATGAGTTGGATAATCATTGCTGCAGTTGCCATAATCCTCATGCTTGTGCTCGTCCTTATGCTCATCGCTATGCCTAAATTCAAGGCTATGCAGAAGCTTGTGGACGGTCTGAACCTTATCTCCCGTGAGATACTGACAGGTCTCAGCGTTATCCGTGCTTTTGGCAGAGAAAAGGAAGAGGAGGAGCGCTTCGACAAGGCAAACACCTCTCTCATGCGTACTCAGCTCTTTACAAACAGAGTAATGACCTTCATGCTGCCATGTATGATGCTGGTAATGTATGGCATTACCCTCACCATCGTATGGGTGTCCGCTCACAGGATAGACGCAGGCGAGCTTCAGGTAGGTGCAATGACAGCTTTCATAAGCTACGCTATCCAGATAGTAATGTCATTCCTCATGCTCACTGTAATGTCGGTAATGCTGCCCCGTGCGGGAGTTGCTGCCGACCGTATAGACGAGGTGCTCAAGACAGATACAACAGTGCTTGACCCCGAAAAATCTGAAAGCATCTCCGCTTCAACCGGTACAGTTGTGTTCGACAACGTATCGTTCAAGTATCCCAACGCTGACGATAACGCCCTCGAAAACATCAGCTTTACTGCTGAATCTGGCAAGACTACTGCCATCATCGGAAGCACTGGCTGCGGAAAGTCCACTCTCGTAAACCTTATACCAAGATTTTACGATGTTACTGAGGGCAGCATCACTGTTGACGGCGTAGATGTCAGAAAGCTCACCAAAGACGACCTCCGCAGCAGGATCGGTCTTGTGCCGCAGAAGGGAGTGCTTTTCTCGGGAACCATCGCTTCAAACCTTAAATTCGGACGCACAGAGGCTACCGACGAGGAGCTTGAAAAGGCTGCGGAGATAGCTCAGGCTATGGAATTCATCGGCTCGGACGAAAAGGGCTTTGAGAGAGCTATCTCACAGGGGGGAAGCAATGTCTCGGGCGGTCAGAAGCAGCGTCTTGCCATTGCAAGAGCCATTGTCAAGAAGCCTGAGATATACATCTTCGACGACAGCTTCTCGGCTCTCGACATGAAGACAGACGCGGCTCTGAGAAAAGCTCTGGAAGCCTATGTTAAAAACTCAGCTGTCATCATCGTTGCACAGCGTATCAGCACTATCATGAACGCCGACCAGATACTTGTCCTTGATGATGGTAAGATCGTAGGTAAGGGTACTCACAAAGAGCTCATGCAAAACTGCGAGACATACAAGCAGATCGCAGGTTCACAGCTCTCAGAGGAAGAGATCAAAAAGAGCATGGGAGGTGAAGATAATGAGTGAAAACAACAGCAGCATGAATAATCAGCGCCGCGGCAGACCTATGGGCGGCGGAAGATTTGCTCCCGGCGAAAAGCCCAAAAACTTCAAGGGCACACTTAAAAAGCTCATTTCTTACCTCGGCGTATATAAAATAGCTATTCTCATCGTTATGATACTTGCAGCCGTTGCTACTGTATTCTCTGTAGCTGGACCAAAGATAATGGCAAAGGCTACCAATGCCCTCTTTGACGGGCTCATGAGCAAGATCGCAGGCACAGGCGGTATCGACTTCGGATATATCGGCAAGATACTCCTGTTCACACTTGGACTTTATATCTTCAGCTCCGTTGTCAGCTTTGTTCAGGGCTGGATTATGACAGGTATCTCCCAGAAGATATCCTACCGCATGAGAAAGGATATCTCCGAAAAGATCGGACGTATGCCAATGGGCTATTTCGAGAGCAGGACCTACGGTGAAGTCCTCTCCCGTATCACAAACGACATCGACACCCTCGGTATGACTCTCAACCAGAGCATTACACAGATCATTACATCTGTTGCCACACTTATCGGTACTCTGGTCATGATGCTGTCCATCTCTCCGCTGATGACACTGATCTCACTGGTCATTCTTCCTGTTTCGGCATTCCTACTCTCATTCGTGATAAAGAAGTCCCAGAAGCACTTCCGCACACAGCAGGAATACCTCGGTCACATCAACGGTATCGTTGAGGAAACATACAGCGGTCACACTGTCGTTCAGGCTTACAACAAGGAACAGGAGACTATTGACGAGTTCTGCTCAGTGAACAATGTGCTGTACAAGTCAGCATGGAAATCGCAGTTCCTTTCAGGTATCATGATGCCCGTTATGCAGTTCGTCGGCAATATGGGCTATGCAGGAGTTGCTATCTCAGGCGGTCTCCTTGCAATAAAGGGAGTCATCGGCATTGGTGATATACAGGCTTTTATCCAGTATGTAAAGCAGTTCACACAGCCTATCCAGCAGATAGCTCAGGTGATAAATCAGGTGCAGTCCATGGCTGCGGCTGCCGAAAGAGTATTTGAGTTTCTCGATGAAAAAGAGGAGGAACAGTCACCAGAGAACCCTGTTATCCCCGAGAATGTTACCGGAGCTGTAAGATTTGACCACGTTTCCTTCGGCTACGATCCGGAAAAGATCATTATCGGTGACTTCAGTGCGGATGTGAAGGCAGGTCAGAAGATAGCCATAGTAGGTCCGACGGGTGCAGGAAAAACCACAATTGTAAAGCTGCTCATGAGGTTCTACGATGTCAACAGCGGGACCATCACCCTTGACGGGATCGATATACGCAGGATACCAAGGAAAAAGCTCCGTGAGAGCTTCGGCATGGTATTGCAGGACACATGGCTGTTCAACGGCACTATCATGGAGAATATCCGCTACGGACGTCTTGACGCCACTGACGAGGAAGTCATTGCAGCTGCAAAAGCAGCTCACGCCCACCACTTTATCAAGTCTCTGCCAAACGGCTATGACATGGTGCTCAACGAGGACGCAAGCAACGTTTCTCAGGGACAGAAGCAGCTTCTCACCATCGCAAGAGCTATTCTCTCCGATTCAAAGGTAATGATTCTGGATGAGGCAACTTCCTCCGTTGATACCAGAACTGAGGTGCTCATTCAGGACGCTATGGACAGACTTATGAGCGGCAGGACCAGCTTTGTTATCGCCCACCGTCTCTCAACTATAAGAAATGCCGACCTCATACTTGTTATGAAGGACGGCGATATCATCGAACAGGGCGGTCATCAGGAGCTCCTCGACAAGAACGGCTTCTATGCCCAGCTCTATAATTCACAGTTTGAAAGTGCATAATAAAAAGGTCTGCATCAAGCAGACCTTTTTATTGATATTACAATGTTTTCATGTTATAATGATAACGGAGGTAATAATTATGGATTTCAAAAGACTTGAAAAAAATCTCTGTGACAATATTTATGAAGCTCAGCTCAAGTTGGGCTACGATAAGCGCGAAATGAGCTTTAACTATATGAGTGCTTCACTGAAGCACCTCATAGGAAGCGATGTTAACGAGGAAGTGCTCCTCGCATTTGCAAATGAAGTGGAAAACAGGCTTGGCAGGCTCACATTCCGTCCCATAAAGAACGGCTTCTGCATTACTATCCCGGCTGAGGGCACGGAATACGTTCATAACAGCAGCGACGGCCGAAGCTTCATGGAAAATCTCGTTTCCGCAGTTTCAGGTCATTGCAGCACAGAGCCCCTTCTGGAGCTGTTCCGCAGCGCTTCTCCCGATGTGGTCATAAAGGAGATCAATAACGAGGAATTCCGCTATCTCGCCTATTTTCCCGACTCTGTTCCCGATGAGTATTATTACTGCATTTCCGAGGAAGAAGAAATAGACGGCAGCATCCATGCGTCCTATCACCGCTTTATCCGTGAGGACTATGAGGAATTCGGCTTCTGAAAAGGACAAAAGCTGTATTCGCCTAAGAATACAGCTTTTCTGACTTGTCCATTACAAAAGAATTACCTCAGTGCGGTTATTGTGCAGATACCGAACCTTGGCACACGCTCAAATAATCAACCCAATTATTCTCGCAAATACATTATATCATTTCTATCCAGTCTTGTCAATAAGCGGCAGTATTATTTGTCTAAATCAAACAAATAATGCTGCTTTTTTTATATTTATGTAACTTTTTATTCCTTAACTATCTTTTCGCTCTTGACAATAAGGATATCATTCTGACGCATTTTAAGCTCATCCATGGGGACTACTGTCATGTCTCCCCTGAGTATGACAAGTATACGCATATTATACTTCTCGGAAGCCTCGCTGACTCTCATTCCCTTGAATTCGCTGTTTTTATCAATGAGTATCTCTCCTACTTCATTGATATCACTGAATCTGACGTCTGAATGCTGATTTTTCGTATATTGCTCAACAAATCCCGCACTTATGATACCGGTGGGGATGGCAACTACTCCCACACCGAGGAAAGCGATACATATCGCCATGAGCTTTCCTATTACGGTTATAGGGTAGATATCGCCGTAACCCACGGTAAGAAGCGTGGAAACGCTCCACCATATACCCGAAAAAGCGTTGCTGAATGCTTCGGGCTGAGCCTCGTGCTCAACACTGTATATTCCCAGCGACGAAGCAAGCATAAGAACTATGATGATGAACACTGATGAAATAATCTGGTTCTTTTTTTCAACGAGTACAGTCGTTATGACGTGGAACGAATCATAGTGTGCGTTAACTCTGAAAAGGTGGAATATCCTGACTACTCTCAGCATCCTGAATACGATAAAGCCTTCTAAGAAGAAAAATGGCAATATGGTCAGCAGGTCAACTATTCCGTCAAATGACCACAGAAACCTCAGTTTTGCAGACAGCCCACGCTTTTTCGGATAGAGGTAGTCCGCAGTCCATATGCGGAGTATGTACTCAATGCAGAATATGAATACTGTGACTATCTCGATAACTCTGAATAAGGTCATAAAGCCTTCCAGCTCGTCGAAGGTCTCCAGAAAAACTGTCAATATATTCAGTATTATAACTATTACTATGAACCAGTCAAAGAAACGGCTTATGAGATCGTCCTTGTTGCCTATCTGGATAATGTCGAATATCCGCCGTTTAAGCGGCTTTTTGGTCTTTTCACTCAATTCCGCTCAGCTCCCTGTATAGTTTTCGGGCATAACCGTCGGTCATGCCGCAGATATAGTCTGTCACAAGCATAAGCCTGAGATAAAGCCTCTCCGCTTCTGACTTTCCTTCCGCGCTGACTTTATAGGTGCGGATGTAGTTCTCGGAAACCAGCCGCATTATCCTCTGCTCAATGGCAGAGCTTTCGTATTCGGTATCATACAGCACAGCCGCACGGGTAAGCTTGTTCAGCAGAAACTCATATATCTCTCCTGCGGCTATCTCAAGCTTGTATATCTCCTTGGAGCAGAAAACATATCGGTAAGCCATGTCTCCCAATGCATAGGCGATGGTGCTTCCGTGAGATACCGCAAGCAGTTCCTTGGGGAAGCTGCCCTCCATTATAGCGTCATAGTTGTTGGTGAAGCCGTATGAGGCACATCTCAGCAGAACGCCCTGCACATAGATTATCCAGCGCTGGACCGCATTCTGCTCGGGAGAGGATATCCCTCTCTTGATCGCCTGTGAATAATAGTCCTCCAGCTTTTCTACGGCTCTGCTGTATTCTTCCCTCTCGCCCTCATCGGCACATTTCTCCATGTAGCGCTCCTTCAGATCGCTGACCAGCTGTGAATAGGTCATGAAGCCTTTTTTGACTGCGTCCTCGATATCTGCTGTCTTATAGGCGATATCATCGGCAGCTTCCAGTATAAATGCAAGAGGATGACGGCAGTCCACAGCTCCGGTACTTTTGACTATGTCCTCGAATATCTCCCTGTCCGCATAGTAATAGCCCATCTTCTTATCCTTGATGTTGCCGCTTTTCTTGTTGATACCCGTAGACGGAACAGGATACTTTATTATAGTATTGAGGAGAGTATATGTAAGGTTCATTCCGTTCTCATCCACGAGGAAATGAAGCTTTGTAAGCAGGCGAAGTGCCTGTGCATTACCCTCAAAGTGGTAGAAGTCCCCTGCCATCTGCGGTGTCAGTATACTGTCAAGGCTCTTGCCGCCCAGCTCCAGCTTTGGAAGATTTCTCCTGAACCAGTCGCGGACGTAATCCTCGCCGAAGTGTCCGAAGGGCGGATTGCCGATATCATGGATCAGTCCCGCACATTCAAGGACACTGCATATCTTCCCGATATCAGCCTCGGAAATATCATCATCCATGCTGTGATCAAGTATATAGCGGAATATCATCTGTCCGAGGGATTTTGCAAAGGACGACACTTCAAGAGAATGGGTGAGGCGTGTACGGACAAAGTCACCTCTGTCAAGAGGAAATACCTGCGTCTTGTCCTGAAGCCTCCTGAATGAAGCGCTTCCGATAATGCGGTGATAATCCTTTTGGAACTCGTTCCTCTGGTCAGAGCTTACTGCGGAAGTGGTATAGCTCCTTCTTCTCTTTTCACATAATAATTTTTTCCAGTTCATATCATTTGCTCCGTTCTTATGGTGACAGGTCGATCGATGGTCATGCTGTCGGGAGTCACAATGCAGTCATATGCCAGAAGCTTTACTCCCGCCTTTTCGGCTTCTCTCAGGGCATCTCCGAACTCTCTGTGCATTGCGTCATTCGGTCTGAACTCAGTGACCTCCTTCATCTGTATTACAAAGAGTATATATGCTCCGAAGCCCTCGTTTTTTGCGCGAATGAGCTCGTGTATATGCTTTACTCCTCTTTCGGTAGGAGCATCGGGAAAAAGCACTACGCCGTCATTTTCAAGAGTGACTCCCTTGACCTCGAGAAATGAGACCTTCCTCCCGTCCTCAATACGAAAATCGAACCTTGAATCTCCGTATGTATACTCACGCCTGATAACAGCCTGCTCCGAGAAAAGCTCTCCCTTTTTCAGCCATTCCTCGGCGGCTGCATTGGGTATCTGCGAATCCATATTGACCAGCAGAGGCAGAGCGCCCTGCCGCAGCTTTTCAACTGTCACAAGGTCAAAGCGCGTCTTTCTCGCAGGATTGTCAGACTCTTCAAGGTAGACGGTACAGCCCTCGGTGAGAAGCTCCCTGCACCGTCCCGTATTCTTCACATGGACAGTCTCCTCTTTTCCGTCGATGAGCACCCTTGCGATAAACCTGTTGGGACGGCTAAGGAACTCAGCCTTTCTTATATGATGATACTTCATAGTCTTTTCCGTAAAGCTCCTTGTATTTGTCCTTTGTACAGATAATATAAAGTCTTTTTTCATCAAGCTTATCCTTGAAAGGACGGTATGCTGTTCCGCTGAATGCCTCTGCAATATATCCGCCCTCAAAGCCAAGTGACTCGATTATGGGAGAAACTGCCACAGGTGATGAACAGATGACATAATCGGGAGCATCAAATGTTCTTGCATATGCTCTGTCCGCCTCCATCTCCTCCTCATCAGCGATGATGTGAGTAACATATGTCACATCCCCCTCCATATTGTAGTAGAGGTTCTTATCGAAATATGCGTTCAGTGTTACGGGAGCATCGGGATAGATGTTTGTATCATCGGGCATCCATGCTATCATTATCCTGCTGCCTTCGATATTCATGTCCTTTATCCACTCTGCCGCCGCAGGTGCATTGTCATAGGGCTTTATAATGTCATTGGCATAGCTGTAAATGTCCCAGTAGATATTTACTGCAACCGAAACTGCTGCTCCGCCCACAATGCAGGTCTTGGCAAACTTCTCGGAAATGCCGATCTTTTTTATTACGTCTGTGAACTCAGCCAGCTTAATGGTCTCCTTGGCAGAGGCGGTCCACATAATGAAAATGACATAGAGCAGGAACATTCCGTAATGGTGGGGATAGGCATAAATGCTCATAATAACTGCTGCACAGAGATATGGTATTATCATTTCAGCTATCATTCGGCGCTTTTTGCAGACTATGAAGATGACAGCCCAGATAATAAGGGAAACTGCTCCTGCTCCCACCATCTCTCCTATGGTATTTGCCTCGTCCTGTATGCTTGATGCATCTGAGGAGAATGAGGTCACGAACACCTCGCTGGGTATAAATATAAAGCAAAGCAGAAGTACCACAGGATAGCTGTATGTCTTATCGAGATGTACAGCCATGGTATCCTGCTTGGGAGCTATATCCAGAATAATTGCTATCGCCGCTGCAAGCAGTGCTGCATAGCCGATGAAAAGCTTCTTATTTGCAAACAGCTCCGAAAAAGTCCTGCGGAAGCTCCTTTCGCGTATCATACTCCCTGCTATATCCGCAAGAGCAATTCCACCTGCAAAGGCAATTCCGTAGGAGTGGCAAAGGCAGAGGAACACCATCGATAGTATGTACGGCAAAGGCTTCTCACGCCTGTCGTTATAGAATGAAGCGCAGAGCAATCCTGCAAACATCAGCATTGCATACGGACGCGAAAGCACGCAGTAATGGTAAATAACAAAGAAGCTGGTTGGCAGCAGCGCCTTTGTGACGCGGCTGAACGGTGAACACAGCTCCAGCATGATAATCATGGCTTCAAAGAATATGAACTGCACTCCCTTTATGGTAAGCTCATATGACAGTCCCAGACAGGAGGCAAGCTTTATGAGCATATGCCACAGCGGCGGATGTCCCTCATAGTGTGGGATAGTGAATATCACCTCATACCATGAAGCGTCCCGTCCCACAAGATATGGCTGAGCCTCCTCATACCACGGCTCGTGACAGATAAGTCCGACTATGCCTATTACTGTTGCCACAGCAGTTATGATAAGCCCGAACAATACATCGGACCTATTTTCGCTTTTAGTTTTATTATTCATTGCCGTGTTTATTCCCTTCGATAACGTCTTTATAGTGCAGCTCCCTGAACCTTTTGGGAGTCATGCCGTTGATCTTTCTGAAAACGCTGATAAAAGCGCTCTGTGATGAGAAGCCAAGTGCAAGAGATATATCGAGGCATGAAAAATCAGAGCTTCTCAGAAGATTTTCCGCCGTGGATATCTTCGCCTTTGTGATGAACGCCTTGATACTCATACCTTTTTCCTTTGAGAAAAGCTTGGACAGATATGAGGGATTGAGCCCGACGTGCTCCGCAAGAACACCAAGTGTCAGGTCCTCGTGCAGGTGCTCGTAGATGTAGTCGATACATCTGCGCACATGGAGGGATATGACATTATCCTTCTTGAGCGTCCTCATACGCTCGGCAAAGTCCAGCTCCATCTCGCCGAAAAGGTCGATGAGCTCCTCGATATTCTTCATCTTGTCAGCGCGCTGTATATAAATATCGCTGAGAGTGTATGCTGTATCGTGCCCCAGACCGCCCTCTACGCAGTACCTCGCCACAAGTGCAACAGCTGTCACAAAATGGTACATCAGATTGCGGACGGGATCCTGAGAAAGAGTACCCTTACCTTTCATAAAATCGGGACGAATACTCTCGAACCTCTTTTTTACCTGCTCCGTATCTCCCGACTGAACAGCTCTGTAAAAGCTCAGCTCATACTCGAACGGGCTCCTTGTAAAGCCGTCATTTCGCTGTATATATAGTCTGTAATTAAGGTCCTTGTCGGTTTTCACAAGCTCACCTCCTGTTGCGGTTTCGGTCATATTTTGTGATATTTCTATTATATCCTATTTTTGATACAAATGCAATATTTCTGATATAATTTGTTAGTGCCTTGGACTATAATAATCACAACGAAAGAAAGAATAAACATGAAAAACTGCTTCATAAGGAGGCATCACTATGGCAAAGGCAAATGATCTCACAAACGGTAAGGTTTCAAGCCTTATCCTCAAATTCTACTTCCCCATGCTGCTAACGAATATGCTCCAGCAGATGTACAACATCGCGGACACTGCCATCGTCGGCAAGGGTCTCGGTG
>Ga0129317_1000928_pt1 | contig 25335 bp, 22 predicted proteins | sample Cm1ome_FD_94430 | JGI IMG/M metagenome (GOLD analysis project Ga0129317, IMG submission 94430) | Eastern black-and-white colobus group fecal microbial communities from Wisconsin, USA - Cm1105 metagenome | ecosystem: Host-associated > Mammals > Digestive system > Large intestine > Fecal | place... | reverse complement strand
GAAGAATCACAAATAATTTGAATAATTAGGGGATCCGCAAGGTTGAGTTTTCTTCTAAAAGCGATAAAAACAAATTCCTAGTCAACAAGAAAAAGATGATATATCTATTTGATATAACATCTTGATTCTCTCAAAAGAACAAACTTTCTCTCAAATTCAGCACAAAAATGAGAGCAAGTTATAATTTGATTATGTAGAATGAATTCTTTCCTGAACCACCTTTTTCAAGTTTTCCTTCTTCTACCATTCTAGCTAACACTTTTTCAATTGAACTTAATGATAATAATGGACACATTTTTACTACATCTGATTTAGTAACTTTACCTAGTTTCATATCAAGTGCTTTTTTCACTAGTCCCAAAATTGTTATAGTAAGTATTAGTGGTATCAAATTTAACCATATCCTCAAACAAAGTTGAGTGATCATCAAGGATATATTCAAAAGCATCTTTTTGATGTAATAATCTTTGGCATCTCCCATATCTTGGTCGCAAACAATTGAATAAGCTTTATAAGGAGCGCTTGATTCGCCTAATTTATAAGTGGTATCAAAATTATCACGTAATTGAATTAAAGCGTCGCTAATATTTTCACAAAATGTCCAATCGCTTTAAAAATATATCATTTTGGAACGTTTTCTTCAACTTTAAATTATATTTAAAGTCTAGCAATAGTATATACCTTTTTAGTTATATTAGTAGAATTAAAACGCTCTAAATTGTATAGTAGATAATGTTTATGGGAAATTTTACCGTAAAAAATTAAATGAATATTATGAATGAAGTGCATAATAATCCTCATATTCCTAAGAAATTTTTAGATTCAAATATCATCAAATTAATTGCCATTATTGCAATGACAATTGACCATCTTGCTTGGGCGATTTTCCCTGGTTACTCGTTAAATCCAATTGCAATTGTCATGCACATAATCGGAAGAATTACTTGTCCAATTATGTGCTTTTTCGTGGCGGAAGGATATTATTATACTCGTAACATAAAAAAATATACTAGACGGATGTTTCTTTTTGCTTTGATATCTCATGTTCCTTATATTTTAAATTCTATTCAATTTAAAGAATTTGGTTATTTAAGTTTAGTGCCTTTTGTAACAGGAAATGGATTTTTTGGACATGTCTTAAATCAAACAAGTGTTATGTGGTCGCTTGCAATTGGTCTTGTAATGTTAAGAGTGAATGACAGCGAAAAAATAAATCAAAAATTAAAACTACCTTTAATATTGCTTTTATGTTTAATTTCGTTTATGGCTGATTGGAGTTGTATCGCTTCAATGGTGGTTTTTGCAATTGGCACAAATAGAAATAACAAACTTAAACAAATATTATGGAGCTTATTTTTCATAAGTTTATATGCATTAGTTTATTTCTTTGCTTTATCTAGAACTTATGGATTAATTCAACTTGGCGTTATTTTATCGCTCCCAGTTTTATATTTTTATAATGGTAAAAGAGGAACAAATAAAAAAGTTAACACTTTTATGAAGTGGTTTTTCTATACTTACTATCCACTTCATTTGTTAATTATATTTTTTGTGTTTATTTTGAAATAATTTGATGTTTAAATTTTGCATCGATTATTTCATTGAACTTAATTTTAAAACCTTTTATAAATAAAATTGTGGTTAAGTAAAGAAGTTTTAAAATGAAAATAAATATTTGAAAATAAAGAGTCTATATTATAACGAATGCAGATAAGCGAACAAGCAAAACGAGATTTTATGAGTTTCGGGGAATATGTAAAACAGAAGCGGTAGTCACTAAACATTACCTTGAGATCATTTGCCGATAGGCTTGATATTGTGTTTCTTATACAAGTGATATTGAGAAAGGGAAATGCAATGCGTCAAAACAAGAGATTTTAATTAAAATGGTATCTGTTCTAAAATTAAAGCAGGATGAAAAAATACCTTATTTGACCTAGATATTGAAGGTAAAAATGAAATTATAAAGGACATTACTAAATACGTTAATCTCAATCGAAATGTTAGAGTTGCATTAAGGAAAGCAAAAGAACTTAATCTTGGTAATGACACGTGGGTGGTTACAGGGAATATAATATGGGGACATTATAGGACAATAATACTATAATCGGTTTTTCCAACAGTGTCTTTTAGTGTCTTATGATGTCCTATATTTTTTGTATATCTAGTGGCGATTAATTTAAAATTACAGGCCAACGAAGGTACTTCTAACCATCATGCTTTTTTAGTAAATTTACACTTTAGATAGTTAGAGCATCCATAGAACGAACCACTGGACCCTTTTCTCAAAACTAATGTTCCACCACATCTAGGACAGATGTTTTGATTGAGTTCCTTCTGCGTATTTGTAATATTTTGAACATATTCTTTATTTGTCATCTCGCTTGCCGCGTTTAACAACTTGTTATAAAGCATGTCCATTTCTTCGATTGATAAGCGAACACCATTATCAAATCTCTTTAGATATGATTTAAGATCATTAAGATTTATAACATTTGGACAGTCAATCTTATCGGCATTGTTATTGGCCATAACCACTATCGAATTAACGATATATTTTTCTTACCGATGACTTTGCTAATGTGGTAGCAATGCGATTTGTTTTGTTTAAGCGGATTAAAGAATTGATGTTTTTCACCTGTATAAAGCGTCTGAGTCCACTATTGAATCTGCCGATAATTACAAAACAATCCAAGTACAAATGTATTCCAACATGCGTTTTAATCTCGATAAATTATTGAATCGAAGAATGGATTTCACATTTTTGGCATTTTTCTACCATGATGATTTTCACATCTTCGGTATTAATGGTTGCGAAGAGAAAAAAATGTTTTTAAAAATTACAGTTTAAAAAGCCCATAAATAAGTTGATTATTTTTGTACCTGATATATAATATACTCGAAAGTTAGTAACTTTGAAGTATACAAGGAGAAACTTATGTTTGTTGGAAGAAAAAAAGAGTTAAAACAATTAGAAAAAGCATTCGCATCATCAAAAAAAGAGTTGGGAGTCATTTATGGACGAAGGAGAATAGGAAAGACAAGATTAATCGACCACTTTGTTAAGAATAAACCGCATCTCTTTTTTCAAGCTAAAGAAGATAGTTCTTACGGTAATCTTCGTTCTTTCTCTTATGAATTAAATAAATTGATGTCACTACCGCTTGACTTTGTTTATTCTAGTTGGGAAGCGGCATTAGATTCTTTATCTAATTACTATAAAGACAAGAGATTCGTGCTATGCATAGATGAATATCCTTTTATCACCAGCCAAGACAAATCTTTCTCTTCATTAGTTGAAGAATATTTTGATCACCACGATGACAATTTGATGTTGTTAATATCTGGGTCAGATGTTTCTTTTTTGAAGAAAGAGATAAGAAATAAAAAATCTCCATTATATAAAAGAAAAACGTTTGAAATGAATGTGCAAAAAATGCCGCTAGAGGAGGCTTTAGAGTTCTTTCCTGGCGTTGACAAAGAAACAATATGTTCATATCTTTCGATAATGTCAACATATCCGTATTATTTATCAGCAATAAATATTAAAAATTCATTTGAAGAAGAAATAAAAAGATTAATTGTGAACGAATATGGACCATTTTTTAATTTACCAGAAAACGTTCTTTCAAAATCAAACAAACCAGATGTATATAATGCTATTTTATTTGCAATAGCAAATAAAAAAATAACCATCTCAGAAATTTCAACATTTGTTAAGGAAGAAACAGGCAAAATATCTAAATACCTTGTTACTTTATTAGATTCTGAAATTGTTGGTAAAAGAACAACATTCAACGGTAGCAAAAAGAACAATTATTATGTAATAACGGATCCTTTATTAAAATTTTGGTATAAATGTATTTATCCAAACCAAAGCAGAATCATCATCAATTCCGATTTGGTGTTTGAGGAGATTAAGGCAGATATAAAACAAGCTGTCGAATTTGGTTTTGAGGATGTTTCATTGCTTTATCTAAACAAACTTAATAGAACTGGAAAACTTGATAGAATCTACCCAGAAATTCAAACGTTTAAAGCAGATAATACAATTTTGAATAGATCGGTTCAAATAGATGGATTATCAGAACACGATGGGCATCTTCTTGTTGTTGAATGCAAATATAGAAACAAGGCTTTCACTCTAGAAATGTTTAAGCATCTAGTAGAAAGCGCATCAATATTTAATTCAAAACTCATTAGACATTATTACTTATTCTCCAAAACTGGTTTTGATAACAAAATTAAAGAAAATGACAATGTTCATTTAATCGATTTGAACAAAATATTGTCGTAAAATAAAACTCAAGAAGTTTGAAATATCGTTAATATCTATTTTTGTCGCGATATTCATCGCTTCTTTTGCTTTAACTCTAGTGTTTCCTCAAGGATATATCTATGGAGGTGATTATGAATATCTAGTCACAATCATCCTCTCATTTGGGTTGTTTTAAGATTCATTAAATGGCTACCTAATATTCACTATGTGAGTATATATGCTGACTACTTCTATTATGTTCCAATGACGCTTGTTCCTATTGTTTTCTTTATGATGACAATGGATACATTCTTTCTTGAATTCAAAAAAAGAACTATTAAGCGTTAAAGGATATGTCCATGACTCATTAGCCCAGAAGTTACCCATTCTTCATATGTTCTTGTTAAAAGATGAGTCTACTGACTTAAGAGAAATTAAGAAGATGTTACTAGAGCTCGATTTAAACGATACTAAGCAAAAAGACGACATTTCTTATCTGCAATCACTTTTAAGTGAGATAGGCGTTACTTTAAACATTGAAGGAACTCTTCCAAAAGATAAGGATTCATAAGATTTGTTTATAAAAACCATTAAGGAATGCACCACTAATGCGATAAGACATGGAAATGCTAAAACAATTGATGTAATTTTAAGCGATGTCACCATTTCAATATCCAATGACGGAGGTCTTCCTAAAAATATTCAATTTGGTAATGGCCTTAATAGTATCAAAATCGAAGCAGAACAATTAGACTTTACCACAACAATTATTTCGATAGATAAATTTACTTTGAGACTAGAAAAGCTCACCAATTAAGGTGATTCTTTACATTTTCCTTTTACTACTTTGTAGTAACTCATTTTCTATGTCCGCAAACTGGGATTATCCAATTTAGAAGTTTAATGGTTCTATGTTTGGGAACATGAATGTTTTATATTAGAATCCGCTTTTAAAATAACCAGTTTGATAATTTTAATAATTTATCAATTGAACAACCAAACATTTGTGAAAACCTAAAGAGAAATTCTAAAGTAGGAAGAGTGTGATCCATTTCAATATGATTTAATTTTGCATATGTACATCCGGCAGCACTCGCTACAGCGGCTCAACTTTCATGATGCTGTTCTCGTATAACTCTTATTAAAAGACCTAATTGAAACTTGTTTATCTCTCGATAATTGCTTTTTGTGAAAAAACACTTTTCCCATTTATCATAAACGGCTTCGATTGAAGCAATATTTTTGGGGAGATCGTTATAAAATCCGTTCCATTTTCATCTAATCTTTTTTAGAACTTCTCTTTCTTCATCGTTCAATTGAGATAAAAATTCTGTATATTTTTTGTGAATTATAATCACTAAGAAATATTATTCAGGTGGCATAAGCTCTCTATCACAATTATTTTTGTATCTTTCTAAAATTTGTTCAATATCACAAATAATATATCTAAGAAATTTTCTAAATCCACTAATTCCATTGTTTATCACAAAACCTTAATCCAATTGCATAAATTGACTCCTTTTTATCTATAATTTGGATTGCTTTTGGTAGAAGTCAAGTTATTACAAGTAATAAAGCATATTTGATTGCGAACCTCAACCCTACGGATTCGAAATAGTGAATATGAAATTTTAAGAAAATGCCATATCCCCATGTCAACTTTTTCCAAAATTAAATATCTCGATTTTATCGAGATAAATAAGAAAAAACTGGGCTCCGATTAGGAATTTCCCAGTTAAATTTTCTAAATGGTCGGAAAGATGAGATTTGAACTCACGACCTCTTGCTCCCGAAGCAAGCGCACTACCAAGCTGTGCTACTTCCCGATGATGAATTAATCAAGGAAATCAAATAATGATAATTGATCACTTTCTCCTAAACCATCTAACACTCCAAGTCTAGATAAATCATTGACATTTGTCGAGGTTAATTTTGTTCTCCTTAATAAATCTTCTTTAGAAGTAAATTTACCTTCTTTCCTTGCCTCCACGACTGTTATCGCGTTATTTTCTCCAAGTCCATCAATGGTAATGAATGGTGGTATTAAAGCATTCCTTTCATGATCCACAACAAACTTAGTGGCATCTGATTTATAAAGATCGATGTTTAAGAATGAATATCCCCTTTGAACCATCTCAATAGCGATACTCAATGTTTTGAGTTGTTCTTCCTCTTTATTGGTTAGTTCTTCACCTTTTGTGCGGCTTTTAACTTTTAGTTCATCAAGTCTTGATATAATCGCTTCTTCACCTTTTATCATCGGTTCAATATCATATTGCTTACTACGTAAGGTGAAGAATGTAGCGTAGAATTCTAAAGGATAATAGACTTTAAAGTAGCCCACTCGTAAAGCCATCATAACATAAGCAGTCGCGTGGCCTTTTGGGAACATGTACTTAATCTTATTGCAGGAATCGATGTAGTATTGAGGAACATTATTAGCCTTCATTATCTCAACATATTCAGGTTTTAATCCTCTTCCTTTTCTAACATCTTCCATAATTGAGAAACTCACTTTAGAAGGTAAACCCTTATCAATCAAATAAGTCATAATATCATCACGACATCCGATGACTTCTTGAAGGGTTGCAATTCCATTTTGAATTAATTCTTTAGCGTTGCCATCCCAGACATCAGTTCCGTGAGAGACACCAGAAATAATAACTAGATCAGAGAATGTTTTTGGTTGGCTATCATCAAGAATACCACGAACAAAGTTTGTTCCAAATTCAGGAATCGCTAGTGCTCCATTTTTATTTCCAAGATAATTTCTTTTTAAATTGAGTGCTTCATTAGTGGTGAACAAAGATAGAACATTAGGATCATTCATCGGAATGGTCTTGACATCAATTCCAGTTAAATCAGACATCATTTTAAGCGCCATAGGGTCAACGTGACCTAATAAGTCAAGTTTTAAAATAGTATCGTGAATAGAATGGAAATCAAAATGAGTGGTCTTCCAAGCACTCTCAACTTCATCTGCAGGCCATTGGACTGGAGTGAAATCGTATACTTCGTATTCTCTAGGTATAACAACAATACCACCCGGGTGTTGACCTGTCGTTCTTTTAACATCAACACAACCAGAGGCTAGATAATCTATTTTAGCTTTTGGATAGGTATCTGGATTAATACCTAAACTTTCAATATATTTTCGAGCAAAACCGTATGCCGTTTTTTCGGCGACAGTTTCAATAGTTCCAGCACGGAAGACGTTATCTTCTCCTAATAACACTTTAGTATAATCATGGGCTCTAGCTTGATAGTCACCAGGAAAGTTTAAGTCGATATCAGGAGTCTTATCAGCGGAGAATCCAAGAAATGTTTCAAAAGGAATATTTTGTCCATCTCTAATCATTTCTTCCCCACAATTAGGACATTTCATATCAGGTAGATCAAATCCACTTCTCACACTTGGAGCAATATCCTTGCCCCATATTAAATGCTTACATTTAGGACAACGATAATGAGGAGGTAAGGGATTAACTTCAGTGATTCCCGCCATAGTGGCGACAAAGGAGGATCCAACAGAGCCTCTAGATCCAACAAGATAACCATCACTATTAGCTTTATCGATAATTTTATGAGCGATGAAATAGATAACGGAATACCCGTTATTGATAATACCATTAAGTTCTGTTTCAAGACGTTTTTGAATGAATTCTGGAAGAGTTTTACCATCTTCGCTGTACCATTCATACGCTCTTTGATAGCACATATTAGAAAGATCTTCCTCACAGTGTTCAATCGTTGGTGTATAAAGATGATCGTTAGGAACAGGAAGGATAGATTCTATAGAATCAGCGATTAGATTGGTATTAGTAATAACAATTTCTTTTGCTTTGTCTTCACCTAAGAAGGAGAAAGCATCAAGCATTTCCTTAGTTGTTCGATAGTGTTGATCAGGATTATCAAAATGAGGCATATCATCTCTTCGATATGGATTAAGTGGATGTCTAGTCTTGCCAACTCCTTGAGCATTGATATAGATATCTCTAAAGACTTTTTCCTTAGGAGTGAGATAATGAACGTCTCCGGTAGCGCACACTAGTTTTCCAACTTCCTCACTAGCGGCAATAATATCGATGATATTGCGTTTAACATCCTCTTCATCAATCTCTCCTATATTGACAAAGAAGGAATAGTTCTCTGGAGGTTGAACTTCAATATAATCGTAGAATTTGATGACTTCCTTAAGTTTCTCTTTATTGTAGTATCTACTAGCATCGTAGACATCACTATTAAAACAGGCTGAACTGATGATTAAGTTCTCTCTATACTTATTAATTTCAGTACGAGGAATTTTAGGAACTTCTGCGAGATAGTCGATATTAGCGATACTGACTAATTTATATAAGTCATGTAAACCTTTTTTATTCTTAGCAAAGGCGATGATGTGCATTGGTCTAATATGTTTCAAAAGTGAATTAGGAGTTTGTAATCTTGCTAGATCAGCGTGAGTGAAATTTAAATTATCCTTGGTTAACATGACAATTAAGGTTTGCCAAACTTCCGCGAGGACACTTGCATCGTAATCAGCGCGGTGAGCACTTTCTTCATCATATTTGACTTCAATTCTTCGACAAAGTGTTCCTAGACGATGGTTCCTTGAATCTGGGAATAAATATCTAGATAACGCTAAAGTATCAACAACAGGGTTAGTTAATGGCTCAAATCCATTATTTTTTAACGCTTCTTGTAAAAATGAGATATCGAAATTCGCATTATGGGTGACAAGAATTGCATCACCTAAGAATTCTAAGATTAATGGAAGCGCTTCTTTAATCGTTGGTTTATCTTTTAAGATATCATCAGTGATATTAGTCACTTCAACAATCTTTTTAGGAAGAGGAACTTTAGGATTGATTAAAATGTCCATCCTTCCAATTTCAATTCCGTGTTCTATTTTGACCGCACCAAACTCGATGATTCGATTATAGCGAGAAGATAATCCAGTTGTTTCAAGGTCGAGAACGACATATTTTCCTTTAATTAAAGGAATGTTGATTGGATTCTTGATATATTCAAGTTGATTATCAACCATGTAAAATTCACAGCCGTATAGTAATTTGATACCAGTTTTTAAAGCAGCGCTTTGAGCATCTGGAAAACCTTGAACACTACCGTGGTCAGTAATCGCTAGTGCTTTATGTCCAAGCGCTTTAGCGTACGAACAGTAATCAATCATCTTCGTCACTCCATCTTGAGTGGACATGTTGCTATGAAGATGAAGTTCAACTCTATTAGTTTCAAATGGTTCTTTAACAATTGGATCAGGAGGTAGTAGGTCAATGTAATGACCTTTAACCATTAATTGTTTGGTGAAATCATCGATATAGGTAACACCTCTTACACGAACATTAGACTTTAATAAGCTATTAATAGTGTCCTTTTTAAAGGTTGTTTGATTTTCATACATAATAACTTTAATAGCGCCTAAAGCGTCATCACAGACACCGATGGTCACTCTATTTGAACCAGCGAATATCTTCGAATCAACGGAATAGACAAATCCATTAAAATCAACATTCTTTGAGGAGGTTAAGGAATCAATAAGAGCAATATGTTCATAATTTCCACGTCGATTAAGTCTTGCTCTTTCCCTTTCCTTAGCCATCTCACGAGCATTTCTTCTCATGATTTTTAAAAGATCCTCGCTGACATTATTCGCCATATCGATTCTTTCACTTTCGATTTGGGCTTCGATATCGCTTCGATCATTGATACGAACATTATCATTCTCTTCTAGAGTTTGGCTAGCTTCTTCAAGTGCGTTTTTAACAATCTTTTTCATTGTTCTACTTGGAATAGAGACAACTTCTTCTACTTCTTTTACTTCCTCTTTGATAACAAATTCATAAGAAATGAAGTCTAAGAAATCCTTAAAATCTTTGATTGCGTTTTGATATTGTTCTTTTTCCTCGTTAGATGAGTAAGTTATTTTAATAACATCTTCTTGGGATTCCACTAGAGTGAGAGTATGGGGAAAACGATAAATGGTCTGATACCATTCATCGAATAATGAACAAGCATCAGAAAACTTTGGTCTATTTAAATAGGAAAACCTTAATAGATAAGGATATTTAATGTTAATCAAGGCATCTTGAAATTCTCTAAGATAAATATAATTCCAAGGAGTTGCTTTAACAATTATCATATCGAATTGTTCTTTTTTAAAACGATTTCTCGCAATCATTTCAAAATCAATATCGAAATCATCGATATTTTCAATACCGATACTATTTAAAAAACGAACCATTTTTTCGCTTTTTTCCATCTAGAATAAACCCACAATATCCTTAATTAATACGAGCACCATAAGGGCAAATAAGATTGATATTCCAATATAGGAAACAATTGTCTTAGCTTTATTTGGGATCCCTTTTTTAAATATTCCTTCAATTGCTAAAGTTAATAATTGCCAACCATCTAATCCGGGGAATGGTAAAAGATTAACAATCGCTAAGTTAACGGAAATCATTCCCCAAATCCAAAGGAACTTAGCAAAGCCAAATCCTTCTAGTATGGTCGTGGTTTGAACTCCAATACCAACGAGTCCAGAAAGATCTTTCCAGGTATTTGCATTAGTGAATAATGAACCAATACCCTTAAAAATAACAACTGATGAATTGCCAAAATCTTCAAAGGTTAGTTTTAATGCTTTAGGAAATGAATTCCAGTGTTTTTCCATGTAGAAAGAAGCACCAAAATCTTCTAAAACACGACTATTTTTCACTGTCTTATAATTAACTGATAACGGGTGAGCAACTTTACTTCCCTCTTCAATAGTGTCCCTAACAACTTCTTTTCCTTTTTCATCGGTAATAGTTTCGGTTGTATATTTACAAGTGTAAATGCTGAATTCTAATTTAACTGGATTTTTATAATCAACTTGTTTAGAAAGAAGTAACTTTCCTTCGGCATCTACCTCATAAAGAGAAATCATGTTTGAATAAGATGAATTGCTATAAGTACCCTTACTAGAGTCTAAAGCAACGCCAACTTTAACTTTTTGTTCTACTTCATAATTATCCAAATAGGTTAATTCGCCATCATTATCAAGGACACCTAAATTCTTTGAAATGAATTCGTAATTCACATCACTATCATTGACAGGTAAATAGATTTGATCCTTTTCTTTTAAGCCGACATTATAGGCAATTGATTCTTCCTTGATTGAAATATTTCTAAGATATGAATCCGTTCTTTGAAAGCATTGATTAGAAATAAAAAAGACCAAAATAGCTAAGACAGCATTCATAAAAACGCCAGCGAACATAATAATAGCGCGCTTCCATTTTTTGATTGCTAATAAGCTTCTACTTGGATCGATTGATTGGCCTTCTTCAGTTTCAAGAGAATCAGCTTCACCATACATTGAAACATATCCACCGAATGGGATTGCTCTCCAGGAAAAATAGGTCTCCCCATTCTTCCTTCTTTTATGGATAATCGCGGGACCAAAACCAATTGAAAACTCCTGACAATAAACCTTAAAAATCTTAGCAGCGGTTAAATGCCCAAGCTCATGAATAACAATTAAAACAGATAAACAGAAAATGAAGAGTAAAATATATAAAATAACCATTATTAAAGCTCCTTTTTGTAAAAATTATAGGCTATTTGACGGGTTTTTTTATCCACTTTGAGATAATCGTGATATGAAGGATTAGGAATATCTTTAATATTAGACATACAATGTTTGATTATCTTATCGATATCCAAAAATCTAATTTTCCCTTCTAAGAATAAATTGACCGCGACTTCATTTGCGGCGTTAAAAACCGCTCCTGAGATTCCTTTACAAGATAACACTTGATAACAGTAAGTAAAAAGTGGATATCTAAGGACATCAAGGTCTTCAAAACTAAAATCACTAATTACGCTTAAGGAATCTACTTCATAAAGATTGCTTTTATGATCACCCTTGAATAAGGCATAAGCAATGGGATTAGCCATATTAGGATTACTAATCTCTAGTAGATAGGGACCATTTTGATATTTGACTAGACCATGAACCATTGATTCTTTATGTAAAAGAACATGTATTTTATTAACTGGTAAATGGAATAAATAGTAGGCTTCAATAACTTCAAAAGCTTTATTAACCATTGTTGCACAGTCAATAGTTATCTTTTTACCCATCTTCCAAGTTGGATGTTTTAAAGCGTCATTAACGGTAACATTATTTAATTGTTCATAGGTTAAATTTCTAAAAGCACCACCACTTGAGGTAATCACTACGTATTCGATATCAGTATCCTTAATGTTTAAACATTTCCATAAAGCACTGTGTTCACTATCGATGGGGTATATTTTCGCCTTGCTCTTTTTTAAAATTTTATCGATGTATTCTCCAGCGACCACTAAGGATTCTTTGTTAGCTAAAGCAACATCAATATTCTTTTGAAGAGAGAATATGGTGGGTTTAACACCAACAAAACCCACAAGAGCGTTCACTACCATATTTGGTTTTAAATATCTAATTAAATCTATGAGTCCTTTATCCTTGGAGAAAAATTTAATATTAGGATATTTCTCTTCAAACTCTGGAATTTTATCTTCATCTTGGATGGTGATGGCTTTAATACTTGGAAAAGAAGCAACTATATGAGGAATCTTCCACGTTCTTAATCCAATAGAAATACCGGTTAATAGAAATTTTTTAGGGTATCTTTTAATAACTCTAAGAGTTTGTGAACCGATTGATCCACTGGCGCCTAAGATAACTAACTCTACCATACAAAAGGATTTCTCCCAGAAATAATATTACTGACCATCAAAATGAATACAGCGGAAATAATGCTAGTAAAGATTGTAGAATCAACACGATCTAAGATTCCACCATGACCTGGCATGATTTTTCCGAAATCTTTAATCTCATAATATCTTTTAATACTTGAAAAGACGAAATCTCCGAGAGTGGCAAAGATTGGAAGAAGGGTGGAAAGAATTAGAATATTATACCAATGGTCAAGATCAAAAATCTTGTAGATTGGATGGCCATTGTACGCTAGTAAAAAGGCAAAGAGGAAAGAAACGATTGCGCTGATAATGATTCCACCTAAAAATCCTTCCCAGGTCTTTTTAGGAGAGATACGTGGATTAATCTTATTTTTTCCAAAGAAAATGCCAACAAAGTAAGCACCCATATCTGTTACAAATGTCGCTAGTAGGACATAAATAAGAAGCAATGAAGCTTCAAAAGTATTCTCAACTGTAAAATAAGATCCGCCAGTATAAGCTGGAGTGGAGACGTATCTTAAGAAAAGTGTACTTTGAAATCCTAAGGAAATTAAGATGACTGTTGTAAAGATAAAACAAGCATCCCTAACAGTGAAGTTTTTATAGCAAACAACAAGAAAAAATAAAGCAAAGGCTCCAACGATGATAACAGGAATAGATACATGTAAAACATCGAAGTAAGAAGATATTCTAAAGATGGTATCATCCTTAGAATTAAATAGATTTAAGATGATAGGCCAATAGGTAAGCAAAGCCGCTAAGATGAAGGTTACAACATAGAGCCAAATTGAATATTTTTTCTCTGCACATCTAATAATTTCAAGGATGGCAATTGCTAAACAGAAAGTGATAAAAGCAAAGAATGGCCAATCTCCAAGAATTAAACAAGGGAGAAGAATAGCAAATGCAATAACAGCGCTAATGACTCTTGTTCTAAGTGAAACCTTTGTTTCTTTATTTAAATGATTGGGCTCAATCAGATGTTGTTTCTTTTTCATGAATGCCTCCATAACGACGATCTCTTGAATAGTATTCGTTTAAACATTTTCTAAATTCTTCTTTAGTAAAATCTGGCCAATAGGTTTTTGGAAAGATAAATTCAGCGTACGCTAGTTGATAAGGAAGAAAGTTACTTGTTCTTTCCTCCCCACTCGTGCGTATCAATAAATCAACAGGAGGCAACTCCTTTGTATACAAATAGTCGTTGAAATTATCAATATTTAAATCATCGATATTTCTTGTATGATTTATGACATCTTGAGCAAATAGTTTACAAGCTCTAACAATTTCTTGTCTTCCACCATAATTTAAACAGATATTAAAAATAGTTTTGTTATTATTTTTGGTTACGTTTTTTGCTTTTTCAATGACTTCTTGGGTTTTGCTTGGAAGCAAAGATAGGTCACCACTAGTTACAATTTTAGTGCCGTTTTTATCCATTCTTTCAATTTCTTTTTTAAAGAAAATTTCTAGATATTTGAATAGATGATTAATCTCAGCTTTAGGCCTTGACCAGTTCTCCGTTGAAAAAGCGAATAAAGAAATAACTTTAATTCCTTGCGCTAAGCATTCCTCATAGATATCACTAACTCGATCACATCCAGCCTTATGTCCAAGATGTCGAGGAAGATTCCTATTTTTAGCCCATCTTCCATTACCATCCATAATGAAGGCAACGTGAACTAATTTGTTCGTTTTTTTATTCATACTTATAAGTATAACTTAAATAAGTATATTTTTGATAGTTAAAGGCTAAAAATCTTTGCACTATAAAAACACTCCCGTTGAATGGGAGTGTTAATCGAGTCTATATTTTAGATGGACATGATCTCTTTTTCTTTGTTTTCGAGAAGAGAATCAACTGACTTAATCGCTTCATCAGTAACTTTTTGAATATCAGTGGTGACTCGTTTTTGATAGTCTTCACTCATATCATCGCTATCCTTTACAAAGTCCATATAATCTCTTCTAATATTACGAATTGCGACCTTAGTCTCCTCAGCGTATTTTCTCGCTTTCTTAACAATTTCTTTTCTTCTTTCCTCAGTCAAAACTGGGATGAGTAAACGAACTTGAGTTCCTTCGTTTATCGGATTTAAGCCGAGATTTGCAAGGTTTATCGCATTAATTATCGATTTTACATCGTTTTTATCATAAGGTTTGATTAATAATTGACGAGGCTCAGGAACACTGATAGAAGCGACTTGATTGATTGGAGTTGGTGAGCCGTAATAATCAATTTCAACGTTATTTAACATGCTTGGACTCGCTCTTCCTGTCCTTAAAGTTGCTAAAGATTCTCCTAAAGCATCAATACTTTTATTCATTTTACCTTGAGCTTCTAAAACTAATTCATCCATATCCTATTTATCCTTCCTACAAATTGTTCCAATGTGTTCTCCTTTGACTACCTTAGCGAAGTTAGTAACATCCGCCATAGAGAAAACACAAATTTGTAAATCTGTATCCTTAATTAATTCTAACGCAGAAGAGTCCATAACACCAAGATTCATCTTAATCATCTCTTCGTAGGTGATAAGAGGAAGAAACTTAGCGTCCTTATGAATTGTTGGATCTTTATCGTAAACACCATCGACACCATTTTTAGCCATCAAAATAGCGTCAGCATTAATTTCAAGTGCTCTTAAAACTGCTGCAGTATCAGTGGTATAAAATGGTTTTCCTGTTCCTCCCGCTAGAAAGCAAACCTTTCCTTCTTTTAAGGAAGTGTCCACTACTTCTTTATCATAAGGAAGTGTCACTCCATTAATCGCTGGAATGGCACTAAAAACAAGTGAATCAACATCATATTTTTTTAAGGATGAACTCATAGCAACAGCGTTAATAACTGTTCCAAGCATTCCCATAAAATCAGCGGGGACTCTTTCAATACCAATCTCATCAGCGAGTTTTCCTCTCCAAATGTTTCCAGCACCAATAACAACAGCAATTTCCACACCTTCGTCGTGAAGAGTTTTAATCGCTCTAGCTACCTCATTTAGGTTTTTAACATCGATGATTCTTGATCCTTTTTCGATAAGTGCTTCACCACTTAATTTCAGAAGTATTCTTCTATACATTTTGTTCTCCTTGAAAAAAAAGAAACACGAGCGTGTTTCTCTTTTAATTATTATTTATTGATTTCGTTCATTACTTCACTGGCAAAATCATCTTTTCTTTTTTCGATGCCTTCACCTACTTGGTAACGGATGAAACGGAAGACTTTAATTTTCTTTTCTAGAAGGAATTGACCAACAGTTTTAGAATCATCCATTAAATAAGTTTGATTCGCTAAAGTCATTTCTGCAAAGTACTTATTAATCTTTCCTTCTAAAATCTTAGCAAGAACTGCTTCAGGTTTATTCGCGAGTTTTGGATCTTCTTTGCTGGCTGCTAATTGAACGCTTCTTTCGTGTTCAATTTCACTAGCGGGAACATCTTCCATTGTTAGATAAAATGGATTATTCGCAGCGATATGCATCGCTAAGCCTTTTCCAATATCTGCATCTTCACTATCCATTTCGACAACAACTGCAATCTTTCCACCCATATGGATGTAGGAGTAGTTATATCTTCCTTCAACTTTAGGAACGATGACAAATCTTCTCAAATCGAATTTTTCACCCATTTTAACAGTAGCATCAGCAAATAATGATTCAGTTAAGGCTTTTGCTTCTTCTAAAGTGCTAGGATTATTTGTGAGCAAAACACCTGCAACAGCATTGACAAAGTCATGGAAAGCATCACCTTTGGCAACGAAGTCTGTTTCACAGTTAACTTCTAAGATAATGGTGTTACCACATTCTGGACAGGTATAAGTTAGCGCTAGACCTTCAGCAGCAATTCTTCCCGCTTTTTTAGCAGCTTTCGCTAAGCCTTTTTCTCTTAACCAATCTGTTGCTTTATCTAAATCGCAATCATTGGCTAAAAGGGCACCTTTACAATCCATTAAACCGGCACCGGTTCTATCTCTTAATACTTTAATTAAATCAATTAAACTTTCACCCATATTAATTATTCCTCACTTTTTGGAGCTTCTTCGCTAGGAGTCGCTTCTTCAGGAGTGGTTTCCACTGGAGTTTCATTACTAGCCTCAACTGGTGCTTCTGCTTTTGGAGCAGGTTTTCTCCTTCGATTGCCTTCAGCATTATCATAAGCAGCTTGTCTAGCAGCTCTTTCAGCACGAATTCTAGCTAATTTCTCAGCATTTTCTCTATCTGTTGCGCGAATGACATCTTTCATGGTGACTGATTCACCTTCGTCCTTAACGTAAGCAACCACTGGAACTCCACCTTTACTTTCAACGATAGCGTCAGCGATTACCGCAAGGATAAGACTCACTGAACGGATAGCGTCATCGTTAGCAGGAATCACATAATCAACTTCATCAGGATCTGAATTGGTATCGATAATTCCGAACACTGGAATACCTAATTTACGTGCTTCAGCGACAGCGTTATGTTCAATGCGTGGATCGATAACAAAGATGGCGTTTGGAACTTTTCTCATTTCTTTAATGCCTTCTAGGTTACGCGCTAATTTTTCTTTTTCTTTTCGTAGTTGAGCGGCTTCAACTTTTGGTAAAAGGTCTAGTTCACCTTCCATTTCTCTTCTTTCAAGTTCTTTTAAGAAACGAATTCTTCCTTGAATGGTTTTGAAGTTAGTTAAAGTTCCACCTAACCAACGATTGGTGATATAGAATGAACCAGAACGTAATGCTTCAGCTTGAACTGCTTCTTGGCATTGTTTTTTGGTTCCAACAAATAAAACTTTACCACCATTATCGACGATTTCTTTCATCGCTTTATAAGCGGCACAAATCAAATCGACTGTTTTTTGTAAATCAATGATGTAAACACCATTTCTTGCTCCATAGATGTACTTCTTCATCTTCGGATTCCATCGACGTGTTTGATGACCAAAATGTGCTCCTGCTTCTAAAAGTTTTTTCATTGTGATGACAGGGGCATCAGGGTCGTGCATTACCGCGGCCATGAGAGCTTCGCCACTTGGTTCGCTGGTAACTGATTCAGTAGCTTCGACTACTGGTTTTGTTTCTTCACTCATTATGTATGAGCCTCCTTATGTTTTTTCCTCCACTGCTTCGAACAATCCACCCTCTAAAAAGAGACAATGGGGATTGAATTCACAGTGTGTGTATTCTCTCTACTAAGTAGAGCCTTGTGTATTTTATCAATTTAATTTATTAAATAAAAGGGAAAGTTATTATCATATTTTATATGATACTTTTATTTGTCTTTTTCTTTTGCTCTCGGGTGAGCGTGAAAATAATTATCTTTCATCTTCTCTAAAGTGACATGTGTGTACACCTGAGTGGCATTAATCGATTCATGACCCAATAGTTCCTGAATGATTCTTAAATCCGCTCCTCCTTCTAGTAGATGAGTGGCAAAACTGTGTCTAAAAATATGAGGGTGAAGGGAAAGAAAAACACCACTTTTTTCTTCAACTTCTTTTAAGATGTACTCCAATCCTCTCGTAGTCAATCTTTGTCCTTTATCGTTTAAGAACAAACTTGGACTATTTAAAACATTTTTATTTAAAAACTTTTTTCGATCATTTCGAATGTAGTTACTCAAAGTATTCTTACATTCTTCAGAAAAAGGAACAATTCTTTCCTTGTTACCTTTTCCAATTACTCTTAAATTCCGATTATTTAAATTTATATCTTGAATATCTAAACTAACGAGTTCGCTCGCTCTTATACCAGTGTAGTAAAGAAGTTCAATAATTGCTTCATCTCGAATAGCGAAATAATCTTCTCTTTTCCTATTCTCCTTGAATAGTGTTTCAATCTGTTCAACGTAGAGAACAGAAGGATATTTTTTATCAATTTTAGGAGAATTTATAAATAGAAAAGGATTGACACTGACATACTTTTTTCTAACCATAAAAGCATAGAATCCACGGAGTGCACAAAGCCTTCTTTTATTGCTTCTTTTGGAGATTCCATCTATGAGTTCTTGGCTTAAAAAGTTTCTAATAATATTAAGATCAACGTCATCCATTTTGATTTCTTCTTTATCGAGAAAATGGATGAATTTATCAATGTCACGTGAATAACTATCAATTGTCTTTTTAGAATAATTTCTTTCGTATAAAAGATGATCAAGATATTCCCTTAGTGGTTTATTCATAATACAAGTCTAGCACGAAAAAAAGGGATTTCTATTTCCCTTTCTTCTTTTTCCATTTATATTTTTCCATGTGTTTGCACTTTGGATAATTAGTACACCCATAGAAATAACCATATTTGCCCTTCTTCTTGACTAAGTATCCATCCTCACAATCTGGACATTTTCTCTGACTATTCGGATTAATTAGTTCAGGTTTGACATATTTACATCTTGGATAATCTGGACAACAGATGATTGTTTTCCCTTTCTTAGTCTTTCTTTCGACAAGGTTTTTACCACAGTGTGGGCAAGTTTCCTCTAGAACAACTGGTTTTTCCTTTTCAACATACTTGCACTTTGGATAATTGCTACAACCGATAAATTGTCCATTCTTTCCTTCTTTGTAGAGAAGTTCTCCTCCACAAAGTGGGCATTTTCTTTCAACCGGTTTTCCTTCCTCTGGATACATCTTCACATAAGCGTTTTGTAATTGTTCCATGAATGGGTAGTAGAAATCTGAGAGCAATTGGATTCTAGATTCATTGCCATCTTCGACATTATCTAATTTACTTTCCATATCAGAGGTATATTTAACTGAAACAATTTCAGGGAAATATTTCTCCAACACATGAGCGGTTAATTTTCCAATATCAGTAATGCATAGAATTCCACCTTCAGCGGTCACATATTTCCTTGCTTTTAAAATACCAATCGTGGAAACATATGTTGAAGGTCTACCAATTCCAACCTCAGTCATTTTCTTAACAATCTTGCCTTCTGTATAGTGTTCGGGTGGTTGTGTAAATTTTTGTTCTTTATCCTTTTTAATGATGGTGACATCATCACCAATCTTTAAAGAAGGAATATTAACTTCACTTGTTTCTTCATCATAGTTATAAATGATGGTGTAACCATTGAATAACATCTTTGAATAGGAGAGTGTGAATGTAGCATTATCGTGTTCAAAATAGAATGTTGTAACCTCACTTTTTTTATTGCTCATCAAAGAAGCAAGTGTGCGGTTATAAATTAATTTATATAGGGAATATTGTTCACCAGTTAAATACTTTCTAATTGAAGCTGGAGTGAGATTTATATTTGTTGGACGAATAGCCTCATGAGGGTGTTCATCGTTTCCAACATTCTTCGTTTTTTCAGCAACAAGTTCACTAATTCTTTTATTATGTGTGACATATTCTGGTCCAAAGTGATTGTTGATGTAATCAGTGGCTATATTAATAAACGTGCTCGATAAGTTATCATTTTCAGTTCTCATATAGGTGATTAAGCCTAAGTGTTCGCCATTAATTTCTACACCTTCATATAACTTATGAGAGACTCTTTGAGTTGTTTCTAGTGAAAATTTCAATCTTGCAAAAGCTTCCTGTTGAAGAGTGGAGGTTGAAAACGGCTTCTCTGGTTGAGAATATTTAATGGTCTTTTTAACATTGGTGACCTTTAAAGAATTAGGTAAACTACTTAAAATCTCCTCGCTAGTTTTTAAAGATAATCTTTCAGCTTTTTTCCCATCGAGAGAAGAAAGAACTAGATTCTTTTCTTCATTATTAACTAAAACAGTAACGAGAAGTTTATAGTATTCTTCTGGGACAAAGTTCTCAATTTCCTTATCACGGTCATAGATTAATTTCAAAGTTGCAGATTGCACTCTTCCTGCGCTTCTAGCGTGGATCTTTATTTTGAGTAATTTAGATAGTCTAAATCCAATAATTCGATCTAATATTCTTCTAGATTCTTGCGACGCTACAAGATTCTTATCGATGGTTCTAGGATTATTCAAAGCATGGATAATAGCGTCCTTAGTGATTTCGTGAAATTCCCACCTTTTATTAGTGTCGATATCTAGGCCAAGAACCTTAGCAAGGTGCCACGCGATTGCTTCACCTTCTCGATCAGGGTCAGTGGCCAAAATTACTTCATCAGCTTTTTTAGCTAATTTCTTTAATTCTTTAACTTTTTCTACTTTATCCTTACTAATAATATAAATAGGAGTGAATCCATCTTCGATATTGACACCTAATCCACCTTCTCCAGAAGTGGCTAGATCTCTAATATGACCTTTTGAGGCATCGACAATATAATCATCGCCTAAATATCTTTTGATTGTTTTGCATTTTGTTGGGGATTCTACAATTACTAATTTCATAAAAACTTCACTTTCAATTACAAAAATATAAAGAGGAAAAAATACCTTGTCAATACTATAAAAACATCCTTATATAATTAAATAAAATAGGTTTATTTAAGGTTTTTCATTTTTCCAGGATGTAGAGAACGTCGCTTGAATTTTCCACTAAAAAGGCTCCATCCTTGATTAGTTTATTGTTCGCAGAATCTGAATAGGCATCGTAAGGAACACACATCACTTCCTTCCCTTGCGATATAGCGTAAGAAGCTGTAATCATCGTTCCTGAACGTTTCTTTGCTTCAGTGATAAGAAGTCCCTTACTCATCGCAGCGATTATTCTATTTCTAAAAGGAAAATGATCTTTATCAGGTCCAACAAGATTTGGATATTCAGATATTAATAGATGTTCTTTCTTCATTAGTTCATATAATTCTATATTTTCCTTAGGATATATATAATCAATACCACATCCAAGAACACCCACGGTTTTAAGACCACATTTAATCGCACTTAAATGGGCGATGGAATCTATTCCCTTAGCCATTCCTGAGACGATGTAATACCTATTTTCTAATCCAACAATAATATCTTCTGTTATTTTTTGTCCATAAGATGACATCTCTCTAGAACCAACGATGGATAAACATTTCATCTCATCGCTAACCAAAGATAAATCACCGTAGTAAAAAAGCACTAGAGGGGGTCTCATGATACTTTTTAAACACTTTGGATAATCAGTATCAATAAGAGTCACATAATTAGATTTAATACTGGTAATAGCTTCAGTAAGTAAACTAGGGTCCACTTTCTCCTTTTGCTTAATAGCGTCCAGCATCTTTTCATAATCTCCATTATATTTGACCGCTAAATAAAGGAGAATTTCTCGAGCTTTCATATAAAAAACCTCCATCTATATATAGGAAGGCTCTTTTTGTTTTTTATTAGATTAATTTAATTGTTTTAATAGAACACCTTTTAACCGGAGCATAGGAGTATCGATATAATCCTTTGATAGGTCCTAGTTCTCTTAATATTTTTAAATGTTCTTTAGTGCCATAACCTTTATGCTTAGCAATGTGATAATTAGGATACTTTTTATCTAATTCATAACAGATGTGATCTCTAGTAACTTTTGCCATAATGCTTGCTGCGGCAATGCATCTAGCTTTGGCGTCTCCATGGATAATAGCTTCATAAGGAATGTTAACATCCATCTTCATCGCATCGGTTAGAATCATATCAATGGGGTGATTCAATTTATTTAAAGCTGATACCATCGCAAAACGAGAGGCGTTTAAAATATTTATCTTATCTATTATTTCAGCATCCACGATAGCGACCGCCCAGGCAATCGCGTTATCCTTAATAATTTGATAAGCTTCTTCCCTTTGTTTTTCACTAAGTTTTTTAGAATCATTTAATAAGGGTGAGTGAAAATCTTTTGGAAGGATAACTGCACCTGCAACAACTGGTCCTAGTAAACATCCTCTTCCAGCTTCATCTGTTCCAGCGATATAGTTAATATCGTTAGAATAATACTGATCTTCGTAGTTTAAATCTACTCTACCCATTCAAGTGTCATCCTACCTAGTTTGCCATCTTTAAATTCTTTTAAAAGAAGGGCTTCGCTTCTAGAAAGATCTATTTCTTTTGAGCTAAGTAATCCTCTTTGTTTAGCAATACTAGTCATGATGTCAATATTTTCAAGTTCAATTGATAAATTAAATCTCTTTTTTAAAGCGGAAGGGTACCTCTTTCTAAAGAAATCTAGAAGGTAATTGACCAAGATATCATTTGGTAAGATATCTTCACGAATTGAACCAATTAAGGCTAGATTTGCGCTTTTATTTTTATTTTCATAACTCATTGGCAAAATTCCAGGAGTATCTAAAAGAAGGAAATCTTTATTGACTTTAATCCACTGCTCACCTCTTGTAAAGCCTGGTTTATTTTCCACTCCCGCGGCTCTTCTTTTGGCCACTCGATTGATCAAAGAGGATTTACCGACGTTAGGAATTCCGATGATCATCGCTCTGATTGGTTGAGGTTTAATTCCTCTTTTTAAATCTTTGTTTCTTTTCTCTTCTCCTAATTTATTAATTTCATCAGAAATAAGCTTCCAAGCTTTATTTGAGGTTAAATCAATACCGATAACAGAATCGTACTCTTTTGCTAATTTATTAATCCATAAAGAGGTTTGTGCTGGATCGGCAAGATCGATTTTAGTGAGGAGAATTAATTTCTTTTTATCTTTAGTGATACTAGCTAAATTCTCGTTGATAGAACTAAAGGGCGCTCTAGCGTCAAAAAGTTCAATAACAACGTCCACTAGGGAGATTTTTTTCTTGAGTTCATTGAGGGCTTTATTCATATGCCCAGGAAACCAATGTATGTCTCTAGCCATAGTAGGGATTCCTATAATTTTTATTAACAAATGGGAAAAGAATCTGCTTAGTGCGTTTTTTGTTTCTCGCCTTTTCCACACCCTTATCGGTATAGTATCGTTCACAAACACCTTCAATAGCCACTAATTTACCGGTGATGTTCTTTCTTTTTATAGGTTCACCATGTGAATAACAATCATTTGATCCACCACTTGACCAATTATCGCCCATCACCCAATACTCATCATTAGATAAAGTGGTTTTTGAAAGTTCTTTTGTATCATATGGAATAAAGGGGAGATGGATTCGTTCATTAACAGTACCATCTTTATATAGACTAATAACCGTATACTCGGCATTTGAAATAGGGATAATATCTAGTGAAAAGGTTTCACCTGGAAGAGCGATAACTCTTTTAATCTTGAAAACAGCATCATCTTTTAGCTCTCCATTATCGTAATCCGCCCATGGATAATAGGTGGTAATAATATCAAATCTTTTTATCTTGTTAATAGCGTTTTTGTGTGGGTCAGTAATACCATAATGAGCATTATCTTCTGAGCCACTGAGGTTTGGACTCATTGATTCTCCATCAACAAATATGGATTTATAGTAAAAAGAGCGAAAAAGGAATGTTGCAGAACCACATATTCCTAAAACGAGTAAGAAGTAGACAATTGTTTTAAAGATAATCTTAAACTTTTTCATTGCCATTAAATTATATTTAATAATTTTTATTCTTTCAATAAAGAGGATGATGAACGATGTTACTTAATTAAAAAGGGCGATTGTGTCGCCCTTTTTAAGTTCATACGGATTAAAGAATTTCTTTAATACGCGCTGATTTACCACTTAATTTTCTGATGTAGGTAATCTTATTTCTTCTCACCTTACCACGTCTTACAACAACGATACTTGCAATTGATGGTGAGTGAAGTGGGAAGGTTCTCTCTACACCGATGCCACTTGACATCTTACGAATGGTAAACGTTTCGCTAACTCCGCCTCCTCTACGAGCAATAACAACGCCTTGGAAATTTTGAATACGGGATTTGTTATTTTCGATGATTCGAACAGAAACTTTGATTTCATCACCTGATTTGAATGATGGTAAGTCTGTTCTTAATTGAGAAGCGGTAACTTCATTAACTAAATTGTTGTTCATAGCTAATTCGCCTCCTAGAATCTTGTTCTCTTGATGTTCATTCGCCTTTTGCCAGAGGAGCATCCGTAGCATTTAAATGCTCATATATGATACCAAAGGTCACTATAACAAGCAAACATTTTTGTTAAAAATACTCATTGAAATCATGATGATAGGTAAAACTTATCTTTATTCAAAGATAAAAAGTTACTTACTATACTCCACTTTAAAACAATGCAAATGTTCTTAATGCACAAAAATATTCATTAATTTAGATTAGAAATTGAAATTTGTTTTATCTCTTTAATCTGTTTTTTTTCGTTTTATAAGAATACACCCAATAGAGGTGCTTAAACATAGTAAGGAAAAAATAATAATAACTGAACTAAGATTATTTTCAAATAATCCTTCACTATTGCTTATTGATTTAGAAACAAAGATTTGTGATGAATTTAAAATATCTCCATTAAAGGTTGCCCAAGTAGATAGTCGTTTCCATTCTGAAGAATAGGCAGAATTGG
>Ga0129317_1000924_pt1 | contig 25387 bp, 21 predicted proteins | sample Cm1ome_FD_94430 | JGI IMG/M metagenome (GOLD analysis project Ga0129317, IMG submission 94430) | Eastern black-and-white colobus group fecal microbial communities from Wisconsin, USA - Cm1105 metagenome | ecosystem: Host-associated > Mammals > Digestive system > Large intestine > Fecal | place... | reverse complement strand
GCGGAGGGGACATGGGAGTCCGCCGGTGCTTAGCGAGGTCTTTTCGAGCTTAGCACTCCGATGCGCACTCCAAAGAGTGCAAACGGTCCCCGCAGCAATTCATTCCGGCCGGATTCCCCCTCCGCGGTCAACCTCCCACGGGGACGGAAGACTCAGCCATCCCCCTCACCACACCGGACATGGTCCGTTCCGGACGCGTCCTCCAAACCTCAGTTAAATCTCCATTTAAGAAAAAGTGCTTGCAAAATTATTAATGTCTGCTACTATGAATAGTAATTTAGTAGTTACGATTCTAACATAAGTCAGGCAGAGTGAAACAATAAAAGTATGATAACAGATTAAGGAGTGAAAAAGCTATGGCATTAAAGAAGAAACCGGTAACCGGAATGAAGGATGTTCTTCCGGCAGAGATGGAACTGAGAGATTATGTTTTGAATATCATCAAAGATACTTACAGAGGATATGGTTTTTCCTCAATCGAGACTCCTTGTGTTGAACATATCGAAAATCTGACAAGCAAACAGGGCGGCGATAATGAGAAGCTGATTTTTAAAATTTTAAAAAGAGGTGAAAAACTGAACCTGGAGACGGCCCGTTCGGATGCTGATCTGGTGGAGGAGGGACTCCGCTATGATCTGACGGTGCCGCTTTGCCGTTATTATTCCAATAATGCAGCCAATCTGACAACTCCGTTTAAGGCGCTTCAGGTCGGCAGCGTATGGCGCGCCGACAAACCGCAGAAGGGCCGCTTCAGACAGTTTGTGCAGTGCGATATTGATATTCTTGGTGACGGTACAAACCTGGCTGAGATTGAGACAATTCTGGCGATTACAAAGGCGCTTACCAGAATCTGTCCTGACAACGGCTTTACCGTACGCGTCAATGACCGCGCAATCTTAAAGGGCATGGCCGATTACAGCGGTTTCCCGGAGGATGAGACAGACCGTGTATTCATTATCCTTGACAAAATGGATAAGATTGGCCTTGAAGGCGTGGGAGCGGAGCTTCTGGAAGCCGGATATGCCAAAGAATCCGTTGATAAATATGTAGAGCTTCTCGCAGGAATCCAAAACGACGCTGAAGGCGTCAGAAAACTCGGCGAGACACTTAGCTCCGTCATGGATCCGGAAAAGGCGGAAAACCTCGCCTATATTATGGATACAGTGAGTGAGATCAACGATGTAAAATGCGGCCTTGAATTTGACCCGACTCTGGTAAGGGGAATGGGATACTATACAGGCACCATTTTTGAGGTTGCAATGGAAGGCTTCGGCGGTTCTGTTGCAGGAGGCGGCCGCTATGATAAACTGATTGGAAAATTCACCGGCGTGGATACTCCTGCCTGCGGAATTTCAATCGGCTTTGAGCGTATCATTACGATCCTGATGGACAGCGGCTTTAAGATTCCGTCCACGGTCGGCAAGAAAGCCTACCTGTTTGAGAAAGGCCTCAATAAAGAGCAGTTTGGGAAAGTGGTGAAGGCAGCCCAGGAAGAGAGGGCAAAGGGAGTCAGAGTGGCCGTTGCCCAGATGAATAAGAACAAGAAGTTCCAGAAGGAGCAGCTTGCCAAAGAAGGATTCGAAGAATTCGTGGAATTTTATAAAGATTCTATTTAAGTGATGGCGGTGACCTGTGCGCGGAGCGTGCAGGTTATCGTTTGAGCGGCAGATACAGGAATACAGAGAAACAGATATTCAGACAATAATCAGGAGGAAACAAACATCATGGCAGAATCAATGGCAGGACTCAAACGTTCCCACCGCTGTACGGAACTGTCCACCGCGAATATCGGTGAGACAGTGACGGTGATGGGATGGGTTCAGAAAAGCAGAAATAAAGGCGGTATTATTTTCGTGGATTTGAGAGACCGTTCCGGAATCTTGCAGATCATTTTCGAAGAATCGGATTGCGGAGCCGGAAGCTTTGCAAAAGCAGAAAGACTCAGAAGCGAATTTGTTGTCGCTGTTACCGGTAAAGTGGAGGCACGCTCCGGAGCGGTCAACGGAAACTTGAAGACAGGAGAGATTGAGATCAGGGCTAATTCCCTTCGCGTTCTGGCGGAGGCGGAGACACCGCCGTTCCCAATCGAGGAGAATTCCAGAACGAAGGAGGAGCTTCGTCTGAAATACCGTTATCTGGATCTGCGCAGGCCTGACCTTCAGAGGAATCTGATGATAAGAAGCCGCGTGGCCATCCTGACCAGGAAATTCCTGGCGGAAGAGGGCTTTTTAGAGATCGAGACACCGACGCTTATTAAGAGCACGCCGGAGGGCGCGCGCGATTATCTCGTTCCAAGCCGTGTTCATCCGGGAGAGTTCTATGCGCTTCCCCAGTCTCCCCAGCTTTTAAAGCAGCTTTTGATGTGTTCCGGATATGACCGTTATTTCCAGATAGCCAGATGCTACCGTGATGAAGACCTCCGTGCGGACAGACAGCCGGAATTTACACAGATCGATATGGAGCTTTCCTTCGTTGATGTGGAGGATGTGCTGGACGTCAATGAGAGACTGTTAAAGACATTATTTAAAGAAATCTGTGATTATGACCTGCAGCTTCCTATCCAGAGGATGACATGGCGTGAGGCCATGGAGCGTTTTGGTTCCGATAAACCGGATCTGCGTTTTGGGATGGAGCTTAAGAATGTATCGGATACGGTAAAAGACTGTCAGTTCGTCGTATTTAAGGGAGCGCTGGAAAACGGCGGTTCCGTCCGCGGTATCAATGCAGAAGGACAGGGAGCCATGCCGCGTAAGAAGATTGACGCCCTGGTCGAGTATGCCAAAGGCTTTGGAGCCAAAGGCCTCGCCTATCTGGCGATTCAGGAGGACGGCAGCTATAAATCTTCATTTGCCAAGTTTATGACAGAGGAAGAACTGGAAGCCCTTGTCAGGGCCATGGATGGAAAACCAGGCGATCTGCTGTTATTTGCAGCCGACAAGGACAAGGTGGTATTCGATGTTCTCGGAAACCTTCGTCTGGAACTGGCCAGACGGCTGGATCTTCTTAAAAAAGACGATTTCCGGTTCCTCTGGGTAACCGAGTTCCCTCTGTTTGAATACTCGGAGGAGGACGGCAGATATGTGGCGGTTCACCATCCATTTACAATGCCGATGGAAGAGGATCTTCCTCTGATTGATACCGATCCGGGTGCAGTGCGTGCCAAGGCGTACGATATTGTCCTGAACGGTACGGAGATGGGCGGCGGTTCTGTCCGTATCCATCAGGCCGACGTACAGTCCAAAATGCTGGAGGTTCTCGGCTTTACAGCGGAACGAGCAAATGAGCAGTTTGGTTTCCTGTTAGATGCATTCAAGTACGGAGTGCCGCCTCACGCAGGACTTGCCTACGGTTTTGACCGTATGGTGATGCTGATGGTGGGAGCCGACAGCATCCGGGACGTAATCGCTTTCCCGAAGGTAAAAGACGCATCGTGTCTGATGATGGAGGCGCCGGCCGCAGTTGATGAAAAGCAGCTTGAGGAACTCAGCATTGCAGTAGCGGTGGCAGCAGAAAAAGAGTAGTATTTAGCTTCGCAGAATATGAAACATTTCCGAAGCGTGATAATTAAACAAATAGGTAAAACGGTTCCGGTCTTTCTTCAGGGAGAGGCCGGAACCGTTTTTAGGCTCTGGAAGCGGGATTTCTCCTTATGGTACAGGGGTATCATTGAAACAGGGACGGTATGAAACCGGCCAGCGCATTAGCCAGCTCTGCGTGGCCTTTTTTACTCAGATGTATAAAGTCTTTGGGCGTGTTTTCACTGACTACGGTGTTGGCATCAAAATAGTGGCAGCCTGTCTGGCCGGCAATAAGACGGTACCAGTGGGACAGTCCTGCCGATTTTTCAGAACAGCCTTTGCCCATGGTCGATGCGGCAGGCGTTTCTTCATATTCAATGCCGATGTTTTTCGGCGTCACAATTAAAATATTTGGTTCTGCTCCCCGCCAGCAGTACGGAGTGGAAGCGGCTTTCAGGATCAGGCGTTTCATGCAGTTTCCGAGGCTCTCCGCAGAGCAGCCGAACCGCTCTTTTGTATCATTGGTACCAAGCATGATAATCAGCAGATCAACCGGTTCATGTGTCTGCAGACAGGGAGAAATATAGTCCAGCCCGCGGAGTCCCTCATGAGTCGGATCGTCAAAACAGGTGGTGCGGCCGCCTAAACCTTCCTCCAGAATCAGGTATTCATCCCTGAGCTTCGCCTGCAGAAGACAGGTCCACCGGGTATTCTCATCAAAGCGTCCGTCTGTTTCGGCACAGTAGCCGTGAGTATTCGAATCTCCAAAGCATATAATATGTTTTTTCTCCATTTGTTCTGTTCTCCTCTCATAAAGTGTTCCGGGCCTTCCCCATAAGCGGCGGTTTCAGCCTTGCTGATTTGAGCTTATCAGAAAGAAAAGATAAAATCAATGGAAATAGAAAAAATTTTTAATTATTTTGAAATATTGAAAAATATTTTTTGATATGGTATAGTGGGAATAAAGATAATAGTTAAGGTTAGGCGGAATACGGCGCCGGGAAGCAGCCGGTTTTTATAATAGAAAGCTTAGGAAAAGGAGAAGTGTGTTATGAAAAAGGAAATTTTAGAAAGGATAAAAGGAGGTTTGATTGTATCCTGTCAGGCACTTCCGGAGGAGCCGCTTCACAGCTCCTATATTATGTCGAGGATGGCCTATGCTGCGATGGAAGGCGGAGCAGTCGGAATCCGGGCTAATTCGGTAGCTGATATCCGGGAAATAAAAAAGACGGTAGATTTGCCGGTGATTGGAATTATCAAAAAGGTCTATGCAGACTCCTCCGTGTACATAACGCCTACGATGGAGGAAATCGATGCGCTGGCTGCCTGCGGGGCAGATATTATAGCTACGGACGGAACACTTCGTATGCGTCCCCAAGGGGAAAGCCTGGATGACTTTTTCAGCCGTGTCCGGAAAAAATATCCGGAGCAGCTTTTTATGGCGGACTGTTCGACTTACGAAGAGGGAATGCATGCGGAGGAAATAGGCTTTGATCTGATAGGAACTACAATGAGCGGATATACGGATTATACGGCTGGTAAAAGCCTGCCGGATATTACGATGATGGAGAGTCTGGTGGGAGGGCTTAAAAAGCCTGTCATTGCAGAAGGAGGCATCTGGACGCCGGAGCAGTTTAAAGCGGTTATGGAGACCGGAATACTGGCGGCAGTGGTAGGGACGGCCATCACCAGGCCCAGAGAGATAACGAGACATTTTCTGACGGCCTTAGACAGAGCATAAAGGAAAAGGGAGCAGGATAAAAGAGATACAGAAAAAAAAGGTCAGCGGAAGGGAACGTGGTATGAGGACGGCAGCAATTGATATAGGCGGAACAATGATAAAAAGCGGTGTCTGGGACGGAACCAGGCTGGAGCAGATCAAGGAATATCCGACGGATTTATCACTGGGAGGAGCCTCGCTCATGAGACAGGTGAAGGAAATTCTTCATTCCAGTTTGCTGTGCGGGGATGAAACGGGGGCAATCGGAATCAGTACGGCCGGACAGGTGGATGCCGGCCGTGGAAGCATTCTCTATGCCAATGATAATATTCCCGGCTACACAGGAACAAATGTGAAGAAAATCCTGGAGGAAGAATTTTCAATCCCGGTTACCGTGGAAAATGATGTAAATGCGGCGGCAATGGGGGAGGCCCGGTTCGGTGCGGGCGCCGGGTTTCGGGATTTTCTCTGTTTAACCTATGGAACGGGGGTGGGAGGCGCGGTTATACTCGGCAAAGAACTGTATCGCGGCAGTTCTTACTCGGCCGGAGAATTCGGAGGTGTGATAGTTCACCCGGAGGACAGAAAGGAGGGGGAGCCGTTTAGCGGCTGTTATGAAAAATATGCATCGGTTACGGCTCTGGTACAGCGTTTATCCAAGGTGGAACCTTCGGTAAATAGTGGAAAAAAAGCGTTTGCACAGTTGAATGATCCCCGTATTAAAGATATAATAGATACATGGATTGACGAAATTGTATACGGCCTTATCAGCCTGATCCATATTTTTAACCCGGAATGCCTGATCCTGGGCGGAGGCGTCATGGAACAGGCTTATCTGGTGCGGGAAGTGGAGAAGAGGGTGAAAAGCCAGATCATGGAAAGCTATGCAAAAACCGTGATCCGAAAAGCCGGTCTTGGCAACCGCGCCGGAATGACCGGAGCGGCCTGGCTGGCAGAGAAAAAAGCAGGACTGCGGCCGGTTTGAAGAGAAAATTATGATTAAAACCGGATGGCAGCACATGAAAGCGGAACAGGGTGGTAAATCTATGAGTAAAGAATTTCTGACTAAAATAAAATCTTCCTCAAATCAATTTACAAAGGCGGAAAAAAAGGTGGCGGATTTTGTGCTGCAGAATCCGAAAAAGGTACTTTTCATGTCCATCACAGATCTGGCGGAAGCATGTGACGTGGGGGACACCAGCGTATTTCGCTTTTGCAAGACGATGGAACTGAAGGGTTATCAGGAGTTTAAGATGATGCTATCACTGGATCTCGGCGACGGAGGCAAAAAGCACAGCCAACTGACCGGAGATGTGGAGCTTGACGATACATTTACCGAATTGTCGCAGAAGGTTTTGAACACCAATATTTCAGCCTTACAGGAGACATACTCCCTTCTGGACCGCGAGACCTTTGAGAACGCTATCGATATTCTGGACAGGGCCAGGAAGATATATTTCTTTGGTGTCGGCGCCAGCGGACTGGCGGCGATGAAAGCGATGAATAAATTTCTTCGGATTGAGCCGAAGGTTTACTGTCTGCAGGATTCCCACATGCAGGCAATGGCGGCGGCTACATTGGGGCCGGAAGATGCGGCCGTGATGATTTCCTATTCAGGGGCCACAAAAGATACAATCCAGGTTGCGGAGATAGCCAGAAAGGCCGGAGCCAGCACAATCTGCATTACACGTTTTGTAAAATCTCCCCTGACGTCTTTTTCCGATGTGACGCTGCTTTGCGGAGCGAATGAAGGCCCCCTGCAGGGCGGTTCCACTTCAGCGGAGATCAGCCAGCTCTTCCTGATTGATTTGGTATATACGGAGTATTACCGCAGGCATTTCGAAAATTGCCGTGAGAATAACCAAAAAACATCCGGCGCCGTTCTCGATAAACTGTACTAGAGCGTAGCTCCAAGGGGGGGGGGGAAACATATGCCGGAGTTACTGAAAAACAGATATAATGATGAGTCTCTTTACGAGCTGGCTTTGAGCATTAGAGCCGTATATCCTTCATTTCGGGTGAAGGATTTTCTGAACGGCATAATGGATGAAACATGGGAGGGGTTAGAACTGAAAGCCCGCATGCGGCAAATCACCCTGAATTTAGGAAGATATCTGCCGGATGATTACGAGCAGGCGCTTGGCATTATTGACAAGGTTACAGCGGGATATCCGGATGGATTTAACGACTTTACATTAATGTACTTTCCGGATTTTGTGGAGATGTATGGGCAGAACGAGAGTTATTGGGATTTGTCCATTGATGCATTGGAACGGTATACACAATTCTCCACATCAGAGTTTGCCGTGAGGCCGTTTATCATAAACCATGAAAAGCGTATGATGGCACAGATGGCCGCCTGGGCCGGACATGACAACGAACATGTCCGGCGGCTTGCCAGTGAGGGTTGCCGCCCGCAGCTGCCGTGGGGACAAGCCCTGACCGGTTTTAAAAGAGACCCGGCGCCGGTTCTCGTGATTTTAGAGCGGCTGAAAGCAGATCCGTCGCTCTATGTCCGTAAAAGCGTGGCTAATAACCTGAACGACATTTCCAAGACGCATCCTGGCCTGGTTGCGGACATTGCAAAGAAATGGTACGGTAACAACAGGGATACGGACTGGATTGTAAAGCATGGCTGCAGGACGCTGCTTAAAAAGGGAAACAGGGATGTGCTGGATATCTTTGGGTTTGCCGATGCCGGCTGTGTAAAGGCAGAGGGTTTTGCACTGGAGTCGGCGTCTGTTTGCATTGGCGGCAATATAACCTTTTCCTTTTCGGTGGAGGCCCATAAAGCGGCCAGGATACGTCTGGAATACGGAATTGATTATGTAAAAGCAAATGGCAGCAGAAGCCGTAAGATATTCCAGATATCCGAGCTGTCCTTAAAGGAAAATGAAAGGAAGGCTTACACAAAAAAACATTCTTTTGCAGATGCAAGTACCAGAACGCATTATCCCGGAACCCATTCGGTTACGCTTATTGTGAACGGCGCCGGGCGGGGGACTCTGGATTTTGAAGTAACCGCCGGACAGCGTGGGCCGCATCAGGGAAAGCGCGCATGATAACCGCTGCCGGATCGGCACAGACTATATAATAGAAATTTACCGGGAATTATTTTGCCCGCAGATGAGAACAAGGTCAGTTTCGTATCGAAACCCGTTGTTTTTGTATCTGCGGGTATTATTGATGGTTGTGACCTGTACGCGGAGCGTGCAGGTCATCGTTTACGATAAAAATAAAAAATATTTTTTTATTTTTAAATGTATTGAAAAATATTTTTGCTTGTGCTATAGTAAAATCAACCTGAAGCAGTCAAAACAAGATTACACAGGAGACATAATACGGGGAAAACAATAAAGAAATAAGGAAGGTAAAAAGGAGAAGTGTGGAATGGGAAGAGAAAGAAGAGAAGGGGTTAAGAAAAAAAGCTTTCCCTATCTAATCAATATTCCGATAGCAGTATATCTAATCTGTGTGCTGTTCGGTCCGATGATATGGGGAATCGGGCTGAGCTTTACCAATAAGGCGATTGGAGGAACCGGAAACTTTATCGGATTTACGAATTATATTAAGCTTTTAAAAGACCCGACATACAGGGACTCCATTATGGTAACCCTGAAGTTCACTGTATTCTCACTGATATTTAAATTGTTCTTCGGAACCGTCATGGCTCTGATGCTGAACGTTGAGTTTAAAGGCAGGAATCTGGTCAGGGCGCTTCTGTTAATCCCATGGACACTTCCCAACGTGGTAGCCGTTCTGAACTGGAAATGGCTGTTTTCCTCTACCGGGGGAATTGTGAATTACCTGATGAAAAGCGCCGGGCTGATTGAAAAAGATATCGTATGGTTCGGGACGGCGACGCTGGCTCTGATTACGATTGTGATTGCCAATGTGTGGAGGGGGACTCCTTTCTTCGGCATTTCAATCCTGGCAAAGCTGCAGACAATTCCGGACGATTACTATGAGGCGGCCAAGATTGACGGAGCAGGCGTTTTCCAGCGCTTTTTCTACATAACGCTGCCTCAGATAAAAGATACGCTTCTGCTGTCAACTCTGATGTCATGTATCTGGACCATCAACGAATTTGAAACGGTCTGGCTGATGACGGGAGGAGGTCCAAACGGCTCCACCCAGGTTATGAATGTTTACAGCTACAAAACGGCAATGGCAAGTATGCAGCTTGGTAAGAGTATAGCCGTTTCAGTTCTCGCAATGCCTGTCTTCCTGATACTGATTCATTTTATCAGTATGAAGACATTAAATAACGAATAGACGGGAGGATGAATATGAATAGCAAAGCAATAAAGATTCTGCACCGGATTATGATCCTCCTGTTTCTTCTGGCGGCCTTATTTCCCATCTACTGGATGCTGAATACCGCATTTAAGACTCAGGGGGAGGTATACAGCAAGATTCCCACGCTGATACCAAAGAAACCGACTCTTGACAATTTTTCTTACCTGCTGTTTAAAACGAAATTTGTTAACGCTTTGAAAAACAGTCTGGTAATTGCCGGAGCAGTGACCATATTTTCCATAGGGATTGCCTATCCGGCAGCCTATGCGATAGCCAGGATTAAGTTTAAGGGGAAAGAGATGTTTTCAAAAACGATATTATTCTGCTACCTGCTCCCCTCATCCGTCCTGTATATCCCGCTTTACATTTTTGTTTCATTAGTGGGGCTGTCCGACAGCATCTGGGGGCTGATGCTGATTTATCCGACGTTTACACTGCCGTATGTATCCTGGATTCTGATTCCCCATATTGCGTCAATCCCTTATGATATCGAGGAGGCGGCAATTATGGACGGATGCAGCCGGTTCATGGTCATGTACAGAATCATCTTTCCGCTGGCGCTTCCGGGAATTGTGTCAACCGCTATCTTTGCCTTCGCGATGTGCTGGGGTGAGTATCTGTATGCGCTGGTGAATGTGACACAGGAGAGTATGAAGACATTTCCTCTTATCATTGCAGGCCTTATCTTTGGAGATTTGTATCCGTGGGGACAGATAATGGCTGGTGCCATCATCGGATGTCTGCCCATACTTGTGATATATACGCTTTCTTCCGGTTTCCTTTCCGGGGATCAGGCAGCCGGAGGTGTGAAAGGTTAACGATAACCTGCGCACTGTACACGGGTTACCGCATCAATAAAGATAAACCGTAAAACGGTTTACATAAAAAAGAGGAGGGTTACTTTATGAAGAAACGACGTTTGTTTTCAATTATGGCGGCATCCGTATTGGCAGTGAGCCTGCTGGCCGGCTGCGGCGGTAAGAGCGCGACGGCGGATGGCCAGACAGACAAGGCAGAGGCGCAGGCACAGTCCGGGCAGTCCTCAGAGAAAAAGGTTCTCAGAGTATGGCTGGAGAAAGTGTTCAGCGATGATGCCAACACATTTCTGCAAAAGAGGGTGGAGCAGTACGCACAGGAGAAGGGCGTAGAGGTCCAGTTTGAATTTCTTTCCGCAACGGATTTTGTCCCGAAGCTGAATGCCGCTATTGAGGCGGGAAGCAATATTCCCGACATTACGCTGACCTCGGGCAACCGGGCGCTTAATTATTATCCCAATATTCCGAACGTGGACGTTACGGAGCTGGTGGATGAAATCAATGAAAAACGTCCCTATTTTGATTCTGTTTATGAGGGAGCCAAATATGGAGGAGTAAATTATTTTGTTCCTTTCACAAGTTCTACCTGCCTGATGTTCGTCAGAACAGACATGCTGGAAGCAAAGGGAATTACAAAATATCCGGAGACCTGGGATGAAGTATTCGAAGTGGCTGAAAAAGTGGCGGACCCGGATAACGGTATCTACGGACTCGGCATAGGATGCGGCCCGACTGATGAGGATTGTGAGAATACCTTCCGTACGCTCCTCTGGAACTATGGAGCTTATCTGTTCAATGAAGAGGGAGGCCCTGCCGTTCCAAATGAAAAGACAAAAGCAATGATTGAGAAGTACGCGGATCTTTACAATAAAGAGATTATTCCGCCGTCTGCAACAACCTGGGATCCGGGCGGAAACAACACCACCTATCTGATGGGCGAATCCGCAATCGTATTTAATGCCCCGACATTATACAATGCATTAAAGGCCGACGAAGCGTATAAAGAAATATTTGAGAATACCGTAGCGTTAAATATGCCGGATGGACCGGACAACAGCCAGCATATGGGCTTTATCACCGGGTGGCAGATTATGAACAGCTGTAAAGATATGGATACGGCTGAGGATTTTATCAAATTCATGTTGGATAAGGACTGGCAGAATTCCTATCTCGAAATTACGGCCCCCGTTTTTGCACCTATTTTCAAAGATGCCGAGGAGAACGATTTCTGGAAGGAAGGCATCAATGCCCAGGTAGTGGCTTATGCCAAGAATGCAGGCGGTTATTACGGCTATCCGGCAAAGACACTGGACGGCATGGTAGTGGGAATCAAACATTACTTTACGTATCCGGTGGCTGAGATGCTCAATTCTGTTGTGACAGGGGCGGCGACACCGGAACAGGCCATGGAAAAAATGAATGCCGATATCAAAGAGATCAGCGAGTCGATCAAATAAAGGATAACGGCTTGCCGAGAGGTGAAAAAGAATGGGAAAAACGGTATGGATTAATTTAGAGGAAACGCAGGTGGATACTTCCACTCTGAAAAAGCGGCTTACGGATGCCGGATTTGACGTCAGATACAGGACGGTATCTGCGGATGATACGGCGGGGATTATCGAACAGGGAAGGCAGGCGGATGCGGTAGTCAGCACGGCAGAGCGGTGGAATGAAGCGACGCTTCCGCAGGTAAGCGGAAGCTTGAAACTCATCATGCGCTATGGAGCAGGCATAGATAATGTCGATTTATCTGCCGCTACCGATGCAGGCATCTGTGTGGCTAATGTGCCGGGAGCTAACTCTGCCGCAGTGGCTGAAGTGGCACTGCTCCACATTCTGAACCTGGGAAGGCGGTTCTGCCAATGTGTGGAAAAGGGAAGAAATAATATCTGGCCGGTGGGGATTACCGGAAATGAGCTGGACGGTAAGACCGTGGGAATTGTCGGATTCGGCAATATCGCGAGACATCTTGTCAGGCTGCTGTCCGGTTTCAGGGTGGATATCCTGGCATACGATCCCATTGTCAGGCCCGATGAGTCACAATATCCTGTAAAAGCAGCCGATTCCATGGAGGAAGTCTTTTCATCCAGCGATATTGTCAGCCTTCATATCCCGCTCAATGACAGTACAAGGGAGATTGTGGATCAACGTCTGTTTGACAGGATGAAGGAGGGAGCTTACTTTATCAACACCTGCCGCGGCGGCGTGGTGAAGGAGGAGGATTTAATCCGTGCGCTCAGAAGCGGCCGGCTCCGCGGTGCAGGGCTGGATGTGCTGGCCTGCGAACCGACAGGAGCAGAAAATCCCCTTCTCACGATGGATAACGTCTTTATAACATCCCACATGGGGGCTGAGTCGGCGGAATCCGGTTACCGCTCACAGAATATTATGGCCGATACGATCATCCGGTTTTTCAAAGGTGAGATGCCGGATAATATCAAGAACAAAGAGGTGAAAAGAAATGGGTAAAATTGATAAGTACAGGGGTGTTTTTCCGGCATTCTATGCCTGCTATGACGACAGCGGCAGGATAAGCCCCGATCGTACCAGGGCTATGGCCAGATTTCTGATCGGGAAGGGCGTAGACGGTCTGTATGTCTGCGGAAGCTCGGGGGAATGTATCTATCAGACGAAGGAAGAGAGAATGCTGGCTCTGGAGAGCGTCATGGAAGAGGCAAAAGGAAAAGTAACGGTCATCGCCCATGTGGCGGCCACATCCACCGGAGAGAGCGTGGAGCTGGCGCAGCATGCGGCTTTCTGCGGTGTGGACGCACTGGCGGCAATCCCTCCCATCTACTTTAAGCTTCCGGAGTATTCCATTGAGCAGTACTGGAAGGCGATGATTGACGCAACAGATCTGGATTTTATCATCTACAACATACCGGGAACGACAGGTTATGCGCTCAGCATGGATTTATTTAAGAAAATGCTGGCTTATGACAAAGTGCGTGGAATTAAGAATTCTTCGATGCCGGCCCAGGACATTGAACGGTTTAAGCGTGTCGGAGGCGAGGACTTCGCTGTCTTTAACGGGCCGGACGAACAGTTTGTAGCCGGCCGTATAATTGGTGCGGACGGCGGAATCGGCGGAACCTATTCCGTGATGCCGGAGCTTTTCTTAAAAGCCAATCAATTTATAGAGGATGGAAATGTAAAGATGGCAGGGGAGATTCAGCATGCCGTCAATGATATTATTTTCACCATGACGGGCTGCCATGGAAATATGTATTCTGTGGCGAAGGAAATCCTCCGTATCCAGGGGATTGATATCGGCCGGGCAAGACTGCCTCTTTCGCCGTTTACCGAAGAAGACGTACCGGCGATAAAGAGGTGTGCGAAGATGATCGAGAATGCAATCCAGAAATATTGCGGATGAAAAAGAGGAGAGACAGACAGATAAGAAATAAATAAGAGTCGGAGCAGGGTGTTTGGAAAGGCGTTCTGCAAGCTGTATATTATGGCTTGCAGAACGCCTTTTTTATTGAAGGCGGTGACCTGTGAGCGGAGCGTGCAGGCTATCGTTTGGCAGGAAAGTACTCCTGTTAAATAAAAACCGCTCTGCGGCAGTAGGGAATAATGGATATGGAATGAAAAACAACAGAATAATACATAATTTATTATTTAATAAATAAAACCTTTACGAGATGTTAATTTACATTAAAAATACTATATGTATAATTAGATTATACAAGTTGAATACAAGTATGCGTTCAACAAAGTAACACCGCTCTGGGAGCGATATTATTGAAGGCGGTGGCTTGTGCGAGGTGCACGCAGGTTATCGTTATGGGAAAGAGTAAACTAAAGGAGGATTACATCATGAGGAGAGTCAAAAAAGCCGCGGCTCTGACATTAGCTGCAGCAATGGTATTCAGCCTTGCAGGCTGTGGGAGGAATGCAGGGAATCAGACCGGTAAAGCTCAGGGGGCAGCCGCAGGTTCGGGGGAAAACGCGGCAGGGAGCCTGGAAGCAGGTTCAGGTCAGGTCACAATTAAGATTGGCCATGTGGAAGCGGAGGACCGTTCAACCCATCAGGCCCTGGTAAAATATTTTAAACAGGCTGTGGAAGAAAAATCAGGAGGGACAATCAAAGTAGAGATTTATCCGAACAGCGCCCTGGGAGGCGATTCGGAGCTTACGGAATCAGTCGCAATGGGAACTTTGCAGGCAGCCCTGCCGTCCACTTCCGTTCTGGTATCCTATTCTCCGGAATTCGGGATTATGGATATGCCGTGGCTGTTTGACAAGGCGGAGAGCGCTTTTGCGGCAATGGACGGCGATATGGGAAATTATTTCAATGAGAAGCTTGAAACGGTGGGAATCCACTGCCTGGGATACTCCTATAACGGGCTCAGGAGCATGACAAATAACGTGCGTCCGATTACAAAACCGGAAGATTTAAAAGGTCTTAAAATGCGGGTGATGGAAAATCAGGTCTTTATCGACTTTTTTAATACGCTGGGTGCCAGTGCGACGCCGATGAGCTTTAACGAACTGTTTACCGGCCTTCAGCAGAATACCGTGGACGGACAGGAGAATCCTCCGTCGCTGATATATGCAAGCAGGCTGCAGGAGGTTCAGAAATACCTGAGCGTCACGGAGCATGTGAATAACTTCCTTGGCTTTATTATTAATAAAAACTTCTATGACGGGCTGTCACAGGAACAGCAGCAGATTGTCACCGAGGCGGCGGCTGAATTTGTTAAACAGCAGCGCCAGATGGAGCTTCAGGATACCCAGGTATACATAGATAAGCTAAAAGAATCCGGAATGCAGGTCAATACGCTTACACCGGAAGAAAAAACCGCATTTAAGGAGGCTCTGGCTCCGATGTATGAGAAATATAAAGCTGAATTCGGGGAGGAAATATTCTCAATGGCTGAGGAATATGGACAATAAGGCAAAGCTGTTAAAGGAGAGGGCATGAAGAAAAAAAGTATTTTATCTCAATTCACCAATATTTATAACAATCTGGAAGAGTATCTTTTGATTATAAGTCTGGTCTGTAATGTGCTTCTCGTATTTTTGCAGGTTATTATGAGAACGGTATTTAAAAATTCTCTGACCTGGTCCGAGGAGCTGTCACGTTACATATTTATCTGGCAGATATGGCTGGGAGCCAGTACTGCACTGAAATACAACGAGCATATCCGTGTTACGCTGATTTATTCCTTTATGAAAAGTGAGAAATTAAAAGCGGTCATTGGGCTGGCTGCCGATTTTATCTGGTTTTTATTCTGCGCCTATATGGTGCTGAACGGTAAAGAGCTTCTCGTTTCAATGGCAGCCAGGAATGCGGCATCTTCGGGATTGCAGCTTCCGCTTGTCTATGTTTACATGGCGTTTCCCATCGCATCATTTCTGGTTTGTTTAAGACTTTTGGGCGTATTGGCCGGAGACTGGAAGAAGCTCACGGGGAAAAGGGAAGAAGAGGGGGAAATTGACGTATGAGTGCACTTGTATTATTCGGAAGTTTTTTTGTACTGCTGCTGTTAACGGTACCGATTGGATATGCAATTGGTATTTCGAGTTTAATCGCCATCTATTACTATTCGGATATTCCGCTAATCATCATAGCCCAGAAGGCCATCACGGGAGTTGACTCCTTTCCGCTACTGGCCATCCCGTTTTTTATGCTGGCAGGCAATCTGATGAGCAGCGGCGGGATCGCCAAGCGCCTGGTAAACTTTTTCGATTCCCTGATCGGCCATGTTACGGGCGGACTGGGAATGGTTACAATTATCGTATGCATGTTTTTTGCGGCGATTTCAGGTTCCGCAGTTGCTACCGTATCGGCCGTGGGGGCATTTATGATTCCTGAAATGGTGAGCCACGGATATAATAAGCCCTTTAGTGCAGCCCTGACCGCGGCGGCCGGAACAATCGGCGTAATCATACCCCCGTCAATCCCGTTCGTAATTTATGGGGTCGTATCGGGCACCTCCATTACGGATTTATTTACCGCCGGTTTTCTGCCGGGAATTATGATGGGAATTGCCCTGATGGTCGTCTGTTATTTTGTATCGAAGAAAAACGGGTACAGAGGAAAGGAAAAGGCATCTACCCCGGCTGAGATATGGAAGACATTCAAAGACGCATTCTGGGCCATCCTCTCCCCTGTCATTATCCTTGGAGGAATCTACTCCGGCTTCTTCACTCCGACTGAAGCCGCCGTTATTTCAGTTGTATATTCCTTTATTATAGGCGTATTTGTCTATAAAGAGCTGGATATCAAAGGAGCTTATCAGTCCTTTAAGGATGCGATCGTGGTAAACGGCGCGACTACCTTTATGGTCGGCTTTTCCACCGTATTTGCGGCATTTCTGACAATGGCGCAGATACCGAATATGATAGCACAGGGGATTCTCGGACTGACCGGAAATGCGATACTGATTCTTTTGATTATTAACATTTTCCTGCTGATTGTGGGCATGTTCGTAGATAACATTCCTGCCACAATTATCCTGACGCCGATTCTGCTTCCAATTTGCACAGGCATCGGGATGCACCCGGTAACCTTCGGAATTATGCTGACAATGAACCTTGCGATAGGCTTCTGCAGTCCGCCATACGGCATCAACCTGTTTGTAGCCTCCTCTATTTCAAAAGTCTCGATAGAAGAGCTGACCCGGAAGATTCTGAAGCCATTGCTGGCTCTTATCGTGGTACTGCTTCTGATTACCTATATTCCGGCATTTACAATGATTTTCTTAAATAAGTAAGGAGATAATAAAAAGCTAAAAGGAAATATAATGTTTTGATAGGCGTTTGCTGAATTGGCAGGCGTCTATTTTATTGAAGGCGGTGACCTGTGCGCGGAGCGAGCAGGTTATCGTTTAACAGGAAAGTTCTCCTGTTAAATAAAAACCGCTCCGCGGAGAATTTCAAACCTGTCCCCGGAGGATAGGTTTTATTACTGATGAAATATCTAATAACTGCAATATTGAACAAATAGAGATTAAAAATATTGATTTTATGCAATAATTGTCAGATAATATTTCTGGATGTAGTCAAGGAATATTTAAAAGTTTCCGCTTGACCTGTCCCTAAAGTACACAACTATACTTTAGTAAAGGCGGTAAAAGACAGCCGCCGCATTTATTTCACAGCCGCACAATTATTTACGGGAGCGCTCCGTTGTGTAAGTTTATGGCTCTGTTGTTTTCCGGGCCGTGGCAGGCAGCTGTATGATAATATGACAAGGAGGATATGAGAAGATGAGGATGTACAAGGAGGCAGCGAGAAAGACTTACGAGCGCAGCCAGGAAGTTACGGAACTGGTCGGCAGCATTATTGAGAATGTTAAGTTAAGAGGGGATCAGGAGCTTTTGGAGCTGACAAAGAAGTTCGATGGGATTGATATGGATACGGTCCGGGTCGGAAGAGAGGAAATTGAGAAAGCATATTCTCTTGTATCGGGAGAGACAATTGAAGCAATCAAAAACGCCGCCGCCCAGATTCGTTTCTTTGCCGGGAAACAGCTTGAGTGCATGACGCCTCTGACCACGGCATCACCGGTAGCGGGTGTAACGCTCGGACACCGCCTGATCCCGGTTGAGACGGTCGGAGCTTATGTCCCTGCCGGACGCTATCCGCTTCCAAGCACGGCGCTTATGCTGGCGATCCCGGCAAAAGTGGCCGGCGTTAAAAGAGTGGTTGCCTGCAGCCCGGCATCAAAAGGATACGGAACCATTCATCCTGCTGTTTTGGTCGCAATGGATATTGCCGGGATTGATGAGATTTACTGCACAGGCGGAGCGCAGGCGATTGCTGCAATGGCTTACGGTACGGAGACGGTAAAAAAGGTAGATTTAATTGCCGGGCCGGGGAATAAATTCGTGACGGAAGCGAAGCGGCAGGTGCTGGGGATTGTCGGTATTGACAGTCTGGCAGGGCCGAGTGAGGTTTTGGTAATTGCCGACGAGCTGGCCAATCCCCAATATACGGCGATTGATTTGCTGGCTCAGAGTGAGCACGATCCAAATGCGAGGGCTACCCTGGTTACAACCTCGGAAGAGTTTGCGGGAAAGGTAATGGAATGCCTGTACCAGTTTGCCGGAGAGCTATCTACCGGGGAGACGGCCAGAAAGTCATGGGAAGATAACGGAACCGTCATAATAGCTGGTTCACTCGATGAAGCAATTGCTATTTCAGATGACGTAGCACCGGAGCATTTGGAGGTTCACACGCATAACAGTGACGCAGTGGCGGCAAGGCTCAGGAATTTTGGTTCTCTTTTCATCGGAGAATATACGCCGGTCGCCTTCGGGGACTACTGTTCCGGTACGAATCATACGCTTCCTACCATGGCAACGGCAAAATATTCCAATGGAGTCTGGGTGGGCACTTTCTTAAAGACCTCCTTCACACAGCACATTTCCAGGGAGGGATGCCTGAATCTTTCCAGAACCTGCGTCCAGCTGGCGGGGGAAGAAGGTTTATTTGCCCATCAAAAATCAGTTCTTGTACGCGTGGAGTAACAGGGGATAAACGGTTACTGGATAAATTGGCGGTAATAAGCCCGCGCTGCGTGTCTGTTACCGCTGGAGAAAAAGGAGGAATAGCATGAATATTCTGCAGGGAAAAAATGTTTTTGACGTGACAGGCAAGGTAGTTATTGTAACGGGAGCCGCTACAGGGCTGGGAGAGGGGTATGCACACATCTTCGCAGAGTCCGGCTGTAAGGTGGCTTGTGCCGATATTAACATCGCGGAAGCGGAAAATACGGCCGCTGACATCAGGAGCCAGGGAGGGGAAGCGCAGGCATTCCGGGTAGATGTGACAAAGCGGGAAAGTATAAAAACAATGGTAGAGGAAGTCCTTAGAACCTACGGCCGGATCGATGTGCTTGTAAATAACGCCGGTGTTGAACACATCGAGCCGTTTACGGAGGTAAGCGAGGAGCATTACGATTTCATCACAAGCGTTAACCTGAAAGGAGTTTTCTTCACAGCCCAGGAGACAGCAAAGGCCATGAAGAAAAACGGAGGGGGTAAAATCATTAATATAGGTTCGCTTGGAAGCTATATCGGGCTTGCCGAATCCAGTGTTTACTGTACGACAAAGGGAGGTGTTATCCAGATGTCGAAAACTCTGTCAATCGAGCTGGGGCCAGACAATATCCAGGTTAACTGTGTTGCGCCGGGGTATTTTATAACACCGATGACACAGCCGTTTTATGATGATCCGGAGCACCGGGCATGGATAGAGAGCAGAATCCCTCTCCATGAATGGGGAACCGTAGCCGATCTGGCCGGGCCGATGCTGTTTCTCGCATCATCAGCCAGCGATTACATTACGGGCACCACGATTAAGGTGGACGGAGGCTGGCTGGCCTGCTGACCGTAGGTTTTGATGATAGATATACCGGGATGGGATGTAATTCAAAATAAATGATAGAAGGGAAGGGTGAGATGCAGGCTCTCAGATATTATGATATTCATGATGTCAGGACGGAGGAAATAGATACTCCTGACTGCAAGGAGGACGAAGTGCTGGTGAAGATAGCCTACGCCGGTATCTGCGGTTCCGATCTGCATATTTACAATCAGGGAATGTTTATTCAGAATATCCCTGAGACAATGGGACATGAATTTGACGGGATAATTGTGAAAACCGGCAGCAGGATCGAAAATTTCAAGCCGGGGGACAAGGTGACGGCTAATCCGATGGTTCCATGTAAAGTGTGCAGAAGCTGTCTTAGAGGAAGCTTTAACACCTGTGAAAATCTGGGCTTTATCGGGGAGGTGTCACAGGGCTGTTTTACAGAGTATATCGCAGTGAAAGAAGAAAAACTGATAAAAATTCCGAAAGATACGGATTTGAAAACAGCGGCTCTTGCTGAACCGCTGGCCGTGGCGGTCAATATCTGCCGCAGGGCCGCCTTCATGCCGGGGGATAAAACGGCTGTGATAGGGGCGGGACCCATTGGGCTTCTTACGATTGCGCTGGCAAATCAGGTTTATGGGGTCTCTGATATCACTGCTGTGGATTTATCCGGCGACCGCCTGTCCCTGGCTAAAAAACTGGGGGCCACTAAAACGGTCGATAAACCGGACCCGGAGGAGCGTTTCACCAAGGTAATTGAGGCGGCGGGCGCACCGGCAACCTTTGCGATGGCTGCGAAACATACGTCTGCTAACGGCTTTATTTATGTGGTCAGCATATTTGAAAAGGATTTTGTATTTGATATCAATGCGATTGTCGCCTCGCAGATTTCACTGGTCGGCTGCAACGTATATACGGACGAGGATTTGAGGGAGGCAGTTTCACTGATTGCAGAAAAGAAGGTGGATATTACTCCCGTTATTTCCGGAGAATATGCGCTGAAGGAAGGAAAAAAAGCATTCGAACTTCTAAGCTCCCGGGATAAGAGTGCGGCGAAGATTCTGTTCAGGATGTGAGAGGAGGAAAACAGATGGAAGGCACTTTATTTTTAGGATACCCGTTCAGCACCGGTACCCTGATACTTGGAACAATCATAATTGCTGCGATTGCTACTTTCACATTTTATAAGGGATGGTGGAAGCTGTAGTCTTACAAAGGAGGTAAAGTATGAAAATTCAGAATCTCGGACAGGCCATGGGGATTGAGATACCGCTAATAGTTCCCGTGGTACTCATCATCTATATGATTGCCATTTTGGCAATTGGGTTATGGTCGGCAAGGAAGGTTAAAAACTCCGAGGACTGGTTTGTGGGGGGACGTTCCATGGGACCATGGATTACGGCCCTTGCGCATGGCTCCAGCTCCCTGGGCGGAGGTATGTACATAGCAGGCCCGCAGTATGGCTGGGAGGCTGGGGCATCGGCCCTGTGGGCGGCACCGGGGGATGTGTTTGGCCCTCTCCTGAACTTCGGCATTCTGGCGCGGAGAATGCGGCGTTACACGGAAAAGGCTAAGACCCTGACCATATCGGAATTTTTCGGCCACCGCTATTACAGCCGGGGAGTTAGAAACTTTTCCGTCGTAATTCTTGTTATCGCGATGCTTATCAGTCTTGTTGTGGAATATATGGCAATGGGAGTGCTCGTTTCCGCCGTGACAGGCTGGTCCTTCGTGGTTTCCCTGATTTTCGGCTGTGCCGTAATTCTCATATACACTGGTGCCGGAGGCTATCTGGCGGTTGCCTACACCGATTTTGCCCAGTCGATTCTAATGGTATTGGGAATGTTGATTCTTATCCCTGTCTGTATCGCAAGTGTCGGCGGTTTGGAAGGCATGAACGCCGGGCTTTATGCAATCAATGAGGGACTTCCGACACTCTGGGGAGAAGATTACTATCTGAAGGGAGCGCCTCTTCTGATAGCGGGTATGGCCCTTGTATACTTCATCGGATATATGGGACAGCCCCACCTTATTTTAAAGACCGTGGCAATCAAGGATGAAAAGTCCATCCGTCTCGTTCCGATGATAGGAGCGGTGTTTGGTTTCCTGCTGGCATTCGGCGTTTATACGCTGGGATGTGTGGGCAGGGTGGTTTACCCGGATATTTCCATGCTGCCGGGAGGCAATGCGGAGTATGTACTTCCGATGCTGGCGCTGACAAAGCTTCCGTCTTTCCTGGCGGGCCTTCTGCTGGCCGGAGCCTGTTCCGCCGTTATGTCTACGGCAAGCGGCCTTCTGCTTGTAATCGGCTCCGCCATAGGCAATGACCTGTACCGTAATTCCGTTTCAGGAAAAAAAGCATCGGAAGAACAGGTTATGAAGGTGACTAGAATGTCCACCTACCTTCTCGGAATCGTTTCCGTGGCAATGTGCTTTATCCCCATCTTCCAGCTTGGCGTATATCAGCTTACCTGGATAGCCTGGTCGGTGCTATCACCGGCATTTATCCCATGTATTGTCGGCGGCCTTTATTGGAAGAGAGGGACAAAAGAAGGAGCCTATGCTGCTATGATCTCAGGCTCTCTGGTAGGTGCATTCTGGTATTACCTGCTGCAGGAGAGAACGAATATCCATACCTTTTTCGCGGCATTGGTGATAGCGATAATTGCATACATTGTAGTAAGTCTACGGACGCAGAAGCCGCCGAAGGAGATTGAAGATTATATATCCTATGCAGGCGCATATGAGGATACGGAACAGGATACTTCAGTCAAGTCGGGGATTGTTATGGATTCCGGACAGCTTGCATTGGTGCTTGCAGGCAGATAGAAGCTCATTCAGAGGCGTTACAGGGGGATGCTATGGAAAGAATTCATGTTATGACGGGAGTCCGTTATAAACCGGAACATTTAATTGAGCGTCTTAGCAGAAAGAAAAAATTCCATTGTCTCAGCTGCAGATATGTGTCCGCGCTCTACAGTCCATGCTGGATTTTCGAATTCAGGGTGCTTTTACAGGCGTCAAAGAATACCAGCCGTTACGCCGGGTACTACGCCGGTGTGGATGAGCTCAACATGGCTCCGGGTAAAATACAGATCCTGCCCGGCGCAGAGGAACGGGTAGTCCCTGCCTGTTCGGTACTTAAAAGCAAAAGCAATGAAAAGGAGGCGGCAGGCATGGCCTGGGACTACAATAAAAACTGGATTACAATAAAATACAAAAATCTGTACGCTCCTCCTGTCCTGGAAGAGTATAAGGCGCATCTGTATTATAAGATATTGTACCTGATGGAATTTTACAATCAGGAGTGCAAAGAGACAAAATATATGGTTTTAGACTCACTGACCGGGGATTTGGAAAAGGTTATGGAGAGCGAATGACATAAGGCGGAGTTACGGAATAAAATTTCCGTGATTCCGCCAAAATTTTTCTTATGGAGTGAGGGGGATTAAAACGGATGCAGCCGGTACTTAATCCGGTTCAGAAGCAAAATCACCGGGTTCCGGCCTGCTGTATTCTTTGAATGGAATAATAATTCTCAGAATCCAGAAATCTTTATTATTCGTGATCATGGGACTGATAAGCCACTCCTCCACGGACCAGTCGGCCAGTTCGTAGCCCTGGGATTTTGCCCAGCAGAGCAGTCCGGTATAGGTATTAAGCAGCCTCTTGTCTTTCGGCGTGCCGATATGTACTGCACAGACACCGCGGAAGGCAGGGATTTTATCATAGTGTAGGCAGGGCTTTTTTGTGTCAATCACCGGAACCGCTATCTTATAGCTGTGTACTTTATGGTCGAAGGAACAGGTTTTGCTGTCAAAATGATTGTAAAGCACATAGAGGAGAGCCCCTAGGGAGGCAACATTTACTTCCTGGGACAATGTCTGGATTTTTGCCATATATTCGATATCATAACAATCTTCATCCTCAAAATTGGTGCGGTAAGACAGAGAAATAATCGTTTGCTCGGGAAAATCAGCTATTTCGTAGCCCAGGTCGGTGTCTATCTTGTGATTGTGGAGCTTCAGAACAGAAATAGCCTCTATCAGCTTTGTGTATACGATCATACTTTGTTCATAGCGCAGAAGGCTGTCCTGAAGGTTATCCCTGGCGGCAACCATCTTTTTTTCAATAGACATCTGAATACTGCCGATATTCCGCCCATATATGATATCCTTGATTTCACTGAGCGACATATCGATATTTTTCAATGCCTTAGCTGCAACGATTTCACAAATATGCTGGTGAGTATAGTATCTGTAATTGTTGTCCTTATACCGTGGTACGGCGCTCAGCATGCCCCGTTCTTCATAATACCGCAGTTGCTTTCTGCTAACATCGCATAACTGGCAGATTTCATTCGTATTATAAGTTTTCAATCATTCCCTCCGTTCCCGTCGTTCATATAGTCAGAATTGTGAAAGTGTAGCTGCAGCATCCGGCGCTGATGGCTTAATGTTTATTATAAAGTATAAATAGCAGGATTTGCTTTGTCAACAAGATGGAGCTGCTTTGGAACAAATAGGGGAAATTTGGTAGCAATTAGAACATTCAGGTAGAGTTATTGAGAAAAACGTTATTTCATGCTAAAATGTTAAACAAGCACGGCCAGTATTCCTGGCTGCAGTTATAATATTCAAAGGAGGAAAAAAATGGGAAAGGGTAAAGGTTTTATTCACGAGTTTGAGAAATTTATCAGCCGCGGCAATGTGATGGATATGGCAGTCGGTGTTATCATTGGAGGCGCTTTTTCTTCCATTATCACATCTCTGGTAGATGATATCCTCTCACCGATTCTGGGGATATTCGGAGGTTTGAATTTCGATGAGCTGTCGCTGAACATCATGGGCGATGTTACATTGAAATATGGAAAATTCCTGACGGCGGTCATCAATTTCCTGATTATGGCCCTTGTTATATTCTGCCTCGTGAAAGCGATGAATGCACTTTCATCCAAAATGGTACATAATAAGGAAGCAGCGCCGGCAGCACCGACAACGAAAATTTGTCCGTTTTGCAAGAGCGAGATTCCAATCGGAGCAACAAAATGTGCTCATTGTACCTCTGAACTGACGGAAGATGCGGGTTCCGTAATTAACGAAGCGGCAGCAGCCGGGGAATAATAATCATATTGATATTGGATAATGGTGACTTTCATGCTTCACGCACAGGTCACAGCATTCAATAATTTAGTTAAGCAGGTGAGGACGCCGCCGGGACGAAAGACTCCGCCAGGTGTATCAGCCCCGTCCACTGGCCTGCGGCTGCTGATTGTCTTACGCATAATTTAATATATTTGATGTTTATAAAAGATTGAGCGGAATTAAGACCGGAAGAATATCACCGGTTTTAATTCCGCTCAATTTAGTGTGATTGATGGCTGTGACCTGTACTCGAAACGTGCAGGTTATTGTGCGGTGTGGTGTAATTACAGTATAATATATATTATTTATCAGTATTATGTAGTGGCAGCGACAAGGTCCCGCCCCCTTTGAGGCTGGAGACAATCAGCGTCCGGAACGGACCATGTCCGGTGTCGCGAAAACCTCCGCCTGAGTCTTACGTCCCCGGCGATAACCTGACCTGGGGAAGTAGGCGGAATCAATTGCGGAGGGGACATGGGAGTCCGCCGGTGCTTAGCGAGGTCCCTCACGAGCTTAGCATTCCGATGCGCACTCCAAAGAGTGCAAACGGTCCCCGCAGCAATT